>WNGA01008767.1_pt1 | contig 27446 bp, 26 predicted proteins | sample 5400061 | NCBI WGS metagenome assembly WNGA01 (sample SAMN13153366, study PRJNA577476) | soil metagenome | isolation source: 100 cm soil or saprolite under grassland replicate 2 | place: USA:California | collected 2016-06-15
CGGACTCCGGCGCGGAGCTCTTCACCGTCGACGGGATTGATCAGCCAGCAGCTCGTCAGCCCGGTGACGAAGCTGTCGAGGAGGCGCTCTACCTCAGGGAAGCCAGCCGTCGCGGTAACGCGTGGGTTGGCGCGGCGGGAAGCGGGCGTAGGCCTCGTGCGGATCGTTCGTCTCGTGCTCGGCGCTCGCGTTGTGACGCACGGCCGCATCGTCGACGGTGTACCCGCCCCAGCCGTCTCCGTCCTGGTGCTGCCGCGCGCCCACCGCCACCACGACGCACGGGCCGGTGCCGGCCCCCACGATCACGTGGTTCATCCCGGGCGGGCAATGCACGAAGTCCCATTGGCGCAGGGGCCGTTCCTCGCCTTCGGCAATCAACAGCGCCTCGCCCTGAACGACCAGGAAATCCTCCTGGTCTGCCTCCCAGTGGTACATGGACATCGGGTTTCCCGGGTCGAGGACGAAAATGTTGACGCCGACCTGCGGGAACTCCGGATCCCCGTCGAACGCCATCACGCGTCCCCGCGGCCCGCGGTCGTACCACACGACGTCCCGGGCGTTGACGACGAACCAGCCCTCCCCCTTCGGGACGAGGCCGTGCTCGCTCGCCTCCAGCGACGCTTCAGGAACCATGCCGATCCATAGACTGACAGAGATGCAGAGCTCGCTTCCCGTTGCCGAACGGCCCCGGCGCCCCGAGTGGATGAAGGTGCGCGCGCCGAGCCAGAGCTCGCGCTACTACGACGTCAAGAAGCTGATCCACGGCGCGAGCCTGCACACGATCTGCGAAGAGGCGCGGTGCCCGAACATCGCGGAGTGCTGGGGACGCGGCACGGCGACCTTCCAGATCCTCGGCGACACGTGCACGCGCGCGTGCCGCTACTGCTACGTCCACAGCGGCAAGCCGGAAAACCCGCCCGACCCGCTCGAGCCACTCCGGCTCGCGAACGTCGCAGCGCAGATGGAGCTGAAGCACGTTGTCGTCACGTCGGTCGACCGCGACGACGTGCCCGACCGCGGGGCAGGACACTACGCGGCGACCATCCGCGCGCTGAAGACGAAGGTGCCGCACGCGTCCGTCGAGGTGCTGACACCCGACTTCCTCGATGTCGAGGAGGAGGCCCTGCACACCGTTCTCGCGGCCCGCCCGGACGTCTTCAACCACAACATCGAGACCGTGCGCAGGCTGCACGCGCGCATGCGCGGCGCCAAGGCGAGCTACGAGAAGGCGCTCTGGCTACTGCAGCGTGCGAAGGAGATCGCGAACTATCCGGTGCTGACGAAATCGGGGATCATCGTCGGCCTAGGCGAGACCAACGACGAGGTCGTGGAGACGATGCGCGACCTGCGTGCGCACGACGTCGACGTTGTTACGATCGGCCAGTACCTCCAGCCGAGCCCGAAGCACGCGCAGATCGACCGCTGGGTGCACCCGGACGAGTTCCGCTGGTTCCGCGAGCAGGGCGAGGCGCTCGGGTTCGGCTCTGTGTTCTCGGGGCCGCTGGTGCGGTCGTCCTACCGCGCCGACGAGCAGCGTCACGCCGCGGCCGAAGGCCGCGGCGCAGTCGCTTACTAAACGGAACTACGGAACGGCGACGTAGTCGTCCAGGAAGTTCCTCGCGGAATCCTGGTCGAGCCGGTACGCGCCGGACATGCCCTTGCAGTACTTCGTCCCGAACGAGATGTCCGCGACGAGATAGGTCTGACCGGAATCGCTCGTGTGGAAGACGGGCCCACCCGAGTCGCCGAAGCACGTGCCGCCGCCGCCGGTGCCGTTGCCACCGGAGTCGGTCATGATCACCTGGTAGCCGCCGGCGATGGCGCTGCGGAGGTTCGTCAGCTGGTTCGTGCCGACGTAGCGCGTGCGTACCGCGACTTCCAGGTTCGGCCGCTCGAACTGCACGCCGTACCCGACGATCGTGAAGTTCACGTTCTGCTGACCACGCTGCGTGGCCAGCCCGTCGAGGTACCCCTTAGGTGCAAGCCTCGCGTAGCTGCTGAGCGGCCAGCCGCTGCCGTCGAGGACGACGACGCCGGTGTCATGGGTGTCCGGCAGCGTCAGGAACCCGTTCCAGCCCGGATGCGGGTGCGGAGTCCCGTGCGCGTCGCCGAGACAGGGGTAGCCGGTGTAGCCGGCGCACGAGCCGGTGCCCGGATAGTTGCCACGCGGGATCGGGCCGGCGCCGAACCAGACCTCGGCGTGGTCGGGAGCGATCCCGAGGCCGGGGTCGATCCCGGTGCAATGCCCTGCGGTGATGTAGACGTTGGCGTTCACGAGCGTGCCGGAACAACGCCAGAGCGGCACCCCGTGGTAGGAGAAGACGGACAGCCCGACGTACGGGTGACCGGTTCCGTCCGGCGTCCCGCCCTGGACGGCGCCCGCCGGAGCGGTGAGAAGCGCGACGGCCGCGAGAGCGGCGGCGAGCGCAGTCAGAAATCGTCCCACAGTGGTACTCCCCAGTTCGTAGTGACCTCGGTCCACCGGGCCGCGCCCGGCTGCAGATAGAGGATTCTACGTCGGGAGCCCACGATCGCCCACCCCCAGGTGGGGGATCCCGCCCTATTTCGGTCGCGGGAGGCTCGCGACGCTGGCATCGACGTGGCGTCGCTAAGGCCCTAGCGGATTCCGGTGTCGATGAAGAAATCGATATTGGTGCGACGCCCGGCGAAGACGCGGACGCGGTTCGGCTCGAGCTTCCGATCGACGGATGCAGCGGCCGGCCGCCTGACCGTGTACAGGCCACCCGGAAGCCGCAGCCGATAGCGCCCCTCGTCGTCCGTCACGACCCGTCCCACCACACGGTCGCCGCGCGCGAAGAGGAGCGTGACGCCCTTGGCGGGCTCGTCGCAGGGCTGCTCGACGGCGCAGACGGGAACGATCGGCCCGCGCATGACGACCCCGGCGAGCGTGCCACGTCGGACGGTCGCCTGGGCGGCGGTCGTGAGGACGAGCGCGACGCTCGCCAGCAGGACGAGAGCACGCATCGGCATACATGGTAGACGCACGAGAAGGGCCGGCCTTGCGGCCGGCCCTTCTCTCTTTGCGACGCCTCTTTGCTGCTACGGAGTCAGCTTGCTGATCCGCGTCGACCAGTTCGCAGACGCACTTCGCGGGCCGGGGCCGTGGTTCGCCCCACCACACGTACCGAGGATGTTGTCGCCGGTCCCTCCGAAGAAGAACGGCCCGCCCCAGTCGGTGTAGTTGCAGGTGTGAGCGATGTACTCGCTGGCGATCCAGACGGAGCTACCGTCCACCGCTGCGGCGCCGTAGTCGCCCCAGCGGGAGCGGACCGCGTTCGGGAACCGCGTCTGCTTGTAACCGGAGAACCCGTCGTCGGCTGCAGCGCCGGTGCCACCGGTGGCGACGGTCCAGTCACCGACACCGACGAGCGCATCGATCGGCGCATAGCCGGCGCTCGGATTCAAGGCGTTCCCGGTTGCCGTGAACGCCATCACGCCCCGACCGCTGGGGGTCACGCCGATCGCGGGGTACGTGAAGTCGTGACCCGCCGCTCCGAGGTACCCCGACATCGCGATCTTCGCCGCAAGCGATCCGGTCGAGACGTCCGGCTTGACGATGTACCACCCGATGCCGGCTCGAGCAGGCCCGGTATCCGGGTTGACAGACGTATCGAGCGCTCCCCACAGCTTGCCGTTCGCATACATCACCTGCTGCATGCGGGTGTCGTTCGAGTCGGGGCTCGCGACGACCTCCGCCCCCGCGGCGTGCGCGGTCGCGCCGACTAGCAGCCTCCAACAGCCGAACTGGCCGTTGAACAACTGCGTCGTCTCGTCGTTCAGGCAGTGGCCCTGCGGGACAGAGGTATCCGGCGCCGCGCCGGAGCCCGGTTGCTGCTGCTTCGGCGGAACGCCGTACTGGCCCACGGTCAGGATCTTGTTGCTCAGGCTCAGCGCCGGCGCGGAGTTCAGCGACGCTGTGTTCGTGAGCGACCAGACGATGAGCTGGTTCGACGTCCTTGTCCCGGCAGTACCAGCCACCGGCTTCTGCGCTTCGTCAGCAGCATTCGAGCTGAGGAAGTACTCGGTGCCACCGGCGTTGAGATCGAACGAGGTGGTCCCGGGTGACTGCGACGGCCAGAGCGTGAAGCCCGGCTGCGTCGAGCCCGCATCGCTCGGGGCGTTGACCAACCCGGACGTATCGATGTGCGCCATGTTGACGCTGGCTGCCCCCGCGGCGAGCTGCGCCTTCGAGAAGGCGTAGATCTGCGCGCCGCTGAAGCCGTTGCAGCACCACGGATACGCGTTCGTCGTGATGTAGAACCCGTTCGCATCCGCACCGATATGCGGGTAGTCACCGAGGAACGGGCCGGGGTTCGCGCCGCCGGTGTTCGTCCCGTCATTCGTCACGTCGACGTGGTAGATGTTCCAACCACCCGTCGGGTTCGATGTCTGGCTGACCGCGATGTCGAGATGGTTGACGGTCGTGAATGCGCCGCTCGTCGGTACGACCTCGAGGGTGAGCACAACGACGAAGAAACGCTGGGTCGCGGCGTCGTAGAGGCACGAAGGATCGGTCACGAACTGGCCGCGCAAGTTTCCGTGCGCCCTGTCGATCGCAGGCGGGTAGCCGTAGAACGAGTTCAGGTCGACGGCGTGGTTCACGTTTCGCGGGAAGCCGCCGACAATGTTGGTAGCCGTGTTGTCGGGAAGGACTGATGCTCCCGTTGCCGGGCTGAAGATGTTGAGCACGTCGTTGACGGTTTCGACGACGTAGCCGTTGCCGACGCAGAGGCCCTGGTCGGGCGGCTCGAGCGAGAACTGATTCCCGCCCCGAGCGAACCGCTGCTGATAGTGGTTCAGCCCCTCGAAGCCGAAGTTGAACGTCGGGTTCGACTTCGCCTTCTTGCCGCTCGTCACGGATGCGCCCTGCCCCGCCCCCTCGGAGAGGCTGATCGTGCCGCCATACGGGTCGGGGCCTGTGTCGGTCTCCTCCCCTTCCCCGGCAAACTCGTCTTCCGTCACCTCGCCACTTGCGGGCGTGAAGTCCCCGGTTTGCGGGCTTCCCGTGCCGGCGAGCGGGACGGCGCTGATTCCGCTCGCGCCGGTCGCAGTCCCCGTCGACGCCGCCAAGGCGCAGACGACGACCGCCAAAACCGCTCCAACCCCGAGCTTCGTCCTGGCTCGTAGTCTCATTCTCTCCCCCATGGAGTTGTGTGGAGGCGGGACCAGCCCCGGTCGCCGCCCAGTAGCCACGGGTATATGTCCTTGCGTAGACCGGTTTGTCAAGCGGTTTCGGTCAAAGCCGAAGCGGTGATGCACGACATGTGACCGCCCTCGGCGGCGCGCGGGCTAGCTGGAGTGCGGCTTGGCCATGGCCCTGTAGTCCAGGGCCTTGTCCAGCACGTCCTCTGCGACTCCGCGCTCGCGCGCGATCTCACGTAGCGAGCGGCCGCTCGACGCGGCTTCCTTGACGATCTCGGTTGCGGCGTCGTAGCCGATGTAGGGGTTGAGCGCCGTCGCCGCGGAGAGCGTCAGCTCCGCGTAGCGCTCGCAGACCTCGCGATTCGCCTCGATCCCGTCGACGCACCTTTCCGCCAGCAGGCGGGACGCGGCGGCGAGCAGCTTGATCGAGTCGAGCAGGTTGCGGGCGAGCAGCGGGACGAAGACGTTGAGCTCGAAATGGCCCTGCATGCCGCCGGCCGTGATCGCCGCGTCGTTGCCGATCACCTGGGCGGCCACCTGCGTCACGACCTCTGGGATGACCGGGTTGACCTTCCCGGGCATGATCGAGCTGCCCTTCTGCAGCTCCGGCAGGAAGAGCTCGGCGAGCCCGGCGCGCGGGCCCGACCCCATCAACCGCAGGTCGTTGGCGATCTTCGTCAGCGAAACGGCGACGGTCTTGAGCGCACCGGACGTCTCGACGAGCGCGTCGCGGGCGGCCTGGGCCTCGAACGGGTCGGCCGGCGCCGAGATGGTCAGGCCCGTCTCCTCCGAGAGTCGCCGCCGCACGCGTCCAGCGAACTCGGGATGCGTGTTGAGCCCCGTACCAACCGCAGTGCCGCCGAGCGGGATCTGCCCAAGGCGGCCGAGCGCCGCGTTGACGCGCGCCGCACCCTGACTCACCTGGGCCGCGTAGCCGCCGAACTCCTGTCCCAGCGTTACCGGCACGGCGTCCATCAGGTGCGTGCGACCGGACTTGACGACGTCGTCGAACTCCGCGGCCTTGCGCTCGAGCGACTGCGCCAGCTGCTGCAGAGCCGGCAGCAAGTCGTTCGTGAGCTCGTCGAGCGCGGCCAGATGGACGGCTGACGGGAACACGTCGTTCGACGACTGCCCCAGGTTGACGTCGTCGTTCGGGTGCACGTCGTCACCGGCGAGCGCGGCGATCACCTCGTTGGCGTTCATGTTCGACGACGTGCCGGAACCGGTCTGGAAGACGTCGATCGGGAACTGATCGTCGAGCTCGCCCGCGGCGACGCGGTCGCCGGCGTGCACGATCCGCTGCGCCTTCTCCTCGTCCAGCAGCCCGAGCTCAGCGTTCACGCGCGCCGCCGCGGCCTTGATCCGGCCGAGCCAACGAGCGACCGACGTCGGAATCGGCTGACCGGAGACCGGGAAGTTCTCGACTGCCTTACGCGTTTCGGCGCCCCACAGCTCGCGTCGTTCCTCCGTCTGCGCCATGTTTCGAGTCTAGCGAGGGGCCGGCGCACGCCGGCCCCGCCGGCTGCTTCAGTTAACCGGACGCGTGCATGACCGCGTTGAACGCGTTCACCTGTCCGCTGCCGTACCACGAGTTGTACGCCGGTCCGCCCTGACAGGCGTAGAACGCACCGCTCTCGGTGCCAGTACCGAGGGACGACTCGTACGTCGGCGGCAGGAACGTCGGACACGGCTGTGCATCCGCCGTCTGTGCATGCAACCTCCCCCGTTTCGTCCCCCGAGCCCGTGCCCGAGGCTGCGGCAACCCTAATACGCTGTCGCGGTGCGCGCACGCGACCTCGGCATCGCGATCGGAGACCTCGAACCGGGCCGCCGGAACACGATCACGGACGTCGAGGGAGTGCTGGTCGGCCACGCCACGCTGATCGAGGGAGACGCGGTACGGACCGGCGTGACGGTGGTCGTTCCGCCCGAGACGCCGCTCTTCGCCGGCTGCCACCGGCTGAACGGCAACGGCGAGCTGACCGGGCTCGAGTGGGTGCGCGAGTCGGGCCTGCTGACGACCCCGATCGGGATCACGAATACGTTCAGCGTCGGCGTCGTCCGCGACGCGATCGCGGCACGCTCGGCGGACGAGGACGCCTGGTCGCTACCGGTCGTCGGCGAGACGTACGACGGCTTCCTCAACGACATCCGCGGCCAGCACGTCGCAGCCGCGAACGTCGACGCGGCGTTCGCCGCCGCGTCGGTCGAGGTCGAGGAAGGCAACGTCGGCGGAGGCACGGGCATGGTCTGTCACGGCTTCAAGGGCGGGATCGGAACGTCCTCACGCACGGTCGGGCAGTACGTGGTCGGCGTGCTCGTGCAGGCGAACTACGGCCGCCGCGGACGCTTCAGCGTGAAAGGAGTCCCGGTCGGGACACTGGTCGGCGACCGAGTGCCCGAGCCGACGCGGAGAGACGAGTCCGGGTCGATCATCGGGCTCGTCGCCACCGACGCCCCCCTCCTGCCACATCAGTGCGACCGGCTGGCGCAGCGCGTCGGTCTCGGCGTCGCGCGCATGGGCGGGACCGGCGCGCACACGAGTGGCGATCTCTTCCTCGCCTTCGCGGCCGGGAACCGCGGGCTCGACGCAGCTGCCGGCGAGGTGGAGCTACGCATGCTCTCCGACGGAGAGATCAGCGCGTACTACGACGCCGTCATCGACGCGACCGAGGAGGCGATCCTCAACGCCATGCTGGCCGCACAGACGATGACGGGCTGGCGCGGCAACACGGTCTATGCACTCGACGGCGAGTTGTTGGCGGAGCTGTTCAGGCGATCCTGAGCCGGCGCCGCTCGAGCGGGCGTGCATGCAGCGCGTGTCGCTCGCGCTCACTCAGATCGCCGACCCGCGCCCAGCCGACGTAGGCACACCGCGGGCATTCCGGGGTGTCCTTCCGCAGCGGGGATGCGTCGATCTCTCTGTGACTACCGCAGCGGAGGCACTCGACCACGAGCGACTCCATGGCCACATCTTTGCCGCGGCCGGGGGACATGGGCGTCCCCCGGCCGGGTGATAGATCAGGCCGTCTCGGCGACCCGCTCGGCCCCCTCGAGCAGCTCGTCCCAGGTGCGCAGCTTCACGCGCGGCCGCCCGAGCTTCTCGCCCGCGGCCCGCTCGAGCTCGTCGATCGACGTCCAGCCCGCGTAGAGGACTGCGTTGACGCCGCGTTCGGCGAGCAGCGTCTCGACGGCCTCGGGCGTCGCGTGCTCGTTGTGTTTGATCCGCCCGTGCTCGATGTCCTCGAGCAGCAGGTTGACCGTTTCCGTCGCGTCCTTCTTGTTCGTGCCGATGATCCCGGTCGGGCCGCGCTTGATCCAGCCGGCGCAGTAGGAGCGCGGCTCGCCGACGATGCGGCCGCCTTCGTTGTGGATCGTGCCGCGTCGTTCGTCGAACGGGACGTCCGCCAAGCCGACGCCGCGGTAGCCCACGCTGCGGAAGACGAGCCCGCAGTCGCTCGTCTCGTGCTCGTCGGTGGGGACCGCGACGAGCCGTCCGTCTTGCTCCTCGAGGCGGTTGCGCACGAGCTCGACCGACTCGACCTGGTCGGTGCCGTGAATCGCGACCGGCGAGCGGAAGAAGAGGAAGCGGATCACGCAGGGCTTGCCGGCCGGCTCGCGGGCGGCGAACCCGCGCAGGACGTCCATGTTCCGGTGCGTGTGCGTGTCGTCTTCGACTGCCCCTTCGAGCTCGGCAGCATCGACGTGGACGTCCGCACCCGCGAGCTCGCCCATCTCCTTCAGCTCCTGGGTCGTCCACGACGCCTGCGCAGGCCCGCGGCGCCCGACGATCACGATCTCGCGGATCGGCGCGTCGCCGATCGCCTCGATCGCCGGATCGGTGGTGTCGGTCGGCGCGAGCTCCTCAGGCGTCAGCGCGAGCATGCGTGCGACGTCGAGCGCGACGTTGCCGTTCCCGATCACGACCGCGCGCTCGACGTTCAGGTCGAACTGCAGCTCCTGGTAGTCGGGGTGGCCGTTGTACCAGGCAACGAACTCGGTCGCCGACCACGAGCCCGGAAGGTCCTCGCCCGGAATTCCGAGCCGCTTGTCGGTCTGCGCGCCGAACGCGTAGACGACCGCGTCGTACAGCTGCAGGAGGTCGGCGTGCGAGAGGTCGCGCCCAACCTCGACGTTGCCGAAGAACCGGAACCCCGGCTTCTCGGCGATCCGCTCGAAGGCGCGCGAGACGCTCTTCAGCTTCGGATGGTCGGGAGCGACGCCGAGCCGCACGAGCCCCCAGGGCGTCGGCAGCCGCTCGATCATGTCGACCTCGATCCCGGCGTCAGCGTCCAGCAACGCACCCACCGCGTAGAAGCCCGCGGGGCCTGAGCCGATGACGGCGACGCGAAGAGACGCTTCAGGCATGAAACGATCGTATGTCGCCCACGCGCGGACGGGTACAACAGCCCAGTAGCAAGAAGCGCCGTACCCATCTGCGTAGCGAAAGCGCAGCTTTCGCTACGCAGAGCAGCCTGAGCCGCAGCCGCCGACGGTGGCGTCGGCGTCGCCTTCTTCTACCTGGAAGCTATGCCCGCAGCCGCAGGAGGAGACGGCGTTGGGGTTGTTGATGGCGAAACCGGCGGCCTCGATCGAGTCGACGTAGTCGATCTCCGCTCCCTGCAGGTACGGGGCGCTGAACGGATCGACGACGACCTGCACGCCGTGCATCGCGAACTCGACGTCGCCCTCGACGGGCCCGCGGTCGAAGCCGAGGCCGTACTGGAAGCCCGAGCAGCCGCCGCCCTGGATGGCAACGCGCAGCACGTTGACGTCCTCTTCCTCGGACATCAGCTGCTTGATCTTCGTCGCCGCCGCTTCCGTCACGGTCATCAGCGGCAGCACGCGCTCTTGAATCGCCATTTCGAGACCGATCGTAGCAACGGTGTCGGCCCCTGCGAATCCCCCGGACGGAGCGCTTACTACCCGGCACTTTGTAACACTCGTCTCACGCATAGTTGAGCCGTTTTCGCCATGCTTCGTGGCTGAAGGAGGGACCTGTTAGGTTCCCGTCCGCTCTACGGGGAGGAACGCGTGCTCGACAACTGGCTGCCGTTCCTGATCTACGCGGTCTTCGCGTTGGTCATTCCCGCATCGATGATGTGGTTCTCGTTCGCCTTCGCGACGCGGCCGCACCGGCGTGTGCGCGCGCGGACGATCCCCTTCGAGTCCGGCGTGTCCGCAGGGCCGCCGCGCGAGCAGCGGTTCACGATCAGCTTCTACCTGACGGCGATGCTCTTCATCGTCTTCGACATCGAGATCGTGTTCCTGTATCCGCTCGCGGTGATCCTCCACGAGCTGGCGTGGTTCGGGTTCATCGAGTTCCTCTTCTTCATCGTGATCCTGGTCGTCGCGTATGTCTACGTCTGGCGGAAGGGCGCGCTCGAGTGGCAATAGAGAAGGGCCGCCTCAGGGATTTCGGCCTGCAGTCGGAGCGCGTCCTCTGGCCGGAGAAGGGCCCGGGCGTCTTCGAGCGCGAGGTCGAGGCGATGGAGCGAGCGGTCGGGTTGACGACGCTGGAGAAGGCGGTCGCGTGGGCGCAGACGAAGTCGATGTGGCCGGACACCTTCGGGCTCGCGTGCTGTGCGATCGAGATGATGTCCATCGTCTCGTCGCGCTACGACATCGCGCGCTTCGGGATGGAGGCCTTCCGCTCCTCGCCGCGCCAGGCCGACCTGCTGATCGTCTCCGGTCGCGTGGTGCACAAGATGGCGGCGCCGCTGCGCCAGGTGTACGACCAGATGCTCGAGCCGAAGTGGGTGATCGCCATGGGCGCGTGTGCCAGTTCAGGCGGGATGTTCAACAACTACACGACGCTGCAGGGCGTGGACAAGATCGTCGCCGTCGACATCCACGTGCCGGGGTGCCCGCCGCGGCCGGAGGCGTTGATGGAGGGAATCGTCCGGCTCCACGAGAAGGTGATGGCCGGAGTTCCCCCCGCCTACGAGCTCCGCGGAGTCGCGTCCTGAACTACAACCGCGTTCCCGGGCTCGTCGAAGTTCGCGAGGCCAAGGCCGAGACGACACTGGTCGTCGACGCGCCCCGTCTGCCGGAAGCCGCGCGCTACCTGCGCGACGAGCTCGGCTTCAACTTCCTCTCCGACATCGCCGCCGCCGACTATCTCGGCTGGGGCGGCAAAGGGATCTCCGGTTACATCGGCACGCCAGGCGGCCGCGACCTGAACAAGCCGTCGACGCAGGGCTTCCAGCGCCTGCCCCGGCCCAAGCCGCGCCGCTTCTCCGTCAGCTATCACTTGCTCGTGCTGGGCCCGGGTGCCACACGCGTGCGCGTGCAAGTCTGGGTCGACGACGGCGAAGCCGTGCCGAGCGTCGTCGGGGTCTGGCCGACGGCCGACTGGCACGAGCGCGAGGCTTGGGATCTGTTCGGGATCCGCTTCGACGGCCATCCCAACCCGCGCCGCCTCCTGATGGACGACGACTGGGAAGGTCACCCCTTGCGCAAGGACTATCCGATCGGCGGCGAGCCGGTGCGCTTCAGCGGGGAGGAATAAGTGGCGGTCGCGCCCGAGCGTCCGCGGATCTACGAGGGCACACGCATCCCCGCTCCGACCCCGAGCGTGCTGCTGGTGCCGGAGGAGCTGCGAGCGTCCGACGACATCCTGACCGTCAACTTCGGCCCGAACCATCCGTCGACGCACGGCGTCCTCCGTCTCGTCGTCGACCTCGACGGCGAGGCGGTCGTCGGTCTCGCCGCGGTGATCGGCTACCTGCACACAGGCTTCGAGAAGAACATGGAGCAGAAGACGTGGTGGAAGGCGATCACATACCCGGCGCGGATCGACTACCTCTCCTTCCAGTACAACGAGCTCGTCTTCGTGCTCGCGATCGAGCAGCTGCTCGAGCTCGAAGTACCGCCGCGCGCGACGTGGATGCGGATGCTGCTCTGCGAGCTGACGCGCATCCACTCGCATCTCGTGTGGCTCGCCACCGCGGCGCTCGAGCTGGGGGCGATCTCGATGTTCTGGTACTGCTTCCGCGAGCGCGACCGCATCCTCGATCTGTTCGAGCTCGCCGGCGGCACGCGCATGCACACGCGCTACTTCCAGGCGGGCGGCCTCGCGGAGGACGTCCCGCCGGGCTTCTTCGACGAATGCGCCAAGTTCGTCGAGGTGATGCCGAAGGCGATCGACGAGTACGAAGCCTTGGTCAACCGCAGCCAGATCTGGCTCGAGCGCACCAGGGGGCTCGGCCTGCTGTCCGCCGACGACGCGATCGCGCTCGGACAGTCCGGGCCAGTGCTGCGCGCGTCGGGTGTCGACTGGGACCTGCGGCGCGAGCAGCCATACCTCGCGTACGACAAGGTCGACTTCCGCGTGCCCGTCTACCAGGAAGGCGACGTGTACGCGCGTTACCGCGTCCGCATGGAGGAGATGCGCGAGTCGGTGCGCATCGTCGACCAGGCCCTGCGGCGCATGCCCGGCGGGCCCTGGATTGCGGACGACCGGAAGGTCGTGCTGCCGCCACGCGAGGAGCTCCACACCTCGATGGAGTCACTGATCCACCACTTCAAGATCGTCACCGAGGGCTATCGCGTTCCCGAGGGCGAGGTCTACGTCACCGTCGAGTCGCCGCGCGGCGAGCTCGGTTGCTACGTCGTCTCGGACGGCGGGCCGAAGCCGTGGCGCGTCAAGTTCCGGGCGCCGTCGTTCGTAGCGCTCGAGGCGACGGCGACGTGCATGCGCGACGCGCTCATCGCCGACCTGATCGCCATTGTCGGCTCGCTCGACACCCTCATGGGCGAGGTCGACCGGTGAGCGAGCTCTATACCGAGGTGCAGAAGCTCAAGGAGCTCTACCCGGACTGGCACTCGGCCACCCTCCCGGCGCTGCAGCTCGCGCAGGAGAAACACGGCTATCTGTCGCCCGATGCGTTGCGCGAGTGCGCCGACGCGTTGGGGACGACCCCGGCAGTGTGCGAGGCGGTTGCGTCGTTCTACGACATGTTGCATCTCGCTCCCGTCGGGCGGCACATGGTCGAGGTCTGCACGAACGTCTCGTGCGCGCTGGTCGGCGCGCAGCAGGTGCTGGAGGCGTTCGAGCAGGAGCTCGACGTCCGCGCAGGCGAAACGACGGCGGACGGAGAGGTCACTCTGCGCCCGATCGAGTGCCTCGGGGGCTGCGGCTGGGCGACGATCGTCTCCGTCGACCATCACTACCGGACGCACGTCAAGCCCGAGGACGTGCCGCAGATCGTGCAGGAGCTGCGCAATGGCGACTGAGCTGGTGATGGCCGGCGCCGGCGAGCGCGACCTGACAAAGCTCGCCGAGTACGAGGCGATCGGCGGCTACAGCGCACTGGCGAAGGCGCGCGGACTCGCACCGCAGGCGGTGATCGACGAGCTCGTCGCCTCGGAGCTCCGCGGCCGCGGGGGCGCGTTCTTCCCCACCGGGCGCAAGTGGTCGTTCATCCCGAAGCCAGAACAGGACCCAAATCCGCACTACCTCGTCGTCAACGCGGACGAGTCGGAGCCCGGCAGCTTCAAGGACAACGAGATCATGGCGCGCGTCCCGCACCGCTTCCTCGAGGGGTGCCTGATCACCGCCCATGCAGTCGAGTCGAAGCACGTCTTCGTCTACATCCGCGGCGAGTACACCGGGCCTTACGACGGCGGCGCCGGCGCATACATCTGCGGCGAGGAGACCGCATTGCTCGAGTCGCTCGAAGGGAAGCGGGGTCAGCCGCGGACGAAGCCGCCGTACCCTGCGACCCAGGGCCTCTACGCCTCGCCGACGGTCGTGAACAACGTCGAGACGATGGCGGCTGTTCCGCCGATCATCGAGATGGGCGGCGCCGAGTACGCGAAGCTCGGCGTGCCCGATTCGCGAGGCACACGCGTCGTGTCGATCTCCGGCCACGTCCAACGACCCGGCAACTACGAGATCGAGAACGGCACGAGCGTGCGGGAGCTGATCTACGGGCTCGGCGACGGCATCACCGCCGGGCGCGAGCTCAAGGCCGTCATCCCCGGCGGCTCGTCGACGGTGATCCTCCGCTACGACGAGATCGACGTCGGCTACGACTTCGACTCGCTCGCGGCGCTGAACACGGCGATGGGCTCCGCCGGGGTCGTGGTGCTCGACGACCGCTGCTGCATGGTGCAGCTGGGGATCCGCATCTCCGAGTTCTACGAGCACGAGTCCTGCGGCAAGTGCACGCCGTGTCGCGAGGGGACCCGGTGGATGACGCAGATCCTGCGCCGCCTCGAGGCCGGCGACGCGGAGCAGCACGAGCTCGACCTGCTGCTCGACGTGTGCGACCGGATCAACGGCAAATGCCTGTGTCCGCTTGGTGAGACCGCCGCGATCGCAGTGGCGAGCTACGTGGAGAAGTTCCGCTCGGAGTTCCAGGAGCACATCGACGAGGCCGGCTGCCCCTTCGGCGACTCGTCGCCGCTCCACAACGTCCTCGCGCCGGCGGCGATCCACACACATTCGCCGGTCGCAACGGTGCCCGCATGAGCCACTTGTGGATGAAACGTGACGGTTTCAGCACAACCAGGGTCAGACCCTGCGTTTTGGGCCAGCGCATCTCTCTGGGGACAAGTCGTCACGGTTTCGGCACCACCAGGGTCAGACCCAACGTTTTGGGACACGGCCGGTGAGCGCGCCGCAGCTGGTCAAGCTGAAGATCGACGGCGTCGAGGTCGAGGTGCCGCGCGGCACCGGCCTCGTCGAGGCGGCGCTGGCCGCGGGAATCGAGATCCCCGTTTTCTGTTACGACCCGCGGCTCGGGGCGCCGGTCGGCGCCTGCCGCATGTGCCTCTGCATGGTCGAGCCGGGACCGCCGAAGCCGCAGGCGGCCTGCACGCTGACCGCGCAGGACGGCATGGTCGTGCGCACGGCGTTGACGTCGGAGATGGCGGCCGAGGCGCAGGACGCGACGCTCGAGTTCATCCTCGTCAACCACCCGCTCGACTGCCCGGTCTGCGACAAGGGCGGCGAGTGCCCGCTGCAGGACCTGACGTTCCGCTACGGGCCGGGCAACACGCGCATGACGTTCCCGAAGCGGACGTTCGACAAGCCGATTCCGATCTCGCCCCTGATCGCGCTCGACCGGGAACGCTGCATCCTCTGCTACCGCTGCACGCGCTTCAGCGAGGTCGTCGCCGAGGACGGGCAGCTCGTCGCGGTCAACCGCGGCTCGCAGACCCAGATCGCGACGTTCGAGGACGAGCCGTACCGCGCGCCCTTCAGCGGCAACGTGATCGAGCTCTGCCCCGTCGGAGCCCTGACGTCGACCAAGTACCGATTCGAGGCACGGCCGTGGGAGATCCAGGACGTGCCGACCGTCTGTGGCCTCTGCCCCGTCGGCTGCAACGTCAACGCGACGACGCGCGAAGGGAAGGTCAAGCGGATCATCTCGCGCAACCACTACGACGTCGACCAGGGCTGGCTGTGCGACAAGGGCCGCTTCGCGTACTCGCATCTCAATGCGGAGGACCGGCTGCGCGACCCGCTCCTGCGCGTCCGGCGGCGCGGCTTCGAGGAGGTGTCGTGGGAGCGCGCGCTCGACGAGGCGGAGCGGTTGCTGCGCGAGGCCGACGGACGCATCGTCACAGCGCTCTCGGGCTCGGAGACGGTCGAGCAGGCGTACGCACTCGCGAAGCTGCTGCGCCAGGGCCTCGGCTCGCACACGGCGGTGCTGCCGGAGGAGGTCTCCGACGCCCTCGACGCGCATCGGCTACCGCTGTCGGCGATCGCGCAAGCCGACGTGATCGTCGTCCTCGGCGACGCGCCGGTGGTGGAGCGTGCGCCGATCGTCGAGCTCTGGCTCAAACAGGCGAGGCGGAACGGCGCGCGTGTGCTCTTCGAGCTGGACGAGGACGCGGTACGCGGAGCGGGCAACGCGATCCTGATCTGGTCGGGCCCGGGTGGTCACGGAGGCGCAGCCGTCGCCGCGCACGCGCAGCGACTCGGCGCCGCCGGTGCCTTCTACCTCCCCGAAACCGCCAACGCCCGCGGCGTCTGCGACGCGTGGGCCGCCGCGTCGGATGCGGAGGCGGCAAATCCCGACCCGATCGGCCTCCTGATCGTCTCCGGCGACGAGGCTGCCGGCAACCCGGTCGTAAGGGCCATCGCGGAACAGGCCGAGCGCGTGCTCGTGATCTCGATGTTCCACGGCCTCTCCGCCGGCTGGGCCGACCTCGTCCTGCCGGGGACGAGCTACCTCGAGCGCGACGGCACGTATGTGAATCTCGAGGGCCGGATCCAGCGGCTGCGCCGCGCCGTGATCCCGCCTGCGCCCGACGAGCTCGCCTGGCTCGCGCGGCTGGCCGAGCGGTTCGGCGTGGAGCTCTCGCCCTATCCGTCCGCCGTCTTCGAGGAGCTCTCCGAGATCGCGTTCGGCGGCATCCCCTTCGGCGAGGTCGGCGAGCGCGCCGCCTTGCCTCGCACAGCCGGAACGCCTGCCTCCCTCGAGACGACACCCGAGCCGACTCGGCCGGAGGGTCTCTACCTCGTGCGCTACCGGCCGCTCTTCTCCGGCCCGGCCGTCGAGCGCACGCCCGAGCTCGCCTTCCAGCGGCCCGACGCGGAGGTCGAGCTCTCCGAACAGGACGCGCGCGCACGCGAGATCCGTCCCGGCGACGAGGTGACCGTGCGCTCGAACGGAACGTCGGTCACGCTGCGCGCACGCCTGAGCCGCGACCTGCGCGCCGGCGTGGTGCGGATCGCCGAGCCGCACGCCGGCGATCTTCAGCCGACCGTGGAGCTGTCGAAGTGACCGAGCCCTGGTGGATCTCGCTGATCAAGGCGGCGGTAATCGTCAACCTCGTCATGGTCGCGTTCGCCTACACGACGTGGCTCGAGCGCAAGCTGCTTGGCCGGATGCAGAACCGCTACGGCCCGAACCGCGCAGGCCCGTACGGGTTGCTGCAGCCGATCGCCGACCTGATCAAGCTGGTGCGCAAGGAGAGCTTCTTCCCGATCGCGGCGCGCGACCGCCTCTACATCATCGCGCCGATCATCTCCATGTTCACGGCGCTCCTCGCCTTCGCGGTGATCCCGTTCGGCGCCGGCTGGAAGATCTGGCACTACCACGTCGACGGTGAGATCGCGAACGTCTCGATCGCCCTGATCCTGGTGTTCGCGCTCGGGTCGCTCGGGATCTACGGCGCGATCATCGGCGGCTGGGCCTCCGAGTCGAAGTACTCGCTGCTCGGCGCGATGCGCACGTGCGCGCAGCTCGTGTCGTACGAGGTGTCGCTCGCGCTCTCCGTCCTCGGCGTCGTCTTCATGGGCCAGTCGCTGAGCCTTGTCGACATCGTGAACAAGCAGGGCGCGACGATCTGGTTCTTCGTCCCGCAGCTGGCGGGGATGCTCGTCTTCTTCTTCGCCGTGATCGCGGAGACGAGCCGGCCGCCGTTCGATCTCCCGGAAGCCGACACCGAGCTCGTTGCCGGCTACCACACGGAGTACAGCGGCATGCGTTGGGGCCTGTTCCAGACCGCGGAGTACGTCAACATGATCACGCTCTCCGCGCTCGCCGTGACGCTCTTCTTTGCGGGCTGGCACGGGCCGTACGCGCCGCTCGGCCCCCTCTGGTTCGTGCTGAAGGTGTTCGTCCTGGTCTCGATCTTCATCTGGATCCGCGCCTCGGTCCCGCGCCTTCGGTACGACCAGCTGATGCGCTTCGGCTGGAAGGTGCTGCTGCCCGTCGCGACGCTCAACGCCGTGATCACCGCGCTGCTGGTGGTCTGGATCTAGATGCCGCAGCCGCTCGACAGCGTCAGAGGCTTCGCCGTCACGTTCCGGCAGCTGTTCAAGAAGCCGATCACCCAACAGTACCCGGAGTACAAGCGGCCCGTGTATCCGCGCTTCCGCGGCCGCCACCGGCTGCACCGCCACGAGAACGGACTGGAGAAGTGCGTCGGCTGCTCGCTCTGCGCGGCCGCGTGTCCGGCCGACTGCATCCGTGTCGTCGCCGCCGAGAATACGCCCGACAACCGCGTCTCCGCCGGCGAGCGTTACGCGCGCATCTACGAGATCAACATGAGCCGCTGCATCTTCTGCGGCTACTGCGAGCTCGCGTGCCCCTTCGACGCGATCACGCTCGGGAACGAGTACGAGATCTCGGAGTACTCCCGCGACGACCTGATCTACACGAAGGACATGCTGCTCGCCGAGCCGATCAAGCGCGTGCCCGTCGCGGACCCCGATCTCTACGACACGCCGATTCCTTACTACAAGGCGCACTCGTGATGCTGGTCGCGAGCGTCGGGAACGTGCTCGTCTGGGCGGTGTGGATCGGAGCTGCTTTCGCCTGCCTCGCCTCAGGCGCCGCGGTCGTCTCCTTCTCGAACCCCTTCTACTCGGCGCTGGCGCTGATCGGGAACCTCGGCTCGCTCGCCGTCCTCTACCTGCTCCTCTCGGCGGAGTTCGTCGCCGCCGCCCAGGTGCTCGTCTACGCCGGCGCGGTGATGGTGATGTTCCTCTTCGTCATCGCGTACATCGGGCCGCGGATCGAGTCACCGTGGATGGGCGGCCCGGGCTGGCAGGCGATCGGCGCCGTGCTCGCCGCGGGTGCGCTGCTGGTGGAGATCATCGTCGTCATCGGCCTGAAGGCGAGCGGCCGCCTCTCGCACTCGGAGCACATCGGGACCGCCTTCGGGAGCCCGGCCCAGGTCGGGCGCCTCTTCCTCAACGACCACCTGCTCGCGTTCGAGATCACGTCGATCGTGCTGCTCGTCGCCGCGATCGGCGGCGTCATCCTGGGCGCACACTCGCGCAGCGCGGCGGACGAGGTGCCGCCGCTGTGAACGGCCCCGGCGTCGCCTGGTACCTGGCAGTCGCCGGGTTCCTGTTCGGCACCGGCTCGCTCGGCGTGCTACTCCGCCGCAACCCGCTGATCGTCCTGCTGTCGCTGGAGATCATGCTCAACGGGGCGAACCTCGCCCTGATCGGCTTCTCGCGCAACCTCGGTGACGGCGGCGGACAGATCTTCGCGCTCGCCGTCATGGCCGTCGCGGCGTCCGAGGTCGTCGTCGGCCTCGGCCTGATCGTGGCGCTCAACCGCAAGCGCGTGACGCTCGACGTTGACCGGCTGAACACCCTGCGCGGCTGATGGTCTGGGGCGCCTGGATCTGCCTGCTCTCGCCGCTCGCGGCCGCGGGACTGATCACGCTGGGCGGCGAGCGCCTGTCGCGGCGCGGCGCGGGCTACCTCTCGACACTCTCCTGCTTCGTCGCGTTCGGCGGCGCGCTCGCGACGTTCATCGGGCTGCTGAGCCGCGACGGCGGCGACCGGCGGGAGGTGTCCACCGCCTGGACGTGGGTCAGCGGCGGGTCGTACCGCTCCGGCCTCGAAGTGATGATCGACCCGCTCTCCGTCTTCATGATGCTCGTCGTCGCGGGGGTCGGCGCGCTGATCGTCGCGTATTCGATCGGCTACATGGACGGCGACGTCGAGGAGCGCCGCTACTTCGCCTACATGTCGCTCTTCGTCTTCTCGATGCTGCTGCTCGTCCAGGGCGGCAACCTGCTGTTGCTGCTCGCCGGGTGGGGAATGGTCGGCCTGTCGTCCTACCTACTGATCGGCTTCTGGCACGACCGGCCCAGCGCGATCGCGGCCGCGAAGAAGGCGTTCGTGATGAACGCGATCGGCGACGCGACGATGGCGCTCGCGTTCTTCATCCTGATCAAGCAGGGGCACTCACTCGAGTTCGGCATCCTCGGCGGCGAGTTCAGCTCGACCACCGCCAACCTCGTCGCGCTCGGCCTGCTCGGCGGCGCCGTCGCGAAGTCGGCGCAGCTCCCGCTGCATACCTGGCTGCCCGACGCGATGGAGGATCGCGCTCGTGCAGGTGGACATCAAGCGCGTGATCGCGTACTCGACCATGTCGCAGATCGGCTACATGTTCCTCGGCGCCGGGCTGGGCTCGTACGCGAACGGGATGTTCCACCTGATGACGCACGCCTTCTTCAAGGCGCTGCTCTTCATGGCGGCCGGGATCGTGATCCACGCGCTCGCGGCCGAGCAGGACATCCGCAAGATGGGCGGCCTCCGCACGCTGATGCCGCGCACCTACCAGGCGTTCCTGATCGGCTCCCTCGCCCTCGTCGGCATCTTCCCGTTCGCCGGCTTCTTCTCGAAGGACTCGATCCTCGCGGCGGCGATGGACCACGGCACGTACGGCTACATCCTCTGGGTCGCCGGCCTCGCAGGAACGTTCCTGACCGGCCTCTACACCTTCCGGCTGCTCTTCCTCGTCTTCTGGGGCGAGCCAAGCGCGTTCGTGCGCGAGCACTTCCATGCGCTTCGCCGTGACGTGGTGGGCGTGTCGATGGCGTCGACCGTCGGCGTGCTCGCGGTGCTGTCAGCCGTCGGCGGCTGGATCCAGTTCTCGCCGTGGTGGCATCCGGTCGAGACCTGGCTGCAGACCGTCGCCGAGCCGATCGTCTCCCCGAAGTCCTGGCAGGAGTGGCTGTCGATCGTCCTCTCGCTGCTGCTCGGTCTGAGCGGTGTCGCGGTCGCCTACCTCATGTACGGCGTGCGCACCCTCGCCGTCCCGCGATTCGCGTTCGCCCAGCGCACGCTCGAGCACAAGTTCTACTTCGACGAGCTGTACGACGCGCTCTTCTACGCGCCGGCCGTCTTCCTCGCGCGCCTGCTGCGCCGTGGCATCGAGGAGCCGCTGATCGCCGACAGCGGCCGCGACCTCGGCGACGACACGCGCGACCTCGGCGGGCTCGTGGCGCGCGCGCAGACCGGCCTGCTGCGCACGTACGCGCTCGCGATCGCGTCGAGCGTCGCCGTCCTCGCCATCATCTTCGTGGCGGTTAAGTGACCCTGCACTCATGACCACGCTGCTGATCGTCCTCCCGCTCGCGGCCGCGCTGATCGTGTGGATCCTGCCGCTGAATCAGGTCTCGGCGGGATCGCTGGCGCTGCTCGCGGCACTCGCGGAGGTCGGGATCTGGATCCAGCTGCTCGTCCGCTACGACTTCGCGGCCGGCGGGCTGCAGTTCTCCGACCGGCGCAGCTGGTTCAGCGACCTCGACGTCTCGTACCACGTCGGCGTCTATGCGTTCTCCGTGTGGCTGATCGGGCTGACGGTGATCGTCATGGCGGCGACGATCGCGTACGCGTTCTGGGCCGGCCGCGAACGCACGCGCGCCTACATGGGGCTGATGCTGTTCCTGACGGGCGCGATCGTCGGCGTCTTCACCGCTCAGGATCTGCTCCTCTTCTACGCGTTCTTCGAGGCGATGCTGATCCCGCTGTACGTGCTCGTCGGCGTGTGGGGCGGGCCGGGCCGGATGGGGGCGACGCTCAAGTTCGTGCTCTACACGATGGCGGGCTCGCTGCTGATGCTCGCGGCGATCGTGGTCTACGGCCTGTCCGAGAACACGTTCGACCTCGTCAAGATCGGTCAGAGCTCGAGCCAGTGGATCTTCCTCGGCTTCGTCGCCGCCTTCGCGATCAAGGCGCCACTCTTTCCGCTGCACGGCTGGCTCCCGGACGCCTACCGTGAGTCCTCGCCGGAGGTGGCCGCCGTCCTCTCCGGCGTCGTCTCGAAAGCGGCTGCCTACGGCTTCCTGCGCATCGCCGTGGCCAAGTTCCCCGAGCCGGCGCACGACTTCCGCGCGCCGATCCTCGCGCTTGCTGCGGTCGGGCTGGTCTACGGCTCGCTGCTTGCCTTCCGTGCGCCGGACCTGCGCGGCGTGGTCGCGTACTCCTCGCTGGCGCAGATGGGTCTGATCACGATGGGCGTGTTCGCCGTCAACGACCTCGGGCTCGACGGCTCCGTCCTGCAGATGGTCAACCACGGCTTCATCTCGGCGACCCTGTTCCTGCTCGCCGGGATGGTGGAGCGCCGCGCGCTGACCGGTGAGCTCGGTCGCCTCGGCGGGATGGCCCGGGGGAGACCTGCGCTGGCGACGCTGCTGATGACGACCGGGGTGATTGCCCTCGCGGTGCCGCTCTCGTCGGCTTTTGCGGGCGAGTTCCTGATCCTCGCGGGCGTGTTCCAGCGCGGCTGGGGCTGGGCCGTCGTCGGCGCAGTGGCGATGGTGCTCGCGGCGATGTACGTGCTGCGGTTGGTTTCGGCGGTGCTGCACCGTGAGGTCGGGCCGGCCGTCTCCGACGCCGCGCTCGACCTGAGGCCCGCCGAGCTCGGCGTGACCGTGCCGCTAGTCGCCTGCCTGCTCGCGCTGTCCGTCTGGCCTGCAGCGATCACGCAGCACTCGTTCCGCGGGGATCACGGAGGCGCCGACGTGTCGGCGCAGTTCAAGTAATGCAGCACTCCTTCGGGCGCCCGCAGGTCGACTGGTTCGCGCTCGCGCCCGTCAACGCGCTCCTGCTCGCGGCTGCGCTCGCGCTCCTGTGCGCCGTCCTCGTCCCGCGTCCGTGGCGGAAGGACGTTTCCGCCGCGCTCTGCGCGGCCGGCTACGCCGTGGCGTTCGGCTTCGCCGTTGCGCTGTACGTGCGCTCCGCGCAAGGACATGGGATCGTCGCCGACGCCATCCGCCGCGACCGCTTCGCCGAGCTTGCTGGGATGATCGTCGCCGGCAGCGGCCTGGTCGCCGTCGGGATCTCGTACCGCGAGCGTGCCCGAGAGGATCACGTCGCCGAGTACTACTCGCTGCTCGCGGCAGCCGGCGGCGGGATGGCGTTCTTCGTCGCGGCGAACAACTTGATGACGCTCTTCCTCGCGCTGGAGTGGTTCTCGCTCTGCCTGTACATCCTCTGCGCGATCGACCGCGACCGGCTCGGCGGGCTCGAGGCCGCGCTCAAGTACCTCGTGATCGGCGGCTTCGGCTCCGCGGTACTGCTCTTCGGATCGGCGCTCGTCTACGGTGCGACCGGCGCGCTCGACTTCCCCGGGATCGCCGCGGCCGGCGCGGAACACGACACGCTGCTCGTCTTCGGCCTCGCCATGATCATTGCCGGATTCGGCTTCAAGGCCTCGGCGGCGCCGTTCCACATGTGGACGCCGGACGTCTATGAAGGTGCCCCGACGCCCGTGACCGCGTTCATGTCGGCGGCCACCAAGACGGTCGCGCTCGTCGTCGCGCTGCGCGTGCTGGTCACCGCCTTCCCGCACGACGCCGATCTCTGGACCGTCGCAATCGCCGTGATCGCGGTGTTCTCGCTCGTCGTCGGCAACTTCGCCGCGCTCGTCCAGAAGACAGTGAAGCGAATGCTCGCCTACTCGTCGATCTCGCACGCCGGCTTCATGCTGATCGCGGTGGCAGCGAACTCCGCACTCGGCGCAAGGGCACTGCTCTACTACATCGTCCCGTATGCGGCGACGTCGCTCGGCGCGTTCGCGGTCGTGGCTGCGCGCGAGCGCGAGCTGGGCGTGCCGGTGACGTACGAGAACATGGCCGGCTTCGGCTGGGAACGGCCGCTCCTCGGCATCTCGATGTGGGCGTTCATGCTCGGCTTCGCCGGCTTCCCGCTCACGGGTGGCTTCGTCGGCAAGTTCTACGTCTTCGCGGCCGCGTACCGGCACGGCTGGACGTGGCTCGTGATCGTCGGCGTGCTCGCGACCCTCGTCAGCCTCTACTACTACCTCGGCCTCGTGCGCGCGATGTTCATGCGGCGCACCGAGGATCTGCAGCTCGCTCCGATCGGCGGCTCACCGCCCCGGGACGCGCTCTTGCAGACGTCCGTCTTCGCCTGTCTCGTGGTGACGGTCGGCTCGTTCTTCGCGGTGCAGCCGCTGATCGACCTCGCGAAGCACGCGGCGAACAGCTTGCCGTTCTGACGCGCAGCTGACTAACCTCACCCGTGGCCCGCTGGTCGCTCCCGCTGCTGGTGCCGCTCGCCGGATTCTTCGTCCTGCTTGCCCATAGCGAGTGGGACGGCCACTGGGAGAACCATCGCGCGCACTTCTGGCTCGTGTTCGGCGTCGCCGTCGTGAACGCTGTGCTCGGGCTGGCGATGAGCGAGGCGGCACGCCGGCGCGGGGATGCGCGCGTCTTCCTCGTCTCACTCGTTTTCCTCGCGACGGGTGGCTTCCTCGCGCTGCACGCACTCGCGACGCCGGGCGTGCTGCTCGCCGGCAAGAACACCGGGTTCGTGGTCGCAACGCCGGTCGGCCTCTTCCTCGGCAGCTGCTTCGCCGCGCTCTCCGGTCTCGAGATCGGGGCCCGGCGAAGCCTCGCGCTCGTCCGCCACGAGCAGGCGCTGCGCTTCGGCCTCCTGCTCGTGCTGGCCGGATGGGCGGTCTGGTCGCTGGCCTCCTGGCCGCCGCTCGACCAACCGCTGCCGCCGAGCGACGCGACCGGACCGCTCGTCGGCTTCGCGATCGCCGGCGGCGTTCTCTACGCGTTCGCGGCGTGGCGCTACTCCGAGCTGCTGGGGCGACGCCCGACGTTCGTGCTCGTCGCCGTGCTCGCGGCCTGGATTCTGCTCACCCAGGCCCTCGTCGCCGTTGCGTTCGCGCGCAACTGGCACGCGACGTGGTGGGAGTGGCACGTGCTGATGTCCGCGGCGTTTCTCCTCGTCGCGGCGGCGGTCCGCCACGAGTACCGGCGCGGCGGCTCGATCGCCGAGGCGCTCGGCGGCCTCTACCTCGAGCACACGATCGGGCGCGTTGACGATGCGTACGCGCGAGCGCTCACGGCGCTCAGCGCGGAACCCGACGAGCAGGCTGTGCCGGGACATGCGCGCGAGATCGCCGACCGCTTCGAGCTCCCGCCCGACCAGATCCCGTTGCTCGAACGAGCCGCGGCTCAGTTGCGCGACGTCGACCGGCTCTACCGACCGTATGTTCCGGCCGGGCTTGCGGAGCGGCTACGCCGCGATCCCAGCGCCGCCGAGCTCGGCGGCGAGGAGCGAGAGATCAGCGTCTTGTTCGCGGATCTTCAAGGCTTCACGAGCTTCGCCGAGCACGCGGCGCCGGCGGACGTGATTGCAATGCTGAACGCCTACTGGGCCGTGACCGTTCCCGTGGTCGTCCGCGAGCACGGCGGGCTGATCGAGCGCTTCGCCGGCGACGCCGTGATGGTCGTATTCAACGCAGCGGGCGATCAATCCGATCACGCCAGTCGCGCGGTGGCCGCGGCCTTCGGGATGCAGCGCGCGACCGAGGCGGCAAGACACGGGCGTCCCGACTGGCCGCAGTTCCGAGCAGGCGTGAACACCGGACGTGCGGTCGTCGGCAACGTCGGCACGGAGGAGCAGCGCAGCTTCGCCGCGATCGGCGACACAATCAACCTCGCCGCCCGCCTGCAGACCGCAGCCGAGCCGGGACAGGTCGTCGTGTCACGCAGCACGGCCGACGAGCTGCAGCCTGGTGCCGAGCTCGAGGAGCTCGGTCAGCTGGAGCTCAAGGGGAAAGCCGAGCCGGTCGCCGCGTTCGCCGTGCGCCGGCTCTAAACGGACTCGGTGACGGGCTGGCTCGCCCGCACTCGCAAGGGGCGAGCCGCCCAGTGCGGCAGCCACCAGTTCCAGCGGCCCATCAGGCGCACCAGCGCGGGGACGAGCAGCGCCCGGATGATCGTCGCGTCGAAGATGATCCCGGCCGCGAGCCCGATCCCGAACTGCTTGATGTCGGTGCCGGGACTCGTCGAGAGGACGAAGAAGGCGAACATCAGCACGAGCGCCGCGCTCGTGACGAGCTTCCCCGTGCGCGCAAGTCCGAGCGAGATCGCCGTGCGCGTGTCGCGCGTCTCGTCGTACGCCTCGCGCATGCGGGTCAGCATGAACACCTCGTAGTCCATCGAGAGACCGAACAGGAACGCGAAGATCATCAGCGGGATCCACGGGATGATCGACTGCGTCGCCGGCACGTTCCAGATCGCCTCCGATCCGTGCCCCTGCTGGAAGATGAACACAATGATTCCGTACGCAGCGCCGAGCGAGACCAGGTTCAGGATCACGGCCTTCAGCGGCAACAGCAGCGAGCGGAACGCGCGCGCGAGCAGCACGAAGGTCAGCAGGATCACGAACAGCAGCACGTAGGGGAAGTTGCCGTAGACGGCGTGCACGAAGTCACGGTCCTCCGGCGCCACGCCGCCGAGGCTGGCGCCGGGCGGTAACGCATCCTTGACGCGGTTGATCGTCTCGCGCACCGGCTTGCTCGAACCGTCGTGCGAGGCGAATGCCTCGACGAGCGCGTAGCCGTCCTGCCGCCAGGACGGCGGCGCGGCAGCCCCCTCGACTCCCTCGACACGGCTGACGCGCTCGACGACGGCACCTTGAGTTCCGTCCTTTGTGAGGATGACAAACGGCTTGATCACGCCGGGCGAGATGCCGGCGCCGGTCAGGGCATCGCGGCCGATGCTCGCGTCGCCCTTGCCCGGGAAGTCCTTTGCCTGCGCCTCGCTCGGGTTGAGCTGGAATCCGAACACGAGCAGCACGCCGACAATCGCGGCGCCGACGGCGGCGACCGGCCACGGGCGACGCACGACGAGCTGCGCCCAACGGCCCCACCAGCCCGTCTCGGGATGGGTGACGTTGACGAAGCGCTTCGGCATTACGCGCAGGCTGTTGATCCGGGTGCCGAGCACCGAGAGCAGCGCCGGCAGGAGCGTGATCGAGACCAGCACCGAGACTGCCGGGATCAGCATCCCGCCGATCCCGATCGAGCGGATGAACGGCAGCGGCAGGATGATCATGCTCAGCAGTCCGACCGCAACCGTCGAGCCCGAGACGATCACCGATCGGCCGGCGTGCGTCATCGTCTCGGTCAACGCCGTCTCGACGTCCTCCCCGGCCGCGAGCTCCTCGCGGAAGCGGAAGATCATCAGCAGCGCATAGTCGATCGCGACGCCGAGCCCGACCAGGGCGATCAGGAACTGAACGACGATCGAGACGTCGGTCAGGTAGGTGAGGATCCAGACGAGCGTGAAGGTGTTGAGGATGCTCACGGCTGCGATGGCAAGGGGCATGGCCACGGCCGGCAGCGTCCCGAAGACGAAGAGCAGGATGATGAGCGCGCCCACGCCGCCGATCAGCGCCTCGGTCAGGACGCTCGGGCCCTCCCCACCACCGCCGGTCGACTCGTCGTACAGCGCCAAGAGCCCGGTTAGGTGCGCGGTCACGCCGGCCGGCGCCGCGTCCTCGAGCGCCTTGCGGACCTCCTTGACGTGCACGTCACCGCTGAACGTGTTCTCGCCGGCCGGATAGATCTCCGCGAAGGTCGTGTGCTTGTCCTTCGAGACGTAGACGGACTTCTGCGTGTCGAAGTAGGAGCTGACGCGCGAGCCGGGATTGACGGCCGCAGCCTTGTCGATCGCCGGCTCGAGGTTCTCCTTTGTCACGTCGCCGCTGGACTGGAACACGGCGACGAGCGGCGCCTGCTCGCCGGTGCCGA
>WNGA01003988.1_pt1 | contig 27444 bp, 20 predicted proteins | sample 5400061 | NCBI WGS metagenome assembly WNGA01 (sample SAMN13153366, study PRJNA577476) | soil metagenome | isolation source: 100 cm soil or saprolite under grassland replicate 2 | place: USA:California | collected 2016-06-15
CCGCTCGCCGGGGGCGATGGTCACCTCGAGCACCCGGGTGGTCTCGTTCTCGAGCACCACGCGGTGGGAGCCGGGCGCGGCCACGACCGCGTCGAGCGAGTCGGGCCACGGCCAGACGCCTGGCTCCTTCGCTGTGCCCTCCATCCGTCCGGCTCCTTCCCGCAGGTTGGTTTCTGGGCCGAGGTGGATCGCAGTCCCGCACAGGCAGGCTTCAGGCGATTCTGTGCCACAGCGTATAGGCCGCGTGAACCCCGGACGCTCGCCCATGTCACGTTGAGCTGTCGGTCACCTCACCTCCAGTGGACCCGGGGCGGTTCACCTGATTGAGGGTGTCCGTGATGCTTTGTGCAGCCTGGCATGAGGAGACCGGACCATAGGCAAGGTGCTCACGCCTGCCAAGGAGGTCCGGTCTCCGTTGTCATACTGCCCGCGTTCGTCGCTGCCCGCAGGGGTGCTGGCCTGGCTGGTCGGCCGCCTGGCCCACCTGCTGCGACCTCGCCCGCCCGGGCGGGGTGGCACCCCGCCGCTGCCGTTGGAGGTCCGCCTGGACGCGGTCGCGGCGGTCGTGCTGGACGGGCTGCCGTACCGGCGCGCCGGCCGGATGGTCGGGATCTCCAAGACCGCGGTCGGCGACAGCATGGACCTGCTGCTGGGCGAGGTGGCGGCCCTGGGATATTGCCAACCCGACGGGACGTTCATCACCAGCCTGGCCGAGCTTGGCGAGCACCTGGCGGAGATGGCCGCCAGCGGCGAGGCGGTGTGCGTGGACGGGCTGGCGACCCGGGTGCAACGACCCCGCTCGTGGGCCAACCAGAAGGTGCTGTATGACGCCAAGCGGCACGCTCACACCGCTCAGGGGCTGGCGGTGACCACCGTCGACGACGATCTGCTGTGGTGTGACGGTGGCTGGCCGGGCAGCTGCCACGAGCACGAGCTCATGGACCTGTCGGGACTGCGGGCGGCGCTGGACGCCGCCGGCGTCGCCACCGTCCTGGATCGGGGGTTTCGGGGCATGGCCAAGCTCCGCGAGCACTGGCACGCGCCGGTCGGGGACCGGCGCACCAGGGACCGGCTCACCGGCGGGCAGCGGGCGTTCAACCGCGTGCAGGCGGGACTGCGGGCGCTGGTGGAGCAGTCGATCGGGCATCTGGCCAATGCCTTGGCGCTGCGCCGCTGGCGCGGGCTGCTGTACCGGGTCCGCGACGTCTACCAAGCCGCCGGCGCCCTCATCTGCCTGGGCCGATGGCTCCACCGAGCCTCCTGCTGAACAACGATCACGGCACGCCGCAACCTACCCACCGGGTGCTTCCAACCGTCAGGTTCTTCCAGACGAGCCAGCTGCCGCCATCCGCGGTGTCCGTCGGGCCGGGTTGGAGGTGGCCGGGAGCACGGCGGGGCCCAGACCAGCCGGCCGACCGTTTGGGATCGTGGCGCCTTGCTCCTGCGCTTGGGGCGGGTGGTTCGTGCTGCTGGCCGATCCGGGACGCTGACCACGGGATCAGGGCAGCCCAGCGCCCGACCCGTGGACCAGGTTGTGGATGAGCCGCCTGCCAGCGGGCGCCGAGCCGCCGGGTCAGCGCAGCAGGCGGGTGAGCTGGTCGAGCTGGGCCAGGCGGCGGTGCAGGGGCGGATGGCTCGCCAGCCAGCCGCCGAACTCGTCCCGGCCGGCGACCAGGCCGAGCGGCTCGACGCCGCTGCCGCGCAGGTCGGTCCGCGGGATCTGGTCGCGTTGGCCGTGCACCTTCACCAGCGTCGCCGCCAGCAGCGCCGGCCGGCCCAGCCACAGCGCGGCGCTGCGGTCGGCCGCCAGCTCCCGGTCGCGGCTGAGGGCCCGTAGCGGCAGGTGCACCGCTAGCGCACCCACCGCCACCACGGGAACCACGGTGAGCAGCACGACCCGGATGAAGTAGAAACAGAAGGTGAGGTACCCGCCCGGCGTGGATGGGAGGAGGTCGACGCGCTGCAGCATGCCACGCCGGCCCAGGAGCAGCAGCCAGACCAGCGCGGACGCGAACAAGCCGGCCAGCGCCAGGAGGGCGACGTCGGGCGGCAGGTGCACTAGCAGCGCATATACCGGCAGCACGGGGACCACGGTGAGCAGCACGACTTGGACGACGTTGAGCAACAAGGTGAGGTACTCGCCTGGCGTGGATGGGGCGGGGTCGAACCGCTCCGCCATGCCACGCGGGCCCAGGACCAGCAGCCAGACCAGCCCAGACGCGAACGAGCTGGCCAGCGTCATGACGGCGACGTCGCGGTGCTCGATGTGGGCGAGCTCGTGGGCGAAGGCGGCCTCCAGCTCGGGCGGGTCCAGCCACAGCAGCCCCCAGGTCACGATCATGGTCGTGTGCCGGCGGCTGCGGCCGACCGTGAAGGCGTTGGCAGCCATGTCGTGGGCCAGCGCGACGCGGGGCTTGGGCTGTCCGGTGAGCGCGCACAGCCGGTCAAGGGTCGCGTGCACCTCAGGCGCCTGGTGCTCACAAACCAGCCGGGCGTTGGTCACCGCGCAGGCAAGCCGCTCGGATTGGCGCCACTGGGCGACCAGCACTGCCGCGGCCAGCAGCACCACCAACCAGACGGGGACGCCAACGGCGACCAGCAGCCAGCCGATCCCGGCGTAGACCACCACAAGCAGAGCGAGAACGGCGAGGATGCGCGCTTGCAATGCGAGGCTGCCCGTGGAGGTGCGACCGACCACGATGGCTCCTCCGGCCGGGTCCCCGGACCGTGCTGGGGACCGAATCGCCCCAGGATACTCCCTTCATCCCGGACTGTTTGCCGCGCCGTCGGCGCAGCGGGTCTTGCCGGCAGGTCGATGGCCAGGCCAGACGTGCGTGGTGCCGCCCGGTGCCGACCCGGACTGGATACCAACGAGCCGAGCCGGGACCAAGCGCCGGTCAGGCCGCGCCGCAGCCGACGGGTGGCGCTGGCCCGTGCTGGCCAGCATCCGCCACGGCCATTCGCAGCGGCCCCAAACCACGCCGGCCAGCACCACCGCGGCAGAAGTGACCGGCCACAGGCTCGTGCGCGCCGGCCACAATCGCACGGCAGTGGCGCCTCGACGCCGTCGACAGCGTGCAGCCGGTAGTGGGTGTTCGGATTGAGTGGCAAGTTGGTCCTCATCCGCCCTGATCGATGGGGCGTCCAGGGCTGGCGGCCGGCGCCCGCCTCGGGTCAGGAAGTGCTCGCTGTAGCCCAGCCCACTCACGATCGGTCCTACCAGGACCAGCGCGCGGACCAACTGCGGGTGGTCCAGGGCGCAGTGCAACGACACCAGGCTGCCGAACGAGCATCCGATGAGCGTTGCCGGCGCATCAGACACCGAGCGCACGACCCGTGCCAGGTCATCAACGCTGGAATACGGGGCGTGCGGCGCAGGTGATCGCCCGTAGCCGCGGCGGTCCCAGCGTGCCACGCGGTAGTGGTGGGCGAAGGTGGTGAACTGTGCGTCCCAGGTTTCCCGGTGCAGCAGGCCGTCGTGGGTCAGCACGACCGCCGGGCCGGAGTGATCAGTCCATGCCGTCTCGTTGTAGACGCTGCCGCCGTCACCGGCCACATCGCCGCTGTCCACGTGAACGTTCTGGTCGGCCCGATCGGCATCAGTCGACAGTGCGGGACACCTCCTCGTGCCGTAGACCGGAGCTACTCGCGTGCTCGAGCGGTCATCGAGTAGGGCTGGCGGCCTGGGTTGAGAGGCCGTGGCTCGCCGGTGGCAGCCCTGTGCCACAGCAGTACCCATGGCGGTTTCCCCAACCACCCAGCCACGTGGCCCCGGTGAGTGTCAACCGAATTCGGGCTCTGGCCACGTTCCGTGATCTGAGTCGACCCCGGGGGTGAGGCGAGTTAGCGGTGTCATGCTGTGAGGAGCACCCGTTTACGTTCAGCGGGTCCTGCTGGCGGCATGACCGCCGCGTTGAACGTCCGCCATGCGGCTACCCATCAACGAGCACTGGCACATTGACAATAGTATTGTCAATATGTCAGGTTAGTTGACGAGGAGGCCGTATGCCCGACCATGTCACTGAGCTGCTTGATGAGGTGCGGATGCTGTTCCACCTGGCCGCCCAGGTCGCCGAGGAGCTGCACGCCGCCGAGCCGGTCACGGTCAGCATGCGCGCGGTGCTGGAGCTGCTGCGGCAAACCGGCCCGGCCACCGTTCCGGACATCGCCCGCCGCCGCTACGTCACCCGCCAGCACATCCAGACCCTGGTCAACGCCCTGCTCGCGCAGGATCTGGTGGCGGCCGAGGCCAACCCGGCACACCGGCGCTCCCCACGCATCGCCCTCACCGCTGATGGCCGCCGGATGATCCGGCGCATCACCGACCGTGAGCGGCGCTTCCTCGGCGGGCTCGACCTGTCCCTCGACCCACAAGAACTCGTCAGCGCCGGCCGCACGCTGACTACGCTGCGCAACGCGATCGGAGCAGCCCATGAGCAGGCTTCGTAGCCGCATCCTCAGCCAGTTCGGCCACCCCTCCGGCGCCCTGGGCGCGCTCGCTGGTGCGGTGATGGCCCACCGCGGCAGCCACCAGCGGCGCAACGCCTGGACCGTCCAACTCCTGGACATCCAACCCGACGACCGCGTCCTGGAGATCGGCTACGGGCCAGGCCTTGCCATCCACCGCGCCGCCGAGCTCGCGTCCCACGGCCGGGTGGTCGGCATCGACCACTCCCAGGTGATGCAGCGCCAGGCCCGCCGCCGCAACCGCCATGCCGAGGCGTCGGGCCAGGTGCAGCTCCTGCGCGGCAGCGTGGCCGACCTGGCCGGCCAGCCGGCCACCTTCCACAAGGTGCTCGCCGTCAACGTGTTCGGGTTCTGGCCAGACCCGGTGGCGGTGCTGCGTCAGGTGGCCGCGGTGCTGCTGCCAGGGGCCAGGATCGCGCTGACCATGCAGCCACGCGGACGTGGCGTCACCAACGAGCACACCCGCCGGGCCGGCGAACGCTTGGGGGCGGCGCTCCACGACGCGGGCTTCACCGACATCCAGGTGCACACCCTCGCTCTGGAACCCGTCGGTGCGGCCTGCGCCGTGGGCGTGTGGCCCAGCGAGAAGGCAGGCACCACCAGCCCTTGACACGGCCCGACCTCGCGTGTCAGGTCGGCGCTTTTCGCCACCCTTTGTGGATATTGCGCTGGCCGAATCCACAACTACAGGTCATACCGCTCCGCTTGTCACAGCCAGCGGAGAGGTCCAGGCCCCGTACGATCGAGCAAGGAAGGCGCGCATGACCGTCGAAGCGTACGTGTTCATCACGACCACCAACCCCGGCCCCCGTAAGGCGTGCCAGGCGATCAGGCGCCTCCCCGGGGTCGTTCGCGCGGATGCGCTGTTCGGCAGGCCCGATGTCGTCGCCATCGTGGCCGGGGATGACATCGCCGGCATGGACGCGGCAATCGATCGCATTGCTGAGCGGCCTGAGGTGATCGGAACGGACTCGAAGGTCGTCCGCTGGGTCAAGTAGAGCAAGGGTCGGCTGATGCAGTGGCGTCCTGATGCTCGGGTGCTGCGGACCTTGGGAACGTGGCTGTGCGGAGCCGCGATCCCAACCTGACTGAGCCCGACTAGGCGAGCCCAGAGACGGCCGCGTCGGGCTCGGGGATCCAGGCGCCTGGTGGCAGCTCGAGCCAGCGCTCGCTCCGCGCGAGCTCGTCGATACTGGCATGAAGAGCGTCCAGGCCGGGGTGCCGCAGCTCGCGGCGGTAGACCATCGTCCACTGCCGGGCGCGAGTGACCGCTCGACCAGGGTCAGGATGGGCCGTCCATGGTCGCGCAGGTGCTGCACGGTCTCCTCGAGCCCGGCGGCGTGCAGGTGGGGCGGGGACGGCTCGGCCCCCAACGCCGCCAGCAGGCGCACCCCAAGGTCGACCCACTCCGGCGCGTGCTCGTTGCCGGCGCTGACGTCCACCTGGGTGCCGCGCAGCGCCGCCAGCGGCACCGCCTCCAGGCCGGCGAGCGGATGCTCCTCGGGGAGCAGCAGCGCCAGCGGCTCCAGCCGGACCAGCCGGCGGGCGAGCTGCTGGGTGGGGAATGGGCGTCCGAGCCCTTCGCTGCGGCCGAACGCCACGTCGAGCCGCCCGGCCAGCAGCAGCTCAAGCGCCGCGCCGAAGCCGCCGTGGAAGCGAGCGACCAGCTCGGTCTTGGGCGCGCGCTGGCGTGCGGCGCGCAGCAGCCGCGCCGGGGTGTGCCCCTCGGCGAGCAGGTCGACCAGCAGCGGCTGGTCGTGGTCGCCAAGCTCCTGGACGGTCTGGTCGTGGAGAGCGAGCAGCTCGCGGGCGCGCAGCAGCAGGCGCTCGCCTTCGGGGGTGAGCACGACCCGGCGGGTGGTGCGGGTGAGCAGGCGGACGCCGAGCTGCTGCTCGAGCCGGCGGATGTCGCGGCTTAGCGCCTGCTGCGCCAGGTACAGCCGCGCGGCCGCGCGAGTGAAATGCAACTCCTCGGCGACCGCCACGAAGTGGCGAAGCAGGCGCAGGTCGAGCTCCCCTGCCATCCGCCCGGCACCTCCCGCATCGGCCTCGGGAATTGACACTCTAGCCGTGTGAATCGGTCGCGAACAGGTGTTGGACGGCGCGCAGCGACCGCGTAAGGCTGGGGATGTCCCGTTGGCCCCACAACGAGGTGCAGCACTGTGCCCAGTACCTCGCCATACCCGGCGACGCTCCGGTTGCTGCAGCGACGCACGATGCGAGTGCTGGTCGTGGCGCAGCTCCTCGGCGCGTGCGGCCTGGCCGCCGGGGGCACGGCGGGGCGCTGCTGGCCGAGCACCTCACCGGCAGCCCGCCAGCCTGGCCCCGAGTGAGGAGGAGGCGATGACCGAGACGACGCCGGCCGCCGAGCGGACGCAGACGATTACACCGCACCTCGTCACGCGCGACGCGGCCGCCGCATCGGAGTGGTACCAGCGGGCACTCGGCGCGGAGGAGCGCGGCCGCATCCCCGTCCCCGGCGGCAGATTCATGCAGATCGAGCTCCGCTTCGGCGACTCCACCGTGATGATCTCCGACGAGTTCCCCGACCTGGGTGTCGTCTCGCCGCTCTCGCTCGGAGGCACCGTCGGCGCGCTCGCCATCCACACCGACGACGTGGATGCCCTCTGGCAGCGCGCACTCAAGGCGGGGGCCGAGGTCTCGCTCCCGCTGCAGGACGTGTTCTGGGGCGACCGGCACGGCGAGATCATCGACCCGTTCGGCCACCGCTGGGCCCTCGCCCAACACCTCCGCGACGTCCCGACCGACGAGATCAGGGCGGCCGCGGCGGCGATGTTCGGCGGTGAGCCAGCGTGATCCTGGTCACCGGAGCGACCGGCACCGGCTGCTTTCGCGCTAGATCGAACTTATGTTCCCTCTTGTCTTCCATGTGGTAATACGGGAACCTTGAACGAAAAGTGCCTCTGACCAGAGGAGTGGCTTATGAGCCAGCCGTTCGAGCGTCCCGGGCAGTTGCCAGAGGTCCTCCGCTGGCATACGGAGTGGTTCACCGACCCGGGCATGAGCCTACGCCAACTGACGGCGGGCAGTAATGAGCAGCTCTTCAGCCTGGTCGACGACAGCTCACTGAGGTTCGAGCAGGGTGCCGACCCTGGACTGGATCCTGAAGAGTCCACCGACAGGTCCGCCGACACTCAGAAGCGCCTTTTGGACCTGCGGAACAATTTCGTCCAGTTGAACGCCGAAAGGTTGCTGGAAGCCATCGATGCGGGCAGGATCCGGGGTCCAATAATGGCTCCACAAATTCATTAGCCATACGTAGCCACCTGGCCGGAAGAAACCCCAACGAGGGTGCCGGGCACAGACAGCCCGACTCGGTTCATGACGTGCTCCGCCTGGTTTCTTGCCTCACGGAACCTCTATCGCACCACCTTGAAGAGCAGGCCGGCTCCAAGCGTGCACCTCTCCCGTCCGACAGCTGGTGTGGAGGTCTTCATGCCTGATTGGGAGCATGATGAAGCGAGAATCGAGGCGGCGTCCCAGGCGGTACTGAAGATCCCCGGGGTGCACAGTGTGTATCTGGGACCGCGGTATCGCAACGGACGCAAGACCGGCGAGATGGCGTTGTGTGTTCTCGTGCGAACCAAGAGGCCGCTCGAAGAGGTTGCACCCCGCGACCTCGTACCGCCTGAAGTGGCCGGAATTCCAACCGACGTCATCGAGAGCGATCCACCCAGGCCGTTGCAGAGGCTCGATTCCGATGACAAGTATGCCCAGCCGAGCCTGGCCGATCTCCCGATGTTCGACGACGAGGAGTATACGCGACTCCGCGGCGGTATCGCCTGCGAGGGAGGTGGTGGCACCGGCACGCTCGGCTGCATCGCCCGCGCGACCGACACGGCGAACAACGGCAAGTTCGTGCTGCTTTCGAACTGGCACGTGCTGACCAGCAAGGGCAACGGTGAAGGCAAGACGGTCCGCCAGCCGCGCGAGAGCTGCTGCTGCTGCGGCCGCAAGGTCGGGGTTGTCTTGCGGACTCGGAAGACGAACACCGGCGCGTTCTATCTTCGCCATCCAGACACGCCCAACCTCGACGCCGGCATCGCCCTGCTCAATCCCGGCGTCGAGGCGCTCGCCGAAATTCAGCAGGCCGCCGGAAGCGCTGGCGGCACCGACCTGGTTCGTGGCGTCCGAGCCGATGCATCGATCACGGCCAACCTCGCCGTCCAGAAGCGCGGCAGCCGAACCGGGCCGACCCAAGGGACGATCGACAGTCGCTTCGGCATTTACGCACCGGAAGGCAACTCCGACAAGGCTACCGCCTTCCGAAGGCAGCTCGTGATCGATCCCGGCTTCCCGCCCGGCACCACGACAGGCGTCTTCCGGTTTGGGGCAGGGGGGGACTCCGGGTCAGTCGTCATGACCCAAGCAGGCGGCGAGGTCGTCGGCCTGCTCTGGGCCGTGACCGCGACACGCCCGCTCGCGCCGGCCAACCGCGACCTGGTCGTCGTCAAGGGAATCGCCTCGAATATCCACGAGGTGATCTCCGAGCTGCAGATCGACATCGCCACCGCGACAACCGCCGGACAGATTCTCACCAATCCTGCCCCAGCCCCGGCCCCCGCCCCCGCGACGCCGTTGTCGGAAGGCAGCGTGCCGCAGCCAGTCCGCGCCACGATGCTCAACCAGGCCCGGCTTCAAATCGAGCAGACACAGTACGGCCGGCAGTACATCGAGCTGGTTCGGCGCCACCACTCGGAAGTGTCGCGCCTGGTGCGGACCAACCGGCGCGTCGGCGCCATCTGGGCCCGCTACGGCGGGACGGCGTTCGTGCAGGCGATACTCGACGCCGTCGCCCTTCCCGATGAGCCGATACCCTCCACCATCGCGTCGCGCCCGGTCGCGGAGTCGACAGCCCGCATCGGCATGATGCTCAAGCGGTACGGGAGCGCCGCGCTCGCGCGTGACATCGACAACTACGAACGCGTCCTCCCAGGTCTGTGCGGCCGCTCCTACAACGAGCTGCTGGCCCGTCTGCGCGCCGGCGAGCCAGTCCTGGGCTGAGATGCGATGCCTACCACACCGGGAACGCTCGAGCTTCTAGCCGGCGCCGTCGCGCGGATCCTGTCGCCGCTGGCCGAAGAGCTGGACACGACCAACGTCCTGGACTTCTTCCGGCGCCTCGGCGTGCAGTTCCCCGACGCGCTGCTCACTGCACATCCGCAACTGGTCACGGCACTCGAAACCACGCGCGAATCGGCCGGCGCGCTCCCCGGTGCGGTCGACCAGCTCATCGCCGCGATTGCCGGCGACGACGAGGCCGCGACCATCGCGGCGACCGCCGGGCTGGTCGGCCGTATCGTGGCCGTCACCGCCGGGCTCGCTGAGATAAAGACGCAGATCGACGCGGCGGCAGATACCACGCCCGGGGTGACGCCGCAGCAGGTGCACGACTTCGCAGCCGAGTTACCACGCGCGATCTTGGATTACGTGCTCGTGCGCACCGGCGAAATCTACATCCCGACCGTGACGGGAACCCTCGCGCTGGTCGGCATCATTGACCGCGAGCGCGTCGCGGGGGACTCCACCGACCCGAGCAAGCCGGAATACATCGCACGCCGACTGCGCCTCGACCGCATCCCCCAGTTCCTGCGCAATCCGCTCGAGTACGCGGAAGATCTGGTCGGCTGGGGAACCGGCGGCTTCGATCCGCTCGACGTCCTCACCCGACTCGACAACTACTTCAACGACCTCGCCGTCCCCAGCACCCTCACCGAGTCGCCGCCTCGCTTCGAAAGCTCGATGTTTGACCTCGCGGGCGCGCCTCCCGGCCTCGCGTTCGAGGTCCACGTCCCAGTTGAGTCGGGCATCGATCTCCGCCTGCGGATGTGCTCCGGCTTCGCGTTCCACCTTCTGACCGAGGGAACCTTCCAAGCGACGCTCGAAGGTACGGTGATGCCGCCCGCGGAGGTAAGCGCGTCAGCGGGCGCTGAGGTGTCAGGGCGCCTGCAGGTCGGCCTCTCCGTCGAGCCGGTGGCGCCGGCGACGACCGTCATCCTGGTTGGCCAGAGCGATGGCAGCCGCATCGAGGTTCTCGGCGTGCGCGGCGACGCAGGCGTGCGCCTGCGGTGGGACTCGGGCAGCGCCACCACGACGATCGAACCCGACGTGCAGGCGTCGATCAGTGGGGGCAAAGTCGTCATCGACACATCAGAAGCCGACGGTTTCATCGGCGCGCTGACGAGCGGCCTGCACGTCGAGGGAGGCTTCGATACCCGCATCGGCTGGTCTCCCTCCACCGGTATCCATTTCGAGGGCAGCGCGACGATCGAGATACTGGTCCCGCTGCACGTGGCGGTCGGGCCCATCGAGATCTCGTCCCTCTACATCATCGGTGGGCTGAGCACGGCCGAATCCATCCCGCTCGAGCTCTCCGTCGGGCTCGGCGCCCAGCTGGGGCCCCTGCAGGCGGCGGTCGACCGCATCGGCGCGACGGGCGACCTCACCATTCCCGACGGCGGCGGCAATCTCGGGCCGGCCAATCTCGCAGTCTCCTTCAAGCCCCCCAACGGCGTGGGCCTGGCCATCGATGCCGGCGTCGTCAAGGGCGGCGGATACCTCTACCTCGACTTCGACAAGGGCGAGTACGCCGGCGCGCTCGAATTGACGGTCTCGAACTTCCTGTCGTTGAAGGCGATCGGCCTGATCAACACGAAATTGCCGGGCGGGCAGCCGGGCTTCTCGCTGCTGGTGATCATCACCGCCGAGTTCAGCCCGGGTTTCCAGCTGGGGTTCGGGTTCACCCTGCTCGGCGTCGGCGGGCTGCTCGGCCTCAACCGCGCCCTGCTGCTCGATCCGCTTGTCCAGGGCGTGCGGACGGGCGCGGTGAACAGCATCCTGTTTCCGACGAACGTGGTCGCGAACGCGCCGAAGATCATCAGCGACCTTCGCGCGATCTTCCCGCCCAAGGAGGGCACCTTCCTCATCGGCCCGATGGCGAAGATCGGCTGGGGAACACCACCGCTGGTATCGGTGTCGCTGGGCGTGATCATCGAAATTCCCGGCAACGTGGTCATCCTGGGCCGCCTGCGCGCCAACCTGCCGACCGAGGACGAGGCGGTCCTGGTGCTCCAGGTCAGTTTCGTCGGCGCGCTCGAGTTCGACAAGCGGCGACTGTGGTTCTTCGCCACGATGTACGACTCACGGGTGCTGTTCATCACGCTGCAGGGCGAGATGGGCCTGCTGATGGACTTCAGCGACAAGCCCAACTTCGTGCTGTCGGTCGGCGGGTTCCACCCGCGTTTCACCGCGCCGCCGCTGCCGTTCCCGTCGCCGGCGCGGATCGCGCTGTCGCTGGTCAACGAGGACTGGGCCCGGGTTGGTGTGCAGACGTACTTCGCCATCACCTCGAACTCGGTGCAGCTGGGCTGCCGCGCGGACGCGTTCTTCGGCTTCGATGCGCTCAGCGTGGAAGGGTACTTCAGCTTCGACGCGTTGCTGCGCTTCTCACCGTTCTATCTGATCGTCGAGATATCTGCCGGGTTCTCGGTCAAGGTGCTCGGCATCGGTCTGTTCGGCGTCCACCTGCGCGGCTCGCTGGAAGGGCCCACTCCATGGCACATCCGCGGCTCGGCGGAGATCGAGATCCTTTTCTTCTCGATCTCGGTGGACGTCGACGTCACGTTCGGCGAGCGCCGCATGGAGACGCTCCCGCCGATCGAGGTACTGCCGAAGCTGCGTGGCGAATTCGAGAAGCTCGAAAGCTGGCAGGCCACCCTGCCGGCCGCCGGGCAGTTGTTCGTCAGCCTGCGCGAGCTGGGCAGCGCCGGGGTGCTCGTCCTGCACCCGGTCGGCACGCTGCGCATCAGCCAGCGGTTCGCCCCGCTGAACCTGCCGTTGGACAAGATCGGAAACCAGCGGCCGTCGGACATCCGGCACGCCTCGGTCACGGTGGAGGCGGGCCCGTTGGCGGTCAAAGGCGCGACCCGCGAGAAGTTTGCCGCCGCGCAGTACCGCGACATGGACGACGCGGCCAAGCTCTCCACACCCGCCTACGAGCCGCTCGACAGCGGCGTGGAGCTGGGCGCCGCCGGTCTGCCCTGGGCAACCGGACCGCTGGCGCAGCGCAACGTCCGGTACGAGACGATCATCGTGGACACCGCCTTCGAGCGGCTGCGGACCCGCTTCGTCAAGTTCTGGGACGGGCTGTTCGTACACTTCCGCGCCGGGGCGGCAGTGTCCCGCGCGCCGGTCTCCCGCTTCAACGAGCAGCGGCTGCAGCCGTTCACCGACAAGATGGCCGTCGCCGACGAGCGGTTCACCGTGGCGTTCCAGGCAGACAACCGGCCCTACACGCGCGCGGCCACGTTCACCAGCTTCGCCGAGGCGCACGCGCACCTGACCGAGGCGGTTCGCGTGGATCCCGCGCTCACCGAGCAGATCCACGTGATCCCGATGGCGGAGGTGAACACCGCCCGATGAGCTCCCAGCCAATCGCCGCGTACTCGTTCCTGCCCTGGGCCCGGCAAGGGCTGGGGGTCTACATCCGCGAGGACGACGACGACAGCACCGTGAAGATCCGGGGTTCGATCGACGTCCGCCTGCAGGTATCCGGCGAGCGCATCAGCGGGGGCACGGCCACCGAGAAGCTACTACCCCGCCCGGTGCAACTGTACGGCCCCGGCGACATCATCGGGGTGGACACCAAGGCGATCGTCCGTACCGAGCCGCGGCACTGGATCACCAGCTTCGAAACCAACTACCTGCCGTTCGTGGAGTTCTACGACGAGGACTTCCCCTGGCGGTACACGCCGGCCAAGCCCACACCGGACGGGCACCGGCTCAGGCCGTGGCTGGCGCTGGTCGTCCTCGACGAGAGCGAGTTCAACGAGGCCGCCAACATCCTGGGCCGGCCGCTGCCGTTCGTCGACGTGCCCAGCGCCGCCACCAAGTTCCCGCCAGCCGACCAACTGTGGGCGTGGGCGCACGTCCACGTCAACGGCGGTCTGGGCGTCGGCCCAAACGACACGGCAGCGCTCGCCGCCCGGCTGGACGCCACCGTACGGGTCAACCGCGACCTCGCCTACTCGCGGCTGCTGTCGCCGCGCATCCTGGCGCCAAACACCGGCTACCACGCGTTCCTGATTCCCAGCTTCGAACCCGGCCGGCTGGCCGGCCTCGGCCGCAGCCCGGACACGGCGCTGTTCGCCACCCAGAGTGCCTGGGCGGAATACGAAGGCCGGGACGAGGGCACGCTGTTTCCCTACTACCACCGCTGGTACTTCCGCACCGGCACGGTCGGCGACTTCGAGTACCTGGTCCGGCTGCTCCAACCGCGCACGGTGAACCCGCGGGTCGGCCGGCGCGACATGGACGTGCTGCGGCCGGACGCCAACCTGCCCAGCATCCCCGAGTTGGGCGGCGTACTGCGCCTGGGCGGAGCGCTGCGGGCGCCGCTCGCCACACTGAGCCCCGACGACCTCACCGAGTACAACCGCTTCGAACGGTGGGGCGAGCCCTACCCGCACCCATTCCAGACCGCACTGGCCGCGCTGGTCAATCTCGCCGCAGACTACCGGGACCAGAGCGCCGTCGACGCCAACGCCGGCAGCGGCCTCGGCCCAGACGTGGAGACCGACGACGACCCGCTGATCGTTCCGCCCATCTATGGGCGCTGGCACTCCCAGACGCAGCGGCTGCTGCCGGCCGACGCCGACCCGGAGCGCAACCACTGGGTACCCGAGCTCAACCTGGACCCGCGCCACCGGGTGGCGGCCGGCTTCGGCACCCAGGTGGTGCAGCAAAACCAGGAAAGCTACATGGAGGCCGCTTGGCAGCAGGTGGGGAAGGTACTCGAGGGCAACTACCGGATCCGCCTGGGCCAGATGGCCAGGCTGACCACAATGGTCTGGCACACCAGGGAACTGGCCGTGCTGCAGCAGCGGGCGCCGGAGCGCTTCCTGGCGCTCGCCGCGCCGGTCCAGCCCCGTCTTCTGGCTGACGGACTGACCATCCAGCACCGGATCCAGCGCAGTGCCCTGCCCGGGACGCTGACCTCGAAGACGGTCAGGCAGGCGGTCCGGCCCCGCGGCCGGGCGGACCGGCTGGTCGGGTTCGACGCCGACCGCGGCCGCGGCAACCTGCTGGATCGGGCCAACCGCGGTGAGGTGTCGGCCGCGCCGCCGAAGGTGATCGGCCCCGTGCTGCCGACCGAGGAGAAGCTGGCCGACCAACTCCTCCCCCAAGACCTGCCGCGCGCCTGGGTGCGGTGGCTGCTCCGGTACCCGTGGCTGCGGTTCCTGCCACTTCTGGCGGCGCTGCTGATCGTGCTGCTGCTGATGCTGGCCAGCGTCCCGCTCGTCGTGGTGATCGCGGTCGCCGTCGTGCTGGCGGCTGCGGCGATCTGGCTCGCCGGCCGCGCGGCGCGGATCATCGCGCGGGCGCGGGCCGCCGACGCGCTGCGCCCGGACACCCGGACGCCCGGCAGCGTGGACCAACTGCCGGCCAGCCCGGACTTTCGCGTCGGCGTCCCCGGCACGCTGCCGCCGCCGACGATCGGGACCACCGATAACGCTGAAGCGCTGCGGTTCAAGGACTCCCTGCGCAACCTGTACACCGTTGACGGTGCCGAGCGGGCGATCGAGATCCCGGTACGGCTGCCGCTGCCGCTGCCGGCGGTGGCGCAGGCGGCGATCGAGCAGCTGCGGCCCGACCATACCGTCACCTCGCGGGTACTCGGCTCGATCGCGGTACCGCCCCGCATCGCCGACCAGCTCGTCGAGGACTTCGGTGAGGTGATGGTGTACCCCGAGATCGACGTGCCGATGTACGAGCCGCTCAAGGACCTGTCCAGCGACCTGTTCCTGCCCAACGTGCAACTGGTGGACAACAACAGCATCACCCTGCTGGAGACCAACCAGAAGTTCATCGAGGCCTACCTGGTCGGACTCAACCACGAGTTCGCCCGCGAGCTGCTGTGGCGGGAGTACCCGACCGACCAGCGCGGCAGCTACTTCCGGCAGTTCTGGGACGTGCGGGGCTTCCTCGCCGAGGCGACGACCGACCCGCAGACGCTGCGCGAGCGGCTGCGCGACATACCGGAGCTGCACCGGTGGTCGGTCGACTCCGGCCTCGGCAGTCACGACCACCGGGAAGCGCAGGGCGACAAGGAGGAGGAGCTGGTCCTGGTGATCCGGGGCGAACTGCTCAAGAAATACCCGACCGCGGTCGTCTACGCCCACCGGGCGGCATGGGAGCGCACCGCCGCCGGCGCGATCGACACGACCCGACCACGCAAGCTGGCGCCGCTGACCCCGGCCGAGGCCGGGAACCCGCCGCGGACCCTCGTGAAAACGCCGCTTTACGAGGCGAAGGTCGAGCCCGACATCTACTTCTTCGGCTTCGACCTGACCGCCGAGACCGCCCGCGGCGGCAAGGTCATCGACGGTGAGGAAGACCCCGGCTGGTTCTTTGTTCTCAAGGAACGGCCGGGGGAACCGCGCTTCGGCCTCGACCTGCCGCAGGGCACTCCCCAGCAGGTGCTGCACACCTGGAACGACCTGGCCTGGACCGACGTGGTCAGCAGCTTCGCGGCAGGCGGGTTCCTGCGCATCGGTGAGCGGGCCCCGGTCCTCACCGACCCAGGTCCCGGCAGCGACGCCAAGGAGCAGTACGACGAGGACAGCCACTTCCACTGGCGGGCCGACACGCACGCCTCGGAGGTGGCCTACATCCTGTTCCAAGTCCCGGTCCTGATGGCGGTACACGCCGCTGAGATGCTCAGGAAGCCGAGCTAGCCATGGCCGAATTCGACGAACTGCGCGCTGAGCTGGCCGCCCACCGCCGCCGGCTCGACCGGCAACGGCAGGAGGCGCTGCTAGCCTACGAAGCGGTCCGGCAGATCGAACGAGCGCTGGCCGAGTCCACCCGTACTGAAGGGCCGCCCATTGAGGGCGAGCCGGGACCGCTGGAGGAGGCTCTACAGGCGGCACGAGCCCGCTTCGAGCAGGCAACCGCCGCGCTGGCCGAGCTGACCGCCGCCGGGCACGGGCTGCGGCAGCGGTTCGAGCCGCTCAGTGATCCGCGGGAGGGCGTCGCGCGGTGGCCCGACCGCTACCCCATCCTGCTGCTACCGCTTCGCATCGAGACCCGGTTCCGCACCGGCGACCAGGAGCAGCCGCAGCTGTGGGTGCGCATCTACCCGGACACCTGCCTGGTCGACTCGTTCGAAGGGTCACTCACGACCCAGGAGGTCGACAACGCCCGGGCGTTCTGGGCGGCCATCTGGCGGGCCGGCGGCGAAGAGGCTCGTGAGCGCACCGCCTGGCGCGACCTGGTGGCGGCGCACGGCTCCGGCCGCTCCGGCTGGATCGTGCGGCAATACCTGCCGCTGAACCCCCTCGACAATCCGCACCGGGCCAACCCGGCCGAGGTGCTGCTCATCATTGTCGCGGCCGACCCCCTGCCGGCCGCCGCGAGCGCCTACTGGGAGGCGATCTGGCGCGCCGGCGGCAACCCGGCCGCACAGCAGACTGCGTACGACGCGCTGAGAGGCGCCGTCGGCGCCGCGCAGGCCCGCGAGATCGCCGAACGGTACCGGCCGGTGAACTTCGACGATCCGCCGACGGCGCCGCACACCCGCGCGAACGCGCCGGTGTCGGTGGCCGTCCTGCGCCTGACCCCGCCAGAGGACGTGCCCACGCGCCGTACCTCCTGGTCGAGCCCGCCGCGGGTGGAGCTGCTGCCGGAGCGCTTCGTAGTGGTCGGCTACCGCGGGACCGAGGACCCGCTGGTCGCGGTCGGCCGGCCGGTCCAGACCCCACTGATCGCCGGCCCGGACCCGAACGCGCCGCCGGACCAGCAGTTGAAACCGGTCGACGACACCCTGCAGATCCCCGACCAACTGGCCTGGATGTTCGACTTCGACAAAGCGGTGGAGGCCGGCATGGCGCTGCGGGTCGACCTCGACGCGCAGCAGGCAGCGGCCGGCTTCGACCGGCTGGTGGCGCTCGGGGTACGGCTGGCCGATTCCCCCGCCGAAGGGCGCGGCAACCTCGAGCTCCTGCTCGAGCACCACCTGTATAGCCGGCCCGGACTGGAGATCCTGCCGCAGGGAACCCCGACCAACAACACCGAGAAGGCCGGCGCGGGGTACTCCTTCCGCGACGACTCAGACGCCAGCTTTGGCGTGTTCTTCAGGCAAACCCCGCAGTACGCATTGGAGGACGACCCGCTGCTGCGCCGCGACGGGCAGTGGCTGGCCGACCTGGTCGGGCTGCGCCACGATCTGGTGCGGCGCTTCCCGCACGCCGGCGGGCATGACCAGAGCGAGGCCCGCGCCATGCAGATCGCGCTGTGGCCAGGTACCCTCGGGTACCTCATGCGCACCCTGCTCGCGCCGGTCTTCACCGACGAGCAGATCGCGGCCACGCGCTTCTTCTTCACCCGCTACGTCAGCGGGCGTGGCCCGGTACCCGCCCTACGCATCGGCGCGCAGCCATACGGCATCCTGCCAACGACAGCCTTCGACCGGACGAGCAAGCGGGGCCCGCTGGCCGCGATCCTCAACCGGATCGACAACGACTGGGCGCCACTGGTCAGCCAGGTCTCGTTCATCGGCCAGCGCACCGGCGGTGACCCGCACCAGATCCTGCTCGACGTACTCGGCCTGCACCCAGGCTCGGTCGAGTACTACCCGCTGCAGTCCGACAGTGTCGCGCACAAGTTCTACGAGTTGGCGTTCCTCAACTACTCGGTGGCCCTGGAGTTGCTCGGCCTGTTCCCAGCCGTCGTCCCACTGACCCTCCTGCGCAGCTTCGGCTACTCCGGCGAGCAGGTACCGGAACTACTCAAGCAGGTCTACCGGGCACGGCAGACGCCACTGGACGGACCGCTAATCGACGACCGCCCCCTGTCGGAGACTGATCCGGTGCGCCCGTACGCCGGAAACCGTAACTACATCGAATGGCTGGTCGACGCCGCGAACGCCGGCATCGAGCGGGTCCAGCAGGAACAGGGCTTCGACGGGGACGTCAAGCCCGACTCGCTGCTGTACCTGCTCCTCCGCCACGCGCTGCAGCTCAGCCTGCACTCCACCGGAGTCCGGTTGCAGGTGGCCGCGGGGGTGCTCGACGATCCGAGCCCACTGTGGGCGGAGCCGACGTTCGTGCACGTCGGCGAGACAGCGGCGCGCAGCGAGAGCCGCTACGACGCGCTGTTCCGCTCCGCACCGCTGGTGACCGGCTCCGAGTCGGTCCTACTGGGCGACTACATCACGGCCAACGTCCGCGCGGTCGACCCTGAGCTGCGGGAACAGATCGAGGCCATCGAGCGGCTCAGCCAGGTCCCGACCGCCCGCCTGGAACGGGTCTTCGCCGAGCACATCGACACCGTCAGCTACCGCTTGGACGCGTGGAAGACCGGCCTGCTCAGCCAACAGCTCGACCGCCGGCGACCGCGCGAGCCGTTCCCCGAAGGTGACGACGGTGACAAGACCGGGGGACTGTTCCTCGGCGCGTTCGGCTGGCTGGAGGCGGTGCACCCCGCGGGCGGGGTACTCACCCCGGCCGACCTTCCCGCGGATCTGGCCGCGAAGGTGAACCGGCCCGACGACCCCACCCTGATGCGCGACAGCACCAACGAGGGTCTCATCCACGCGCCGTCGCTCAACCACGCCACCACCGCCGCCGTGCTGCGCAACGGGTATCTCGCGAACGACGGGCGGCTCGCGGTCGACCTGTCCTCACGTCGGGTGCGGGTGGCGCTGAGCATCCAGGAGGGCATGCGGGGCGGGCAGTCGCTGGGCGCGCTGCTGGGCTACCGGTTCGAACGCCACCTGCACGACAACGGGCCGCTGCAGGTACGCGACCTCATCTACCACCTGCGCAGGGCCTTCCCACTCGCCGCCGACCAGATCAAGTCAACCAAGACCGACGACGGCGAGGCCAAGGAGTCCGTCGCGGCGATGAACGTGGTGGACGGCCGCAAGCTGATCGAGCATGTCGAGGCCAACCGCAAGTTCACCTACCCGTTCGGGATCGCGACGCTGCCCCGGCGCGACGCCGGCCAGGAGGCGGCGCTGACCAACGCGCTGGCACACATCCGCGACGCCAACGACGCGCTCGCCGACCTGGTACTTGCCGAAGGTGTGCACCAGGCCGTCCTGGGCAACTACGAACAGTCCGCCGGTACGCTCGACGCCTTCGCCAAGGGCGCCTACCCTCCCGACCCCGAGGTGGTCCGCACGCCGCGCAGCGGGATCGGCCTCACCTTGCGGACGGCGATCCACCTGTCGCCGGCGCCGCCGGCCAACCCGCTGCCGGCCCTCCCGCTGACGCCGCTGGCGACCGCCGAGCCGACGCTCAACGCCTGGCTGTCCGGCTGGCTCCCCGACCCTGGCGACGTGGGCTGTCAGGTCACCTTCATCGATCGAGCAACCGGCGGCCAGCGCACCGAATTCATCACCCAGTCGCAGCTCGGGCTGCACCCCATCGACCTGGTGTACCGGGTGGACACCACGACCGAGCAGGCGCTCAACGACCTCGACGACCGGATCCTGACGTACCTGCACGCCCATTACGCGCCGCGTCACGACCGCCAGATCCGCATCCGCTACACCGAACGGGTAGCCAGCAAGTCCACCTGGACCTGGTTCGAACTCCAGGCCCTGCTGCGCAGCCTGCGTGAGCTGACCGTCGCCGCGCGGCCGTTGCAGCCGGCCGACCTCATGCGCCAAAACGACGCCACCAAGGGCGAGCAGGCGACCGCCGCGGTACCCAAGAGCCGGATCGAGACCGCCCGCGACGATCTGCGCGACACCCGGCTTCCCGCCCTGGACACGCTCTCTGCGACCCTGGCCGATGGCACCGTCCCGATCGATACCGCGCTCGCCCAGTTCGCCGCCACCGTGAGCCGGCTCGCCGCGTACCGGCTGCCCCAGACCGGTACTGGGTTCGTGTTCGAGTGGCGAGCCCGAGCCTACACCGCGCTCGTCGACAAGCTCGCCGAACGGGTGCAGACCTGGGACAACCGCCTCGCCGACTACGAACAGCGCATCGACACCTACGACAACCACCTGCCCGCCGGAACCACCGAGACCGAGCGGATCGCGCTGCTGCGGGCAGCCCAGATCCTCATCAGTACCCGGGTGACCACGCCGCCGCCAACATTCGCCGCCGACTACCGGCTGGCACTCAACCCGCAGCACGACTCGTTCGTCGCCAAACGCGACGCCCTCCGCCTACTGGTCGACAGCGCCCGTCCGACGCTGGCGCAACTGCTCGCGGAGGCCCAGGCCGAGTTGCCGCTGACCGACCTCGATCCCGAACCGCTCGACCTCACTGCGGATGCCGACGAGATCGCCCGGTTCCGCCAAGAGCTGGTCGACGCGGTCGCACGGCTCAAGACCGACCTCACCGCCCGCCTCGGCAAGATCGACGCACTGCTGGCCCAACACGACCCCGCCGCGGCGGCCGACCGGGTGCGTCTGCTCCAGCAGGCGGCGAAGCTGCTCTTCGGCGACGACTTCCAGCTGATTCCCGCGATCACCCTGCCGTCGTCGGCGGCGGACGAGCTGGACAAGGCCTGGCAGCACAGCACCTCCGGGGACCTCACCCGCCATCTCATCGACCCGACCGGAGCCGACCGCGACTTCCCGGTCGACGACTGGCTGCACGGTGTGGCCCGGGTCAGGGACAAGCTGCACCACTGGGAGAACGCTGTCCTGCTCGGCCAGGCGTTCCGCGTCACACAGAGCGGCGATCTCACCCCGCTCCAGCTGCCCTACGGGCCGGGCGAGCCATGGCTGGGCCTGGAGATCCCAGAGCACTACCGCATCGACAGCGACCGGCTCCTGTACACCGCCCACTTCGCCGAGCCGTTCGATCGCACCAAACCCGTGGTCGGCCTGCTGGTCGACGAATGGACCGAGGTCATTCCGGGCACCGAGGAGACCACCGGGATCGCCTTCCACTTCAACCGGCCCAACGCCGAGCCGCCCCAGACGTGGCTGCTGACCCTCTCACCCAGCGACGACCGCAACTGGTCGTGGGACGACCTGCTCGCCGTCGTCAACAGCACCCTAGACTCGGCCAAACGCCGCGCGATCGAGCCGGTGCACGTCGACACCACGGCCTACCGCTGGTTCCTGCCGGCCACCGCCTCCGCCTATACGTTCCCGGAGATCTCCATCGCCAACAACCTGCTGCGCAACGTCCGCGTCTACTCCCGGCTGCCGAAGGAATGAGCTGGCATGGCCGAACCCAACATCGTGCTGAACATGAGCGAGGCCGTGGTCGCACGTCTGCACCCAGCGATCACCCGCTGGAACCGGCTGGAAGGCCGGCCCCGGACGCACACCTTCGATCGCGCGCTGACAGCCGAGGTACGTGACGCGCTCTGGATGCTCACCCGTCAGTGGCAGATGGGCGAGTTTCAGGGCGACGACGCCGGCTCGCCCGTCCTGGCCCGCGCGTGCATCGACCTGGTACCCATCACCCGATTCCAGGCCGGGCCGGGACCGGCGCGCCCGCTCGACCTCGACCGGCCGCTGGAGGCCACGGTGGAGAACCGGCCGCTGCCGTTGTGGGCCGGCGCCCAGTACCTGTCACTCGATCTGCGGCTGCTGATCGGTCGGCGCTGGCTGAAACTGCTGGCGCGGGAAGCCGCCAGGCCGGGCGGGCTGACGGCCGACTACCACGACGAGTACCGGCAACAGTACCGGGTCCGCATACCCAGTCCGACCCAGACCGCCGCCGCCGCGATCTGTGCCCACCCCGACGCATGGCAGCAGGTCAGCGCCGCGGCCGACCGGGCGATGGACGGCGTCGCGCTGCTCGCCCACCTCACCGAGCCGGGCGGCCACGCGTACGACGGTGTCGGCGCCGCCGCGTCGGACGAACCCAAGCTCACCGCCCTGGCAACCCGGCTCGCCGACTGGTTCGCCGACCTCATCCTCACCCCGGCCGCGGCCAAACCGGACGCGTGGGTACCGTCCCGGCTGGAATACCAGTTCGGCGTCGCCGCGGCGGACGGCGCACAGGAGTTCGTCATGCGCGCCGAGGAGTACAGCCAAGGGCACCTGGACTGGCACGCCCTCGAGCGGCGCCCGCGGGAGAAACAACTGGGTGAGCCACCGGCAGCACCATCGACGCCCGAGCGGCGGGTCCAGACGTTCCTGCCCGCCTCGATCGTGTTCGAAGGCATGCCGAATACCCGCTGGTGGGCCTTTGAGGACCGGCGCACCAACTTCGGCGAAGTCCGCCCGGACAGCACCGACCTCGGCAAGCTGCTCCTGCTCGAGTTCGGCCTCGTGTACGCCAACGACTGGTTCGTGCTGCCCCACACGGTGCCGATCGGCACCGTGACCGAAGTCAAGGGCATCGCGGTCTCCACCGTGTTCGGTGAGCGCTTCTGGGTCGAACCAATCCGCGAACTGCCCGCCGAGGACTGGCAACGATGGAGCATGTTCGCGCTGACTCCGGACGTGGCGGAGGAGCGGCCCCCCGCGGTCAGGCTGGTCCTGCTGCCGGCGACGCCGAACCTGCAGGAGAGCGCCCCGGTCGAAGAGGTCGTGTTCATCCGCGACGAGATGGCCAACATGGTGTGGGGCATCGAGCGGCGAGTCCCGTTGCCGTCAGGGAACAGTCGATCCGGCAGCGAGACCGCGCGTGAGTACTTCGCGCAGCTGCAGCGGCTGGTCCCGAGACCGCCCGGCCCCCTGCCTCGAGCAGCGGCCCCGATCCGCTACCAGGTGATGAACACTGTCCCCGAGCACTGGATCCCGTTCATCCCGGCCCATGTGGACGGCAGTGTCCGGGAAATACAGCTTCAGCGCGCCGCGCTGCCGCGCATCCTCGAGGGGGCGTCGGGCCGTCCGGACAAAGTGCGTCCGCGGACCACCTTGCTGCGCCACGGCCTTCCGAAGGCGTACTTCCTCCACGAGGAGGAGGTGCCGCGCGCCGGGGCCGTCGTCACCCAGACCTACCAGCGCAGCCGCTGGCTCGGGGGGAAGGTCGTGACCTGGTTCGGGGCACGCAAGCAAACCGGCCGCGGCGAAGGGTACAGCGGGTTGCGGTTCGACGGTCTGGTCGACGCCGACACGTGACCCGGGTCTCGCCCACCTCTGAGGAGTTTTCTTGGGTCACGTGTCAATCTGGGCGAGGCCCGTTCGTAGTTGGGTGAGCGGCGGGAGGCGCCCGCCCATCGCGAGGAGGACCACCATGACCAAGTACCTGTTGTCGGTCCACAGCGTCGAGGGCGAGGTCCGCGACCCGATGACCGACGAGGAGATGCAGCAGTCCTTCAAGCAGCTCGGCATCCTCGAGGAGGAGATGAAGTCGGCCGGCGCCTGGGTCTTCTCCGGCCGCCTGCACGAACCCGACACCGCCACCGTCGTGCGCATGTCCGGCGGCGAGGTGGTGACCACCGACGGCCCCTTCGCGGAGTCCAAGGAACACCTCGGCGGCTTCTACATCATCCAGGCCGCCGACCTCGACGCCGCGCTCGCCTGGGCGTCGAAGGTCACTGGAGCCATCAAGGTGCCGATCGAGGTCCGTCCGTTCGCGGAGACCAAGGCCTGACAGCGTGCGCGACGGCGACGCCGCAGCCAAGCTCGACCAGGCCGAGGTCGGCCGGATCTTCCGCGCGGAGTCCGGCCGATCGGTGGCCACCCTGATCCGCGTCTTCGGTGACATCGACCTTGCCGAGGATGCGGTGCAGGAGGCGTTCGCCGTCGCCCTGCGCACGTGGCCGGGCGACGGCCTGCCGCCCAACCCGGGCGGCTGGATCACCACGACCGCCCGCAACCGTGCCCTGGACCACCTGCGCCGCGAGTCGCGTGGACGGGAGTTGCTCAGCGAGGTGGCGGTGCTGTTGCCCGGCAACGACGATCCCGGCATGCCCGAGGAGGTGGGGACCGTGCAGGACGACCGGCTTCGCCTCATCTTCACCTGCTGCCACCCGGCACTGTCCACCGAAGCGCAGGTGGCGCTCACCCTGCGACTGCTCGGCGGCCTGTCGACCACGCAGGTCGCCAGCTCCTTCCTGGTGGCCGAGGCGACGATGGCGCGCCGGCTGGTGCGTGCCAAGCGCAAGATCAAGGCCGCCCGGATCCCCTACCGCGTACCGGCGGCGCACGAGCTGCCCGACCGCCTCCGCCCCGTGCTGGCGGTCGTCTACCTCGTCTACAACGCCGGGCTGAGCGGCCCAGCCGAACCGGGTCTGTGCTCGGAGGCGATCCGGCTGGCACGGATCCTGGCGACGCTCATGCCCGACGAGCCAGAGGTGGCCGGCCTGCTGGCGCTGTTGCTGCTGACCGAGTCCCGTCGCGCGTCGCGAACCCGGCCCGACGGCTCGCTGGTGCTGCTCGGCGAGCAGGACCGCACACAATGGGATCGGGCCTTGATCCAGGAGGGCCAGGCGATCGTGCGCCGCTGCCTTCGCCGCAACCAACCCGGTGCGTATCAGGTCCAGGCCGCCATCAACGCCGTGCATGCGGACGCCGCGACGGTCGAGCAGACCGACTGGTCGCAGATCGTCGCCCTGTACGGCCACTTGCTCGCGGTCGCTCCCACGCCGGTCGTGGCCCTCAACCGCGCCATCGCCATCGGCGAGGTGCAGGGCCCCGCTGCCGCGCTGGCGCTGGTGGAGGAGTTGGACCTGGACAGCTACCACCCCTTCCACGCCACCCGAGCCGATCTGCTTTGGCGGCTGGGCCGCCACAGCGAGGCCGCGGCCGCCTACCAGCGTGCGGCCACCATGGCGCCGACCGGCGCCGAGCGGGACTTCCTCAGGCTGGGTGGCCGAGCTTCGCGCTGAGCGAACCGGTGACTTCGAGCAAGTGGCCTGCCATCGGCATGGCATTTCGGGACTCAGCGGACAGGCGGGTAGGATCAGTGACCATGCGCACCCGATTCGTCTTGCTCGCTTTGCTCGCCCTCGTCGTGAGCGCTTGCGCCGGGCCGCGGGACCACACTGGACGGGCGGTCGAAGCTGCCACCGGCACCACGGCCGCCGCCGGCGCGACCGTCGCGTCGAATGCCCAGGCGAAGTTCCCGCCGCCCGGCCTCGTGCCTGCGGCCCGGCGCCAGCCAGCCCCTGCCCTGCGGGTGACCGCGTTCGATGGTCGCACTGTCACCCTGGAGGGCATGCGCGGGCGGCCGGTCGTGGTGAGCTTCTTCGAGTCGTGGTGTTCGACCTGCCAGGAAGAGCAGCCCGACCTGACGCGGGTAGCCAGGGAGTTTGCCGGGCGGGTCGGCTTCGTGGGTGTCTCCTACCACGATACGGTGGCCGCCGGCCGCGACTATCAGCGCCGCTTCGCTGTCTCGTACCCGTTGGCCAATGACGCGTCGGGGCGGACCTGGTCTCGCTGGCGGGTGCCGTACCAGCCGGTCACAGTGCTGGTTGACAAGCAGGGCCGGGTCGCCGAGCGGTTCGACGGCGGCACCACGGGCGGCACCCTGCGCGCCGCCCTGGCCTACCTGGTCGACGAGTGACCAGCAGAGTCCAAGGAGCGCGCTGGAGAGCTCATGCGGTGGAATAAGGGTCGACCACAACGCAAGGCCCAAGCGCCTCGGCGCCCTGCGGAGCGGCCACGCCCGGGATCCGCGGGGCCGGAGGCAGGGGAGTCCGACCTGGCCGCTCTGGGGGAGGCCGGCCCAAGCCAGCGGCAGCACGGAGCAGGCTGGTTCGAGCAGATCAAGCCCGATCTGGCACCGGCGGCCGGTGGGCAGCCCCAGCCAGCCCCCCTGGTCCACGCGCCACGGCGGACACCGCGGGCGTGGCTGAGCGCCCTTGCGGTGACGCTTGCGGCCGGAATGGTACTCGGGTTCGCCGTGGGGTCAGTGCGCTCGGGCGAGCCGACCAGTGCGCCGGCGACGCGCGCGCCCGCAACCCAGCCGACCCAGGCCCCCCAGACGTCGGTCGTGGTCCGGCCAGCGGCTTCCCCAGCTTGCCTGGAGACCGCCAGGAGGGGCGACCAGCTTATCGACCTGCTCATCACCAACCAGCGCAGTCGGGCTGCTGACCTGCTGGTGGCCTACACCGTGGCAAGTCGGCAATGCCGCAAGGACGCCTCCCCATGAACGGCCTCCCAGCAGCAGCACGCCTGGCCGCCGACCGGTAGGCACAGGGAGCGGCCATGACTGAGCAGGGATGTGTGGACCTTGAGCGCATGCGGGCGGTGTACCAGCACGAGCGCGAGCAGATGGCGCGCACCACCCCCGACCAGCGCACCAGGATCGTCCGGGCGCAGGCCAGCATCGACCGCAACACCCACATGGTCGGCCGGGTGGGGCGTTTTTGGCTGGAGTCCGACGAGCCTGCCGAGCGGGGTGGGACCGACACCGCGCCGACCCCGCTGCAGTACCTGCTGTTCGGCGTGGCGACCTGACTGCTGACCCAGACGGCGCGGTTCGCGCCGCTGTACGAGGTCGAGATCCAGGACGCCCTCCAGCTGTAGCTCTCCTTGGGCGCAACGCTACCTTGTGGTCGGGTGTGGGCTAGCGAGTAGCGGGTGGTGTGGCCGCTGGCCCGTCGGCCAAGGGGTCGGGGCCGGGGTCGCCTCCGGCGGCGGTGGTGACGAGACGGCCCAGGAAATGGGGCCAGCCCAGGCGGTGCTGGTGGGCTTCTGGCGCTGGCAGGCCGGAGTGCACGATGGTCACGGTGGTGCCGCCGTCGTGGGGGGTGAGAGTGACCTCGACGGTGGATGCGCCGGGTGGGAGCCGCTCGGAGCCGGCATGCCCCCAGCTGAGCAGGAGCCGGCGTGGCCGGTCGACCTCCAGGTAGCGCCCGCGGACGGGCACGCCGTTGATGTCGAGGATGAACTGGCCGCCGGGGGTCGGGTCGAGCGCGGCGTAGTCGCCCATCCAGCGCAGGATTGCCTCGGGCTTGGTGAAGTAGTCGAAGACGCGGTCGGGGTCGGCGTCGATGTGCACCGAGGTGGTGTAGGGCGCAGCAGCCGTCATCGCGCGTCGCGCTCCACGGCGGCTTTCAGGCGGCTGAGCCCGGCTGGCCACAGCT
>WNGA01008858.1_pt1 | contig 27427 bp, 30 predicted proteins | sample 5400061 | NCBI WGS metagenome assembly WNGA01 (sample SAMN13153366, study PRJNA577476) | soil metagenome | isolation source: 100 cm soil or saprolite under grassland replicate 2 | place: USA:California | collected 2016-06-15
GGCGCGATGCCGGCCGCGAGCGCGAGATCGGCTTGGCGCAGATCGAGCTCGGCTGGGGCTATTTCTATGGCGGCGACGACGCCGCCGCGCGCCGATGCATGGAGGAGAGTCTGCGCATCGCCAAGGCGGTCGGCGAGCGTCCGTTCTTCAATCGCGCGCGGGTCGGGTTGATGCAGGTGCTGGTCAGCATCGGCGAGCTCGACATCGTCGAGCCTATGGCGCGCGAAGCGCTCGCGGATTCGGAGCGCCAGGACGATCTGCGCTCCGCGCATTTCGCGCATCACTTTCTCGCCGATTGCGCGTTGATCCGCGGCGACTGCGTGACTGCCGGGCCGCGCTACCGGCGTGCGCTCGAGCTGGCCGTCGAGCTCGGCGATCGGAGCGAGACCGCGGCCGAAATACAGGGCGTGGCGATGGCCGCCGCCGGCGTCTCGCTCGCGGCGCGCGCTCTACGGCTGGGCGGTGCGGCGGCAGCCGAGTTCGACGCGCTCGCCATCGACTACACGGGCATCCCCTTCTGGAACGCGTTGCTCGAGCGCTACCTCGGGCGCGCCCGCGCCGAGCTCGGCGCCGATGCGGCGGAGGCGGCGTGGCAGGAAGGGCGGCGAATGGATTTCGAGGGGGCGGTGGGGGAGGCGCTGGCAGAGAGGGTGTAGCGCCGACCACGTGATCCTGACGGCAGCTAGATCGGCCCACTCCTCACCCCAACCCTCTCCCGCCCAAGCGGCGGGAGAGGGAGTTATTTCTCTTGCGCTGCTCACCCCGCGGCAGCTCAGTCCGACCCTACTTTCCGTTTAAGTCTTTTGGCCGATACGGACGGCCACAGCGGCGAGCAGACTTCCAGAGCGCACGCTGTTGCCGCGTTGATGCCGGTTTTTCTTGCTTGCGGTGTCGCCGGAGGAGCGTCATTACCACTAATATACCGAATGCGGTATAATTCATGGTCAACCATCCGAAGCCCCGTCGCGAAAAGCCGCTACATTGGGTCGGCTCGGCGAAGAAGGACCTATTGGCGCTCCCGGAAGACGTTATCGATGAATTTGGCTACGCTCTCGGCCTCGTTCAACAAGCTGGGATTCCGCCCTCGGCCAAGCCGTGGAAAGGCGAAGGCCCAGGAGTCTTCGAGCTGATCGCGGACCATCGCGGCTGCACCTTCCGGCTCATTTATGCAGTGCGCTTCGCCGACGCGGTGTACGTACTTCACTGCTTCCAGAAGAAATCGCCATCGGGAATTCGCACGGCACGGAGGGATGTCGAGATCGTCCATCGCCGACTGAAGGCGGCTTGGGCAGATTATGAGGTACGTTATGGCAAGAAAACGTGAAGCGATCGAGGTCGGAAGCGGCGATGTCTTCGTCGATCTTGGCTTCGCCGACGCTGGCGAACGCAAGCTGCGCGTCCAACTCGCGATGCAGGTCAACGAGTTGATTGCGCGGCGCCGGCTAACGCAGGCCAAGGCTGCGGCGCTGCTCCATATCCCGCAGCCGCATGTCTCCGAGCTCAAGCATTACAAGCTCAGCCGATTTTCCTCTGAGCGCCTGCTGCGGTTCCTTACTTTACTCGACCGCGATGTCGAGATCGTGATCAAGCCGAAGACCAAGGGCCGCGCGCCGGGATTGGTGTCGGTGTCGGTTGTCTGAGAAGTGAGGCTATCGATGCCTCTCTTGATTTGTACATATATTGTATATATCATGAATGTATGAGGGCTGAGTACGATTTCTACAAAAGCAAAAGAGGCGCGGTCTTACCGCAGAAAGGCAAGACGCGCATTTCGATCTTTATCGATAATGCCGTGCTCGACGCATTTCGAGCGCGTGCCGAGAAGGCCGGCACCGGCTACCAGACCATGATGAACGAGGCGCTGCGGCAATATTTGTCGGAAGCGGAACCGCCGGTTACGGAAACGATCTTGCGCCACGTGCTGCGGCAGGAAATCCCCGAATATCTCCATGACGCCGTCCCGCGTCGCGGCGGACGACGTCGGAAGCCGACAAAGGGCTGAACGACTTGGCGGAAAACACGTGGCGAAGAAGGAAATCAAACCGATCAGGACCAAGGCCGAGCATCGCGCCGCGTTGAAGGAAATAAACGCCTTGATGTCCGCGCGACCGGGCACGCCCGAAGGCGACCGCCTCGACGTGCTGGCCACGCTCGTCGAGGCTTGGGAGAAGAAACGCTACCCGCTGCCAAGCGCGAAAATCAAGTACACCGATGAGCCGCTGGGTAAGCTCAGGGTAATGGCGAACTTCCTGGCAGCGCCCGAGGATCTCGTGTTTCGCGAAGAGGGCGTAAAGGTCACGCTGAGTCTGAGCAAGCGCAGCGTCGAGTTCTTCAAGCGCGAGGCCGCGAAACACAATACTCAGTATCAGCGCATGATTCGTCGGCTACTCGATGCGTACGCAGAGCATCATGCGCGGCCTCAAGAAGCTCGCTCGACCCGGACGCGCGTTCGGCGCGGGAGTTAACTTACCTAATGCGTACTCCATGCGCCGACTCTAAACTCAGCGCATTTCAACGACACCGTCCACCGTGACATGAAGCTCTTCGTTCTGCACGACGAGGTTATTCAATTGCAGCCCGCGTACCACGACCTTATAGGGAGCCGTCTTATCCGGCGCGGTCAGCATCCGAACCGCTTCGAGGAGGTCGATGTGCAACCGTGAGAGCGAATTGGCGCCGATCAGGTTTTGCAATGCCGCCGCCACCATCGGCTTGTCCGCGGCTTCAAGGCGCACGTCTTCCAGGGCAGCTTCCTGCGAGCGCAGGACAGGACGGGCCGAGAGCATGATCGCGCTGGGTTCTGTTGCCGATTGGCATACTCCCCCAATCAGTGCGCCGATCCGTCCGGCAAAATGCGCTCCGACGTAAATGCGGCCCTTCTTGAACGATACGGTAGGATTCTCCAGATAGGGATCATTGCAACGGTCAGGCCGCTGCAGGTAATACCGGCCCTTGTCCTTGAAGACCTGCGCCTTCAGGGCTTTCACGACCGTTGAGGCGTGCACGACGAGGTCGATGGCGTGCGCGCTTGGCGCTGCAAGGGCGAACGTCGACGCGAACAGCAGCGTCAACACTCTTGGTTTCGCAAGCGGTGTCACAGGTCATTCCTCCACGATTACGGACATTTGTCCAGGAATGGTGCGCTTCCGTTGACGCTAAGTCGATTGCCGTATTGTGGCTGTGCGACGCCGTCCGCTTAGATCCCGGGCTGGAGCGCTATTCGCGTCGACTTAGCACCGAGCCGGGCTATACTGACGCTTGGAGACATCAATGCAATACAAGGTCCACTTCACCGATCCGAAGAAGGCGTCGCTGCTCCCGTGCCCGGGCTGCCTGGCTGCTGGTCTCAAGGCGCTACCGAGACCGAAGCGCTCGAAAACATTCGGGCCGCTATCGTGGAGTACTTGGCTGTCGTCGACGAGCAGTTACGCGGGCAAGACGTGCGTGTCGTCGAGATAGTCGCTTAGCTTTGCCCACCATGGGCGGTATCGTACGGGATGCCGTCCTTACCATCGAACAGTTCCGCTCGCTGTTGTAATCCGACCTGCCGACGAAATGGGCGACGTTCGGCAACGTCGGAGCCGAGACCTCAATGAGCGGACACGTATCCGATTGAGACCTTGACCTAGGATTGAGAGGTAATCATCTCTGACCGTTCAAGGAGGCCCCATGGCTAAATCCCCTGCGCACCCGAGGCGCCGGCGGTTCATCAAGCTCACCGCTACCGGCCTGGTCGTCGCGCCATTCGCCAACGCGCTGCTGCATGGAAACGCCGCGGCGGCAGACTTGATCAAGGAGTCGGATCCGGCCGCCGTCAAGCTGAAATACAAGGCGGATGCCGCGAAGGCGCCCGAGCGCACGAACCCGGCGGAGTTCTGCGACAACTGCCTGCTCTACGAGAGCAAGGACAGCGCCTATGGCGCTTGCTCCGCGCTCGAGGACAAGCTTGTCGCTGCCAAGGGCTGGTGCACGGCCTGGAGCGGCTGATAATCCGACCGGAAACGACGATTCGAACGACGGCGCTTCAGCTGTCTGCCTTGGGCTGCACGCACAGCGGGAACCGGAGCCGAGCCAAGGCTTGCCCGCTTCGCGATTTGCGGATGCGACTACAAACCGGTCTCATGTGAGTACATGCCTGAAGGCGCCCGAGCTACCAATGAGCCAATCCTTTGTCGCCGCAGGCCCGTCGCCAAACTGCGGGGGCGGAAGACCGTTGCCCAATTACTGGTTGAATGGCAAGAGTTGCCATAACTCTGGTTTTATGGGAATATGGGCTCCGTGAAGACCACCCTCGAAATGCCGGACGAACTCATGCGACGCGTGAAGATGCGCGCCGTCCAGCGCGGCCAGAAGCTGAAGGACACGGTTGCGCAGCTGCTGGAAGCAGGCATGAGCGTGGCACCCGGAGATGCACCCCCGACACGACCACCCAAGCCCGTGCGACTCAGGAAACGTCGGCCGCTGACCATCGACGACATCGAAACCGCAATCGAGGCCGGACGCGACTGACGCGATCGCTACGGGACGCGATGGTCGTCATCGATACGAATGTCCTCGCGTACCTGCTGATCGAAGGAGATCGGACCTCGGATGCTCACGCGTTGTACAGGCGAGACTCCGAATGGAAAAGCGAAGGGTTCGTGCTCATCGAGCTCAGCAATATCCTCGCCACGTATCTGCGCACTGGAGCGTTGACTCGCGGGCAAGCCCAGGGCCTTCTCAGTGAAGGCGAGAAGCGGCTGCGTGGCCTCGTCACGCTGCCGCATGTGCGTGCGTTACGCCTCGCCGAGCAGTTTGCCGTCTCGGCCTATGACGCCCGTTTCCTCGGTGCCGCTCAAACGCTTGGCGCGAGGCTCGTGACCGAGGACGCGCGGCTCCGCGCCGCAGCGCCGGCGCTCACGATGTCGCTCGCAGATGCGCTGCGGTCCTAGCGACCCAGATCCTGCTGGTCGAGGCTGCGGGATTCCCGGTACGTAATCCGGGCGCGCCCTAGGTTGTAAGTTTTCTCGACGCTGAGGTAACGTATCGCCGCAACCTGGCACCTGCACCGTGCTAGCATCGGCCCCGGGGAGGCGGGATGACCGGTGAATGCGGCGAGCGCAATGATGAAAAAGAGCGCCGGATTGTTGATGTTTCGTCGGTCGCCCGACGCGCAAGTGCAGGTCCTCCTGGTGCATCCGGGAGGTCCGTTCTGGGCGAAAAAAGATCTCGGGGCGTGGACGATACCGAAAGGCGAATACGACCATTCGGAGGATGCGCTCGAAGCAGCGAAGCGGGAGTTTGCAGAAGAAACCGGGTTCCCGGTTTCGGGGCCGTTTCTTCCTCTCGGATCGTTGAAGCAGCCCAGCGGGAAGACGGTCTCGGTTTGGGCTTTCGAGTCCGATTGCGATCCCGCCGCACTCATCAGCAACAAGTTCGAAATGGAGTGGCCGCCCAGGTCCGGGCGCAAGGCGTCGTTCGCCGAAGTCGATCGCGCCGGCTGGTTCAGCCTTGGAGAGGCACGCGAAAAATTGCTGAAAGGCCAGGCCGGCTTCTTGGACGCTCTTGAAAAGGAAGTGTCACGCGCTGGCGGAAGCCTGGGCGGTGTACGATAATTCGGGAGTGGAACCTCGATTGCTGGAGCAAAGTCCGTGAAGTCGAAGCCGGTCGCAAGTCAGCCCAAGCCAAACGAATTTACCCGAGCGATCGGTCGCGCGTTGCGGCGCGCCGCCCGTCGCGCGAGAGAAACCGCGCGCAAGCACGGCACGCCGATCTATGTATCGAAAGATGGCAAGGTCGTAGCGATCAAGCCGTAGCCTGCCGAGCGGTTTGTGACGTTCGACACGAAGTCGTAGCCTGGGCTGAGCCGAAGGCGATGCCCGGGATTCGCGAGATCTGTCGCCGCACCCTGGCGCCTCTTCTATTGACACTCGTCGCCGCCCCTGCCCTCGCCTTCGACCTCGAAGGCCACCGCGGCGCGCGCGGCCTCGCGCCGGAGAACACGCTGGCGGCGTTTCGCCGCGCGCTGGAGATCGGGGTGACGACGATCGAGACCGACATGGCCGTCACCAAGGACGACGTCGTCGTGATCTCGCACAATCCATCGCTCAATCCCGATCTCGTCCGCGATACCGATGGACATTGGCTCGCGTCGCCCGGCCCGCCGATTCGCACGCTGACTTTGGCGGAGCTGCGGCGCTACGACATCGGACGCATCAATCCGACGAGCCAATACGCGCGACAATTCCCGAATCAACAAGCGGTCGACGGGGAACGCTTTCCGAAGCTCTCGGAGCTCTTCGATCTGGCCAAGGCGAGCGGCAGGCCGGTGCGGTTCAACATCGAGACCAAGATCACGCCGACCAGCGGCTCGAACACGCCCGATCCGGCGACGTTCGCATCGCTGGTCATCGCAGCCGTGCGCGCAGCGGGCGTGAGCGATCGCGTGACGGTGCAATCGTTTGACTGGCGCACGCTCATTGAAGTGAAGCGCATCGCACCCGAGATCAAGACCTCATGCCTGACGATACAAACGAGGGACGACAATACCGTTCAGCAAGCGCCCGACGGCGGGCCTTCGCCTTGGCATGCGGGGCTAGCTCTGCGCGACCATGGCGGATCTTTGCCCGCATTGGTCAAAGCTGCAGGCTGCGGAACGTGGTCAATGTTCTGGCGCAATCTGACGCCGAAAGAGCTCGCGGACGCGCACGCGCTCGGGCTCAAGGTCTTGCCGTGGACAGTCAACGAGCGCGGCGACATGAGAAACCTCATCGATCTCGGCGTCGACGGCATCATCACCGACTATCCCGATCGGTTACGCGAGGTCATGGCGGAGAAGAAGATGGCGTTGCCGTGATCTATGCTCCGTATCCTCGGTTGACCTCGTAGCCTGGGCTGAGCCCAAAGGGCGAAGCCCGGGGGACATGCGTAGCCTGGGCTGAGCCCAAAGGGCGAAGCCCGGGGGACATGCGTAGCCTGGGCTGAGCCCAAAGGGCGAAGCCCGGGGACATGCGTTCGCCATCCGAACGAACCCAGGCATCCCCCCGGATCAAGTCCGAGGTCAGGACCGCGGGATTCGGCTGCGGCTCTTTCCCGGGCATCGCTTCGCTCAGCCCGGGCTACGGGCTCAGCCCGGGCTACGGGCTCATCCCGGGTACGGGCTCATCCCGGGTACGGGCCGACCGTCACTGGTCGGTGTTGAAGATATCGATGATGGCTTTCCATTGACCGCCGGGCTGTTTCTTCCAGACCACGACGTACTTGCCCACCAGCTTGACCGGGCTTCCCTTGGCATCCTTGAACGATTCTTCGAAGGTGCCAATTTCATAGGCGAGATCGCCGGAACGGGCCACTTCCACTTTCGTGGCGGCGTTGGAGAAAACGAGCTCCGTGGGAGAGAACAACGTCGTCCACATCTTGCGCCTCGCCTCGGGCGCGAACGGCGGCCTCGTCGGCTGCACGCGTATCGGGCGGTGGCGGCGCCTGTGTGGCCTGCTGATTGCACCCCGAAAGACCAACAAAGCACGCGACCAGCGCCGCGGTGGCGAAACGAAGATACAAAGAATCCATGGCGCTCCTCCCGAAAAAAGATGCGAGGCAGGATGAAAGCGGGGGACACGCGTTGTCAAGAGGGACGGACCCGGGCATCGAGTCGACGCGAATCCCGGGCATCGCTGCGCTCAGCCCGGGCTACGCACTACGTCGTAGCCCCGGTTGAGCCCGCAGTCGTAGCCATCCCGGGCATCGCTGCGCTCAGCCCGGGCTACGCACTACGTCGTAGCCCCGGTTGGGCCCGCAGTCGTAGCCCGGGTTGAGCCCGCAGGGCGAAGCCCGGGGCGGCGCATCGAGTCGACGCGAGTCCCGGGCATCGCTGCGCTCAGCCCGGGCTACGCACCGCCACGTTGTTTGCGCCGGCGGAGAAACCGCCCGTTGCGCCCGATCTCGTCCTGACCGGAGCGATACGCGATCCCGCCATTCACCAGCACGCACTCGATCCCCAACGAAACCGCTTTCGGCTGCTCGAAGGTTGCGACGTCCTTGACGGTGGCCGCGTCGAACACGACGAGGTCGGCATACGCGCCCTCCCGGATTTCGCCGCGATCCTCGAGCTTGAAATTGCGCGCGGAGAGGCCGCTCATCTTGTGCACCGCGGTCTCGAGCGAAAACAATCCCAGCTCGCGGCTGTAATGTCCCAGCACGCGAGGAAACGTTCCCCATAGCCGTGGATGCGGATGCGTATCGTGCGGCAGGCCGTCGGAGCCGATCATGGTCGCCGGATACTTGAGCACGCGCTGCACATCGTCCTCGCGCATCTGGAAATAGCAGGCGCCGCCCGGCTGCAGCTTCTCGCACGCCTCCTGCTGCGTGCAATTCCATTCGGCCGCGATGTCCGCGAGCATCTGCCCCGCCATCTCCGGGTGCGGTGTCGACCACGTGACCATGATCTCGATGATGCCGTCGACCATTTGCTTGCGCAGCACCGTCGAGCCGGCGATGTAGGGATACATGTCGAGCGCGATCGGCTGCGACGTGCGCGCGGCGTCGATGTGCGCGAGCGTCTGCACGGTGCGGCCCCAGTTCCGCGGCCCCGCGCATTTGTGATGCGAGACGACGACCGGCACGCTGCCCCGCCGTCCGGTGGCGAATGCTTCGTCGAGCGATTCGATCACCCTGTCGGACTCGTCGCGGATGTGCGTCGTGTATACGCCGCCGGCGTCACCGGCAACTCGCGCGAGCAGCGCGAGCTCGTCGATGTCGGCGGCGGCACCGGGCGCATAGAACACCCCCGAGCTCAACCCGGTCGCGCCTGCGTCCATGCCTTCGCGCAGCAGCTCGACCATCCGCGATTGCTCGGCCGGCGTGGCGGGACGGTAAGGATCGTCCATCGCCGCCACCCGCAACGTCGAATGGCCGACCAGCGCCGCGACGTTGACCGCAGGCCGCGCTTTCTCGACCGCGGCGACATAGGCGGCCATCGTGGGATAGACGTACTTGTCGCCGCCCAGCAGGTTGAGCGGCGGCGGCGCATCGGCATGCACGAGCGGCGCCAGGCTGATGCCGCAATTGCCGATGACGACGGTGGTCACACCCTGACTGATCTTCGGCAGCATCTGCGGCGCGGCCACTACGATCTGGTCGTCGTGCGTATGCACGTCGATGAAGCCCGGCGCCACGATCTTTCCGGCGACGTCCTGCACGTCGGCGTCCTGCGTCGTCAAGTTCGCGCCGACAGCGGCTATGCGCTCGCCTTCGATGCGCAGGTCGGCGACGAAGCGCGCCGCGCCGGTGCCGTCGACGACCGTGCCACCCTTGAGGACCAGTGCGCGATGGTTACGCGCGCTCATGACGGCTGCACCTCGCCGTTGGACCACGCGCGCTCCAGGACCGGATGGGTCTCGCTATCGACACCTCGCTCCTGCAGTACCTGTCGCACGCGCTTCAATTGCCGCAATGCCGGCGGGCCGCGGCGCAAGCCCGTGCCGACCATGAGTATTTCCACATACGCCATTTGTGCGAGGTACGCCTCGGTGCCGACGCGCATGGAAGGGTCGGCCGGAACGACGACCGGCAGGACGATGTCGGCCCGCTCGGCAAGCGGCGTATCAGGACGTGTGATGGCGATGATCATCGCGCCCTGCTCCTTCGCGACGTCGACCGTTTCCAGGAGGAACGGCATCCGGCCGATATGCGAGATCGCCAACGCGACGTCGCGCTTGTTCATCGTCGCGGCGGAGACGAGCTGCAGATGCGCGTCGAAATAGAAATTCGACACGAGGCCGAGCCGGGAGAAGCGCGCCTGCGCGTCGCTCGCCATGAACATCGACGTATTGCCGACGGCGTAGCAGTCGACCCGCCGCGCCTTCGCGATCCGCGTGACCGCGCGCTCGATGTCCTCCGGCGAAATGTGCTGCTCGAGGTTCGCGAGCGCGCTCGCCGCGCCCTGCAGTACCTTGTGCGTCACGGTCTGCATGTTGTCGCCAGGCACGACCGCGCGATGCAGCGTCGATGTCCCGACGGCAAGGCTCTGCGCGAGATTCAGCTTGAATTCGCGCAGGCCCGCAAAGCCCAACGCACGGCAGAAGCGGACGATCGTCGGTGGGCTGACCTTCGCGCGGCGGGCGAGCGCGTCGACGTTGGCGCGCAGCGCGAAATCCGGATCGGCGAGCATGATCGCCGCGACCTGCCGCTGGCCCTGCGACAGCGTGCCGGCGCGCTCGCGCATCGCGAGCAGGAGATCGCCCACGGGCCGATGGAGCTTGTTGCGGCGTCGGGTCATGCGGCTCGCGGGCGGCAATGTCAGAAAAAAGTGCGGATCGCGCCCGTGACGCGATAGTCGTCGTCGACGGTGAAGAGCGCGCGCCATTTGTCGAACGTCGTGCACGGATGCGAGATGCCGCAGCCGACGAGATCGCCGACCTGCGGCGCCGCGTCGGCGTCGATGGAGAAACGCAAATAGGCGTGCTGATCGTTCATGTTGGCGATCTTCCACGATGCCAGCACGCTCTGCGGCGCGACGTCGGTTCCCGGGCGATAGCGTTTGCTGGCGATCGGCATCTCGAGGTCGAACGACGCGTCGCGCTTACCCATGGTGAGGATCGCCAATCCCGGCTCGGGACAGGATTGCACCCGCGACCAGACTTCGAGCGCGGGTTGCAGTCCGGGGCGCGATTGCCAGGCGGCGCCGCTGCGCGCTTTCACGCCTTCCAGCATGCGGTTGTAGAAACCTGAATCGTGCGTGACATAACAGCCGCTGCGCAGGATCGTCAGCACGGGCTTGGATAGCTGCATCGGCAAATCGCGCGCGACGATGTCGAACGCGGCCGAGCCGCCCGCGCTGAGGATAATCGCCGGACCGGCGAAGAGTCCCTCCCGGTCGCAGGCAAGCGCAACGTCGTGCACGCGCCGCATCAGTCCGTCGACGACTATTTCGTCGCGAGCCGAGTCGCCCGTGACCTGCAGCCCTTCGTAGCATTCGATGCCCGACAGCGCGACGGCCTTGCTCGCCGCGACGGCGCGCGCCACGGCGAGCGCCTCGTCGAACGTTCTCGCGCCGGTGCGGCCTTCCGGTACGCCCAGCTCGACCAGCGCCGTGAGCTTGCGCGACATCGGCTGGATGCGTGCGAATGAATTCGCACCTACCGGTCCGGCGAGATGTTCGATCGATGCAAGTTGCGCCTGCGAATCGATGAGGAAATGGAATTCGAGGTCGGGATGCTCTTCCCGCAAGCGGATTACCGTTCTCACCTCGGCCGCACCGAGCAGTTGATTGGCCATGATCACGCGACGCACGCCGAAGCGCACGCAGACGCCGAGCTGCTGCACGTTGGCCACCGTGATTCCCCAGGCGCCCGCGGCAAGCTGTTGCGCGAAGATCTGCGGCGCCATCGTCGTCTTGCCGTGCGGCGCCAGCAGCACGCCGGTCGACGCGGTGAAGTCGCGCATCCAGGCATGATTATGCGCGAGCGCCGAATCGCGGATCACCGCCAGCGGCAGCGGCAAGTCGCCCGCGAGTACGCTCCAACGCTGCGCGCCGAGGGCGGAGATCGGCAGCGCCGGGCTCGAAAGCGGATAGCCCTTGGTCGATGCGTCGAGTGTTTCGGAGAGGATGGGGTCGAGGTTCATCATGGGGTCGTCACCAGTACGCCGTGCGCATTAATCCTTAAGTCATCCCGGCGCAGGCCGGGATCCAAGTTGATACGTCGTCGCAACACCGAACTTGGGCCCCGGCCTTCGCCGGGGCGACGACTGTGGTGTCAACTCGTTACGCAAAGCTCTGTGGTCAGAGAATGTCGTCACGGATGCAAGCCTTGAATCGGCCCGACGCCACTTCCCGCAATGCGGGCACTTCGGCGGCGCACGCGTCCAGTGCATACGGACAACGGGTGCGGAAAACGCAACCCGACGGCGGATCGACGGGGCTCGGGATGTCGCCCTCGAGCAGAACGCGGTCGCGGCGCGCGTCCGGGTCCGGCCGCGGTGACGCTGCGAGGAGCGCTTCCGTGTAAGGATGCTTGGGCGCCTTGTACAGCTCCTTCGCCGGCGCGACCTCCATCACCTTGCCGAGATAGAGCACGACGATGCGGTCGCACAGGTATTCGACGACGTCGAGGTCGTGCGAGATGAACAGCATCGTGAGGCCGAAGCGCTCGCGCAAGTCGGATAGCAGGTTGATGACCTGCGCCTGGATCGAGACGTCGAGCGCCGACACTGGCTCGTCGGCGACGATGAATTGCGGCTCGACGGCCAGCGCGCGGGCGATGCCGATCCGTTGCCGCTGCCCGCCCGAGAATTCGTGCGGGAAACGCCGCGCGTGCTCGGGGCCGAGACCCACGAGCGACAAGAGCTCCGCGATCCGCTTCCGCCGGGCGGCGCCGCGGTGGAGGCCGTGCGTGGCCATCGCTTCGTCCAGCGTGTCGCCGACGCGCCGGCGCGGATTCAAGCTCGCGTACGGATCCTGAAAGATGATCTGCAGGCGCCGGCGGTAGGGACGCATTTCACGCGAGGACATCGGCGCGAGGTCAGAGCCCTCGAACCATACTTCCCCGGCGCTCGGCTCGATCAGCTTCAGCACCGAACGACCGATCGTGCTCTTGCCCGAGCCCGATTCGCCAACGAGCCCCAGCACCTCGCCTTTCGCGATCTCGAAGCTGACATCGTCGACCGCCCGCACCGGACGGTCGCCGTGGCCGAAATATTTCTTGAGCCCGCGGACGGACAACATCGGCGGGCTCGCCGCGGGTTCGTTGTTGATCGCGGCCGCAGTCACAGCATCTCCCACCGTATGCAGCGCGAGCGCTGGCTTGCGGGGAGCTCCGCAAGCGGCGGCATCGCGGCCGAACATTCGGGCAAGACGAGCGCGCAGCGCGGGGCGAACGCGCAGCCGGGCAGCGGATCGAGCGGACTCGCGACCTGACCGGGAATCGCGTTCAGTCGCCGCCGCGCCATTGCGGATTCGTCGTCGAGCGCGCGCCGGGGCAGGCACTCGAGCAGTCCCCGCGTGTAGGGATGCCGGGGCCGTTTGAACAGCTGGTGGACGTCGCCCTCTTCGACTACGCGTCCGCTGTACATGACGACGACGCGGTCGGCGATCTCGGCGACGACGCTCAAGTTGTGGGTTATGAACAGCACCGCCATGCCGATCTCGTGCCGCAGCTTGTCGAGGAGCGCCAGGATCTGCGCCTGGATCGTGACGTCGAGCGCGGTGGTCGGCTCGTCGGCGATCAGCAGCGACGGATTGCACGCGAGCGCCAACGCAATCATCACCCGCTGCCGCATCCCGCCCGATAATTGATGCGGATACTCGTTGAGCCGTTGTTTCGCCGCCGGGATTTCGACGAGCTCGAGCATCTCCAGCGCGCGCTTCATCGCCGCAGCTCGACTCATGCCGAGATGCAGCGCCGCGGATTCCGCGATCTGGTCGCCGACCGTGAACACGGGATCCAGGCTCGTCATCGGCTCCTGAAAGATCATCGCGATATCGCGACCGCGGAGCTTGCGCAGCGCCTTGATGGGCAGCTTCGCGAGATCGACCACCCGGCCTTCACGGGTGCGGAACAGAATCTCGCCGCCGACGATGCGTCCTGGAGGATTCGGAATCAGCCCCATGATCGACAGGCTCGTCACCGACTTGCCCGAGCCCGATTCGCCGACGACCGCAAGCGTCTCGCCGGTGTTGAGAGAAAACGAGACGTCCTCGACCGATTTGACGACGCCGGCGTCGGTGAAGAAATGGGTCTGCAGATGCTTGACCTGCAGCAGCGGGGCGGCGACCTGTGCGGGTGTCGCCATGTTCACATCGCCTTCCGCAGCTTTGGATCGAGCAGGTCGCGGAAGCCGTCGCCCACCATCTGCAACGACAGCGCAGACAGGATGATCGCAATGCCCGGGAACACGACGAGCCAGATCGCCTGGTGCGCGAACTGCTGGCCGCTGGCGATCATCGTGCCCCAAGTCGGCAGTTCGGGCGGAACGCCGACGCCGAGGAACGATAGTCCCGCTTCGGCGAGCACCGCGTAGGCGAAGATGAACGTCGCCTGCACCAGGATGGGCGAAGCGATGTTGTTCAGGATGTGGATGAAGAGAATCCGCCACGTCGAGACGCCCAGCGCACGCGCCGCCTCGATGAACAGCAGCTCGCGGACGACCAGCGTCGACGCCCGCACGACACGAGCCACGCGCGGCGTGTAGACGATCGCCAGCGCGAGAATCACGTTGGTGATCGACGCGCCCAGCACCGCGACCAGCGCGATCGCGAGCAGGATGTCCGGGAACGACATCATCGCGTCGACGAAGCGCATGATCGGCCCGTCCAGGCGGCGGAAGAATCCCGCGACGAGCCCCAGAAGCACGCCGCCCGTCACCGAGATCAGCACTACCGACGCGCCGATCATGAGCGAATAGCGCGCGCCGAAGACCACGCGGGAAAATACGTCGCGGCCCAGCTCGTCGGTGCCGAACCAGTGCGCGAGCCTCGGGCTTTGCATACGGTCGGCGATCTTCATCGCCATCGGCTCGTAGGGCGTGACCCAGGGCGCGAAGAGCGCGAGCAGCGCGACGAGCACCAGGATCGCCGCACCGGCCAGCACGAGCTTGCGCCGGAAGAGTTTTCCCACGAGGATCGCCGACGGGCTGCGCGACGGCGCTCGGGTGACGGGGGCGGCAATGGCGGTGCTCATAGGCTCAGTACTTCACGCGCGGATCGACGACGAGGTACAAGAGGTCGATCGCCAGATTGATGAGAACGTAGAGTCCGGCGATCACCAGCAACGCACCCTGGATCACCGGATAGTCCCGGCGCAAGACCGCCGACACGACGAGGTTGCCAACACCGGGGAGGCCGAAGACCGTTTCGGTCACGATCGCGCCGCCGATCAGGAGCGCGAAGGTGAGGCCGAGCACGGTGAGCACCGGAATCAGCGCGTTGCGCAGCGCGTGGTGCAGGATGACGCTCGCTTCGGAGAGTCCCTTCGCGCGCGCCGTGCGGATATGATCCTCGCCGAGGACGTCGAGCATGCTTGCCCGCGTGAAGCGGAGGATCAGCGCCGAATTGACCACGCCGAGCACGATCGACGGCAACACCAGGTGATGCAGCCGCTCATGCAGCGGCACACCGGGATTGCCGTAGCCCGCCACCGGAAACCAGCCGAGGCTCACCGCAAAGATCTGCATGAGGATCAGACCGAACCAGAAGCTCGGGATGCTCGCGCCGAGCATCGCGAAGCCCGAGAAGATCTGATCGATCGTCCTGCCGCGCCAAACGGCGGCGATGATCCCGCAGGGAACGCCGATCAGCGTCGCGATGATGATCGAAAACAGGGTGAGGAAAAAGGTCGGCTCGGCGCGCTCGAGCAGCGCCTGCGTCACCGGTCGCTGCAGAAAGATCGACTGGCCGAGATTGCCGTGGGCCAGCTCGTTAAGCCAATAGCCGAATTGCAGCGGCAGCGGCTTGTCGAGCCCGTAGGACGCGCGCAGCTTCGCGATGTCGGCGGCGGTCGCCTGATCGCCCAGCATGACCGCTGCCGGATCGCCGGGTGCCAGCCGCGTGATGAAAAACACGAGCGTGGCCACCAGCAGCATCACGATCACCATGCCGGCGAAGCGCGATGTGAGATAGCGGGTCATGCCGTGCGTGTGCAACCGGGTCTCCCTATGACATAAGTCTGCTCGTGGTGAGCCTCAGCCCGTTCGTGGTGAGCTTGTCGAACCATGAACGGGCTCATCTCGTTCGCCCTTCGACAAGCTCAGGGCGAACGGGCAAGGGGGCTCTCCTTCGACAGGCTCAGGGCGAACGGGTAGCAAATCAATTCCAGCGCGTTGCTCACTTCTGCAGCCCCGTGTTCCAGAAGAATGGCCACGGCATCGCGACATACCCGTCGAGCTTCGCCGAACGCGCCGTGAGGCTGTTGAAATTCCCGACCTTGATGTAAGGCACTTCGGTGAAGACGACCTGCTGCACGTTGCCCCATAGCGCGCCGCGCTTCTTCGGGTCGGACTCGGCGTTGAACGCCGAAAGTGCGGCCTCCTTGGCGGGCGAGCTCCACCAGCCGGGCGCGCCCTCGCCTAGTTGCGGCGGGGTAAGCGTGGGCTCGGGCAGCACGGCGGAATGCGTAATGTAGATGTCCCACAGCGCGGGATCGTTGCGGCGTTGGATCAGCGTCGCCCAGTCCACGACCTGCATTTCGGGCTTGAACCCGGCCGCCTTGAGGTTTTCCGCCATCACCAGCGCCATGCGGTAGTGGAATTCGTACTGCTGACTGGTGAGAATCTTGATCGGGGTGCCGTCGTATTTGGTGGCCGCGACGAGCGCCGCCGCCTTCTTGGCGTCACCCTTGCCGTAGTTCTCGGTGCCGGCCGTCGAGTAGAACGGCGTGTTCTTGGCGTAGTGGCTGCTGTCGGTGGTGTAGAACTTCGGGTCGCCGAATCCGGCGCCCATCATGTCGGCATTGTTGAGCGCAGCCTCCACGGCCTGGCGCAGCTGGAGATTCGCGAGCGGCCCCTGCTTGGTGTTCAGCACCAGGTACGGAAATCCGAATGGCGAGGTGAGCACGGCTTTCACTCCCGGATTGCCCTCGAGCCTGGAGTACGATTCGACCGGCAGGAGATCCGCGAACTGGTACTGCCCCGAGAGCATTCCCTCGACGCGCGTGTTGGCATTGGGCACCGGAATGAAGCGCAGCTCGTCGAGCAGCGCCTCGCGCTTGCCGGCATACCCGCTCGGCGGCTCCTTGCGCGCGCTGTATCCGTCGAAACGCACCATCTGCACGTACTGATCGGGTTTGCGCTCCTTGAACATGTACGGCCCGGTGCCGATGAATTGAGTGAGAGGGTTGGCGATCGAGTCCTTTGCCATGATCACGGCGAAGCCGGACGGGAGCGCGAAGTGCGCGGGCAGCGGCGCGTAGGGCCGGTTGAGCGTGATCACCACAGCGTAGGGACCTTTGGCCTCTAGACTCTTGACCTCCTTCGCGACGGCCTTGCCGCGCGGCGCCATTTCCATCCAGCGCTTCAGCGACGCGACGACGTCGTCGGACGTCATCTCCTTGCCGTTGTGGAATTTGACGCCTTTGCGCAGCGGGATCGTGTAGACAAGCCCGTCTTTCGAGATGGCCGGCATGCTCTCCGCCAGCATGGGCGCCACGTTCCAGTTGGCATCAAACGTATACAGCGGCTCGTAGACATGCTGCATGATCGTGCTGACCAGGTCGGCAGTCGACGCCATGGGGTCGAGCGTCTGCGGCTCGCCAATCATGGCAAGATTGGCGGCGCCGCCCTTCGGGGGTGCGGCGAGCGCGGAGTTGCTCGTAAGCGCTATCGCTGCCGCTACTGCCAGGATTACGAGCGCGAGGCCGGCGCGGAAAATCGGGTTTGTTTGAATGGAACGCGTGCTGCGGATGCCGGTGCGAAACATGACTACTCCTCCTTGGCGAAATGGCAAACTCCGGTGGCGTGCGGTGCGGACGGCGCGCTGTCGAATGCGGGTCGTGTAATTAAATTACATCGAGGCGGGGAGTCTACGCTCTTTTGGAACGGCGTCAAGAGGCGACAAAAAGCAGTTTCGCCATAGGGGAAGCTTGATCGGCATGGGCTGCTCGACGCCCTGCTGGCCATGTCCCGAGGAATTGGCTAAACTGTAATTTAGTTTCATAGCTTTGCGCTGCGCGCATGAACCTTGCAGGTGCGAATTCATTCGCACATCTTGTAGGTTTTTGCTACCGCGTCCGAATGAATTCGGACCTACACCATCGGAGGATCCAATGAGCATCGAATTCCTGGGCGGAACGCGCACTGGGGCCGGCGGGCAGCCGCTGCCGTTCTCTCCGGCGGTCAAGGCCGGGCCGTTCGTGTTCGTGTCGGGGCAGGTCGCGATGGGCGACAACGGTGAAATCGTGCCGGGCGGCATCGAGGCGCAGACGCGGCAGACGCTGAAAAACGTCGAAAAGGCGCTCGCGCTCGCCGGATTCGCGCTCAAAGATGTCGTCAAGTCCACCGTGTGGCTGGATGACGCGCGTGACTTCTGGACATTCAACCGCGTCTACGCCGAATTCTTTCCAGAGAACAAGCCGGCGCGATCGACGACGCAGGCGAAGCTGATGATCGATGCCAAAGTCGAGATCGAAGTCATTGCGTACAAGGCTTAGCGGCGGAAACCCGGGCATCGCTTCGCTCAGCCCGGGCTACAGCTTATAGCGATGGTCCGGTGCGAGCGGAATCCCGGGCTACGGCCCGTAGCCTGGGTTGAGCGCGCAGCGCGAAGCCCGGGGCGCCGTCTTCATTTCACGCTGTCCCGCAGGCGGCAGTGAACGAAGCGGGTGAATGCCGGGGAGCCCACGTAATGACACGAAATCCGGTACATTATTCTCGTGTCTTTGGTAGTTACGCGGGATATGAAAACCCTGACCATCACCCTCGACGAGAAGACCGCCGCCTGGGCGCGCGTCTATGCCGCGAAGCACAACATGTCGGTATCGCGTCTGGTCGGCGAGATATTGCAGCAGCGCATGGGCACAATCCTCCTCGTGCTCATGCTGGCGGGCTGCGGTGGCGTGAAGTCCGTGCCCCCTGGCGGATCGCCACCGGCAGGCTCGACCCAAGCCGCGCCCGCTGCCATCGCGCCGGCCGCCCCTGCGGTCACGCCGCCGACTGCTCCGCCCGCGCCTCCGAGCCCGCCGACCTCACCAGCCCCGACCGTCGCGTCGCAGGGCCCGATCGCTGCACTCGCGCCGGCGGAGCGTCCGACCGAGCCGCCGATGCCTGTGCCCGCAAGCCAGGCCGCAGGCAAAGCAGGTGCGCCAGCCACAAAGGTGCCGACCAAAGCCCCGGCGGCTCTCGCACCGGCTGCGCAACAGCCGAAGAAGGACGTCATCGCGCAAGCGACGCAGAAAGCTGCGCCACCGCTGGACCTGACATCGCTGGAAACGCGACTCAAGGAGACCAATGCTATCGGCGTGATGACCAAGATCGCGCTCAAGAATCAAGTCGACGACCTGCTGGATCAGTTCCGCGCTTTTTATGCGGGGAAGCTCAAGACCACGCTGGCCGAGCTCCGCCGGCCGTACGATCTGCTGGTCCTCAAGGTGCTTTCGCTCCTGCAGGACAGCGACCCATCGTTGGCCGCGGCGATCGTAGCCTCCCGCGAAGCGATTTGGGGCATTCTTTCCGATCCGGTTAAGTTCGCCAAATTCGCATCAACCTGATTTGACGCTGGAGAACCCATGAGCAGACGCGTGACAGTTTGTGCACTAATGATTTGGATGGCGGCGTTCTTCTCCGCGCCCTCGCTCGCCGCGGATGACGCAGCAACCCGGAAAGATTTGACCGCCGTGATCGCATTGCATGGTCTGCCCTGCGGCGAGGTCGTAAGCGTCAAGACGCAAGGTGACAACGATCACATCGCGACGTGCAAGGACGGCAACCGCTATCACGTATTCCTCAACTCCACTGGCCGAGTGGTTGCGGAGAAGCAATAAGGCGCGTCGAGGCGGACGGCCTCGCTCGCGACTAACAACGCCACGTGTTCGGCCTTTTGGCTGATTCAATCGTTTCTCAACTCTGTGATTATGTGGAAGTGCCGACAATGAGCGGCGTTATTGACTTGGCAGACAGTTGTCTATACACTTCCCTGTGCGGGTGCTGTGGGATCCCGCCAAGCCAAAGCGAATCAGGCGGTGCACGGTGTCAGCTTGGCGGAGGCGGCGACCGTGCTCGACGACGATCGCGCCATTACCCGCGAAGATCCGGATAGCGTCGGCGAGCAACGCTTCGTCACGCTCGGATTGAGCGGATCGGGCAATCTCCTCGTTGTCGTGTACTTGTGGCGCGGTCCCGCGACGATCCGCCTAATTTCAGTGTGGAAGGCAAATGCCCGTCAGAGGAAGGAATATGCGCAAGATGCAGGCTGAGCCCTATCGCGATATCGGTTTCTTGAAAGGAAAACGAGGCGCGGTGATCGTGTCAGGACCCGGCAAGACCAAGATCTCAATTCGTCTGGACAACGCGGTCCTCGATCATTTTCGCGCGATTGCCGAAGCGGCAGGCGGCGGTAATTACCAATCGCTGATCAACAATACGCTGGCCGCCCATATCCACCAGCAATCGCTTCTTGCCACATTGCGCAAGGTTATTCGCGAAGAGCTGGCGCATGCGGCGGGAGCGCCCGAAACGTGGAAACCGGGAAGGCGCCGAGCCCCAAAACAGGCCGCCGCGGATTGAGGACAACTCATGGTTAAGACATGCCCGGAGGACGGCTTCACTTAGGTGCAATCACCTTAGGAGAAGCCCGATGGCACGCACGTTTCACCACGGCAACAAGGTAAAGAGCCGTAATTTCGGCGATAACTGGAGATGGCTGGAGGCAATGCCATCCTGGTGGATCCGCGACATGATGACCCGGCCCCAACGCCAGGAGGTCCGGCGCCTCATCAAGCGCACGACGGAGCTCGTCGACTACGAAGATGCTCCGCTCTTTCCGCTCGCGAAGAAGCCCCATATCTACTACTGGTAACGACTGCTCCGCGGCCGCAATAGCTGCGAAGGAGGTACCCGGGCATCGCTTCGCTCAGCCCAGGCTACTGATAGCGGCAATAGCTGCGAGGGAGGAACCCTGATAGCGGCAATAGCTGCGAGGGAGGAACCCGGGCACCGCGAAGCCTGTCCTGAGCTTGTCGAAGGGCTCAGCCCGGGCTACTCGTTGCAGCCCAAGTTGCCGCGTTGCCCGCATCGCGTGCATGCGTTACAGTCCAACACGGTAAATGATCAGGAGGAGCGGCGCATGAGGCCGCGCGGGCGAGGGGCACAGCGCGCATGAACGACAAGACGCGCGACAAACCGGAAGCGCAGACGACCGCCGCCTGGGGCAGCGATGCGATTGCGGAGCTTTTGCGCGTGCGAGCTTCCGCGGCCTGCACGACAGCCTGGTCAACCATCTCGGCAACACGCGGCCCGAGCTTTTACTTTGCGTGCACGAGGAGAGCGCGGTTGCGCTCGCGCACGGCTATGCCCGCGTCACCGGCCGGCCGCTTGCGGTCGCGCTGCACGCCAACGTCGGGCTCATGCACGCAACCATGGCGATCTTCAACGCGTGGTGTGATCGCATTCCGATCCTGCTCCTGGGCGGCGTCGGTCCCATCGACGCGGTGAAGCGGCGTCCCTGGGTCGACTGGATCCACACCTCGCGCGATCTGGGCGCGCTGGTGCGCGGTTACACCAAGTGGGACGATCAGCCCGGATCGGTGAGCGCCGCACTCGAAGCGATGCTGCGCGCCTATCGCATCGCGACCACACCGCCGCAGGGACCCGTCTACGTATCCTTCGACGCCGCGCTCCAGGAGGAGGGCCTGCCTGCGCCGGTGCCGCTGCCGTCGCTCGATCGCTACCCTGCTTCGACTTCCGGCATCGCCCCACCGGAAACGGTGCGCAATGTTGCGCGTCTGCTCGAAACTTCGCAACGGCCGCTGCTGTTGATCGGGCGCGTGTCCAACGATCCCGCGGATTTCGAGCGCCGCGTCACGCTCGCCGAGCGGATCGGCGCCGTCGTGCTCACCGACATCAAGACCGGTGCGAGCTTTCCGACGCAGCATCCGCTGCATCCGTTCCCACCGAGCCTGTACGTCAGCGGCGCAGCGACCAAAGTCGTTCGCGACGCCGACGTGATCCTGAGCCTCGACTGGATCGACCTGGGTGGCACACTACTCCAGGCCTGCGGCGGCGAGCTGCCGCGCGCCAAGATCATCCAGTGCTCGGTGGACCAGTATGTCCATCACGGCTGGAATGCCGACTATCAGGCGCTGCCGCCCACCGATGTCTCGATCCTCGCGCCGCCGGATTCGTTCGTAGCGGCGCTCCTCGCCGAGATCGGGCCGCGTACTGCGAAGTCGATCAAATCGTGGTTCGTGAAAGAAGCCGAAACTGCGGGCGCAAATATCGAGCAGCGGCCCGCCACCGGAGAGCGCATGCCCCTCGAGGATATGGCGCGCGTGACGACGGAGACGCTTGCGCCGCACAATCCCTCGTACATCCGCCTGCCGCTCGGCTGGCCGGGTGAGCTCTGCCGCTTCGCGCATCCGCGGGACTACATCGGCTTCGACGGCGGCGGCGGCATCGGCTCGGGCCCGGGCATGGCCGTGGGCGCGGCGCTCGCGCTGCGCGACAGCGACAGGCTGCCGGTCGCGGTCCTCGGCGACGGCGACTATCTGATGGGCCTCACCGCGCTCTGGACCGGCGTTCACTATCGCGTGCCGGTGCTCATCATCGTCGCCAACAACGAATCTTTTTTCAACGACGAGCTGCATCAGGAGCGCATGGCGCGCCTGCGCGGCCGCCCCGTGGAAAACCGCTGGATCGGCATGCGCATGAGCGATCCTCCATTCGATCTTGCAACGCTGGCGCGTGGTCAGGGCGCGACGGGTTACGGTCCCGCGCGCAGTGCCAATGAGCTTGCCGCCACGCTCGGGAAAGCGGTTGCCGACGTGCGCGCAGGCGCCGTGGTCGTCATCGACGCGCACGTCGCGCCGGAATATTCGCGCGCGGTCTCGTCGTCGCTGCTGCGCCACGTTCCGGCGCAGCGCTAAAGAATACGCGCATGCTCCAGACCGCCGAAAGAGCGCTCGATCGACGCCTGCCGCAGCATCGCGGCCTCTACTACGGCGGCGGTTGGAATACGTCCGTGGGTGGGCGCGAGATCGCAGTGACGAGCCCGGCGACGGGCGAATCGCTCGGCACCGCGGTCGACGCCACTACCGACGACGTCGATCGCGCGGTCGCCGCGGCGAGAGCCGCGTTCCTACTCTGGCGCGACACGCCCGCGCAGCAGCGCGCGAAGGCTATCCGCAAGGCGGCGGCGATCCTGCGCCAGCACGCCGAAGAGCTCGCTTATCTCGACGCGCTCGACGGCGGCAATCCGTTGACCGCGATGCTCTACGACGTCGAGATCAGCGCCGACTACATGGATTATTTCGCGGGCCTCGTAACCGAGATGAAGGGCAGCACGATCCCGATCGGTGAAGGAACGTTGAACTACACGCTGCGCGAGCCGCTGGGCGTGGTCGCCCGCATCGGCGCTTTCAATCATCCGCTGCTCTTCGTCGCCGGCAAGTGTGGCGCGCCGCTCGCGGCAGGCAACGCGCTCATCATCAAGCCCGCCGACCAGACGCCGCTCTCGGCGCTCCGCATCGCGGAACTTTGGGACAGCGTCTTCCCGCCGGGCGTGTTCAGCGTCGTGACCGGCGGGCGCGACACGGGCGCGGCGCTAGTGGCGCACCCGCGCGTAGCGAAGATCGGCTTCATCGGCAGCGTCAACGCCGGCCGCGCGGTGATGAACGGCGCGAGCGCGACGCTGAAGGCGCTGACGCTGGAGCTCGGCGGCAAGAATGCGTTGATCGCCTGCGCGGACGCGGCGCCGGCGGAAGTCGCCGACGGCGTGGTGCGCGGCATGAATTTCCGCTATGTCACCGGACAGTCCTGCAATTCGACTAGCCGCGTCTATCTGCACGCCGACATCCACGACGCGACGCTGCCGGAGATCGTCAAGCGCGTGCGAGAGATCAAGATAGGGCTGCCCACCGAGCGCGACACCGAGATGGCATGCCTTTCCAGCCAGGCGCAGTTCGACAAGACGATGAGCTACATCAAGCTCGGCGTCGACGGCGGCGCGCGGCTCGCCTACGGCGGCAAGCGGCCGGCCGATCCGAGGCTCGCGCGCGGCTTCTTCGTCGAGCCGACGGTATTCGCCGATGTGACCGACGACATGCGCATCGCGCGCGAAGAAATCTTCGGGCCGGTGGTGAGCGTTCTGCGCTGGACCGACGAGAACGACCTTCTCGCCCGCGTGAATGCGCTCGACGTCGGGTTGACTTGCTCGATCTGGACGCACGATCTCGACCGCGCGCACCGCCTCGCCTCCCGGGTCGAGGCCGGCTACGTGTGGATCAACGGCGCGAGTCAGCACTGGGTCGGCGTGCCTTTCGGCGGCTACAAGCAGTCGGGCATCGGCCGCGAGGAGTCGATCGAGGAGCTGCTCGCGTGCACGCAGATCAAGAACGTCAACGTGACGCTCAGGCGAAATCCATAGCGGGGACAATCGAACCTTGAGTTAAAATTTTCCGTTTGCCCTGAGCTTGTCGAAGCCTGTCCTGAGTGAAATCGAAGGGCTCAGCACGGACGGAGATAGGTTGATCAGCCGTCGACAACATTGGAGGAGCGCATCATGCATCGGCTTGTCTCGCTGTTCATCGGCACGTTGCTCGCGGCTTTTGCGTCCGTCGCAACGAGCGAAGAAATCGCCGTCGGCAACTATGGCGTCTCGGCCAACGGCATGCCGTTCGGCGTCGCGCTGGTCAAGGGCTACTTCAAGGAGGAAGGGCTCAACATCACCGGTCTCATTACGTCGGCGGGCGGCGGCACTTCGCTGCGCAACATGCTGGCAGGCGGCGGTGTACCCTATGGCGAAGTGAATCCGGGTGTCGTCATTTCCGCGATACAAGCCGGCGCGGACCTCAAGATCATCAGCGACAACGTGCTCACCGTCGCCGAGTTCGTATGGGCCGTGAAACCCGATTCACCGATCAAGTCGGTCAAAGACTTCAAGGGCAAGAAAATCGGCTACACCAATCCGCGCTCGACGAGCCAGGCGCTCGCGCGGATGCTGCTGCAGGCCGGCGGTTACACCGAGGCCGACGCCGAGCTGGTCAAGACGGGCGGGTTCGGTGAAGGGATTGCTGCGCTGGATTCGGGTCAGATCGATGTGGCAGCGATCACCGAGCCGCTCTGGTCGAAAGTCAAGCACAAGTACCGGGCGGTCGTCGTCGCGAGTGAAGTGCTGCCGCCGCTCGACAACGTCGTCGGCGTGACCACCGTGGAGATGGCGGAAAAGAAGGGCGACTTCCTGCGCGCGGTCATCCGTGCCCGGCGGAAGGCGGTCAAGTTCATGATCGCGAATCCTGACGAGGCCGCCGAGATTGTCGCCAAGCAGTACAACATCGAGCTCGACGTGGCGAAAAGCGCCGTGCGCAACCTGACGACCAGCAAGACAAAAGGCGTGCCGTACTGGGGCGAGGGCCAGATCCACATGGAAGGCCTGAAGCGGATGATCGAAGCGCAGCGCTCGGTCGGCGCGATCACCGGTGAGGTCGATTACAACAAGATCATCGACACGCGGTTTTTGCCCGACGATCTCAAGGCGATCAAATAGAAGCCGTCCCAAAGCTGCTGCGCGCCCCGATTGCTTTGTCGTGTCCTCGCTCGCCCCTCGCCGTACTTCCTCTGTACTGTCTCGGGTCTCGCTGCGGGACCTCATTTGGCAACTGCGGCACTCGGGGCTGCTCGCGACGCTTTGAGACGGCTTCTTGTCTCCGTAAACCTTAGGGCGCCCCGTGACGGCTGAGCAGGTCAAGCTCTCCGGCGTCAGCAAGGTGTTCATGACGGGCCGCCCGCCGGCGCCGCTGCACGCGGTGGGACCGGTCGATCTCGACCTCAAGCGCGGCGAATTCTTCGCGGTGGTCGGTCCCTCAGGCTGCGGCAAATCGACGCTGCTCGAGCTGATCGCGGGCCTCACGCCGGCGACCGAAGGTTCGATCGAGTTCGAAGGCCGGCCGATCGCCGGCCAGGCACCCGACGGCATTGGCGTTGTGTTCCAGGACGACGCCTCGCTTCCCTGGCTCAACGTCGCCGACAACGTGGCCTTCGGCCTGCGCCGCGCGAACCTCGGCAACGAGGAAAAGCGCGAGCGCGTGCGCAGCGTGCTCAATCTCGTCGGCCTCTCCGATTTCGCGACCAGCTATCCGGCGCAGCTCTCGGGCGGCATGCGCCAGCGCGTGTGCATCGCGCGCACGCTGGTGATGCAACCCACACTGATCCTTCTGGACGAGCCGTTCGGCGCACTCGATCAGCAGACGCGATTGCTGATGGGCGACGAGCTTCTGCGGATGTGGCGCCAGACGCAGGCGACGGTCTTTCTCATCACCCACGCGCTCGACGAGGCGACGATGCTCGCCGATCGCATCGCAGTAATGTCGGCGCGCCCGGGACGGCTGATCGACGTCGTCGAGACGCGCTGGCCGCGTGAGCGCGACAGCCGGATCATCGAGCACAATGAGTTCGGCGCGATCACCGCGCGGCTGTGGAAATCGCTGCGCGGGGAATCTCTCAAGACGATCGGCCGCGCCGTCGGTCGCACGGAAGACAAGACGCCGGCTCCCGGCGTTCGCGTCGACGACGAAATCTTGTGATCGCCTTCTGCAAATGATGAGCCGGGTCGCCTGGTACCGCCTCCTCGTCATCGCCGGCGCCATCGCGCTGCTCGAGGTGCTGTGCCTCACCGGCGCCATCGACAAGATCACCATGCAGGCGCCGCACCTGATCGCGCGCGATCTATATCGCATGCTCGTCTCGGGCCGCATGAACGCTGCGATCATGATAACTTTGACCAATACCGTGATCGCGCTGCTGCTGGCACTCGGCGTGGGCATCGTTGCCGGCGCGCTTCTGCATCGGTTCCGGGCGCTGCGCGACACGCTCGATCCGCTGTTCGCGACCTACTACGCGGTCCCGGTGTTCGCGTTCTATCCGTTCTTCATCGTCGTCTTCGGACTGGGAGACTGGCCGCAGATCCTGATCGCATTCATGCTCGGCGTGGTCGCGGTGATCGTCAATACGCTCAACGGCCTCGATCGCGTTCCTGTGGTGCTGCTCAAGACTGCGCGCATCCTGCGCCTCTCGCTGGTCGACACGGCGCTGCGCATGACGCTGCCGGCCGCCGCTCCCTACATCCTGACCGGAGTGAAGCTCGCCGTCGCCTACGCCTTCATCGGCGTCATCGGCTCCGAGTTCATCATGTCGCGTGGCGGCATCGGCTACGAGATCAGCTTCGCGTACTTGAGCTTCGACAATGCGACCATGTATCCGCTGATCGTGTTGATCCTGCTGGCGTCGATCGTGATCAACGCCGTGCTCTCGCGCTGGGAGCGGCGCCTGCTAGCGAAGCGGGGCATGCGATGAGCGCTGCGCACTGGAGACGGCTGCGCCATACGCTCATGCTGATCGTGGCGCTGGTGGCGATCTGGCAGGGACTCTACTGGTGGGTCGGCGAGGTCGCGCTGGCGTCTCCTCTCGCAACGCTGCGCTACACGGCCAAGCTCGTCACCGGCGACACCTTCGCCGTGCATCTTTTCGACACCCTCCGGGCGTTCGCAATCGCCTTCGCGCTTTCGGTCGTGATCGGACTCCTGGTTGGGTTCTGGCTCGGCTTCGACCGGCTCTCGGGCGACACGCTCGAGCCGATGATCGTCGCGGTGTACGCGATACCGAAGCTCACGTTGTATCCGATCCTGCTCCTGGCGTTCGGGCTCGGCGTGTCGGCGAAGGTCGCCTTCGGCGTGCTGCACGGCGTGATACCGATCATCCTGTTCACGCTCGCCGCGGTTCACAACACCAAGCCGATCCTGATCAAGACCGGGCA
>WNGA01002603.1_pt1 | contig 27426 bp, 35 predicted proteins | sample 5400061 | NCBI WGS metagenome assembly WNGA01 (sample SAMN13153366, study PRJNA577476) | soil metagenome | isolation source: 100 cm soil or saprolite under grassland replicate 2 | place: USA:California | collected 2016-06-15
GGTCGACGATAGCCACACAGATCTCCTTATCAAGTAAGGGTGCTTGCCGCGGTGCGTTAGCGCCCGCCGAATGCGACCGTAGACTTTGAAGATTCCCGTTGTCGTGGGTGCAGACCCCCGACCATTCGGGAATCGGCAGCAGTCCGGCACAATGGCTGCTCGGAACCGCACCATGGATTCGGAGGCGATGCGCTGGTTGGCGATCCTCGTCCTGCTGCCGGTGCCGCTGGCGGCGCTACCGCTGGTTGGTATCTTGGCAGTCGCCGTAAGCGGCGTGGTTCTGGTGGTTGTCGCGACAGTGCTGCTGGCGCGCTTCGGCCGGCCGAGAGCACCAGCGGTGGACAACGCTGGTGTGCGGGCTGTTCATCCTTGGTGGTGTCGTCGGCGTAGGTAGCGCGATCTACGCCGTCATCGAGGTGGGTGGCGTCGCGCCCTACGGTGAGCGGGTGATGTTCGGCCTGGCCGCTCTAGTACTGGCGGTCATTGCTGGTGCCGGCGGAGTGCTGGCGTGCAACTGTGGCTCATCGCGGCCATTGCGGCACTCGCGCTGCGACGGCTGCAGCTAACCAATGTGGGACCAACTGATGAAATTGCCGACGATGAGCGCCCAGAGGGCGCTGTTTATGATGAGCATCGCCGTGCTTGACCGGCGAAGACCGGCCCGCGCGAGCAGGACGCCGGATCCGACGAGCAGCGACACGAGGAGAACAATCGGATACAGGCTCGTAAGCATTTGCTGCAGTTCTACAGACCGTCTGCCGGCCTCAAACGCTGCCTCTGATTCGTAGTTGCTCGGGGTAATGAAGAAGCCGACGAGCGCGAGGAACAGCGTGACGATCCAGCAAGCGACTCCGACGGCGACCAGCACCGCGAATTCACGCGTCCGTTTCGCGCAACCATGTTGATTGGCGGAGTGAGCTGCTGGTTGCATTCGATCAAGACCCGAAGACCGCAACGTACAGGAAATTGCCATACAGGATGTGCCAGATCAGGTACTCGCCCCACCGCAACGCAAGTGGCGCCAGCAGTCCGTAGCGACGGAACAGAATGACAGCAAGAACATTGGACGGCAGGGCAGTCACCAGATAGGAGGCCAGCATCAGCGGAGTAAGCACTCCGCCGCCGCCGAGGAACAGAAACACGCCCTGGCCGACGGGCTCGAAGCCGGCCGCCAGCGCCCCAAGCACCCAGAGTGCTAAACGCTGCCCGCGGCCACGCAGCACCACAGTGGAGATGAGCCACAACAGGAACGGCAGGCTGAACAGTCGGTAGAGGACCTCAACCTGGATGGCGCCCCCGGAGTACGCGAGCAGTGAGCCGGGGAAGTCGATGTTGAACGACGGCTGCCCCGTCACTACAGCTAGAGCCTTGGTGCCAGCCGTCAGCGTGTCGATCACCGTCTCGATCGCGCCGAGCGCCAGCCCAATTGCAGCCGGCAGCAACAGGCGCTGCTTGTTCGAAACGTGTGCGGCCCAGGCTTCCGGAAACCCGGTCGCTCGTCCGCACCAGATGCCGATCAGTCCGAGGGCGCCAAAGAGCCGCACATTCGACCAATCGAACAGTTCCTGCTGGTCCGAACCGCGGAAGCCAATCGGCACGAGCGTCTCACTGAGAATCTTGGCCAGGATCAAGTAGCCAACCAATCCGAGCCAGATGACTTCTGAACGCATCAGCTGCTCGTGCGTCGGCAGCACCGAGCCGAGGCGGCCGAGCAGGTATGAGGCGGGCTGAGCGGGGTGGGCGATGACGCGAGCCATGGCGTCGTTCCTTTCGCACGTCAGATGCTGAGCGGTTTGAGGTACTCAGGCTAGGTCTGGAAATTCCCGCTCGCATGGGTGCCCGCACCCATCCCATCGGGAATCGCCGGGCCTAGGCTGGGTTTCATCCCCCGCGGCGACGAGTCTCCAGGCTCTCGCCCCGACCGCGAAGGAGAAACGTCATGGCGACTCCGATGGCACTGCGCGCGGAGGCCGCAAGCATGACAGTCCTCAGAAGCGGATGACGCCGCTTATGTTTGCGCTGCCACTCGTGTTCACGCTGGCGTCGTTCCATCGCTACGCGCGCCCGGAGGCAAACGCGGGCCAGCGGTCGGCAACCAACGACGCGGGACGGCAGGTTGGCGCCGCGCTGGGTATCGCATTGCTGGGTGCCCTTACGAACGCCGTCTATGCGTCTAGCATTGCTGATCCTGCCTGCCGACTGAGCACCGACCTGGCCGCGGTTGCCGCGAGATCGGTAACTGCGGCGCTGCTAGTAGCGGATCAGGTCGGCGGACCCAGTGGCGATGCCTTCTGCCGGGCAGCGATGGCAGCGTTCACGGACGGGTTCCGCTTGGTGATGTTCGCGGCTACCGCCATGATGGCCGCCGGCTATTCTCCTCGTCCGCGTGCCGTCGCCCGATGTGGCGCTCTATGATGGCGTCGATTAGCTTGCCGTCGATGGCGACAGCCGCAAATCACCATCGGCTCGCGACCTGAAGGCGGTCTCGTGGACGCGTTTGGCCACACAGGACGTATCGGAGCAGCGCCAGGAGCGGCTTTCTTCCGGACAGTCGTCGCCTGGCGCTGGTTGCTCATGGCCCGGCTGAGTTGGATAGTCCTGGCGGCGGTGGTCCTGGCGGTGCCGATCGCCGGTGTCCCGCTCGACTTCGCGCAACTTCGAACCTTGTGCCCAGACGGCGCAGTGTGTCCCGGCACTGGGCAGCTAAACCTGGACGGGCTCCGCGAGCTTCGAAGCCTTGGTCTATCGCTCGACTCCTACGCTGCGCTGAGCATAGCGGTCGAGTGTGTCGCCGGCGCCGTCTGGATTGCCGTTGGTGCACTTGTTGTGTGGCGGCGCCCAGCCGACCGGACCGCGCTACTGACGGGTTGGCTGCTCCTGGCGGGCGCCGTAGGCGTTGCGTACGGCTCGCTGAATCAGTCAGCGGCGGCCTCGAGCGTCGCGTGGGCGCTCGCGATCGCGGTTATCCATACGTTCGCCGGGATCGCGCTCGGGTGGTTTATGGCGATCTTTCCGGACGGCCGGTGGGTACCCGGCTGGGCACGCTGGCTCCCTGTTGGCTGGATTGCGTTCAGCGTGCCGCATGTAGCAATTCCGGGCTCCGAAACCCTGCTGCTGCCCGTGATGCTGGCACTGGTCGCGGGCAGTGTGTACGCCCAGATCTGGCGCTACCGTCGCGACGCTGGCATCGTGCAGCGCCAGCAGATCAAGTACGTGGTATTCGGGTTAACTGGCGCGCTGAGTGCCTGGTTTATCATCGAGATGCTCGGCAATACGGTCTTCGCTGAGGAGCTCCAGGCCGGCTCGCCGTGGGTCCTTCTCTTCAACGGTGCCCTACGTGCTGTGTGGCTCCTGGTTCCCGTTTCCATTGGCGCGGCGGTGCTGCACTACCGGCTGTGGGACATCGAGCCAATCGTCCACCGCACGCTGGTGTACGGCGCACTCACGATGGCCGTCGTGGGCCTATACGTCCTGGTCGTTGCGTACTTCTCCTTCTTCTTAAAGGTGAACGACAGCCAGTTGGTCGGGCTGCTCGCGACAGGGGTAATCGCGGTCCTATTCCAACCACTCCGGGCGCGTCTGCAGCGCGGCGTCAACCGACTCTTGTATGGCCAGCGTGATGAGCCCTACCTGGTGCTTTCGCACCTTGGCCGACAGCTCGAGGCAATCCTCGCGCCTGAGGCTGTCCTGCCAACCATCGTGCGAAATGTGGCGGATGCGCTTAAGTTGCCCTACGTGGCGATCGTCCTGAAAAACGACGGATCGTCGGAGGTTGCCGCCGCGCATGGCGCATCGAACGCCGACGCCGCCCGTTGGTCGCTGATCTACCAGACCGAGACTGTGGGCGAGCTGGTGGTTGCACCGCGCGCGGCCGGTGAGGCGTTCAGCGTGTCAGACCGCCACCTGCTGGACGATCTAGCGCGGCAGATCGGAGTCGCCGCATATGGTGTGCGGCTCACGCGTGATCTGCAACACGTCGCGGCTGATCTGCAGCAGGCACGCGAACGCCTGGTCACGACGCGCGAAGAGGAGCGCCGCCACCTGCGGCGCGATCTGCACGATGGCATCGGTCCCACGCTGGCGAGCCTCGTCCAACGGCTCGACGCGGCGAGTCGGCTCGTGCCACGCGACCCCGACGCCGCGGTCGCGCTCCTGGCAGACCTGAAAACCCAGGCGCGAACAGCAGTCTCCGATATCCGCCAACTCGTCTTCGCGTTGCGGCCGCCGGCACTCGACGAGTTGGGGTTGATCTCGGCCATCCGCGAGCACGCCGCGCAGCACCTCGAACCGACGGGGCTGCAGGTAACTGTCGAAGCACCGGTGCCCTTTCCTCCGCTGCCGGCGGCGGTCGAGGTCGCCGCATACCGCATTGTGCTGGAGGCGTTGACCAACGTTGCCCGCCATGCCGGAGCACGCAGTTGTTACGTTCGCTTCGCGCTCGAGCAGGACTTGCTAATTGAGATCGTCGATAACGGCGGTGGCTACACGGAGGGACTGCGCACAGGCGTTGGCGTGCCATCGATGCGCGAGCGGGCGGCCGAGCTCGGCGGAGAATGTACGGTTGGGCCCGGTCCGACGGGTGGGACCCGCGTATGGGCATGCCTGCCGTTGCCGCGAAACGCTCAAGAGGACTCTTGATGGGTCCGATTCGCCTGCTGATTGCAGACGACCACCTCGTCTACCGGCAGGGAATTCGTGTGCTGCTCGAAGATGTGGAAGAAGTCGCGGTTATTGGCGAGGCTGCTAACGGCGACCAGGCCATCCAGCAGGCGGAGCAGCTGCAGCCAGACGTGATCCTGATGGACCTGCAAATGCCCGGCACCAATGGCATCGAGGCGACGCGACGCATAGTCGGCGCGAGTCCGCACATTGGCGTTCTGGTGCTCACCATGTATGACGACGATGAGTCAGTCTTCAGGGCCATGCGTGCCGGCGCGCGCGGCTATCTCCTTAAAGACGCCGACCAAACGGATCTTTTGCGAGCAGTACAAGCGGTCAATCGCGGCGAAGCCATCTTCAGCCCCAGCGTTGCCCGCCGCCTGATGGGCTATTTCGCGGCACTCCAATCCGTGGGCAGGGGAGCCCAGGCTTTTCCTGATCTGACCGTCCGTGAGCAGGAGGTGCTCCGCCTGATCGCCGAGGGGTACAACAACACGGCGATCGCGGCTCGGCTCGGTCTCAGCCTGAAGACGGTGCAGAACCACATCTCCAACATCTTCAGCAAGCTGCAGGTCGTCGATCGGGCGCAGGCCATTGTCCGCGCCCGTGAGGCCGGCCTGGGAGCGGGATGAATGGGTTAGTCCGCCGTCGCGCGCTGGGAATGGTCGGCGTTTGCACGTTTGATCTCGATTCGTTGGAACATCAGCACCGCACCTGGTACGACTGGATCCCAACGAACCGGCCGACGCGCTAGCCCTATCCAGGCGATGGTCAGCCCGAACGCAGCGAACGGAACCATTTAGCCACGACAATCCGGCCCAGCCTATGGCCAGCCTTACTCCGACGGGACCGTGTACGTAGGTTGCCAACACAGCGGGTCACTCCACAGCAACGCAGGCCTTGGGCCCGGAGACATCTCGCCGGGAGGACCACGGCGAGGGACCATGCGAAAAGACCCACGGTGGCCGAAGCGGAAGCTACAAATACATGCGCCAGCGCCTGCGGAGTGACCAGATCCGCCTGGCCATCGATCTCTCTGTGTGCGAATCAGCGCGCGCGACCAGAAGGAAAGCCGCGGCTCCTCGGCGCTCAGCAGACTGATTCCGACCACGGCGAGCCGGGATACGACTTCCAGCCTGCCCAATCGAGGAATCGCCGCGAGCAAGGCGGCGACGCCTGTAAGCCAACCAACGCTCCAGACGGTCTCGATCACTGAAGTCATGCAGCCTCGGCCTCCGGCGCCCGAACTCTAAGCACCTTGACGAGGCGGACGCCGACAAACGCTAGCGAGACCGATACGGGCAGGGTGCCGATCAGCCAGGCCAGCCCGTCAGGCATCGCCGCCGCGGGCGGTGCAGCGAGGATCGGTGCTTCGCTAGTCGCCGGACCGAGCGGGCCATCGACGTCGATACTCAGCTGCCAGCGACCGCTGACTGGCAGATTGACGGTGCCGCAAACCCCCGCGTGATCGCCACTTTGCATGCGAGCGCTTACTGGGACGGGGTTGGTCGTCGGTCCGGGGATCGCGACCGCGTGGTATTGCGTCGGAGACGGGCTGGATCCACTTGGGACAAGTTCGAACTGAAGCTCACGGCCGCCCACCGGCTCGCCGTCCTAGCGAACCTCCAAGCGGTACGGACCAACACGCGCCTCCGTCGCGGATAGCGGTGCGAAGTCATGGGCCATCGCCGTCCCGCTGCCGATCGCCATGAGCATGGCTGCGAACAGCGCCGCGGCAGGTCTGCGCATCAGCCGCAGACGCTGCCCGTCAGCACTGATGCGCCGCCGAGGTTGCAGCGAGATTGCAAGCGCCAGTCCGAGCGCGGAGCCGAGCAGCGCGCTGACCAGCGTGAACGGCACGGCGGCAAGACCCCACAGCGGCAAGGTCGACTTCAGCGTAGAACCGCGGCACGAGCAGATCCCAAGGACGCTCCACGTATGCCGACACGACCGCTGCTGCCGTGCCGAGAACAACAACGAGACGTGTGGATGAGATGGCTCGGCGCATGCCAGTAGTCGTCGAGCACGAATGCGACCGCCGCTAGAAGCGCCCCCACACCTGAGAGCACGACACCGGCGTTTACACGCGAGCGCTTTAACAGCACGGTCGCCAGGCTTGTCAGTCCAGCGAGTGCAATGCTGGCCAGCATGAGCAGATGTGGAGCGGTGAGGAGCCGATCTCGGCCGACGCTGACGTGCCACTGGACGTCCCACGCGGTGCCGAACAGGAACAGCGCGACGGCGATGACCGTGAAAGTTGCTGTCATTGCGCCACCGTACGAGTGGCGCGCGGGCCTGTCAGTGATGCGATATCGGCCGCTGTGTAGCTTGCGTTACGCAGCCGGTTCGAGCGCCGCCTCAGCGTCCAACTGCACGGCGTCTAGCAGTACTACGCCGCGCCGCGTCGTCTCGACCAGAGCCGCGCAGCGTAGATCGTGGAGAACTCGTGCGACGGCTTCGCGGGATCCGCCAGCAAACCATTTGTCGCGGGCGTCGGAGAAGACATCTGAAGGCCAACGGTCATGCAGCACCTGATAATCGATGGCCGATGCGCTCCATGAGCGCGAGGAGCGCAGCGCTGGCGCGTTCCACATCTGTTCGCGGCGTGGTCAGTAGCCCCGTCAGCTCGGACAGGTAGCGTCGGTCGTACAGGTCGTACAGGTGGGCGTGGACGTCAATCGCGGTCATGTCGTGGCCAGCACCCAGACCATTCCGGCAACAGCGCCGACGGGCACCAGCCAGAACGTTGGGACGGCAAAGCGTCTCAACACAATGAACGACACGGACGCGACGACGGCGGCAAAGACGTCGAAGCCGCCGTGTTCTGGCAGCAGCACGTGCACGGCGAAGAACACCGCCAGGTTGGCAATGACTCCGACCACCGCCGCGGTGACCCCGGTCAAGGCAGCTTGCAAGCGGCGGTTGCCGCTCAGCCACTCGATGTACGGCGCGCCGAGGAAGATGAAGAAAAAGGTCGGCAGAAACGTCGCGTACACGGTTATCAGCGCGCCAAGCGTTGCGTAGACCATGCGCGGCATATCGGTCGGCGCGTTCTTCCAGGCCGCTACGAACCCAACATATTCGGTGACCATGATCAGCGGACCAGGCGTGGACTCCGCCAGGCCCAGACCGCGGACCATTTCGGCTCCAGTCAGCCAGCCGTAGCTGTTGACCGCAACGTCAGAGATGTAGCTGAGCACTGCGTAGGCGCCGCCAAAGGTCACGAACGCAGCCTGTGTGAAAAACCAGATTTGCTGCGTCAGCACATCCGACCAGCCGCGCCACATCAGTAGCGCCAGCACCGGTACTAACCACATCACGAGGAATACGCCCGTGACCTTCAGCGCGTGCGCAAGCGATCGGTGCCCGGACGTATCGGCCTGAGTGTCGGAAGCGCCGTCGACGTGGTGCTCGCCACCAGCCCGGAAGACAGCCGGCTGCCACCGCTGAAGCACCAGCCCGGCGACGGCCGCGCAGGCGATCGTGACCGGAAACGAAAGATGCAAGAAGAAGAGCCCGACGAACGCGGCGGCTGCGAACAAGTACAGCACCGGGTGCTTGAGCGTGCGCTTGCCAACCCGAAGGACCGCGTCGAGCACGATCGCCATCACGACCGGCTGCACTCCATAAAGCAGACCGCGGATGACGGGCACGTCGGTGTACGCCACGGAGAGGTAGCTCAGCAGGAGCAAGACGAACACCGAGGGCAGGACGAAGAACGTGCCCGCGACGATTCCGCCTGGGATCCCGTGCATACGCCAGGCGACGTAGATCGCCAACTCCGTCGCCTCGGGACCAGGCAAGAGCATCGAGAAGTTCAACGCCCTCAGGAAGAGGGGCTCTGGGACCCAGCGCTTCTGCTCGACCAGCTCGCGGTGCATGATCGCGATCTGACCCGCCGGCCCGCCAAAGTTGATGAAGCCGAGCTTGAGCCAGAAGCGGAAAGCCTCGCCAAAGGTCACCCGCGGCGTGGATGTAGCGGCTGGCGGCGCCGTGTCGATCATCTTGATTCCTTCAAAACTTCCTCGTACACCGCCGCTCGCGAGCTATCGGGTAGAAATACATACAGGCGCTGCCGTGCGGCATCGAACGCGGTAGTGTGCGCGCCCTGCTCGGTGGTTACCCGCTGGGCGAGCTCGTTGCGGTTCACGTCGACGACATCGATCAGTCCTGGGGTGCCGATGGCCACGTAGACCAGCTTGCGCTGTGAGTTGAACCAGATGGCGTCGGGCTCGCCGCCGATTGGCACGCTGGCCATTTCTTGATCGCGCGCGAGATCGAGCACGACAAGCGCACCAGCGTCACAGGCGACGAACGCACGATCCGCGCCCGCGTCCAGATCGAGCCCGTGCGGTCCTTCCGCGGAGACATCGATTCTGGCGACGATCTCGGCGGTGCCGCCAGCGAGCCCAACAACACACGCGGGCTCGCGGATGTTGACAAGGAAACGATCTCGCGAACGGTCGAACACGCACCAGCGGGGTCGGCCCGGCAAGAGCGTGCCGCCGATGCTCGTACCTGAGGGCTTCAGTAACCGTGCTTGGTAGTCCTCCACGTCGGCGACCAGTAACTGACCGCGGCCGGCGTCCCAGGCGAGGCCGTTTGGCTTCGGCCCAACGGCAATCTCGTTGCGAACCGCGGGAATTGCCGTCGAGCACGAGCACTTTGCCTGCCCCGCGCGCGGCCGCGAACACTACTGGATCAGCGTCTTGCGTGCACAAGACGCCGCTCCCTTCGGGACAACCCCTGATCGTGTGGATATATTCGAGGCGCGCGGCATCGATCACGTCCACCGTGTCACAGGCCGTATGTGCAACGAATACTCTACCAAGAGCACCGTTCGTTGCTGGGTCACCTGCCGTCGTGCTGCTTGCACCAGGCGAACAGGGCATCGTAGACCGGCAGCTCTGCCGCTAGCTGCTGCTGGTCGTCGTCGTAGGCGAGGCTGAAACCCTGAGCAATGGCGACGAGCCCGCGCGACTCCGGTGTCAAGTCGCGCTGATCAGTGTCGGCGCCGCGCACGATCAACGCGAGTCGCTTCAGCGCTGGCTGCTTCGCGGCTAGCCCGTAGCGATTGATGATCGCGTCGAAGGAGCATTCCTCGCCATGGTGGCCGAGCTCGGCCCCGGGGATGTCATACGGCGTCGCGCCTTCGCGCTCGGCGACAGTCTCTACCTGATCACCAGGCACGTACAGGAACTCCGCGTCAGCATCGACGAAGCGCTTGATCAACCACGGACAGGCGATCCGATCCACTTTCGGCCGCTCGCGAGTAACCCACTTCATTCTTGGAACCTCCCTCGCTTGACTAAGTCTGTAACATGGGTTACAACTAATGTAGACTGTAACATGGGCTACACTTCAAGTCAATGAGGGCGATGCCGGAATGGCTCGTGTTGGTGTGGCGGCTGCCCTCCGGCTCGAGCACGCCGCGCGTGACCACCTGGCGCAACCTGCAGCGCCTCGGCGCGGGCCGGCTGACGCCTGGCGCAGCGGTGGTTCCGTATCGCGAGGACCTCCACGAGCAGTTCGACTGGGTCGCTCAGGAGATTGAAAACCTTGGCGGCCACGCCTGGGTGCTTCCCGTCACCGGCCTGTCCGAAACCGAGGAGCGCGCGATCCACGATGGCATGCTCGCCGATCGCGAGGAGGAGTACTGCGCGCTCGAGCAGCACGGTTTTACGTTTCTCCGGCGTCGCTCAGAGCGCCCACCACGCGAGGACGACTATGCGACACGGCTCCAGGTCGACAAGGAGTTGCTCGCCCTGCAGCGTCGCTTCAGAAAAGTTGTCGCGCGCGACTACGTCGGAGCGCCAGCTCGTGTCGCGGCGGCGGAGGCGATCGATCGCTGTCTCGTCTTCCGCCAGGGCATCAGTCCGAAACTCACACCCGCCACGGACCCAGGAGCTTCAAAAGACCGATGAACTACATCACGCGCGAGCGGATCCACGTCGATCGCATCGCGACAGCCTGGGCGATCAGGAAATTCATCGACGCGGAGGCCGCCGGCACGAGCCGTGACGCGAAGATCCTCCTATTGGCGCGAGCTACGCGCGCCTTCGGCGATGGCTTCGTCAGTGTGTTGTTGCCCGTGTACCTGCTCGCCCTGGGCTTCGACGCCCTCGCGGTCGGCGCACTGAGCACCGCTACCCTGATCGGCTCAGCAGCGCTGACGCTGCTCGTGGGATTTCACGCGAATCGGTTCGGACGCCGGCACCTGCTGCTGGCGGCATCGCTTCTGATGCTCGCGACTGGCGCGGCCTTCGCAGCCGTCCACACATTTTGGCCGCTGCTGTTGATCGCTTTCGTGGGCACACTCAATCCGTCATCCGGCGACGTGAGCGTGTTCCTCCCACTCGAGCAATCGCTGTTGCCGCAAACGACTGAGGCCAAGGCGCGCACGGCGCTGTTTGCGCGGTACGGCGTCGCGGGCACACTTGCGGCAGCCGCTGGTTCGCTGTGCGCCGGAGTTCCCGCGCTGCTCAGCGCGCGCTTGGCGCTCGACGTCACGAGTGCCATCCAGGTGCTGTTCGGCGTCTATGCCTTGCTCGGCCTTGTCGCGTTCGCTCTGTACAGGCGACTGTCCCCAGCCATCGAGCCGCAGCGGGTGGAGCAAGCTCCACTGCGGGAATCCAGAAAAACCGTGTTCACGCTCGCGGCGTTGTTCAGCCTGGATTCATTTGGCGGCGGTCTCGTCGTCCAGTCGCTCCTTGCGTTGTGGCTCTTTCAACGCTACGACCTCTCGCTTCAGGCGGCTGGCAGTCTCTTCTTCTGGACGGGCGTCTTCGCGGCAGGTTCATTTCTGCTGGCTGTGCCCCTTGCCGAGCGCTTCGGCCTGATCAAGACGATGGTCTTTACGCATCTGCCGTCGAATGTGCTCCTGCTGCTGGTGCCGTTCATGCCCAGCCTGCAGCTTGCGGTGGCATGCCTGCTCGCGCGCAGCGCCTTGTCGCAGATGGACGTACCCACACGCGGCTCCTACGTGATGGCAGTCGTTCCACCACCCGAGCGAGCTGCGGCTGCAAGCGTAACGTCGGTTCCGCGGAGTCTCGCCAGCGCCCTCGGCCCGCTGCTGGCCGGCTTGCTTCTCGCCGTATCGCCGTTTGGCTGGCCACTCGTCGCGGCTGGCGTGCTCAAAGGCATCTACGACCTGTTGTTGCTCGCGATGTTCGTTCGCGTGCACCCGCCCGAGGAGGAGGAGCGAGGACGACGATGAACGCACAAACTCAGTCAATCGACCGAATCGGCATTCTGTGGAGAGGTGAACGAGAAGCCGAGCCCTCCGAAAGAGCGAAAACGGTCCTTGGACCGCTGTTCGACGCACTCGCCGACCTGGGCGTTGCGACGGAGCGGATCCTATACGCCGACGACGCGATCGATGCGGTGAGGGATCAACTCCGGCGTGTTGATGGCGTGCTGGTATGGGTCAACCCGATCCAGGACGGCGCCAACCGCGCACAACTGGACAGCCTGCTTCGCGAGGCCTCCGCTCGAGGCGTCTGGGTCTCTGCTCACCCAGACGTCATCATGAAGATGGGAACGAAGGAGGTCCTGTTCCACACGACGGCCGTGGGCTGGGGCACGGACACTGATCTGTACCGCTCCCCCCAGGAGCTCGCTCAGCGGTTCCCGCAGCGCCTCGCGCAGTCCGGGCAGCTTGTGGTCAAGCAGGCTCGTGGCAACGGCGGAGACGGGGTCTGGCGTGTCGAGCTCGTGCGTATCGCCTCGACGGAGACGATCGTCAGGATTCAACACGCGTTGACCCGCAGCGCGACCTCCGAAGAGACCACGTTGCAGGAGTTCCTCGATCGGTGCAACGAGTACTTCGCGTGGTCCGGCTCAGTCATCTCGCAGCCGTATCAAGCTCGTCTGCGTGACGGCATGATCCGCTGTTACTTCGTTCAGGATCGGGTAGCCGGTTTCTGTCACCAGTGGCCAACTGGACTTCTCGAAGCGCCGGCTCAAGGACCGCACCGGGGACCGTGGGAAGATGGGGACGCGCCTCAATACCAGCGTCTGAAAACGTGCGCAGAGTCCGACTGGGTGCCGGCCATGACGGAACTTCTTGGCATCGAAACTCGGTCGCTGCCAGTCATCTGGGACGCCGATTTCCTCTATGGTTCGAAGGGCGCCGGAGGTCACGATACGTACGTCCTGTGCGAGATCAACGTGAGTTGCGTCTGGCCATTCCCACCGCGAGTGACGACGGACATCGCGCGCGCCGCAGTCGCCCGGGTCCGTGAGGCCAAGGCGACTCACGCGTGAGCGAACGGTTTGGGTCTCGGATTTCGTTTTCGCTCAGTCAGCGAAGCGCGACTGCTGGGGGTTGGCTCCCGGTCTGCTCGAGCGCGGCACGGAGACCCCTGGCCAGAGTTGCGGGATCGTTGTTGGCCCAGAAGTGCATGTAGAACAGGCGCGGCTCTTCCCCCAGGTGATGTTGGTGGACAGCGGTCACTTCGATGCCATTCGCTCGCAGCGTGCTCGCAGCGGCGTTTACTTCGCTCGCGAGCAGGACAAAGTCGCCAGTAATCGCGGCGGTCGAGGGACTTGTGGGCTGGAAGTTGAGCGCCGTTGTTACGCCCTGGGCTGGGACCAGCTCGTGGCCCATTTCAGTGATCGTTGCTGTTCGAGGAACGCCGAATTGCTCGACGCTACCGTTGAGCCGACCGGCATAGCCGAGGATGCCGTCGAGCAGGCCTGTGTCGAGCTGGGGTCCGCTTGGCTGTGCTGGCGGAGGTGGTGGGCTGGCCGGTGACAGCGGCGTCGCGCTTGCGGAGAGCGCGTCGTGAAGGCCCGCCGCGAGTTCGATGGGGTCGCCCATCCCCTCGTAGTGCATGTACATCACGTGCGGCGACATGTTGTTGACGTGGTTGTGCAAGGCTGTGACCTGGAATCCGTGGTCGAAGAGCCCGGACATCACGCCATTCACTTCCTGGTCCAGCAGCACCAGATCGCCCATAACCATCGTCCCGTCGTCGTACTGTTTGAAGGCCGCGTAGGATCCGAGTGCGAAGCCTGCCTGGACGGGCACATCTTCAACTGTGACCTTGAGGTCGGTGCGTGGCATGCCGATGCGGAAGACATCGCCCGCCATCATCTGACCTGGTCGACCGAGCGCCTCCTCGACAGCCGACCAGTCGATGTCCTGCGACCGCAGAGCTGCGGACGCGCTCGTCGCCACGACTATGATCACGGAGCACAGCAAGGTACCCGCAACGATCCCGAGTCGTCGAACGGAAACACGCATACCTGAAAATCCTTCCCGGGGCCTTAGCGAGTGGTGAGTTGGACGTCGTCAAAGCAAGTGACCGAATCAGCCTTCGTCCAGAGACCGATCCCGCCCGTCCTGTACGAATCGTCGGACGCCTCTGTGACCTGCTGACCATCGAGGAATCCACGAAGCTGGTGGCCCTGGACTTCGACCCGCAGCTCATGCCAGGTGCCTGATGCAACCCCCGTATCCGCGCCTCGCAGAATGCTGCGTCGGCCGCCACGATAGATATAGAAGTTGACGTTGTCCTCGAGCGCGTTGGCGCGCAGGATGTAATAGTTGTCCTTGTCCTGGACGCGAAAGATCAGCCCGGCCGCCTGGTCGACTCTCCCTGAGACAGGCTTGAACCTGGACGTCATCACGAGGTCGTCCAGCACGACATCGCTCAGCGCGATTGCCGGGAACTCGCCAACTCCGGTCTGACACAGCGCGTTGGGCGTGCTCGGCGCGTCTGCCTCCGCGCGCACGCTGGCGACGGCGGCTACCGCCAGGATGACAGGGAGCCGCCACTTCGTTCGGTTCATCTACAGCACGAACAGGTCGAGGCCGGCTGCGACCAATCCTGCGATCCCCGCCGCCCCAACGACGCGACCAGCGGGCTCGCTCCTGTCAGTCACGAGTCCAAGCACCAGTGCCGTGACCAGGCAGGCGAACACGCCGCTGCCGGCATCGGCCCAACTCAGTCGGATGACCGGCGCATCGACATCGAAATTTGGCACTGCTTGCGTGGCGTTCAGCGTCAGATTCCAGAGCGCGAACCCGACGAGCGTCGAGAGGCCACCGGTGACAAAGCGCAAGTTGACGCGTGACCAGCGCCAGACCAGCCAGAGAACGGCCGCGGCCAGGACGCCCGCCACAACCGCGAACACGACGATGTCCTGTAGGGCGAACATTGGCTCCCTCCCACACTACGCACAGGCACGCCGATGCGCTATGCCTCGTTAGCTGGCCGGCTAGCTACAAAGGGGCTACGTTGGCCATGGAAAAGGGCTACGCCAGACGACGGGGCTGCGTATCGCCAGGACGAAGCCAGCCTCGGGCGGCGCCGTACTCGGCCGCCTGGCGCCGACTGCGCAGATGCAACTTGCCCAGGATGTTCTTGATGTGGTTCTTGACGGTGTGCTCGCTGATCACCAGTCGTGCTGCGATCTCTTTGTTCGACAGCCTGTCGGCCACTAGCTCCAGCACCTCGAGCTCGCGATTGGTCAGCTCTTGCTCCGGCTCATCGGCGTCAGCCGCCACCGAAGGTGCGCGGCGAAACTCTTCGAGAATGCGCGCGGCCATTCGACGCGTTACAGCCGCCTCGCCACGTGTGAGCCCGCGCAGCTGGTCGAGGAGCTCGACGCTGCGGATGCTCTTTACGACGTAGCCTTGCGCGCCAGCCTTGATGGCATCGATGAGCTTGTCGGTCGCGTCATGCACCGTCAGCATCACGACCATCAGCTCCGGGAATTCGCCCTTCAATTCGCGCGTGACTGCGATCCCATCGCTCCCAGGCAGGTCGATGTCCATGAGGACCATGTCCGGCCGCAATTGCCTGACTTGTTCGAGCGCGGCTGCGCCGTCTCCAGCCTGCCCAACCACTTCGAAGTCATCCTGGTACGCAAAGAGGCCGGCAAGACCCTCCCGAAACAGGGCGTGATCGTCAACCAGCAGCAGACGCCAACGCGGCTCGGGCATGACTGGACTCCTCCACTGGCAGGTCGAGTCGAATTTCGGTCCCGCCGTTGGCTCGGCTGTTGATCTCAAACGACCCTCCAAGCGCCTCGGTACGCTCCCGCATACTGGCCAGGCCGAATGTCCGTTGCCTCACTGCGGCCTGCGCCGCGGGATCGAACCCGACGCCGTCGTCGCCAATTACGACGTGGAGTCTTCGCGGCTCGGGAGTGTCGAATGTTATCCAGGCCTGCTGCGCTCGGGCGTGCTTGCGCACATTGGCCAGCGCTTCCTGCACGATCCGCAGCACCTGGTAGCCAGCGAGAGGCGCGAGTCGCCCCGTCGCCTCCTCACCGCGCAGCGTTACTCGAATGTCGTGGCGCTCCTCGAATTCGTCGACGTACTCGCGCAGTGCTGACGCCAGGCCTCGCTGGGCAACACGCGTGCGCAACTCGGTGATGGACTCGCGAACATCCTGGTAGAGGTCGTCCGCTGAGGATCGCATTCGCTCGAGCTCATCGATCGATTCCGGCAGGCGTCTGGCCGTGACGAGATCGGTCACGGTATCGATGCGCACGAGCAGATACGCGACGAGTTGAGCGAAGCCGTCGTGCAGCTCGCGACTCAAACGGGCCCGCTCTTCCAGCACGGCGCTCATTGTCGCCACGTCGCGACTGCGGGCGACTGCTTGAGCCTGGAGACGTTCCACCACCCGAAACACGAAAGTGGCGAACGCGTAGGTGACCAGCAGGACAAGTCCCCAGATGATGATGTCCGCATACAAACTCGGCAGCCCGGGGAACACGTGCTCGAGGGCCTCGCGCCGAGCAGATTCGTAGATCAGCACGATCGTGCCGGGTACCAATGCCGTGAGCCACTTGAGTTGCCGCAGCTCACGACGACTTACGCGCGAGCCGTCTGAACTATTCGGTGGCTGCGTCTGCACGGCGGCTCAGATCGTAACAACGTTGACGGCGAACGAGACGATCGCGAGGGCCGCCCGCGATCGCTGCCAGCCAGGTAAGTTCGCTGGCAACGCGAAGGCGCCGTAGATGCCCAGGACTACATAGGTCACAACTGGGCACAGCCAGTCGTTGGGACTCAACGCGCCGATCGGATCCTCATTGAGCTCAGGGATGTTGCCCGAGAGCCGCCAGGCAAAGATCGACAGGCCGACGACCAGTGACGCCACCAGCGACTGAGCGGCCGAGAGTGCTGCCATCCCCAGCCGGCGCGAGGCGAATCGAATCACCAGAAAGCTCGCGATCGCGCCGACAAGCGCCGTACCCGCCACCCACCACACAGGGAAGACAGACGGGAACGGCGGCAGTTGGGGCATGCTCGTGGCGATCCTATCGTAGGCTCGGCCGTGCTACCGGGCCATCCCTCGCTCGCAGTGCCATGGGGCTGGAAAAGGGCTATTTGCGAGGGGTAGCCGGAAATTGAGCCGAACAGCGTGACGGCTCGGGAGCCGAGATTCGGCCCCCGGCCATCACTCGGTGAACGCGTAGACTCGTGGAGAGCAGCACGGCGCAGTGATGGGTTGTCGATTTAATGCGCCCCGGAATGGCCGGGGGCGCCATGTACTCCTGAATGTAGAGCGTCCGGGCGGAGACCCGCCATGAAGCGTCAACTGAGCGTTGCCTGGTTCGTCCTGATCTTTGCCGCGGGCTGTGCCGCCATCTCGCAGAGCCGCGTCGCGGCTCAGCCTGCCGATATTGCTCAGTTGCGCACGATCCGAGACGTCCCACTGCCTGGCGATACGTCGCGTTTCGACTACGAGAGCATCGATCCAGTGGCGCACCGCCTGTTCATTGCCCATCTGGGTGCAGGTAGCGTCGTCGCCTACGACACCGACCAGGGCCAGGTGCTTGCTGACATTCCAGGCGTTCCGGGCGTCCACGGCGTCATCGCGGTGCCCGAGCTCGGGCGCGTCTACGCGACCGCGACCAATTCGCGACAGATCGCCGTGATCGACACCGCGTCCTTGGCGGTCGTCGCTACGGCGCAGGGGGACGGCTACCCCGACGGGCTTGCGTACGCGTCTGATGTCGGCAAGATCTACGTCTCCGACGAGCAGGACGGCAACGAGACGGTTATCGACGTGCAGTCGAACCAACGGCTCGGCGCCATCGCTCTCGGTGGCGAAGCTGGCAACACGCAGTACGATCCAAGCTCGCACCGCATCCTGGTGGCCGTCCAGACGAAGAACCAGGTGGTCGCGATCGACCCGTCTACCGATCAGGTTGTCGACTGGCACGACACACCAGGCTGCGACCACCCGCACGGCCTGCTAATCGACTCTGACCAGCAGCGTGCCTTCGCTGCCTGCCAGGGTAACGACAAGCTCGTTGTGCTCGACATGACGACGTGGCAAGTCATCTCAACTCAGGATGTCGGGAGAAGCCCAGATGTACTCGCCAGCGACCCTGTGCTCCACCTCGTGTACGTCGCGGCAGAGAACGGTCCCCTGGCAGTCTTCCGCAACGACGAGACGGGCGTCACGCGCATCGCCTTCCAATCGGCGGGTCCGAATGCGCACGTGGTCGCCGTGGACCCGAACACGCACAGCATCTACATGCCGCTTGCGAACCTGAACGGTCAACCCGTGCTGCGCGAGCTCGCGCTCGATTTGCCCTCTAACTGAACTTCCGCCGCCGCTCCTCGGGAGGCTTCACGCCGCGGAATATCAGGAACAGGGCGGCGTCGTACACCAGCTTGGTCGCGCCAGCGACGAGGAACGGTAGCCCGACCGCAGGCGCCAACAACAAGGTTCCTGAAACACCAGGTCCGATCGCAGCGGCAGCGTTGCGCGCCACCGACATCAGCCCCGAGGCAGCCGCGCGCTCCTCCTCGGGAAGAATGGCCATGGTGTACGACTGCCGAGCCGGTCGCTCCATCTGTGGAACAGATACTGTGCCAGCCACACCCCGATCGCCAGTTCCCAGGTGGGCATGAGCGGTACCGCCATTACGAGCACATTGCTGATCACGTGCGGCAGGATGGCCGCCCGCAGCAGGCCGACACGTGCCGCCCCCACGGAGCGGCAAGAAACGACAGGGCGGCGAGCACATCCGTGTCGACGGCGATCGCGCCCAGGCCTTTGACATCAATGCCGAAGCGCTGGTTGAACGAGTAGAAGACCAGACCCTGGACGACGAAGCCGCTGCCGAGCGAATCCAGCGCGTACAGTCCCGCGAACTTGGCGGCCGCCCACGCGCGAGTTTGACCCCGAGTTCACCGCTGCTGCTTGCTTTCGACTGCCGCACCTCCACCCGCTCTGACAGTCGCGAGAACCCAAGCGCCAGCAGCAACCCAACTCCGGCGTACGCCCACATAAGCATGCGATAGCCCTCGAGTGGTTCGACGGCGAGGAGTGAGGGCTGCGCGGCGGCGCCCGCGCCAACTGCCCCCACCCCCTGGCCAACGACGTTGTACGCGGAGAAGACGGTCGTACGCTGCTCGTCCGAGGCGGTCTGGGGCAGCATCGCCACAGGCACGGCACGAACGTGCTCCTGTGGATGCCGTTCGTCCGGCGCTGCTCCGCGGTCCATTTGTCTGGGTCGTACTGATCGTGCTGGTCATCGCGCTCGTCGGCATCGCCATCGCAGTAACAGCGTCGCGGACACAACCTGCGCTGGGGGGCAGGTGCCAATCGAAGGCAGCCGTCAGCACGTCGAGCAAGGGGCGCACCTCGTTAATCGCAACCGACCGCCCTCGTCAGGTGATCACTACCCAACTCCCGCGGGCTGTGGCGTCTTCACACGCCAGATTGCGGGTGGCAACCTGGTCCACACGCTAGAACACGGGGGCGGGTCGTGTACTACCGCCCCGGTCTCTGCGAGCAGGCCTGCGTCGCCCAGCTTCAGCAGGTGTATGTCAGCGCACCAACGAGCCAGCGCTACGGCGTCGTGAAGATGGTGGTGACTCCATGGGAAGACATGGACGACGCCATCACCAGCGCAGCGTGGGGCTGGACGGACACCATGGACCAACCAGATATTCAGCGCATCCTCGCGTTCTACCGCTAGCACCTCGACCGCGGCCCGGAAGACGCGTTCTAGCTTCGTGTGACCGCGGGACTCCAACTGCAGTAACAATCAACTCGACGAACAGGCGTTTTCGATTCAGCGTCCACCCTCTTCGAGCGCTTCCACGCTCGGATGGTGTTTCGCGAGAAGCTGATCGGCGGCGTACCAAAAGAGCCGAAGTTGATCGAAGGATGGCTGCGCGCCCGCGCCGGACTGCAGGATGCCCAGGAGGTCCGACAGGCGATGCTGCGGACGCTCGCGGAGGTGGGCGTCGAGGTGCGGGAGGACATGTCCTTCGAGCAGCTCGAGCAAGCGTCGACTGCGCTTGCCGCCCGCAAGCAGACGACAGGGTCAAACTTGGTGAGCACGGGCTGTATGTCGAAGCCCGTCAGGTCAAAGCCATGCTCAAAGAGAGCACGAACATCCTGTTTGCTGGCGAGCGCTGGGGTGTCACCCGCAAGGGGCCGCGTTCGTTCGTCGCCGAGCGGGTGTTCGTCGAACCCGACAAGCTCTGGCTCGGTCGACAAGAGCCCAGTGGCGTCGAGCTCATGGTCGGCCACCTGTCAGGCCGACCGTCCCGCGCAGCACGCTCGGCTACCACGAGTACGTAGAGCAGCCGGCGCTCGAGTTCACCATCCTCGCCGTTCGCGAGGCCCTCACTCGAGAGCAATGGGCCGACATCTGGGTGCTTGCTCAGGAGAATGGCTTCGGGGCTCTGCGGTCACAGGGGTTCGGCCGCTTCTACCTCGACCGCTGGGAGCTCGAGAAATAAGCTCGCGCCGAAACTGCTGCCTTTCGGCGTTCATTCTGATGAGCGCTGCGGCTAAGCTTCTGCGGGCGCGACAGAGAATCAAGAAGACAAGAACTATCGGAGGAGCCCTTCCATGCTGCGTCGCCTAAACCCGGATCAAGCGGTTCTCACCGACGTTCAGCAAACAGAGTTCTCGCACGACGTGCTTGGTCGCTGGGCGTGCAGCACCTGGCAAGAGGTAAGCAATAACGGCGGCGATCCCTTCGACGTCGTGGTCATCGGCGCCGGGATGTTCGGCGGTTATATTGCCGACAAGCTGTATCGGCACGGCGAGAGCATAGGCCAGCGCGTGCTGGTGGTTGATGCCGGCGACTTCATTGTTCCGACGCATGTGCAGAACTTGCCGCGGCTGGGACTCAATGCGCCGAAAGAACTGGTCGTCGCCGTGAACAACCAGGACCCTGGGCCGCAAAACCTGGTCTGGGGACATCCCTGGCACAGCAACCAGGCGTTTCCGGGACTCGCCTATTGCTTCGGCGGTAGATCGCTATTCTGGGGTGGCTGGTCTCCACAGCTCCATCCCGACGATCTCGCGCCCCAGCCCGCGGGCCAAGCCAGCTGGCCGAGCGAGGTAGCAACGTATCTCAATGCCAATTATGGAGCGGTCGAGACGGAGATGGGGGTGAGTCCTACGGCCGACTATATCTCGGGAGAGTTGTTTACCGCGCTGAAGAATCGATTCGATAACGTCAAAGCGGCCGGTCAGCTGGTCGAGGATGCGCCACTCGCGGTTGAGGGGCAGTCTCCCGCATCGGGGATCTTCGCATTCGACAAGTACAGCAGCGCATTCCTGCTGTTCGATGCTGTCCGCGAGGACATTGGACGGAGGTGGCGCAACAACATCGACGCGTGGCGCCGTCTCATGGTGTTGCCGCGTGCGCAGGTCGTTCGCCTAACGCAGTCTGGCAACCGTGTCAGTGAACTCGAGTTGCTAGTGAATGGGCAACAGCAGTTTCTCCGCCCGCCACTCATATCGTCGGATTGCAGCGTCGTTCTCGCCGCCGGCACGATCGAATCGACGCGACTCGCCCTGGATTCCCTGCCCGGCGCTTCGATGGGCGCCAGCCGAATGGGCTCCAACCTGATGGCACACCTTCGGAGCGACATCACGGGTCAGATCCGGCGATCTGCGCTTCCCGGGCTGCCTGGCACCCCGAGCGAGTTGGAAATGGCCGCCCTCCTCGTGCGCGGAGCTACAAGCGACGGCCATCGCTACCATCTGCAAGTGACCGCCACGCTCGCCGTTTTGAAGACGGCCTAGCCCTTGTCCTCGCCTACTTTCGCGTGACCCAGGGTACGCTGCGCGAGTTCAAATGTGACAATCGCGTGCGTCCTGTTTTGCGTCGCTGTCCCAGGGTTTTCCGCCGTTTGGCGGCAAATCTGGCGGCAAAACTTCGAGAGGCTTGGCCTTGTCGCGTCGGGCAGTGAACCGAATCCGTAGCAAGGCTCGTCATCTTCCTGCTCGAGAGCTAGAACACAATTTCACGCACGCCTTACCAGCCGATCGGAGTCCTTGATCCGAGTCATCACGTCGGCCCATGAGAACTAGCACATTGCCACCACTGTCAGGTGCGCCCGTTTGCCGCCGCGGCGCTAATGGTTGCAGACTAAGAACCACATGCAGGTCAAAGCGGCAATTCTCGTCGCGGTCCGAGAACCCCTGGTAGTCGACGACGTCGATCTCGCCGAGCCGGGGCGGGGTGAGGTGCTCGTCAGGTTAGCGGCAAGCGGCCTGTGCCATACCGACCTGCATGCGATGACGGGTGATCGTGCACGGCCGCTCCCCGCCGTGCTCGGCCATGAGGGCGCCGGCGTCGTTGAGGCGGTCGGTGAGGGCGTGGCGAGCAGCCGAGTGGGCGACCACGTGATTTGCTCGTGGGCACCAAACTGTGGTCACTGCTTCTTCTGTGACCAGGGGCAGCCGGTTCTGTGCGAAGCGCTGACAGCTGCGAGCCCCGCCGGTGTCCTTTTCGACGGCACACCTCGAATGAGCCGCCATGGCCAGCCCGTCTACCACTTCACGATGGTGTCCTCACATGCGGAGTACTGCGTCGTGCCCGAGGGCGCGGCGATACCGATCCCCAAGGAGATGCCGCTTGATCGAGCCTGTTTGATTGGCTGCGGGGTCATGACCGGTGTTGGCGCGGCGATGAATGTTGCGCGGGTCCAGCCCGGAAGTAGCGTCGTCGTTTTCGGCTGCGGCGGTGTCGGACTCAACGTCATCCAGGGGGCGCGGCTGGCGAACGCCGCCACGATCGTCGCGGTTGACCTGAATCCGCGCAAGCTGGAGTGGGCACGTACGTTCGGCGCGACGCATACCGTCGATGCCACGGTAGTCGACCCGGTGGAGGCGGTCCGTGACCTGACCGACGGTCGGGGCGCCGATTACGCCTTCGAAGCCGTCGGACACCCGGAGTCGATCCGCAACACACTCGCAGCGGTTCGTAAGGGAGGCAGAGCAGTGATCCTGGGCATGGCCCCAGCCGGAACGGAGCTGTCAATCCCATTCGACTTACTGCTGGGCGAGAAGCAGATCACTCGTAGTAGCTACGGGAATGCCAGGCCGCGCGTCGAGTTCCCCCGACTGGTGCAGCTCTATCTTCAGGGCAAGCTCCTGCTCGACGAGCTCATCAGTACGCGCCTATCGCTCGCCGATATCAACGACGGCTTTGCCCGGGTCGCGGCCGGCGAGGTTGCTCGCGCCGTCGTGACCTTCCGTTAGGAGCTTGGAAGGAGTAAACCTGCCAATGTTGACCACGGCGCAGCGGCAGCAGTTCGACGACGAGGGGTATGTCGTCGTTGACGACGTCCTCGATTCTGTTCGGGACATCGGCCCGGTTCTGTCCGAGTACGAGGGCGTGCTCGACGAGATCGCGCGATCCCTCGAAGCCCAGGGAGTCATCGCCTCGCTGTACCACGAGCTGCGCTTTCCGGAGCGTCTGATCCGGATCTGTGTCGAATCCGGGCGCAACTTCCCGCAGCACTTCGACTTCAGCTTGCCGCAGAAAAACGTGCGCGCGGATACGCCTTTCCACGTTGGTCCTGCAGTGTTCAATCTGCTCACCAACCCACGCCTCCTGGATATCGCCGAGGAGATTATCGGTCCGGAGGTGTACTCCAATCCGGTCCAGCACATTCGGATGAAACTGCCACCGCGCGCTGTCTCAAAAGACGGCGGCTACAATGGGTTGATCTCGCGCATCCCGTGGCATCAGGATAACGGCGTCCTGCTACCGGAGGCTGACGAAGCGACAATCTTGACCATCTGGGCGCCGATCACCGAGGCGACGATCGAGAACGGATGTTTGCAGGTCATTCCTGCTAGCCACCGCAAAGATCTGGTGGCTCATTGTCCAACCGAGCAAGGCTTGACGATTCCCGACAAACTCCTCCCCACGCAGGCGGCAGTTCCGTTGCCAATGCGGCCCGGCAGTCTGCTCCTGATGACGCAGCGCACGATGCACTCCTCACTGGACAACGTCAGCCAGGACGACGTGCGGATCAGCTTCGACTTGCGCTATCAACCTGTCGGTCAACCGACGGGACGACCGTCGTTTCCCGGCTTTGTGGCCCGCAGCAAGGCACAGCCGGAAACGGTGATCCGCGATCCGGCGGCCTGGGCACGCAGCTGGTACGATGCGCGCGCTCGCCTGGCCGAGGAGAACGACCCGAGCTACAACCGCTGGCGCGCCGATTCGCCCGTCTGCGCCTAGCGACTCGCTGGAGCACCTGTGCCACGTCCTGATCCACGGTAGCGTCCGCCCGCGCAGTCACTCGGCGCGGCTGCTCGAGGCAGTGCGCGATGAGCGGCTGCGCATGGTCTGGGACGATGCCAACCACGCTGAAATCGACCAGGTGATACGGCAGGTCCCGCGCTTGTCATGGAGCCGCATCGCGGACTTGTTCCGCCCGGAGGACCGGTTCGGCGGTTCGACGAATCCTGAAGAGTTCGGTTTTGTGCCCGATCCAGTCGGCAAGTTCGCCGCGCTCGCCCACGCCGTCCAGGCGCAGGTGCGTTGCAAAGCCCTCAACGGGTCGGGCACGCTGCGGGAATCAGCCGCCGACCACTTGCCAGAGTGACCACCAAGTTTCGAGCGAGCAAGTGGTCAATTCGGTGGTCAAAGTGGTCGAAATCCTGGCGCTCGACACCTCCGAGCGCCAGTTTTCAGTTCAGTTTTGGGGTGGAGCATGGCGGATTCGAACCGCCAACCCCTTGCCTGCCAGCCAGTGGCAAATGATCTCAGCCGACGGGCCTGAGTACAAAATAACCCGACCCACCAGGGTCCAGAGGGGTCCGACGCGACCCGCTAGGCTGTAAATCGCGGCTGTAGTAAGCCGAACATCCCACGCGGGCCGGGACTGATGGCATGCGCCAGCCCCCTCAGATCAGCGACTGGTCATGCTCGCCGAATTATTCGACTGCGCTGTTGCGGATGCCTGCTGCGCTTGTCGGAGGGCAGCAACGTAGAAGGGTGCGTAATCCGACTCGGCGCTCCAGTCGTGACGGGCCTCCACATACGCCATCAGCCGCGCGTCCGAATCGGTCCACCGCTGCACGCAGAGCGCGTCCGCTTCGACGTAGGAAGGCCGCAGCTCATATGCACTGGCTAGCATGGCCGCTTGCTTGACCGAAAGCGGCGGCATCAGTCGGCTTTCCTCCCGTCTTCGCGGTCGCTCTTGCGTGCCAGCGCCCGGTCGCGGGCCACGAGGCCGAGCCAGTACGCAACGAACTGCAGCAATTGCAGCTGATCCTCCGTGAACTGCTCGGGCTGACGAGAGGAAGCAAGAAGAACTCCTGGAGCGCGTCCTGACCCCAGGATCGGTGCTGCAATCGTCGATCGCACACCCAGGTCGCGCCGCACGCCCACGAGCTCCACCGCATCGTTCTCGACCTGCCCGTCGCGGTACGGCCGCTTTTCCTTCAAGACCCAGACGGCGCGACCACCGTTGGAAAGTGGCACCTTGTCCAGACCAAGCTCCTGCTGTCGCCTGCCCAACGGCGTCTCACTCGTACCGAGCGCCACGAGCAAGTCCGATGCCTCGTCGTAGAAGAAAGCGTCAACTTTCTCCGCGTCGAAGACCTGCGCCAGCACTGTAGTCGCGTGCGTCATGGCCTCCTGCGCGGTTGCGCTATCGACCTGCTGAAGCACGTCCAGAAGGCCCAAGATTGACAGCGCGTCGTTACGGCTCCGGTCGAGCGCGACCTTCACTGCGATCTGTACTCGGGACTGCAGCCGCATTTTCTCGAGTATGTGCGCCACGTGGTTTGCGACCGTGCCTGGGGTCAGCACCAGGCGTTCGGCGATCTGCTCGTTACTGAGGCCTTGCGCGATCAGCTCGGCAACCTCGCGCTCACGCGTCGTGATTGGCGCGGGCACACTGTTTTCCGAGATTTCAACCTGTCCGTCGTCTCTTTCCAGCATGCGGAGCCCTTCTGGCGGGCCGCATGCGGCGTCTCATACGACTCCGTGAACTCTTGGCCCCGGTGCGCAATGAACAGCGAACGATAGTCGCGTCTGCGTCAAACTTTGCCCGAGCGTAGGCGCCAGTGCCCGGGAGTACCTCGACGATACCCGTAGGGAGGCGGCGCGTCATGACGAAAGTTCATGACACTGGCTACGGCTGGATAGAAACTCCAGAGATGTCGAAGGTAGGTGCGGCCTGGCTCAGCAGCGAGATGGCAGACGCCCTGGCTGCGACGGCTCCTCCCCTGAGCGCGGCTGACGTGGTGCTCGCCGCGAGTGAGCTGTCGATCGAGACCGACGCGGCCCGACTGGTAGGCCATCTGCTTCGACACGATCTGGACCTCTTGAGCGCCCGACGAATAGTAGAGGCTCTGCGGGCACTTCGCGATCTCTAAGGGAATTGCGCCGACAGGTCTGTTTGCGGGTTGCGTCAGGCATGGTGCTCCTGCCAGCAGTCGATCTCGGCGGGAACGACGGCCGCCAGCTGTTGGCGGCCGCAGCTTTTGACCATGGTTCGGGGGGACTGGATGACGATCCTTCGGCAACAGTGCGTGACCATGCCGTCGAAGGTTGCACTGTCTGGCGTTGCGACGCCGCCGACGATTGCCATTCGCACCGTCAGGCGGCGGGTTCGCTTGTCGAGCTTTGGAGCGCTTGCCACCAGGGTTCTACTTCGGGAGCAGGCTGCACCAACGCGAACCTTCGATCATCCAGCCGGCCGCTCGTGTTCGTATAACGAGTGCACTGCACGAGCGAGCGATCCAGGGGTCGGTTGTCAATCGCCGCTCCTGCCAATGGATTTCGCCTTGCCACCGCTGAACTGGGGCCGTCGGATCGGTAGGCGAACAACCTGGCGCTTGCGCACTGCAGTCAGCCACTTCGGACGTAGCCTCGAACGTAGCGTCTCGGACGATATGCCCATACGGCCGTCGCTCTTCTTGAGCAAAAGTCGCCGCGGCAGCCGAGAACTGAGTGCCGGAGACCGGCGCAGCGAGCGCCTGATCGAACGATGAACGTGCTGCAGCCGCCCACGGCGTACGGCTCCAGTTGAGTCCAAGAATCGTAAGTGCCATCAGGAACGCGCCGGCTCCGAGACTCACCGTGCCAACGATGAACAGGAGCTGCATGGCATGTGCTGGATTGGGCGCTGCAACGTCGTGGGCTGTGCCTATCCGGTCGGTCAGCGAGTTGCGAGAATCCGCGCGCGGTTGACGCGTGCCACCTGGCGAGGTTTGCCCGCTGGTCGACAAGGTCGCTCCGGCAAGACAAAGCAGCACGCTGACCGCGAGCGACAACCACGGTGCTTGCTCCTCAAGCATGACCGTCCTGGGGCCTTCCCGATCAGGATGCCAAAATGGCAGTAACCCAGGGACCGTGCGTCGTACCGATGTGCGGACGGCCCGCTGATTGGCGAGGCTCTAGTCGCGGGTCGGTTCGACAAACGGCTTTCTTGGCGTGTATGTCATGCTGGCGATACCCAGTGGGTTGGCTCACTTCTTTGCTGCTCAGGTCCCTGATGGCTTGGATTGGATC
>WNGA01005916.1_pt1 | contig 27423 bp, 30 predicted proteins | sample 5400061 | NCBI WGS metagenome assembly WNGA01 (sample SAMN13153366, study PRJNA577476) | soil metagenome | isolation source: 100 cm soil or saprolite under grassland replicate 2 | place: USA:California | collected 2016-06-15
AACCGGGTGCCCGGGGAGCAGCATCAGCCGATGGTAGCCGAGGGAAACCGGTCCAGGCCGGGCCGCCCTGACGGCAGGTCATGTCCGCGCTGACGGTGACTGCATCACCCGCGTCGGCTCCCGCCTAGCCGGTCCAGGAGAACTTGACCAGGTAGGCGCCGCTGTCGCGGTCAACGGACACCCAGCGGTGCTTGACGCCCGCCAGCACCACGTCGGCCTGCGCGCGCAGCGCCTCGAACTGCCGTGGCCAATGCGGGTCATACGCCACGACGACAGCCGGAGCGTTCATGGGACCATCTTCGGACACAACGCTGGGGCAGTCGGCACGCTCCGCGAGCAGAGCCTTGACTGCAAGTCGCATCGCATGGCGAATTCGCTCCTCTGCGGCATGTAGTGCGTCCTCGCGGGTTTGCTTCCGCACGGGGCGGCGCGAAATCGCTGGTGACGCGCAGCGCTGTCGTGCGCTCGGGGTTACGCCTGCCGTCTGGACATCTGCCGGTACGGATGCTGTCATGCGGTTGATTGTCCTTTCCTGCCGTGCCAGGCTGGTGGTGCTGATTTGGGGAAAGGGCGGGTATTGGCCGGATTGAGGTTATCCCCGAAGATCATGCGCGGTCTCGACTTCGGCGCGCCGTCGGCGGAACGGGACATGGGGCGCGGGCTGGAGAAGTACTTCGTCGAATCGGCGGTGTTCCATCGCGTCCGCTCGAGGGCTAAGACGATCATCCTGGGGAACCGCGGCTCGGGGAAGAGCGCGATCTTCAAGGTGCTCGCGAGCAGGGAGCGGTCCACAGGAAGCCATGTCATCGAGCTGGCTCCAGAGGACTACTCCTATGAGCTGCTTGGCTCCACGATGGCCGCCGCGGATGCCGGCTCGTGGGCGAAACACGGTGCGTACGCTGCCGCGTGGAAGTACCTCCTCTGCGTTCTGATCATGAAGGGGATAGCAGGGAAGGGCGGGAACGGCGCGTCAAAGGCCACCTACAAGTACGTCCGCGACAATCACCCAGGCGCCCAGGCCGGGAAGCTAGAGTTCCGTGTTTCTGACGCAAATAACCAGAACTGCGGCGTCTTCGTCCGGTTCCGCGACCCGGCGCAGGACCTGCCGCCGCAGGTTCTTGACCGGATCGTGCGCAGTACAAGCGCGTATCCGAACTATCCCACCGACTTCCAGCTGTTTACCAACAACCGTGCCTGGAGCGCTGTCTACAGCCGGTTTGAGGTTCAAATCGACGACAATGCCCGCAGCGACCGGCGAAGAGACTTCTACGGACAGCCAGAGCCGGACGGGCTACGCAAGAACCGCACCGGCGCGATCTACAAAATTCCTGCCGGAGATCCGATACCGGGAACCAACGTGTTCGATGCGGCCGGGCAGCAATACCAGGCGGCACCCAACCTCGTGCCAGGTCGCTGGTATCAGCTCCAAGTCGACGTGCAAGGTGATGTCTACACGGTAGACCTCACCGATCTGCAGGTCGGTGCGCAAACGCGAACGACCGCTTTCCAGAACACGGACGCCTTGCGGGGGGTAGCTACCGAAGGGAACCGGCCGGGATACGTCGGGCTGTAATCCTATCCGTCTTCGCCGGTCGCCTTCCGGCACATCCAGATCAGAACCTGAACCCGGGTCTGCCCTAAGTCCAGGGTCCCGTCTCCGCAGAAACCTGAATCTTCGAGCTTTTAAGGGGCGATAATGACCGCACCCGCAGTGAATCAGAACCGGGCACAGGACCTGATGCGGCTCGGCTGGGCCATCGCCGAACTCCGAGGCCGACTGTACTTCGGCGCTGCCGACCCGGGGCGCATTGCTGATCCAGCCACTGTCCGCGCGGACCATTCGCTGCCGCTGTCGGGCGAGCGCTCCCCGAAGGAGCAGCTCATCGAAACCAAGGAAGTCGTACAAGCGCTGGCCAAGCGGGCCAACCTCGAGCTGGACGGCGGCCGCATGAAAGGCAGCCGTGGCCACACCGCGACAACGCCGTGCACGGCGGCTGCTCGGGCGATCGAGTTAGCTGATCAGGTACCGGACAAGCGATCAGCAACGTCATGGGGCGATACGTGGGATTCCTTCACTGAGGCGCTCTATCAATGGGACGCCGCTATCCAAGACCACCTCGCCAGCGCCAGCTTCGGAGAGTCGAGCGCCTACCAGCTAGGCCGAGGGCTCGCGGAGTGCTCCTGGGCACTTGATCCAAATTGGCCACCCAACGAGGTCATGGGCTGGGAGCACGTACTCGGCAGCGAACGGTGCGTCGCCCTCACACGCCTGCTAGAGCGCCTGACACCTGCCCTGCCGACGGCAACAGCCTCCGCCATCAAAGGCTCTCTCGCCGCCTGGCAGCGGGTCGCGCGGGATCCTGCATGGCGGAGCGGTACAAACCCGGAGGCCCCGGTATTCCTGCGCCACCAGGTCAACGCGTGGCGAGACATGTTGATCGTTGGCGCGGACCCGCAAACATTCGAGCGGGCACCCAGGCCATTGCAGGAGGTTGCCAACATCATTCCGATCATCAAAGGGTTGTGGGTTCAGATCGTCGCTGCGCTGTTGAGCGCCGGAATACTCGCGGCCGGCGCTTGGGCCATCACCAGGTACGGAAACAGCCAGCCATGGGGAGCGCTAATATCTGCGCTCGGAATAGTCGGCGTGACGGGTTCCGGCTTGCTGGCCAGCGCCAAGAAGAAGGCCACCGGACTCGTTGAGCGGGTTCAAGCCGCGATCGCTGCCGACGAGAGAGCTAAAGCTGCAACGATCATTCCGGACAGACCCCAAAAGGCCACAGTCAAGAGTCCGGGCAGACTGTCAACGCCCGGCAGCTTTGCCGAACCGATCACCCTTTCCAAGCTTGGCGAGACCCCAGAGCTCAGCGGCGCGCATACATGACAGTCACCCCCCGAATCAGCTGAGCCAAGACGCGCGCATCTGCACGACGCTTTCGACGTGCGTCAAAGCGGCCTTGGGTCAACCTCGATGATTCAGGGGGCGGGCGAGGCTGGTTACTGATCGTGCCGTGCCGGTTTTCGGTGGTTTTGTCTGGTCCGCGGGTTCCCGGCGGGTGGCGGTGCTGCCCGATGTGCTCGGGTTGGGCACCGGCTCCGACCGCGCCGAGGAGCCTCCTTTCCTGGTCGCAGGGACAGGGGTGACTGGTCAGGCGGGTGCGGGCAGGGCGCACAGCCGGTGCCAGCAGGCCAGGAAGGCGTCTTTCCAGGGCCGGGTGCGGCTGATCTTCAGCACCCGGGCGCGGGCGTGGCGGGCCAGCCGGGCGGGCAGGCTCAGCAGCCGGTAGCGCAGCGTGCCCGGCTCTGCGTCCTTAAGGTCCTCGCAGTCGTACAGGCCGAGCAGCCGGCACCGGGCGGCCAGGTCGGCGGCGATGTTGGCGGCCAGCACCCAGCCGCAGTTCACCAGCCAGGTCTTCGATGGCAGGTTGTACAGGCCCATGGCCTTATTCGTCCGCACCTGGTCCTCGACGACGGCGTGCTGGCGGTGCAGCACGTCGGTGAACTGGGGGTGGTGACTGCCGGGCACGCCCGGGATGCCGGTGGCGGGGATGTTGGTGACGATGATGGAGTACCGCCAGCCGGTGGCGCGCTCGAAGGCGGTCAGGTTCTTGGCCTGCCGCCGGGAGGGTTTCGTGCGGCGCACGATCCACCGTAGCCCGGCCGGCCAGCCGGCGGCCCGGCCGGGCAGGTGGGTGATCTCGGCGACGTGCTTGTCTTGCTGCACCACTCCGTCCTGGTCCACGGCGGCCTGCCAGGCGCCAGAGGGCAGCAGTCCGATGGCCTGCTCATCGGCCTCGGTGATGGCCCGCCCGCAGGTGAACAGCACGGTGCGGCGCCGCGACGACAGCGACAGCAGGTGCTTGATGAGCTCGTGGCTGGCGCCGGCCCCATCCACGCGGACCAGCAGCTTTGACCGCATCCGGGAGGGGATCTGGCGGAGCGCCGCGGTCAGCACCGTGAGGTGGCCGGCGAAGGTGTTCGACCCGGCGTTCCCGGGACGCAGTAGCATGGCCAGGCACTCGCGGGTATTCGAACACCACGCCGCCAGCGGGTGGAAGCCGTAGCCCATCTTGAACGTCGGTGCCGCGCCTTCCTTGTCGAACCCGCACAGGTTCGCGTCAAGGTGTGCGAGGCAACACCTGGAGCGCACGGCTTCGCTGGCCGATGCGTGCGGTGCGTTCGAGACGGTCGCGGTCCACGTTGCCGGCGAGGTAGCGGACGAGCCCGGAGTCCTGCATGCCGGGGACGGTGGCGGCGAGCTTGGGATCCAGGTCGGTGACGAGCTGGGCGATCCGGGTTTGCCGGCACAGCGACGGCGTGGTGCCCGCAGGCCGGAGGACCCGCGTGAGGTAGGTCTGGTGCGCGGGGCTGTCGCTGGTGCGGGTGGCCCTCGTGACGATCACGTGGGGGTTGAGAGTGCGCAGATCCGTGCGGTGGCGCAGGCAGTCCTCGAGCGCGGCCCAGCTCACCGGGTCCAGGGGTACTGGGAATGGCCGGCCGGTGAGGTTCAGCGTTCGCCGCGCCGGGTCCGCGTCGCCGATGGTCAGGCCGCGGATCTGGGCGCTGGATGCTCCGTGCAGCAATGTGAGCAGGCCGGTGAGCCGTTCGTGGGGATGGGCCGCGTCGCCGGTCCATCGCCGGAACAGTGCACGCTGGGTGCTTGCGTCCAGGACGTCTCCGGTGAAGGCCGGCTGGCTGCCCGGCCGCAAGGAGATGGCCGGGTCGATGAGGATGAGCTTGCGGCGCTTCGCCCAGCTGAAGAAGCCGCGCAGGATATAGGTCCTCTGGTGGAGGTTCCTGGGGCTGTGGCCGAGGAATGCTTCGAGGTCGGCGGTGGTCACCTGGGACCAGCCGGTCACCGACCGGGCGGATGTCAGGTGGACGGCCAGGTCACGGAGGATCCGGAGCCTGGTCTCCAGGGTGGTGTCGCTGACCGGGTGCCGGCCGGCGCGCCGGGCTCGTTCCCGCTCTTCGAGCTGGCTGCCGTTAAAGGCGGCTACTGCGGCGGCCAGACCGGCCGGGACGGCGTCGAGGTGGTGGCGGCGGCGTGCCGCGGCGCGGCGCTGTTCTTCGTCTCCGGGCAGGGCCAGGCCGCAGCTGGTGAAGAACCAGCGCAGGGCCCGCCCGGCTGTGCCGCTGGCCGGTTCGCAGCGGTCCAGGAGCTGCGCTGGGCTGGCTGCGGGGTCGGCTGCGAGCAGCCGTCTGGCCTCGCGCAGGATCTCGATCGCGCCGCCTGGATGATGGCGTGCCGCGGCGAATGCGGCTAGGTCTTCCCGCCAGTCCGGGACCTGGCGCAGCCGCCTGGCCGCCGCGGCGGCGTAACGGAACGGCCGGTCCGGGCCGGCGAGGCTGCAGCGGTTGCATAGGCCGTGCGAGGCGTGCTGCCGCTGCTCACCGCAGCGGGCACAGGTGATGGTCTTGGCTGGCCTGCCCGGAACGGCGCCGCGCCCGCAGATGGCACAGGCGCCGGATTCGCCCAGGTGCCGGACCTGGCCGCAGTGCGGGCAGGGGCGCTTCAGCGCGGCGCGGGTGACCCGGCGATGACAGACGTGGCAGCGGACCCGGTCACTGAACTTCACTGGCGCGGGGCAATCGGCACAGGTCCGGTAGCCGGTCATAGCGGCGGCATGGACCGGCCCCGGGCTGCCTTCGGCTCCGCCCTGGTGCGCTCCGGCCTGACGGCGGGCGCCACGGGCGTGGTATCCACCTCGAACAAGTCGTTGGGAGTGCACTCCAGCGCGGTGCACAACGCGGCCAGGGTGTCCAGCTTCACCTGCGCCGGCTGCCTGGTCAGCAGCGCGGATACCGACGCGGACGACAGGTGCAGCCCGGACCGCTCGGCCAGGAGCCGGCGCAGCTGCGCCCCGGTCCAGACTTCCCGGTGCGCTGCGGCCAGCCGCAGCCGCCATCTAATCTGCATCACCATCTCCTTCCAGCCCGGCCAGGGTGCCAGAAACCGCGCGGCGGTACGCGTCCTCAATGAACGTCGCCGAGGGAGTGAGGTAACGCATCGTGGTGCCCACGTGCCAGTGCCCGAGCATCTGCTGGATCGCGACGAGATCCACGCCACGCTCGTAATTTCGGGTGGCGCAGGCATGCCGCAGCGAATGCGGGCTGAACCTCACCCGGCCAGGCTCACTGCCGCCATCGGCAGCAGCCTGCTCCAGGTCGAGCAGGCAGGCCAGGCGGTTGCGGATCGTGCCGCGGTGGATCCGGCCGCCGCCCTCGTCGCAGAACAACGCCGGGCCGTCACCGAGGCGGGGACGGATCTCCTCCAGATACCACCGCAAGATCAGGTCCAGGCCATCCAGCATCGGTACCCACCGCGGCCGCGGGCCGGATGTCCTGGCACCCTTGCCGAACCGGACATGCAGCTTGCCGAACGGCCCCCGGCCGAAGTGCACGTCGGTCCGGTCCAGCGAAGCGGACTCCTCCGCCCGCAGCCCGGCCAGATACAACGTCCGGAACAACGCGTAGTCCCGGCCGGCCGCCGTGTACTTGCGGGCGCCGGCGATCCGCTCCTTGAGGAAATCGAAGAACTCCTCCATCCGCTCCGGGCCCGGCGGCGGGCTCACCGACGGGAAGCCCGCGCCGACATGCCGGGCCGCGTTGAACTCATCCACCGGGCTGGCCAGCCGGACCCCGAACACCGCCTCGATCTCGCCCGCCTTGCGCGCGACAAGGAACGCGTGGAAGCCCTTGAACGCCTGCACGTAGCCCCGTCGCGTCGAGGCGGCCAGCCCCTGGGCGCTCAGCCCGGCGACGACCCGGTCCACGTCTTCCCTGGTCACGTCCCACGCCGGACGGCCGCAAGCGGCCAGGAACCGTTCCAGGACCCCGGAACCGTTGTCCATCGAGGTCTGACTGAAGCCGCGCGCGACCTGCGACGCCTCGAACGCCAGCAGGCAGCCATCCTGGAACGCCACGGGATCAGCGGCCGGCGCGGCCGGAACCGTGCTCGCCGCACCGCCCATGACCAGGCGCAGGCCCTCTCTCGCCACGTCCACCTTCTTCCCGCTTTACGAATTAAGGTGTCACCTTACAGAGAAAACCATTACCTTGAGATACGCGACACGCCGAATGCACGGGAACGCACCAGCTAGCAGGCACTTTGATGGCTCAGGAACGTGTGCCAAGTGCAGGTCTGTGCGCGGTGATCAGCGTCGCGCCCAGGTCGATGACCAGCCAGCCCGCCAGCACCTTCCCGGCGATGGCCAGCCACGGGAACCCCGCGGCCGTACCCTCGATCAGCTGCCACACGTGCGCGCGGACCTTCGCCCGCGCCCGGGCGATCCGGTCCAGGGTCCGCGGACGGCGAGCTTGCGCAGCAGCACCGCCCCGGCATGCCCGATCAGGCCCTCGCCATCGGCGGTCACGGACAGGTTGCGGTCCCAGCGCGTATCCTTCGGCATTGAAGAGCGCTCCAGTCCTGGGTTTACAACGGTGTGGTACCGCGTAATCTCCCAGAACCGGGCGCTCTTCGCCGCTTACTCCAGGTAGCCCCCGGCCGTCCCGGGCATGCGGCCCGCAGGCGCGGCGGCACGCCACGGCCCCGCACCCGCAGGGTGCAGCCCGCACCCGCGCAGCCAGACGCAAAGCCGCAGGCCAGGGCCATAAACATAGGGAAAACCGCTGATCAGCGGCGGGTAGGTGAATCCCGGAGGTCAATGCCACTCAGCCTAAGTTGATCATGGTGTCCGGGTGTGTCGCTGCGGGGTGTTCTGGCAGGTGGCCGGCATGATCACGGCTTATGGCAGACAATGGCGTGGTGAGTGCGGGCGGCCGGCTGACGGACTGGGTGTCGCTGGGGGTGCTGGCTGCGTTCGTGCCCCGGGATGCGGTGGATGACGCGATCGCGGCGGCGGGGAAGCAGGCGAGGCGGTCGGATGGCAAGCTCCCGCCGCATGTGATGGTGTACCTGGTGATGGCGCTGGCGCTGTTCGCTGACGATGACTATGAGGAGGTCGCGGCCCGGCTGACCGAGACGCTGGCCTCGTGGGGGTGCTGGGATGATTCGTGGAGCGTGCCGGGCTCGGGCGGGATCACCCAGGCCCGCCAGCGGCTGGGGCACGAGCCCATGAAGGAGCTGTTCTCCCAGGTGGCAGCCCCGGTGGCGGAGGAGCTGACCGCGGGGGCGTTCCTGGGGCCGTGGCGGCTGATGGCGATTGACGGGTTCGAGTGGGATGCCCCCGATACGGCGGAGAATGCGGCCGCGTTCGGGTTCGCCGGCGCCGGGGCTGATGAGCAGGACAGGCCGGCGTACCCGAAGGTGCGGGTCGTGACGGTCAGCGAGTGCGCCTCGCACGCGGTCGCAGATGCGGCGATGGGCGGCGTGGCGGGCAAGGGCGCCGGGGAGCAGTCGCTGGCCCGCAAGCTCTATCCGCGGCTGGACGAGGACTGGCTGCTGATCGCGGATCGCAATTTCTTTAACTGGGCGGACTGGTGCACGGCGGCTGATTCCGGCGCGGCGCTGCTGTGGCGGGTCAAGGCCGATCTCACGCTGCCGGTGCTGGACCTGCTGCCCGACGGGTCCTATTCCTCGGTGCTGGTGAACCCGAAGATCCGCGGCAAGGCCCGCCAGGCACTCATCGATGCGGCCCGCGCCGGGGAAGATCTGGACGAAGACCAGGCCCGCTACGTCCGGGTGATCGAATACCAGATCCCTGACCGCGATGGTGACGGGAAAGGGGAGGTGATCGCGCTGGTCACCACCATCACTCAGATGACGGCAGCCCCGGCCCCGCTGCTGGCGGAGGCCTACCACCAAAGATGGGAACACGAGACCGGGAACGCCCAGCTCAAGACGCACCTGCGCGGTCCCGGGCGGGTGCTGCGGTCCAAGAGCCCGGACATGGTCCGCCAGGAGATCTACGGGTACCTGCTGACCCACTACGCCATTTCTGCCCTGATCTGCCGGGCCGCCACCGAGGCCGGCATCGACCCGGACCGGGTCAAGTTCAAGCGCACCGTCCGCATCGTCCGCGGCCGGGCCGCCGGCCCGGCGGCCTTTCCCCCCTGAGCACCAAGAACGAACCCTCGCCACGGTCATGGCCGGCATCTCAAGGAAAAAGCACCTCAACCCGAAGCGCCGGCACCGGACCTACCCCAGGGTGGTCAAGCGAGCCCGCCACAACTCCTACCGCGTCAAACGACCCGGCGACCACGGCACCCGCCACCCCGGACCCGCCACGATCAGCCTGGTCAACCACCGCAACCTCACCCTCGCAGCATGATCAACTTAGGCTGAGTGGCATTGGGCCTTGGGTGCGCGGTAGAGCTTACGGGCGATCTAGCGCTTGAGTCCCCTAAGTCAACTCTTTAGCCGTTGAGGCGTTGCCGGGCTTGGTGGATTGCGGGTCGTAGGGGACGCCGGTGTTCGGCCCCGACTGGACCGAAGGTTGCCCGATGTGCTCGTCGGTTGCCGACGGCTTCGACAGTCTCCGGATCCACCTCGAGCATCACGACGTGGCGCTCACCGCGGTGTCACGCGCCCCGATCGAGAAGCTGACCGCGTACAAGCAGCGCATGGCCTGGAGCTTCCCGTGGGCGTCGGCATACCGCAGCGACCTCAACTTCGACGGCGTCCCGGCGGAGCCGGGACCGGGTCATCTTGCGGCGGCCGTTTGCCGTCGATCCGGGGCAGAGCGGCGCACTGCAGGCCGGCCCGCGAACGTTTGCCGACCGCGTCGTTGCGGAAGACTCCCGCAGTGACCTAAGGCCGCCGGCCGTTGATGACGTCACCGTCGACTACGACACGCCGGCCCCTGCACCGCAATATTCGTGACAATGCACGCAAATTTGGGACAATGGCGCGATCAGGGTGTTCAGCGCCGGAGCGGAGAGAGCAGTTGATCAAGACAGCCAAGCCTGGGCGTAAGGGCAATGTTCGCGTCACCTTCGCACTGCCAGTCGATGAGCCCGGCGGGGCCGTATCGGAAGGGCAATGTTCGCGTCACCTTCGCACTGCCAGTCGATGAGCCCGGCGGGGCCGTATCGGTGGTGGGTGATTTCAACGACTGGGATCCCTTCGCCCATCCACTGCAGCAGCGGGCAAACGGCATTCGGAGCGCCTCGGTGACTGTCAAAGCTGGCAGCACACTGCACTTCCGTTACCTCGCCGAGGGCGGGGTATGGTTCGACGACGAAACCGCCCAGGCATCGGACGGCCAGGGCGCATACGTCACGGTCTAACCTCGATTCCCGGCGAGCGGATCAGACCTCGCCGCCAGCGCCTTCGGTATCGCTGACCAGGGCAGATGCTCCGACTTCAAACGAGTCTGGCTGAACGCATCTATCAAGATCACTGAAGTGGGATTCGGGCTATCGCGGCAGGCGTCACGGTCGTGACCTGGGGTTTCTTGGCCGAACTCCGGCAACCCGCGTGCTGCGGCGTTACGGTCGGCTTGTGCTCATGATGGAGATCTGATGACGTTCGCCCCAGTCAGCTCCAACAGCGCCCCAACCTCAACTGGATTACCGCACCGGGAATCGAGGCTTATCCCCGGTGTTGACGGCCTGACTTCGTGAGCATCGCCTGCGGCTGTTCGGCCGTGTTCTTTGCGATGATGCCTCCGCCTGTGGCCACGGCGGGGCGAGGATTTAGTGGTCCCCGGAACGTGAGGGATCCCTTCTCGCCTCGTTTGCGACGGACGCGGGAAGGGATCCGTGGCGGTGTTGTCGCCTATGGCCATGGTATGGCCCTGTCCGCTGACGGTCGATGCCTGCGTGGTGGCCGGCCGTGAGGTGGAGTTCCCGCGCCTGGGCTGCCCTTCGTGCGGCGGGCCGATGGTGTTGTGGCCGGGTTACTGGCGGCATGTCCGCGCGGCAGGGCGGTGCCGGAGGATCTTCGTGCCACGGGAGCGCTGCGGGCCGTGCCGGGTGAGTCATGCCCTGCTGCCGGCGTTCGTGCTGGCCTGGCGGCTGGATACGGCTGAGACGGCCGGCGCGGTGATCGCCGAGGTGGTCAGCGGGCCGGGCGGGTCGCGCCCGGCCGCGGAGCGGGCCGGTGTCCCGCACACGACCGCGCGCGGGTGGCTGCGCCGTTTCCGGCTCAGGGCTGCGGAGACCGGGGTGGCGTTCGCGGCGCTGGCGGCCGAGCTGGGCGGGGAGCCGGTCCGCCCGGCTGCTGACCCTGGCCGGTTCGCGCTGGCGGCGATCACCGCGGTGTTCGGCGCGGCTGCCGCGCTGCCGGGATGGCCGGCGCTGGGGGTGTGGCGGTTCGCCTGCGCGGTGAGCGGCGGGAGGCTGATCGCGGCCAGCAAAAGCTCGCCCTTCCTGATCGTCGGCAGACGGCGTTTCATGCCTCCTGTCCCGCCATTACCGGCATGGGGAGGCGCAAGGGCATGGAAAGCAAGCAGCAAGAGCAGGTCGCATTGCACCGCTGGGCGGTGATCGCCGAGGCGGCGGGCGCCCGGCTGACCGCGGCCGGGCGGGGGGCGCTGGTGCGGCAGATCGCCGTCCGCGCTCACACTCACCCCGACGGGATGGCCCGCCGGTATTCCAGGGGGACGATCGACCGCTGGCTGCGGGCATGGCGGGCTGGCGGGCTGGAAGCGCTCAAGCCCTCGCCGCGCGCCGGCACCGGCGTGGTGCGCGCCCACCCGGAGCTGTTCGCCGAGGCCGCCGCGCTGCGGCTGGAGCTGCCGGGCCGCTCGGCCGCGCAGATCGCCTCGATCTTGTATCACCGGCACGGGATAGCCGTCGCGGAGCGGACGATCCGCGCCCGGCTGCGCCGGGCCGGCCTGCACCGCGAGGCGCTGGCCGCCCAGCCGGAAGCCTACGGCCGCTATGAGGCGGCCCGGTGCAACGAGCGGTGGATCACCGACGTGCTGACCGGCCCGTGGGTGCCCTGGCCCAGACGGGAGGGCCCGGTGCGGGCCCGGCTGTTCCTGATCGTCGATGATCATTCCCGGCTGCTGGCCGATGGCCGGTTCTTCGCGCACGAGAATGCCCGCGCCTGCCAGGAGCTGCTGCGCCGCGCGATCACCCGCCGCGGCGTCCCCGATGTCCTGTATTGCGACAACGGCGCGCCGTTCTCCAACGCGTGGCTGGCGCGGACCTGCGGTGTGCTGGGCATCCGGCTGGTGCACTCCCAGCCGTCCTCGCCCCCCTTAACCGGAAGGGAGGGGGAAACAGGAAAGGCTGAACCGCTATATCCGGGAGGCGTTCCTGGCCGAGGCCACCCATCAGGGCATCGAGTCGCTGGAGCAGCTGAATGACCTGTTCTTCGCCTGGGCCGGGCAGGTCGCCAGCCGGCGGGTGCACGCCGAGACCGGCCAGGCCCCCATCTGCCGGTTCGAGGCCGGCGGGCCGCCCCGCCAGGCCGATCCCGGGTTACTGCGCGAGGCGTTCCGCTGGCCGGTGACCCGCAAGGTGACCCGCACCGCGACCGTTCCGCTGGAGGGAAACGCCTGCGCCGCCGGCCCGGCGCTGACCGGGCGGCGGGTCGAGCTGCGCTACGACCCCGGGGACCTGACCGCGATCGAGGTGTTTCTCGACGGCAAGCCCGCCGGGGCCGCAGTGCCGTTCGTCACCCGCCGGCACGTGCACCGGGCCGTCCCGCAGGCCGCCCCGGCCGAGCCGGCCGCCACCGGCATCGACTACCTGGGCCTGGTCGCCGCTGCCCACGACGAAGCCGCCGGAACCGGAGCGAAGATCGACTTCGCCCAGCTCGCCATGTTCACAGGCGGCGGCGCGGAGCAGCAGCCGTGAGCGCCGCGCCCTGGGCCGCGCACTTCGGCCTGGCCCGCACCCCGTTCGGCAAGTCGATCCCCGCCCGGGACCTGTTTCCCCGGCCCGCGCACGCCGAGGCGATCGCCCGGATCAGCTTCTGCGTCGTGGAGTCCGCGCCCTGCGTGGTCACCGGCGACGTCGGCGCGGGCAAGACCGTGGCGCTGCGCGCCGCCGTCGCCGGCCTGGACCCGACCAGCCACCAGGTCATCTACATCGCCAACCCGGCGTTCGGCACCCGGGGGCTGTATGTCACGATCGTGCGGGCGCCCGGCGCCCAGCCCCGCTACCTCAAGGCCGAGCTGATGGCCCAGGCCAGCGACCTGCTCGCCGCCGAGACCGCCGAGCGGCACCGCCGTGTCGTAGTGATCTTGGACGAGGCTCATCTCCCGGGCCCGGCCCAGCTGGAGGAGCTGCGGCTCTTGACCAACCCGGAGATGGATTCCGCCTCCCCGTTCGCCGGGATCCTGGCCGGGCAGCCGACCCTGAACCGGCAGCTGCGGATGGGCATGTTCGCCGCGCTCGGCCAGCGGATCGCCACCCGGGTCGCCATCAAGCCGATGGACCTGGCCGAATCCGCCGCCTGCCTGCGCCATCACCTGGCGCTGGCGGGGCGCGAAGAGCCGCTATCCGCCGATGACGCCATCGCCCGGCTGCACCGCGTCTCCAACGGGCTGCCCCGCGCCCTCAACAACGCCGCCACCGCCGCGCTCATCGCCGCCGCCAGCGGCAAGGATCTTGTCGACGACGCCTGCGCCAAGAAAGCCGTCGCCGAGCTCACCCGGGACTGACCATGCCCCGGCCAGGCCGCCCGGTGCCCCACGCCAGCCCCGCCGTCACCGCCCGCCTGCGCCAGCTCGCCGCTCAAGCCGGGCACCGTCGCGCCATCGCCGAGTTCCGCGCCCGCCACGCCGCCGACCAGCAGGCCCGAGTCAACGCGCTGCTGCTCGAAGCCATCGCGGCACTCGCCAGCCTCCTCGGCGAACCCGGCCACCCTGGCAACCGCCCAGCCTGACCGCCCACCCGCACAAGCCCCCTGCGGCGGGCGCGGCGCCGCGCGACACGCCGCCACCCACAACCCCCGGCAGCAAAGGTCACCACCAAGACCTGCCGAAACGTGAACACCGAACGCTGCCGAATCATGTGCAAACAGCGCGGCCGCTAACACCCGGTCGCCGGCAGTTCGCACGGGGATAAGCGCGGATCCTGGCTCGCCTGGCAGGCGCCGCCTCGTTAACCAGGACTCGCCGTGGTGCAACTTCAGGCAAGGCACGCGAGTTGAAAGCGGGGATTCGCCCGGTGCGTCGTGGCAACTGGTGAAAGAAACCGCCGGGCGCGCCGGGGAAGGCATTGCGCCGTACGAGGTGAGCCTTGTCGGCCAGCTCGTGAAAAGCACATCGCAGAGCCCGTAGGGCCCGATAACTCGATCTGGGCAAGCCTGGCCCGGGCAAGGTCCCGGCTTGGGATCATCGCTGGGTGATCTTCCCTGTCTTGTGCCTGCTCGCGCGCCGCCTGCCCTGCTGCCTGATGGTGCTGGCCCGGCGTGAGGTGTCCAGGGACACCGGACTCCTGGTGCTCCGGCGCGAGAACGCGGTGCAGCGCCGCCAGGCCGGCCGGGCCCGCTACCAGCCCGCCGGCCGGCTGTGGCTCGCGGCGCTGTCGCGGCTGATCCCCCGGCGCCGGCGGGGCGAGGTACTCGCGGTGACCCCGGCGGCGCTGCTGGCCTGGCACCGCCGGCTGGTCGCCCGCAAATGGGCCTGCACCAGTCGGCGGCGTCCCGGGGGACCGTCCCCCGAGGCCGCGATCAGCAAGCTCGTGATCCGCATCGTGGCGGACAATCCGACACGGGGGCACCGGCGCGTGCAAGGCGAACTCGTCAGACCCGGCCACCCGATCGCGGCCTCCATGGTATGGCAAATCCTGCATGCCGCCGGGATCGGCCCCGCACCCCGCCGCGCCCGCCCGGCCTGAAAGCAGTTCCTCACCGCGCAGGCCCGCGGCATTCTCGCAGCCGATTTCTTCCATGCGGACACCATGCTGCTGCGGCGCATCTACGCCCTGATCGTCATCGAGCACGCCACCCGCCGCCCGCCGCCTGGTAGTTATCGAACAACGGGACGATTCGCTTGTCACAGGCATCGACGATGCAACTCGGCGGCGGGCAGCTTGCGAGCTCGGATGCGAGCGTGATCACTTAGATCTTGATCATAAACTCGCCACCAGGTTGCTAATGGCCGGGCGTTTCCTCCCGGATCGAGCCGCGCCGCACACCTGGTCACCAACTGGGCGTCCGCGCGACGCCGGAGGCATGCTCCGTGAACCGGTTTCCGAACCCTTGGCCTCTTGCACATCCGCAATGCCCAGCACGGCGCTGAGAGCCGGACCATCCTCGGCTCCCCCGCAGGTCAGCAAGCCGACGACGATCACGCTGGCTGCAGAACTGCCCCTCAGATGCCCCTCAGGGGCAGGACCGGTCACCGGTTCACTGTTCGAAATATGCGCGTGAACTGGTGGAGCTATGGGGATTCGAACCCCAGGCCTCTTGCATGCCATGAAACACCGGCGGGGTTCCTGAACAGGCCAGATGCGGCCTGAACAGGCCAGACGCTAGCTCACGCCAGCGGAGACTCGCTCACACAAGCCCCCGCCAGCGGCATTCTGCCCCTCAAATGTCCCCCGGAATGATCTCCCGACGACGAGCCAAACCGCCCGACCACACTTGATCGAACAAACCTCCGAGCAACTCCGCGGACAAGCACGATCAACCACCACCACCATTCAGCCGCCGATGCCGGACCCAGGCATACACGCCGCGGCGCGTCCCTCTGCTTGATCCGACCGCGAACGCCAACGGCTCACCGTGCTCTGACCACGGCCACATGCCACCCCGGCGCGCTCTCTCCCCCTCCGCGCACAAAGGCAGGGCCCCTGGCCCTTTCCCGCCCCCCGGGCAAACGACAGCAAGCCAGCAGTGCCATCGGGATCATCGGGCTGTTGGGGTCGGTTCCCAGGCCGCCGAAGAACCCGAAGTCCTCGATCAGCAACCAGTCGGCCAGGCACAGCACGGTGAAGGCGATGACCGCCGGGCAGATCAGCCGCGGCTGGCCGCTCAGGAAGACAGCACCGGTCACCGCCAGCGCCGCCACGACGAACAGGTTCACCGCGAACCCGTGCGCATCGTACGAGCCGAAACCGAAGACCCATGACGACAGGAACCAGGGCTGCGGGAGAGGGCTGGGCTTCAACGTTGGCACTGCGGAGTTGCCATCGCTGCAGGCCAAGGCGCGTGGACCCGCCCGGCATCACCTGAACCCTGGCGAACCGCGACCTGGACTACAGCCGCCAGCAAGGATCCGCCGGGCCAGCGCGAACCCGATCCCGCCCCGGCGCCCGGCCGCCGGGCAGTGCACGCCGACAGCATCCACGCGCACACCCGCCGCACACCCGCCGCACATGTGACGCCAAGGCAGATCGCTCCGCGCGGCAGAAACCGAAGGCGCATGAAATCCGCCCGTTCTGCCCAGATCCCCGGCCGACGAGAAACAGCACGCCCCGTCGCCACAGCCGCGTCAGTACGCCCGCCTCAGGCCAGCCAGCTAGCATCACCGCCGGGCGACGCCAAGTTCCCCTGCCACGCCCGCCCCGTCGGCTTGATGCAGGCTTTCGGCCGATGAGTACTCAAGGTCGGCTGCGCGATGAGGGCGGTAACGGGTCACCGGGCTGGTCGGAGTCGGAAAGTCGGCCGTCATCGCTGAGGCGGCGCGGATTTGCGGAGGCGGCCGCGCAGGTGCTTCTGATGGCCTGAGGCACCGGAGCCTCAGATATAGGCCTCCCGACGGCAAGACCCCGGAAACCAGCGACGATGTACGGTGCTGGGCGCGTCCCGTTCTGTTTGTCATCGGTAGTCAGGGTTCTCGAAGTCGAACCGGCATCCGGCGTCCTATTCGGAGCGCTGGTTGCCGTGCGCCGGGATCGCGCCCGCAACCTTCAGCATGCGGGCCACGTGCATCAGGTTCCAGCTCATGAACGTGGTGTTCCGGTTGGTGGCGTCGTTGGCCGGGCCGCCGGACCCCGGGTCCAGATAGGACGGGCCGGGCCCGGCTGCGCCGATCCAGCCGACGTCGGCCTGCGGCGGGATGGGTAGCCGAGGTGCTGCAGGCAGCACCGGACGCATTCAGGAACGGGAATCCGCAGGTCAGGCGCAGGATTGGCCTGGCCAAGAATTATCTTACGCGGCCAGCTAGTGTCATGCGCCTGAAATTTGCGCTCTAAATTAGTAGAATTCGTGTATGTCGCGTACCGGGCGTGCCGCTGCTGGGTTCGTGCTGACCGATGACGAGCGTGACCAGCTGGTCCGCTGGTCGGGCGGGCCGTCGCCGAGGCTGGCGGTGCGGGCCCGGATCGTGCTGGCTTGCGCCGATCCGGGGGTGGTGTACCAGCGGGTGGCCGCTGATCTGGGCGTGACTGAGATGACCGTGGGCAAGTGGCGCAAGCGGTTCGCCGGGGCGCGGCTGGACGGCCTGGCCGACGGTGAGCGCCCGGGGCGGCCGAAAGCCGGGCTGGTACTCACCGATGCCGAACGGGTTCAGCTGACGCGCTGGTCGCGCCGGGCGAAGACATCCCAGGCCCTGGCGCTGCGGGCCCGGATCGTGCTGGCCTGCGCGCAGGGCGATGCGAACAAGCAGGTGGCGGCCGGGCTGCGGATCACGCCCGGGACGGTAACCCGGTGGCGGCGGCGGTTCATCGCGCAGCGGCTGGACGGGCTGGTAGATGAGCCGCGGCCCGGCCGTCCGCCCTCGATCCTGCTGGACAAGGTCGAAGACGTCGTGACGGCGACGCTGGAGGAAACGCCGAAGGACGCCACGCACTGGTCACGGGCCTCGATGGCCCGCCGCAGCGGCCTGTCGAAATCGACGGTCGGCCGGATCTGGCGGAAGTTCGACCTCAAGCCGCATCTGAGCGACGGGTTCAAGCTGTCCACGGACCCGCTGTTCATCGAGAAGGTCGTCGATGTGGTCGGGCTGTACCACAACCCGCCGGAGAAGGCCGTCGTGCTATGCGTCGACGAGAAATCGGGCATGCAGGCCCTGGACCGGTCCCAGCCCGTGCTGCCGATGATGCCCGGCATGCCCGAACGGCGCACTCACGACTACGCCCGGCACGGCGTGACCAGCCTGTTCGCCGCGTTCAACATCGCCGACGGAACGGTGATCTCCGAACTGCACCGCCAGCACCGCGCAGTGGAGTTCAAGAAGTTCCTGATCGCGATCGACAAGGCCGTCCCGGCCAGGCTGGATGTCCACCTGGTCTGCGACAACCTCGCCACGCACAAGACCCCCGCGATACAGGACTGGCTCACCCGCCACCCCCGGTTCGAGCTGCATTTCACGCCGACCGGATCGTCGTGGATCAACCAGGTGGAACGCTGGTTCGGGTTCCTGACCGACCAGAAGCTCCGCCGCGGGGTCCACAAAAGCGTCCAGGCCCTGGAAAAAGACGTCCGCGCCTGGATCGAGAACTGGAACCAGAACCCCAGGCCGTTCGTGTGGACAAAGACCGCCGAGGAGATCCTGAACTCCCTAGCGGAATATATCGCGAAGTTTTCAGGCGCATGTCACTAGCGGTAGTTTGTTGACTGCGGATCGGGTTCGCGGTATGCCTGGGGTAATGGCGCGACAATGCCCTGGGGTGTGTGATGACGCGACGCCTGCCGTGTCCTGCGGCGCCGGGGCCGCTGGAGGGTTATGCGGCCCGGTTTGATGACCTGTTTCATTCGCTGGCGCAGCGGCGGGGGTTCCGGGAGTACCTGGCGGGGCTGCTGGCGCCGCGGGAGCGGAACAAGACGCTGACGGCGCTGGCCGGGGCCGAGCCCATCGTAGGGGCGCAGCATCCGGCGGTGCAGCGGCTGCAGTTCTTCTTGTCGGAGTCGCGGTGGGATCCAGAGCAGGTCAATGCCCGCAGGTTAGAACTGCTGCGGACCGATCCGGCGACCGCGTCGCACGAGGGCGGGGTGCTGGTGATCGATGACAGCGGGGACCGCAAGGACGGCACCAAGACCGCGCATGTGGGCCATCAGTGGCTGGGCCGGTATGGCAAGACCGATAACGGCGTGGTGACCGTCACTACGCTCTGGGCTGATGAGCGGGTCTATTACCCGGTCCATGCGGTGCCGTACACGCCGGCCCGGCACTTCGCGAAGGGGAAGAACGATCCGGCGTTCCGCACCAAGCTGCAGATCGGCGCGGACCTGGCGATCAGGGCCCGGGATGCGGGGTTCGTCTTCCGCGCGGTGTGCGCGGACAGCGCGTACGGGGACCAGGATGGGTTCCGCGGCGAGCTGGCGGAGGCCGGGCTGCCGTTCGTGATGGCGCTCAAGCCCCGCCGTGGCACCTGGGCCTATGGCCCGGATGCGCACACCCCGGTCGACGCGGCCCGCGCGCTGGCCTGGAACGGGCCCGGCGATCCCGGCGACTGGCAGCCGGTGATCCGGGCCTTCCGTGACGGGCACACCGAGACCTGGTATGCCGCTGATGCGGCTCTGGGCTGGTGGGGGCCGGACGGCGCCCGGCGCCTGGTGGTGGCCACTGCCGACCCGGGGACCTTGCCGGACAAGGCCACCTGGTACCTGGTCACCAGCCTGCCCCGCCCCGGCGGCCCGCGCGAGGCCGAAAGCCCGCACCCGGCCGCGGGCCTGGCCGAGATCGTGCGGATCTACGGGATCCGGCACTGGACCGGGCAGAGCTACAAGCAGGTCAAGGACCAGCTGGGCTGGGCCGATTTCCAGGTCCGCTCCGATATCGCGATCCGCCGTCACCAGGCCCTGGTCAACTGCGCGTTCTGCTTCTGCTGGGACGCCTGGTTCCACGACCAGCCCGCACCGCACCAGACGGCGGAACCGCGGACGGTACCCGGCCGCGGAGAGAGGGGGCTTACGCGCCGCTGCACCGCCACCCGCGCCCTCCTGGCCACAGGCGTTACGCGCGATACGCGCCTGGCTTTCCCCCTCGATCGCGCTGCAGCGCTGGTGGCAGGCATGGTCGAAGGCGCCCCCGCCGCCACAGCTGCAAGCCCTGATCAACTCGGTCACGGCAGGGCACGGCCTGCACCTCTACAGCCTGAATTAACAAACTACCACTAGTCCGCCTCAGCCGATGTAACCTGCCACGCGGTCGGCCTCCTGCAGCATCGCGGTGATCGCGGAGCTGACCGCCGGCACTAGGGCGGCCTTGGCCCCGGCCCGGAACAAGGACAGCACCCAGTCACCGAATCGCCGCAGGACGGACGTGTCCACGGCGCCGTCGGCTGCGGCTACCAACGCTGCCTGCTCCTGCTCACTAATGCTGCTGGCGTCCGGTACTGCTGTCTGCACCAGCTCAGCAAGGCTCGTGATTTGCCTCTGCAGCTCGTCCGTGCTCGCGCCGTTGTTCTGCACCTGGTAGGCGTAGTCGCCGGCTACCTGGCCATGGTTGTCGCCGCCAAAGACAATGCTCGTCCCGGAGCCCGGCGCTCCCTGCTGCGCCTCCAGGTAGCGGCCGGTGCCAGAGCCGAAGTCCTCAGCGCACGTCACCCCGGCGTCTGTCAGGTACAGCCGGACCGGCCCCTCGGCCTCCTCGACCGAAGATCCCTTGACCATTCCCTTCCGCTCAAGCCATGCGGCAGCGGTGCCGAGGTCAGCGTCCGTGAACGGCTCCGCGAACCAGAGCCCGTGCCGGGGATCGTCCAGCATGGCATCCCTGGGCGGCATCTCCATCTCGCTCGTGGCATCGCGCGAGTAGAGCCAGGCCACCATCGCGTCCCTGCAAGCCTCCTTGCGCCGGCGCTTGTCGTCTCGCGCTGCCTGCATATGCTCTGCCAGGTCACGGGCCTGCGACGTGGCCAGGGCATCGAGCGCATCCATGCCGCTTAGCCCAAGGGCAAGGTCGAGCAGGGAACGGCGCTCAAGATCTCTGAGATCGCTGTGTGCCACCTGAAGGTGTTCGCTTCCTGGTCCGGCAGGGCCTCGTAGAACGGCCTGACCGGCACAAACACGTCGCCAGACTGCGGCACGATCCACTCGATCAGCTGAGCCCGGCGGATCTCAGAGGCAGTCCAGCCCCACCCGCGTTCGTCCATCATGGTCACGAAGCGTAATGCGCCGCCCGGCGAGTTACATCTTTGTCAGCTCTAAGCCAACCACGGCGTGTCCTGCGCAATCCTCATGAGGGATCTGGTAAAGGGACGCGGGAGGGGGCGGCTACTCCAGGCCGACTGGGGGTTAGCGATCTCGCGCACCATCCGCCGCCGGCGCGGAGCGTGAGCCGTTCGGGTGCTCGGCGGGCACCGGAACGGCGGGCGGGCCGGGCTCCTGCGGCACCACCACCTCGACTACCGCTTGTGCGGCCGGCGGTGGACCCTCCAGCCCCTGCCGGGCCAGGCCGGGCAACGCGAGACTTGATGTAGTGATCTGGAGCACGGCAGCGACGGTGACGACCAGCTCCCCGAACTTCCTCCACGCGCTCCGGCTCTCGCCGCTGCGCGCGGACAGGTCCATGCGGCGCTGGGCAGCGCCCACCGCCTGGTCGAATGTGTCCTCCAGGGCGGCGGGGCCGCGTAGTGCAAGGTCGTCTAGCGCATGGGCCATCGCATCCGCATGGAACTGCAGGAACTCGCGCAGGCCGTCATCTGGGCCTATGTCGCCTTCGAGTTCCGCCCGCAGCTCGCCGATCAACGCCCTGATGCGCTCCAGGTCGCTGTCGGTGAACACCTGCTGCGGCCGGTGCCGGTGCAGGACGTAGCTGCAGTACTCCAGCGAACTCAGCGACGCCTCGTCGAACTTTTCAGCGATCTGGGCAGACGTCTCACCGGAAAACAGGGACGAGCCAAACGCCTGCAAAAAAGCAGGACCCCGCCATCGCATGGCAAGATCGGCGTCGTACTCCCCTTGATCGATCTTGTCGATCTCCCTCTCGATCTCGCCTGGCAGCCTGAACGCGAAGGCAAGGCGACGCAGGAAATCAGGGCCGTCAATGACGCCCGAGCCCAGCGCCGCAGCCCAGGCATTCGGAATGGCGTGCTGCGTCACAGGGTGCGGCGTCGCGTTCTGGCGGAACGAGGTGATCAGCTGATGCAGCCGGCCGGCCGCATTATCGGAGTACACGGTCACAGAGGACAATCTAGTCGGGACCGGCCACCGCACGCCGTGTTACGCGGCATCGCGGACCGTAGTGGCCGTGGTCCATGCGCTACTCAGTCAGCCGGGAGGCTGCCCGCGACAATCACGTAGCTCCCGCGCTGGGGGTACTACTCGCCAGCGGCGCCGGGCGGGCGCCCAGCGCCCCGGTGGTCGAGTGCCCAGCAGGCACCCCGGATGGCCAGCAGGAGGGCCAGGCATATGACCTCAGCGGTCCATGCCAGCGCGCCGCGCCAGGCCAACGATCAGCACCGCCCGGTACCGGCTTCGGCCTCGCATCTGGCCGGTCTCCTCGCTGCCTCAGCCCGTACCCGATGGGGCTGAATACCTGTCGATCCAGTTGCTTCTCCGACGGCAATTACACGTTGTGAGTGATTATTTGCTCGTTGAGTGATCCGGTGAGATCGATCCTCCTGCTGCTACTTCTCCAGCCGGACGAGGAGGAACAGGAGCAGGCACATGGCGGGCACGGTGAATGTCAGCACTAGGGTCTGTCCCATGTCCACGGCCTCATCCTAGGGACGGCTCTTCCGGGGCCTCCATGCCTGTCCGGATGGGGATCTGATTTCAGTCCCTGCCCGAGGCCAGGGGGTATGCGGGCTGGGCGGCCCTAGGGTGTGGGCATGGTCGTGGGGCTCGGGCTGCTGGCGGTGTCGGCGGTGATGCTGATAGCGGGAGCCGAGCTGTTCACCGAGAATGCCGCGGCTGCGGCGCGCGGGCTGGGGATCACGATCTTCGGGGCGGCGTTCCTGCTGGCCGGCGCGGAGCCGGAGGAGATGATCACCGCCGTGATCGCCTCGGGGCGGCACCGGCCCGGGCTGGCGGCCGGGGACGCGATCGGGGCCAACCTGACCATGCTGACCCTGGTGCTCGGGCTGGCCGCGCTGGCCCGGCCGCTGCCGTTCGGCGGCCGGGTACGCGGGTATGCAATCTGGTCAGCGCTGGCGGGCGGGCTGGCCGCGCTGGCGGTCGCCGGGGGCATTATCGGCCGCTGGCAGGGCGGACTGCTGCTCGCCGCCTACCTGGCCGGGGTGGCGCTGTTGTGGTGGCGGGAGCGGAAACCGCCCGCCATCGGGGAACTCGCCGAGGAGGCCGGCGAAGACGGCGGATCGCGGTCGGCAGCGCTCGGGCTGGCGCTCGCCTTGGGCGGGGTCGCGCTGATGGCCGCCGGGGGCTGGCTGGCGGTGGGCGGGGCCGAGCGGGTGGTCCGGGCGCTGGGCCTGACCGACTCGGCAGTCGGGCTGACGCTGCTGGCACTGGCCACGACCGCTGAGTTGTTCGCGCTGGCCTGGGCGGCGATGCGGCGCGGCGTCTCCGAGATCGCGGTGGCCGGAGTGGTCGGGTCGGTCGCCTATAACGCCACCGCCACGCTCGGGGTGGCGGCCCTTGTCCGGCCGCTCGCCACCGGCGGAATCCTGGCACCGGCCATCGCGGCCGCCGCGCTGCCGGTCGCCTTGCTCCTGGCCACAACGGCCGGCCGGCTGAACCGGCAAACAGGGGCCCTGCTGGTGGCCGGCTATGGCGCGTGGGTGACCGCCGTCCTGGTCCACTGACTGCCTGGCGGCCGGGGCGCTAGCGTGCCAGCCCGGGTCAGAGATCGCCTGTGAAGATCTCCCGGACCTCCGGGTAATAGACCAGCACGTACCCAGCGGCAGGATCGGCCCACTACCAGCCAGTGCCGCGTTCAGCGCTAGGTGGTGGCCTCGATGGCTGTCCGGGACAGCTGGCCAGGTAGAAGACAGCTATACGCTCATCCCCTGGACCAGCCAGCGAGACTCGCCCAGGTCATCTGGGAGTTCACCCGCGCATCCGACACAACCTAGCGGTCACGCCCGGATCAAAATGGTGAACCGGACCGGGTGGTGCGCCGGCCCGGGCAGCTGGCGCGACGCTGACCGGGGCGGCAGCGCGGGCGAACGTCGTCCGCGCTGCCGCCTGTCCGGCCAGCTCGCCGGGCCCGTGCAGGCGAGCGTTCCCGTCACCGCATGCCGCTGTTCCGGGGCATCCTGGGGGGGTGGATGCCCGGTCAGGAGCATGTCCGGCAGTGGCTCGTCCAGCTCGCGGCCGGGCCCGCCGGGGTGGGGAGCCCCGGCGTCACAGTAGGGGAACGCCGCGGCCGTTCGACGCGTTACACCCGCCCGGGTCCGCGGCTAGGACACCCGCGGTCATGCGCTACGGATCCGTGCCAGGACGGCTTTGGCGAAGCGGCGCTTCGGCCCGGACGGGCAGGCCAGGAGCCCGTTCCGGCGCGAAGCTTAGTCGATCTTGAATCGCCGGCAATCTTCCCTGCCATGGGCTGGAGAGCCGACCCGGGAGCCTGCCGGTCGCGGTTCTTCGGGCTCGCCGCGAGCCTTGGTCCCTTCTCCCAGGCCGGGTCATAGCCGGTGATGGCCTCCCGGTTGCTGCGGCGGATCGCGAACCCGGCCAGCTCATCAGCCGGCGACTTGGCTGCAGAGCGGAAGCGCCGGGGCCGGGCACGATCACTCGCGGCATACAGGCAGGACCGGGCAACTCGCCAGCGTGGCCGCGCGGCGCGGAAACCGCCGACAGGTCACAGCTGCGCTCCGGCCGCCTCGGCGCGGTCGCCGCGTCTGTGGGCAGCTAGCAGGCCTCATCCCGGTTCGGGTGGCCAGCACCCGCGGCGGTAGCGGGCTCGCCGGGCAGCCCTGCCGTGGCATTCCGGTAGCGGACGGGTATCGCCGGGCGGGTAGGGTCAGGGCCGTCATGTCCTTCGCCAGTGTCATGCTCGCGGGCCGTTACCGGCTGGATGAGCCGATCGCGGCCGGTGCCGTCGGGGAGGTGTGGCGGGGGCTGGACGCGGTGCTGGAACGGCCGGTGGCGGTCAAGCTGCTGCGGGCCGAGTACGCCCGGCATGCCGACATCCTGGCCCGGTTCCGGGCCGAGGCCCGGCATGCAGGATCGCTGTCACATCCCGGCATCGCGCAGGTGTATGACTACGGCGAGCCGGACACGCCGTACCCGCCGTTCCTGGTGCTGGAACTGGTGGACGGGTCGTCGCTGGCGGGCTGCTGGCCGGCGGGCCGCTGGATCCGGCCCGCGTCATGGATGTGGTCGCGCAGGCCGCCGCCGGCCTGGATGCCGCGCACCGGGCAGGCCTGGTGCACCGTGACATCAAGCCGGCGAACCTGCTGGCCGGCCGCGGCGGCCTGGTGAAGATCACCGACTTCGGGATCGCGCACGCGGCATGGTCCGCGCCGCTTACCCGCACCGGCACGCTGATCGGCACGCCCGCCTACCTGGCCCCCGAACGGGTCGCGGGCGCCGCCGCCACGCCAGCCGGCGACCTGTATTCACTCGGCGTCGTCGCCTACGAATGCCTCACCGGGGCGCAGCCCTTCAGCGGAATCCCGGTGGAGGTGGCGCTCGCGCACCGGGACCGTCCGCTACCCCCGCTGCCCGCGGCCGTACCCAGCGAGGTGGCCGCGCTGGTGACCGAGCTGACGGCCAAGGACCGGCGGCCCGGCCAGCCAGCGCCGGCCTGGTCGCCGCCAGGGCCGGCCGGCTCCGCGACGCCATCACCACCGGGACGGCCATCCTGCTCGCTCCCCCGCAGGAGACCTTGCCCGTCACCCTGGCCGGCCTGCCGCTGCCGGACCCGCCGCCGGCGCCCCCGCGGCCACGGGTCCGGACCGGGCATCTCGCCCGTGCCGCGGCGCTGGCCGCGGCCGGAATCGTCGCAGCCGCCCTGGCCGTGGTGCTGCTGGCCGGCCTGTCCGGCCCGGCCGCGCCGCAGCGCCACCGCCCGGCCAGCGCAGTGGCACGGATGCCGGATGCCCGCCGGCCAGCGGTCAGCTCGATGGTCGAGGTCAACGGCGGCTCGCTGGCCGGGCAGCCCGTCGCGACCGTGCGCCGACAGCTGCGCCAGCTCGGCCTGACCGTCCGCGTGCTGTGGCAGCCAAGCGACCTCCAGCCCCCGGCACGGTCCTGTCCGCCCGGCCAGACGGCCAGGTGCCGGCCGGCAGCCTGATCGTCGTGACCGCAGCGCTCCAGCCCCACGGCCATGGCAAGGGGCACGGTCACGGTCATGATCGCGGCCGCCACGGCGACTGACCCGTCCGATCGCGTGGCCACCGCACGGCAGCCAGGGCCTTGCCGACAATGCATGCCGCCCTGCGGGTGCCGAGGCTCGCCACCACGCACAGCATGATGATCTCAGCCTGATCCGATCGCAGCGCCGACAGCAGCGCCAGGAGCCTGCATGAAGATCCGCTCCAGCGCGAGGCCGGCGAAGAGCCGTTCCCGGGCGATATGGCCCGCAGCGGTCAGGGGATATTCCGCTGGCCACGGCCCTCCCGCACCCAGGATCGCGTCCACTATGTCGAGCAGCTCGTGCTGCGGTGAAACGAGGGCCAGGAAATTGCGGGCTTCGCCGCCGGCGCGATCGTAGCCGATCGGCATCTCTAGCCGGACCGCGACGAGCTGGGCAGCGCCGCTATCGGCAAGCGCCCGGCGGAGCCAGCCCCGCAGAGGCTTGTCAAGGTGATCCGGAACTCCTTGGTGCAGCGCTTCGCGCAGCGGTAGGCCCTGCTGGCGCGTGGAGAGGCTCTGCCATGTCCTGGGGTGTCACGACGTGGAAGCCTACTTGCGCTGACCGGACACCGGCACTGACGAAACTGGCTGCCCTGGGCCGAGATGGAGCGCGACCTGATTCGCGAGAGCGCACCCTCGCCGACCGCCCGAGCGTCCGGCAGGGCCTTTGGCCACCAGACCGTCGAACCCGCACCGGATCGAGGTAACTGCCCGGGCGCTGAAGGACGGCCGGTCGGCCATCGAGATCAGCCGCAACGCTCGGCGTCGGCCTCTGCCGCTGTCGCCGGTGCTGCGAATCACTGAGATCGTGTACTTCTGCGGCGGTGCGCTGTTCATGCTGAGCGCCACTGGCACCCGCCGGGTCGCATTCAGGGTGGATGCCAGCGGCGCCATCCCCCGCGGGACGCGTCCCCGCTACCGGTCCGGAACCAAATTCGTCCCCTGGGCCGACATCGAGAAGGTCGTGCTGTGGAAGCAGCAGCTGCCATATGGCAGCTCCATGCGCTACGTGGGCCTGGTGCGCCACAAGGGCACGGTGCGCTGGCCGGCCGCCGCGGCCGGGCCCTCGGCCAGGCCGCCGCGCGGGCAGCGGCCCCTGATCATGTCTCCGGCGACACGCTCATGGCCAGCCGGGCGTTCAACAGCTGGCGCCTGGACACCGACCGCCTCGCCGCCGCTGTCGCGCATCTCGCGCCGGGCGTCCCGATCGACACCTGGCGTCGCCGGTGCCAGCTCGCGCCGGCGCCGGCGCCAGGCTCGGTTTCCTGGCGTGTGGCGGGCCGCGTGTTCATGGGTGCAGGGGGGGTGATGGGTTGCGGCCTGCCGTCTCGGGTTGTCAGCTGGTCCACCGTCAGGACGAGCGCGATCCACAGGGCACCGAGGGCGTAGCCGCCGAGCACGTCGGTGAGCCAGTTCGCCCCCAGGTAGAGGCCTGACAAGCCGGCCACGATGGCGGCCGCGGCCGCGGTGGCCCA
>WNGA01006550.1_pt1 | contig 27423 bp, 26 predicted proteins | sample 5400061 | NCBI WGS metagenome assembly WNGA01 (sample SAMN13153366, study PRJNA577476) | soil metagenome | isolation source: 100 cm soil or saprolite under grassland replicate 2 | place: USA:California | collected 2016-06-15
CCCAGGTCGCGACGCGCCCGCCGCGCTTTCGCCTCTCCGTCAACGACCGCCGCCTGATCACGCGCGACTACGGCTACTGGGTCGAGAACCAGCTGCGCGAGCGCTTCGAGCTCGAAGGCGTCCCCGTCACGATCGACTTTGTCCCGCGCAAAGGCTGACGCCTTTGCGCGGATTTTGGGATCGCCCGCTTCGCGGGGAAACGTGCGCGGGCAAAGCCCGCGCACTCCTACGTGCTGCGCTTGGCGACTCGTCGTGTCCGCGGGCGGTGGCGCTTCGCGTCCCCGCCCGCGTGAGTTCGGCCTGCGGCTAGAGCGGTTACGCCAGCTCTAGCCTCCGGCCCGGGACCGTTTGGGTGGTCGAGAGGTCTAGGGCGAAAATGGCCGGTTCCTGAGACGATCCGCTCCAATGGATGTCGTCGTAGTGGGTGGGGGCTCCTGGGGGACGGGATTCGCATGCGTCTTGCGTCACAGAGACCACGAGGTGACGCTCGCCTGCCGCGATCCCGAGCAGGCGCGGACGATCGCCGAGACCGGTCGCAACCCGCGCTACCTCCGCAACGTCGACCTCGCCGGGATCGCAGCCGCCCCGATCGACGAAGCGCCGATCGCGGATGCCGACCTCGTCGTGCTCGCGGTTCCCAGCCGCGCTTTTGCCGACGTGGCGGCCGCCCTGCCGGGCGACGCGCCGGTGCTGAGTCTCACGAAAGGTCTCGATCCCGCCACGGGCGAGCGGCTTTCCACGCGGGTGCGCGGGCGTCCCGTCGCCGTGCTGTCCGGCCCGAACATGGCGGAGGAGGTCGCCGACGGACTTCCGTCCGCGACCGTGGTCGCGAGCGAGGACCACGAGCTCGCGGAGCGGCTCCAGGAGGCGATCAACTCCATGGTGTTCCGCGTGTACGTGAACGACGACCTCGTCGGAGTCGAGCTCTGCGCAGCGGCGAAGAACGTGATCGCGCTGGCCGCGGGCGGCGTGGACGGGCTCGGGCTCGGCGACAACGCGAAGGCGAGCCTGATCACGCGCGGTCTCGTCGAGATGGCGCGCCTCGGCGAGGCCGAGGGCGCGCAGCCGGAAACCTTCTCCGGGCTGGCCGGGATGGGCGACCTGATCGTCACGTGCTTCTCCGGCTACGGGCGCAACCGCCGTGCCGGTGAGCTGATCGCCCGCGGCGCCTCTGCGGACGACGCCGCGGCGGAGATCGGCCAGGTCGTGGAGGGCCTCACCACCGCGCCCGTGCTCCGGGATCTCTCGCACCGGCTGGGCGTCGAACTCCCGATCACGGAGGGCGTCTGCCGGGTGCTCGGCGGCGAGAGCCTCGACTCGCTGCTCGCCAGCCTGATGGGGCGCGAACCGACCGAGGAGTAGCCCGCCACTACCATGGCTGCGATGCGCGTAGCCATCGCAGCGCTCGCAACCGCTCTCCTGCTCGTGGCCTCGGCCTGTGGCAGCGGCACCGCGCCGACGAGCGCGAACCTCGGCCGCGCGGCAGCGCTCGTTCCTCCCGATGCAATCGCGTTCGTGACCGTCGACGGGAATCTGGATTCGCAGCAATGGCGGCGCCTTGACGACCTCACCCGCGGGCTGCGCGTGCGGACCCGGGTGCTCGACCAGGTGCGAAAGGCGCTGCGGACCGTTCAGCTCGATTTCGACGAGGACGTCCGACCTGCGATCGGCGACGAGCTCGACGTGGCCGTCCTCGGCAGCGAGGACGGGCAACCGGAAGCGATCGTCCTGACGCAGCCCAAGGACGAGGCGAAGCTGCGCTCCCTCGTTGCCGCCTACGACGAGCACGCCGAGGGGTATCGCGTCGAGCGGATCGGCGACTGGTCGGTGGTGGCTGACTCGCCGGAGACGTTCCAGAAGGTGCGCGCAGCGGAGTCGGGCCGCTCGCTCGCGGACGTGCAGTGGTTCCACGACGCGAGCGACCGCTTGACGGGCGATGCGGTGGCGCGTGCGTATGCGAGCGGCGCCGCACTCCGCTCTCTCCCGGCCGAGGCCGGCGGGCTCATCCGGGCCGCGGGCAGTCCGCGCTGGGTCGCCGCGCGTCTGGAGGCGGAGCAGGACGCAGTCCGGCTCGAGCTGCAGGCCGGGTCGCTCAGCCCTGCGCCGGCGGTGTACCGGCCGCGGCTGCTGCGCGACGTTCCGTCGGGGGCGGTCCTCGCGGTGTCGTTCAAGGATCTCGACGGCCCGCTCGGCAGGGTCGCCGCCGATCCGGCACTGCGCGACTCCCTTCGAGAGGTCGAGCGCTACCTCGGCGTGCCGCTCGCGCGGCTGGCGCCCGCACTCCGTGGAGAAGGCGCCTTCTACGTGCTTCCCGGTGACCTGGTCCCGATCCCGGTCTTCGCGCTGGAGGTCGAGAGTCCGAATCCGCAGGCCGCGGTCGGCTCATTACGCCTTTTCGCCGCGCAGCTGCGAGCGAAGACCGGGAATGTGCTCCCGCTACGGGTTGCCCGGTATGGCTCCCGCGTCGTGCTCACGGACGCGCCGGCCACCCTGGGAACGAGCGGCGGCTCGCTCCTTGACGACCAATCCTTCAAGGACGCGCTCGCAGCGGCAGGCGCTCCGGACGAGGTCACCTTCCTGGCGTATGCGGACGTCCACCGGCTCGCGCCGATCCTCCAGACCGTGAGACAGCTGCTCTCCCGTGGAACCGCGAGCCCGGCCGGAACGCAGGATCTCGACCGCTTCGGCGCGCTCGTCGCCTTCGGCGCCCGATCCGGCTCGACCAGCCGGTTCGAGGCGCGGCTCAGCTTCCGCTAGCAGTTACATATCCGGGTCGGCGGGAAGGCTATGGCCCGATGCGCTGGCTCTCGGGGGTTTTCGCCGCTCTGGCGCTCCTCGCCGCAGGTTGCGGCGGAACGACCGCTGCCGGCACCGGCGGAGCCGACATCGTTCCCGCGAGTGCGCCGGCCTTCATCGCCGTCAACATGGACGTCGACTCGTCTCAGTGGCAGACGGTCGACCAGCTTGCGAGCCGCTTCCCGGACAAGGAGAAGGCGCTCAAGATCTTCCGTGAAGGGCTGCGCAACGAGGGCCTCTCCTGGGACCGTGACGTCAAGCCCGCGCTCGGGCCCGAGCTCGACATGGTCTGGCTCGACTTCGACAACGACGGCGAGGATTTCGTCGCGCTGATGCAGCCGAGCGACGAGTCGAAGTTCGACAAGCTGATCGCGAAAGAGCAGGGCACCAGCAGCGATCTCTTCCGCGCGAAGGTCGGCGGCTGGCAGGTACTCGCGCCGAGCCAGGAGCTGATCGACCGCTTCAAGCGCGAGAGCGGCTCGGGCGACTCGCTCGCCGACAGGGACGCGTTCCAGGAGGCGATGGACTCATATCCCGACGACTGGCTCTTCCGAGGCTACGTCGACGGCGCCACACTCATGGCCCTCGCGCGGCGCGAGCAGGATCCCGACTTCCGCAAGATCTTTCCGAAGCTCGGTCGCCTCGATTGGTTCGCGACCAACCTCCGCGCCACTTCGGACGGGATCCGTTGGGACGCGAATGTGCACGGCACTCCGGGACCGGCGTTCAAGGGGCTCTCCCCGACGAAGCCCTTCGGGCCGGCGTTGCCGCACGAGGTACCGAAGGACGCGCTCGCCTATGCGACGTTCCACGGCGCCAAGGGCGCCTTCGACAAGCTCGAGAACAATCCCATGTTCACCGACGTTCCGGAGTTCCATCGTTATTCCGCCTTGCTGCGACGCATCGGGCTGCTGCTGGAGGGAGAGAACGCCGTCTACGTGCGGCCGGCTCCGTCCGGGAAGATTCCGGAGATCACGTTCATCGCCGAGCCTGCGGCCGGGACGAACGGCATGGCCACGCTCGATCGCATCCTGTCCCGCTACCGCGCGCAGCTCGAGCTTCCGTCACGGCCGAAAGCGACGCGTGTCGCCGGCATCCCGGCGCGTGTGTTCTTCGCCGACCCCTTCAAGGTGTACTACGCGAACGTCGGGAAGCGCCTGGTGATCACCGACTTCCCGGCGGGGATCAAGGCGCTGAGGGGCAATCCGCCCTCGCTCGCGCAGAGCAAGGAGTACCAGGGCGCGCTGGACTCTTCCGGGATGCCGTCGAAGACGCAGGGCTTCCTCTACGTCAACGTCCACGGCGGCATCAGCTATGCCGAGCGCCTCATGAACGCGCCGGTCCCGCGCGAGGTCGGGCGCAACCTCCGGCCGCTCCGCTCCGCCGTCGAGTACGCGGCGACCCGCCCGAGCGAGATCCAGGTCACGTTCTTCCTGCGGATCAAGTAGGCCGCGGCTGCGTGTAGCCTTCCGCGTCATGGCTGCGCCGCGCGAGTTCCTCTTCACCTCTGAATCGGTCACCGAGGGGCATCCCGACAAGGTCGCCGATCAGATCTCGGACTCCGTCCTGGATGCCGTGCTCACGGACGATCCCGACGGTCGGGTCGCCTGCGAGACGCTGATCACGACCGGGCTCGTCGTGGTCGCGGGCGAGATCTCGACCGAGACCTACGTCGACATCTCCAAGCTCGTCCGCGAGCGCATCGCCGAGATCGGCTACACGCATTCGGAGTGGGGCTTCGACGCGACGACCTGCGGCGTGGTGGTGGCGATCGACGAGCAGTCGCCGGACATCGCCCAGGGCGTCGACGAGTCCTACGAGGTGCAGCACGACCCCGGTGACGACGACCCGCTCGACCGGATCGGCGCGGGCGACCAGGGAATGATGTTCGGCTACGCGACGAACGAGACGAAGGAGCTGATGCCCCTTCCGATCATGCTCGCGCACAAGATCTGCAAGCGGCTCGCAGAGGTGCGCAAGGCCGGCGAGCTTCCGTATCTGCGGCCGGACGGCAAGGCGCAGGTGACGATCCGCTACGAGGTCGACGAGGACGGGCGTCAGCGTCCGGTCGAGATCGAGCGCGTGCTCGTCTCGACCCAGCACTCGGACGGGATCTCGTCGGAGGACCTGATCAAGCCGGACATCATCGAGCGCGTGCTGCACCCGATCCTCCCCCCGGATCTCTACGACGAGAAGCGCCTGATGGACGACCGTGACTTCGTCTTCGTCAATCCGACGGGCAAGTTCGTGCTCGGCGGGCCGATGGGCGACACGGGGCTGACGGGACGCAAGATCATCGTGGATACCTACGGCGGCGCTGCGCGCCACGGCGGCGGCGCGTTCTCCGGCAAGGATCCGACCAAGGTCGATCGCTCGGCTGCCTACGCAGCGCGCTACGTGGCGAAGAACATCGTCGCTGCGGGGCTGGCGGACCGCTGTGAGGTGAACGTGGCGTACGCGATCGGCGTCGCGCATCCCGTCTCGGTCGCGGTGCGCGCGTTCGACACCGAGCGCGTCTCCATCGAGCGCCTCGAGCAGCTCGTCCGCGAGCACTTCGACCTGCGCCCCGCAGCGATCCTGCGCGATCTCGATCTGCGGAGGCCGATCTTCACCAAGACCGCCGCGTACGGTCACTTCGGCCGCGACGACCGCGACTTCACATGGGAGAGCACGGACAAGGCCGATGCGCTCCGCGAAGCCGCCGGAATCAGCTCGCTAGCCTCCCTGTAGCGCTCCCGCCGACGCGGGCATCCCTCGTTCAAGGGATGGCGGCGAGGGGCCGATACAGCGCGGGTGATCCTGCTCGTGCTCTGGGCGACGCTCGTCGTCGGTACCGCGCTGATCGTGGTGGCCTCCCTGCGGCTGGAGGGAGCGGTGCAGCTCGTTGCCGTCTACGTGCTCGCCGCGGCGCAGATCGTCGCCGCCGCCGAGCTCCTCTCGCTCGTGCACCTCGTGCGCGCAGAGGCCTATCTCGCCCTGCAGGCCGTCGCCGGGGCGACGGCGCTCGCCGTCTGGCTGAAGCTCGGCCGGCCGCTTCCGCCCAGGCCCCGTCTGCCGTTCTCGTCACTGCGGCGCGAGCCGGTCCTGCTCTTCCTCGGCGTCGCGGTCGGGCTCGCGCTCGCCTACGAAGCGTTCCTCGTGTTCGCGGTTCCGCCGAACAACTGGGATGCGCTCGCGTATCACCTCTCGCGCGCCGCCGCGTGGTATCAGCGCGACGCAGTCGGCTGGATCTCGGGCGCCCACACCGACCGCCAGAACGTCTTTCCGCCGAACGCCGAGATGGAGGTCCTCTCGACCTTCGTGTTCGTGCACGGCGACCGGCTCGCGGCCCTTCCTCAATACCTCGCCCAGCTCGCTCTCCTGCCGGCCATCTACCTGACCTCGCTGCGGATCGGCTTCGACCGGCGTGGCGCGCTGCTGGCCGCGCTGCTCACCGCGACCCTGACCGAGGTCGCCCTGCAGGCGAGCACGACGCAGAACGATCTCGTCGTCGCCTCGTTCGTGGCCTGCTCGCTCGCGCTCCTGCTCGGGCGCCGGCGACGGGAGCTTCCGCTAGCGGCCGTGGCGCTCGCGCTCGCGATCGGGACGAAGCTGACGGCGCTCTTCATCCTGCCGGTGCTCGTCCTCTGCGCCCTGCTGCTGCTTCCCCGGCGCCGGCTGGCCGAGCTGGCCGTCTGCGCGGCGGTCGCGATTGCCGCGTTCGGCTCCTTCGGATACGTCTCCAACCTTCGGCACACCGGCAGCGTCTTCGGAGCCTCGGCCGAGGTGGACTCCTTCAGGCCGGAGGTGACCGTCAAGGACCTGGGTGCGAACGTCGCCCGCGACTACTGGCGCTTCATCGACTTCAGCGGCTACCGGCCCAATCCGCAGACGCTCAAGGCGATCTGGGAGGTCGGGCTCGCAGGCTTCGAGGGGCTCGGGCTGCCGGCGGAGCCACCGTGGCCGAACACGATCCCGAACGAGGACATCTCCTATTTCGGCCCGCTCGGACTTCTGCTCGTCGTGCCCCTGTCGCTGTTCTTCCTGATCGCCGGGGCGATGCGGCACAGCACCCGTCTCCGGGTCGTGCTTGCTCTCGCGCTTCCGCTCTTCGTCCTCGAGCTCGCGCTCGTCTACAGCTACAACCCGTTCGTCGGCCGGTTCCTGCTCGTCCCCCTCGCGCTGACGATGCCGCTGGCCGCCTGGCTCCGGCCCTACCGGCTCGTCTGCGCGGCGCTGGCCGTCACGGGCGTCTTGACGCTTGGGGTCGGCCTCTCCCTCGACCACGCCAAACCGGCCGGGTTCGAGGGCACAGAGCCGGCCTGGACGCTCGCGCGCTGGGAGGTCCAGAGCGTGACGCGCGCCGAGATGCGAGACGCGCTCGAGTGGTTGGAGGGTCATCTGCCGGCCGACGCGCGCGTGGGCGTCCTGCTCGGCACCGACGACTGGGACTATCCGCTCTACGGGCCCGCGCTGAGTCGCACGCTCGTCCCGCTCCCCGACCGCGAGCCGTTGCGCGAGGCGCGCCGGCTCGGCCTGCGCTGGGTCGTGCTCAGCGCCCTGCGCACCGGTATCACGGGCGGCCCGGGCTGGACGTCGGTGTCCTTCCCGTCCGCGTCGTGGACGGTGCTCTCTTACGTCGGCCGGACGAACAGACCGGCGGCTGCCTTCTCGCCGATCGCCCGCTCCGCGCCGTTGAGCCGGACGGTCATCTGCCCGGCGGCCGGCTGCGCGTCGCGCACCTCGATCTCCCGCCCGGGCACGAGTCCCTCGTCGTAGAACCAATGCAGGAGGTCGCCGTCGTGCTCCGCGAGCCGGACGATCGTCGCGCGCGCTCCGGCTTCGAGATCCGAGAGCGGGGCCAGGTGCTGGTTCTCCGCCTGCTCGACGTCGGGATCGACCGGCCATCCATGGGGGCAGCGTTCGGGCCGTCCCAGGCGCTCCTCGATCCGCTCGACCATCTCGTCCGTAAACGTGTCGCCGAGCGCGTCCGCGTGCACGTGCGCCTCCGCGGCCGTGTAGCCCATGAAGTCCGTCAGCAGCCGCTCGATGATCCGGTGCTTGCGGACGACCCGCTCCGCGCGCTTCCGCCCGGTCGCCGTCAGCAACGCCTCCTTGTGCTCGCCGCGCTCGATCAGGCCCTCGCCCTCGAGCCGCTTGAGCATCTCTCCCGCCGACGCCCGCGAGACGCCGAGCATCTCCGCGACGCGCGACGCCAGCGTGGGGGAACCGGCGCTCAGCGGCCGGTATTCGCCGATCGGAAAGGCCAGGAAGTAGATCGTCTCGAGGTATTCGTCGACTGAGTGTCCCTGCGCCATGGCCCTGCATCGTAGTCCTGACACGTTGTGTAAGGTGGCCCTTACATGAGCACCGCCCAGACTCTCGGGCTCGGCGCGATCGCGGGCTTCACGATCTTCCTCGGCTTGCCGATCGCCCGGATGCAGAGTGTCAAGGCCGAGACGAAGGCGTTCCTGGCCGCGACCGCGACAGGAATCCTGATCTTCCTGCTCTGGGACGTGCTCACCGAAGCGGTCCATCCCGTCGAGGAGGCGCTCGAGGAGGGACACGGCGGTCGTTTTGCCTGGCTCGCGTTCCTGCTCGCGGGCAGCTTCTTCGTCGGCCTGCTCAGCCTCGTCTACTACGACTCCTGGATGAAGCGGCGCCGGCGGCGCGCTTTCCTCGGCCCTGGCGCGGCCGCCACCGCCGAATTCGAGCACGATCATCACTTCACCGGGATGTCGCCTGCGCGCTGGCTCGCCGTGTTCATCGCGACCGGCATCGGCCTCCACAACTTCGGCGAGGGGCTTGCGATCGGTCAGTCCGCCGCTGCCGACGAGGTCAGTCTCGCAATCGTCCTGATCATCGGCTTCGGCCTGCACAACGCAACGGAGGGTCTGGGAATCTGCGCACCGCTCACCGGTGAGCAAGAGCGGCCGAGCTGGGCCTTCCTCGGCCTGCTCGGGCTGATCGGCGGCGGGCCGACCTTCATCGGGACCCTCGTTGGCCAGGCGTGGGTGAACGAGAGTGTCTCGATCGTCTTCTTCTCGTTGGCCGCCGGCTCGATTCTCTACGTCGTGATGGAGATGCTGAACGTCGGCCGGCTGCTGAGCTCCAAGACCGTCGTCACCTGGGGCGTCTTCGTCGGGCTCTTCCTCGGCTTCGCGACCGACTTCATCCTCGAGGCTGCGGGCGCGTAGAACCTCTAACGGAATGACCACACGCTGCCGGGGTGCGATGGCCGGTGCGAGGCAAGGACGCAGGGAGCGGCAATAGCATTGCTCTTGACGCGACTGAGGACGCGGCCTCGCGCCGGCCAGCGCGGCCCGGCAGCCTGTGCTTCGTTTCGTTAGAGGTTCTTATTAGCCCGGAGCACCGCGAGATCCTTGTAGGTCCAGACGGCTTCGGCCTCGAAGCCCGCTTCCCCCAGCCAGTCGAGCTGGTCGTCGACTCGGTCCGGCAGGTCCATCACCCAGTCGATCGGAGTGATGACGTCCTCCTCGCGTTCGGGGACTACCACGTCGGCGAGCACGAAACAGCCCTCCGGCCTGAGCACCTGCCCGATGCGTTGAAAGAGATCGCGTTTGCCGGCGCCGTCGAGGTGATGCACCGCGAGCGCGCTCACGACGAGATCGAACGGGCCTTCGGGGAGCGGATCCTCGAGCCTCGCCCGCTGCAGATCCGCGTCGGGAAAGGCCGACCGCGCGCGCTCGAGCATCTCCGGGCTCGAGTCGATCGCGGTCAACCGCGCTTCCTGATGGACCTCCAGGATCCGCCGTGTCGTCTCGCCGGTTCCGATGCCGAGCTCCAGAATCTCGTGCGCCTCGATCCCCCTGGCCGCAGCGGCGGTCTGAGTCTGCAGCTCCGGATAGGCGGGAATCTCGGCCAACATGTTCTCGAGGTAGGTGGCCGGGTCCCAATGCCACTGCGTCACACGGTCACTCTACGCTGGACTTCTTGACCCGCTACGCGTCCGTCTATCCGCTCGTAACCGCCCGCGCCCTCGCGCGCGAATTCACGTACGAGGTTCCCGAGAATGTCGGCCCGGGTGCCGTCGTCGAGGTGCGTTTCGGCAGCGCGCGCCGGCGCGGAGTCGTCACGGAGGTCGACGTTGCACCGCCCAAGGGAATCGACACGTCGCCGATCGAACGCGTCATCGAGGAGCTCCCGCGCCCGCTCGTCGAGCTCGCGCTGTGGGTTGCCGACTACTACGGCTCGACCCCGGGGCGTGCACTTTCGCTCGTGGCACCCGTCCAGCGAAAGGCGCGAGGCGAGCGGCCGCAGCCGGCGGAACGAGACGCACTCGCCGGAGAGGCGGAACCCGAGACTCTGAGCTCGTCGCAACGGGCGGCGCTCGAACGCATCGTGGGCGCGCTGGATGCGGGTGAGAGCGCGAACTTCCTGCTGCACGGCGCGACAGGGAGCGGCAAGACCGAGGTCTATCTCCAGGCCTGCGCCGCCGCGCTCGAGCGGGGGCGCGGCGCGATCGTGCTCGTGCCGGAGATCGCGCTCACGCCGCAGGCCCTCGGTCGCTTCCGCGCGCGCTTCGGCGAACGGATCGCGGTGCTGCACTCTGCGCTCACCGAGGCGGAACGGCGCGACGAGCGCGCCCGCATCGCACGCGGGGAAGCTCCCATCGTCGTCGGCGCGCGCTCGGCGGTGTTCGCACCCGTCCCGCGACTCGGCGTTCTCTGCATCGACGAGGAGCACGATGCCTCGTACAAGCAGGAATCCGATCCGCGCTACGACGCCCGCACGGTTGCCGCGAAACGGGCCGCGCTCGAGCAGGCGGTCGCAGTCTTCGGGAGCGCGACGCCGAGACCGGAGAGCTGGGGGAGCCTGGAACGCCTCGAGCTCGGCGGGCGGCTTTCAGGCCCGCTTCCACCTGTGCGTGTCGTCGACCTGCGCCGCGAGGCCGGCTATCCGCTGTCGGCGCCGCTCCTGGCAGAGCTCGGCGCGATCGCGGAAGGCGGCGGGAAGGCGATCCTGCTCCTCAACCGGCGCGGTGTCGCGCCCGCTCTGCACTGCCGCGCCTGCGGCACGACCCTTCGCTGTCAGAACTGCGACGTCGCCCTCGTCCTCCACGGCGACCGGTACCTGCGCTGCCACCACTGCGGCTATGCGGAGCGCGAGCCGGAGACGTGCCCGGTCTGCCGCTCCACGGAGCTCGCCCGGCTCGGCGCCGGAACGCAGCGGCTCGAGCGCGAGCTGGAGGCCAAGGTGCCGGAGCTCGAGCGCATCAGGCTCGATGCGGATGCGGTCGAACGCCCGGGCGCACTCGCCGCGGCGCTGACGCGCTTTGCCGCAACCGACCGCGTCGTGCTCGTCGGAACGCAGATGGTGGCGAAAGGCCATCACTTCTCCGGCGTTGCGCTGGCGGCGGTGGTCGACGCGGACACCGGTCTCGGCATGCCGGACTTTCGCGCGGAGGAGCGGACGTTCCAGCTGCTCACGCAGCTCGCGGGACGCAGCGGGCGCGACGCGCCGGGTCGCGTGCTCGTGCAGACCTTCCAGCCGGACTCGCGCGCGATCGAGCTCGCCGCGCGCCACGACGTGCCGCGCTTCCTCGCCGGCGAGCTCGAGCGGCGTCGAGAGCTCGGCTATCCGCCGTTCCGGCACCTCGTTCGCATCGTCGTCGCGGGACCCGAGCCCGACGCGCCGCTGCAGGCGCTCGCTGAGCTGAAGGCCGGATTGGCGGGCGACCTGCTCGGTCCCGCTCCCCTGCTCCGGCTACGCGGCAAGTTCCGCGCGCAACTCGTCGCGAAGACCGAACACCCGCGCCGGCTGGCGACGCAGGCGGGACGCCTGCTCAGCGCAGGGGCGCCCGCGATGCGCCGGGCCGGCCTCAGCGCCGTCGTCGACGTCGATCCGCAGAGCCTTTAGGCGCTAGGTCTAAGACTCGTAGCCGGGCAGCAAACCGTCGCGGTAGCGCGTCGGCTGCGACGGTGGGAACCGCCCGTATGCAATTTCGCCGTCCTGCGTGTCCTCGGGAGAGCTCGCGTTGTAGCGGCGCGCGGTCTCGTCGGCGCAGTAGAAGCCCCACGGCCCGTCCTTCTGGAACTGCCGCGACGAGGTCGCGAGGATCACGCACGGCCCGTCGCCGGCGCCGACGAACACGTGCCGTGTCTCCGGCGGGCAGTGCACGAAGTCCCACTGCTCGAGCGGCCGCTCCTGCCCCTCGACGATCAGGAGCGCATCGCCGGCGAGCACGAGGAAGTCCTCCTGCTCTGTCTCCCAGTGGTACGTCGCGTTCGGCTCGCCCGGCGGCAGCACCTGGATCGACATCCCGAGCATCGGGAAGTACGTCTCGGCCTCGAACTCGTCGGATCCCGTCAACGGCAGGCTGTCGCCGCGGCCCGGCCGGTGGAACCAGCGTGCGTCGCGCGCGTTCATCACGAACCAGCCGGTGCTCGCGGCCACGAGTCCTGCCTCGGTCTGCTCGAGCTCGGCCTCTGGAATCACGGTCGGATCCAAGCCTCTAGTTCAGCGAGGGGTCGAACGGCATGCGGGCGACGAGCTCGTACTCGCCGCCCTTGCGGCGGAGAACGGTGCTCCAGAGCTCTTCGGGATCGTCCGTGAAGATGTCGTCGAGCGCGGCGGGCTCGATGATCCAGTCGTCGCGCTCGAGCTCGTCCTCGAGCTGCTTCGGACCCCAGCCCGCAACGCCGGCGAACACGCGCGTCCGCTCGAGGTCGGGCGGGCCCTCCTCGAGCGCATCGTCCAGCGCGACGAAGCCGATGTCCTCGATCACGACGACGCCTGCCTCTTCGGGGTCGTGGAACTCCGCGAGCACTGCGACTCCCTCCGGATTCACGGGCCCGCCCACGAAGACGGGCTCCTCCAGGTCGGTCAGGGAGGCGAGCTGCGGAACCGCCTCGCCGACGGTGGCATCGGAGCGGCGGTTGAGGATCAGCCCCACCGCGCCCTCGTCGGTGTGCGCCGTGATGAACACGACCGTGCGGCGGAAGTTCGGGTCGAGGATCGCGGGCGAGGCGATCAGGAAGCGTCCGGAGAGCGATTCCATTCGAGTACCTCTAAGTCTGCCTTCTCGGCGTGGAAGCGCGCCAGGATCCAGGCGGCGTCGAGCGGCGACCGCGTGTACGGCCTGCCGTTGACGAGGACGAAGTCGCCGGTCCGGGGATTCATGGGCAGCCGTGACTCCGCCGGGTAGTGGCGGTTGTGGCGCTCGATCAGGTCGTTGACCTCGTGGAAGTCCCAGCGCTCGGCACACGTCCGCCATTCGCGCGCGAAGCGACGCGCGTCCTCGCCGCACTCCTCGCGCAAGTTCTGCCAGGCCTCGGCGAGCTGATCCTCGTGCAGCCGAACCGCGATCTCGATCGCCCGCAGCCGGCGCATCCACGCGAGCGGTCCGCCGAGCGCGGCGAGCTGCGCGCTCGCGTCGGGGCGGAAGTTGCGGAGTCGCTGCTGCAGCGGCTCGCCGGCGAGTGGATTCCCCTGCAGATCCTCCTCGAGCGCTTCACGCGCGGCACGGTCACGCGGGGTCTCCGGCCGGGTCACGCCCTGACGCATGATCGCCTCCCGCTCACGCCGATCCACGCCGCTAGTGTGCCCGCTGCAATGGAGGACGTCGAAGGACAGGTCCGGACCGAAGAGCTCGACGCCGAGCACGAAGCGCGGCGGCAGCTCGCGCTGGCGCAGATCCGGCAGTACCCGGACCCGGTGCTCCGCATGGAAGCGCGGCCAGTGGAGGAGTTCGACGACGACCTCCGCCGGCTCGTCGCGCGGATGAGCGATCTGATGAAGGACGCCAGCGGCGTCGGTCTGGCGGCGACGCAGGTCGGGGTGCTCCGGCGCGTCTTCGTCTTCTCCCCGGAGGACGACGTCGTCGCCGTCCTCGTCAATCCGGAGATCGTGAGCCGCGGCGAAGAGGTCGACACCGACGACGAGGGATGTCTCTCTCTTCAGGGTGTGACCGTGCCGGTCGAGCGGCCGCTCTCGATCCGGATCGAAGGCCGTGACGAGCGGGGCGACGAAGTCGCGCACGACCTGGAAGGGTTGCCGGCGCGGATCGCGCAGCACGAGTTCGACCACCTCGACGGAACGCTCATCCTCGACCGGACGACGCCCGAGGCCCGCCGCGAGGCGATGGCGGTGCTCCGGCCGCGGCTCCTCATCCGCTAATGCAGCTCGCCGTCGCGGCGACGGCGCCGTTCGGAGCGGACGTCCTCGAGCGGCTCGCCGCCCGGCACGAGATCACATGTCTGCTGACACGGCCGGATGCGCCGCGGGGTCGCGGCCGCAAGACCGGAGGGCCTCCTGCGAAGGAGGCCGCCGACCGGCTCGGTCTTCGTGTGCTCCAGCCGGCGCGCCCGGAGCCGGGGCTCGACCTCGGCGCCGACACGGTCGTGGTGGTCGCGTACGGCCTGCTGATTCCGGAGGCCGTTCTGGACGAGCGGCTCTGGCTCAACGTCCATCCGTCGCTGCTGCCGCGCTGGCGCGGCGCTGCGCCGGTGGAGCGGGCGATCATGGCGGGAGATACCGAGACCGGTGTGACGATTCACCGCACCGTCAAGGAGCTCGACGCCGGCCCGATCGCAGCACAGCGCTCGTTTCCGATCGGGGTCCAGGACGATGCGGGGACGGTGTACGAACGGGCGGCGCCGCTTGCGGTCGAGCTCCTGGACGCAGTGTTGCCCGAGCCGGAGTTCACGCCGCAGGACGACGAGGCGGCCACGTACGCGAAGAAGATCACGGCGGCCGACCGCGAGCTCGACTGGAGCCTGCCGCCCGACGAGCTGCTGAACCGGGTCCGCGCGCTCTCTCCGCACATCGGGGCCCGCGCCGAGCTGCACGGCCGACCGCTGACGATCTGGAAGGCCCGCGTGGCAGGCGGGCGGCTCGAGCCGCTCGAGGTGCAGCCCGATGGAAAGCGGCGCATGACGTACGAAGAGTTCCTGCGCGGATTGCGGTGACCGCCCGCGGCGCGGCGTACGAGGTCGTCCTGCGCGTGTTCGAAGACGACGCGTACGCCGATCGCGTGCTGCGCACCGTTGCGACCGGACTGGACAGCCGGGACCGCGCGCTCGCGCAGCGACTCGCGTTCGGGACGGTGCAGCGCGTGCGCACGCTCGATCATGCGATCGGAACGCTCGGGAAGCGGCCCGTGCGCAAGCTCGATCCTCCCGTGCGCGCGGCCTTGCGGCTCGGTGCGTACCAGCTTGGATTCTCGGGAGTGGCGACCCACGCGGCCGTCAACGAAACGGTGGAGCTCGTACGGAGTGCGCGGCTGGAGCGCGCGGTTGCGTTCACGAACGCCGTCATGCGCAGGCTCTCGGAAGGACTTCCGTCGCTGCTGTCGTCGCTCGGCGAGGACACACCCGCCGACGCGGCGCTCAAGCACTCCTATCCCGACTGGGTTGCGGAGCTGTGGTGGGACGAGCTCGGCCGAGAGGATGCGCTTGCGCTGATGCGCGCTCAGAACGAGCCGCCGGAGCGCGTCGTCCGGCTCAACCGGCGGAAGCAGGGTCACGTGGCAGGGAAGCCCGATCCCGAGTTTCCCGACGCCCTCCACGTCGAGCGCGTCGACGAGGCCGCGCTCGCCGCCGGGCTGATCTGGCCCCAGAGCCGCGGCTCGCAGCTGGCCGGCCTGGTGGTCGGCGCCCGCGAGGGCGACCGCACGCTGGACCTCTGTGCGGCGCCCGGCGGCAAGGCGACGCAGCTCGAAGGCGAGGTCGTGGCGGTGGAGCTCCATCCCGGCCGCGCACGAGAGCTGGAGGAAAATTGCCGTCTGCTCGGCGCCGACAACGTCTCCATCGTGACTGCGGACGCGACCAAGCTTCCGCCGGAGCTGACGGACTTCGACCATGTCCTCGTCGACGCGCCTTGCTCGGGACTCGGTGTCCTCGCGGCCCGACCCGACCTCCGCTGGCGCGCGCAACCGCTCCCCGAGCTGCAGCTCGAGCTCCTGCGCGTCGCGGCGGAGCGTGTGAAGCCGGGCGGCACGATCATCTACTCGGTCTGCACGATCAACGCCGAGGAGAACGAAGCGGTCGTCGATGGCTCCGGCCTTCGCATCGTGCCCCTCGGCGACGACTGGCCGCAATTCCGTCATCCGCGCCGCCCGGAGTTTCTCCTCACCCTTCCGCACGTCCACGACACCTCGGGCTTCTTCATCGCCCGGCTCGGAACCTAGAGACGTCGCGCTTCTGTAGGTCAAACGCAACCTCACCGAGCGAGGTGGATTAGACGGCCGTGCGGGCAGAGCCCGCACGGCCTCTATGCGGCGCCGCCGAGTTCGGCGCCTAGACTCGCAGCGGTGGGCTGGAACGACTGGATCCGAACGGTGGAGGTCGAGCCGTCGATCTACGCGGCCGATTTCGCGCACCTCGGCGAGCAGCTCGACGTGCTGCTTCGTGCCGGCGTGCGAATCTTTCACTTCGACATCGGCGACGGGCACTTCGTCGAGCCGATCACGATCGGGCCGATCGTCCTCCAGTCCATCTCCGAGGTGATCCACGACGCGGGCGGACACATCGACTGTCACCTGATGACGGAGCATCCCGAGAAGCACTTCGCCGCGATCGCGAAAGCAGGCGGCGACAGCGTCACGGTGCACTACGAGGCCTGCGACGACCTGCCCGCCGTCGTGCGCGCTGCGCGCGTGCAGGAGCTGCAGGTCGGGCTCGCGTTCAAGCCCGAGACGAGCGCGGCCTACGCGGCGCACGCCGCGATCGCCTCGCGTGTCGACATCGTGTTGTGCATGAGCATCGAGCCGGGCTACTCGGGTCAGGAGTTCATGCCGGAGGCGCTACGTGCACGTCCAGGTCGACGGCGGGATCGGGGCGGAGAACATCAAGGCCGCGCACCAGGCGGGCGCGACGCTGCTCGTCGCGGGGACGTCGATCTTCGCGCGCGAGGATCTGCCGCGCGCCTATCGGCGGCTGGTACAGGAACTCACATGAGCCTCGAAAGAGCGCTCGAGCTCGCGGAGCGGGGGCGCGGCACGACGCATCCGAATCCCGTCGTCGGCGCGGTCGTCGTCCGCGACGGCGAGATCGTCGGCGAAGGCTGGCACGAGCGCAGGGGAGAGCCTCACGCCGAGGTGATCGCGCTCGAGGCCGCGGGCGATCGCGCTCGCGGAGCGACGCTCTATCTGACGATGGAGCCGTGCGCGCACCACGGCTCGACGCCGCCGTGCACGGAAGCGGTGATCGCCGCCGGGGTGGCGAAGGTCGTGGCCGGGTCGCTCGATCCGAACCCGGAGGCGCGCGGCGGGTTCGACGTCCTGCGGGCGGCGGGAGTCGAGGTGGTCGACGCGGACTCGTTTGCGGCGCGTGTGCAGAACGAGGCGTGGCGCCTCTGGGTCGCCGAAGGACGCCCCTTCGTCATCCTGAAGCTCGCGCTGACGCTGGACGGGCGCGTCGCAGCTCCGGAAGCGCGCTGGATCTCCGGCGAGGAGTCGCGGCGCCGTGTGCACGAGCTGCGCGCACAGGTCGACGCAGTGGCGGTCGGAATGGGAACGGTGCGCGCGGACGATCCACAGTTGACCGTCCGTGCTGTCGAGGTGCCGCGGCAACCGCGACGGCTTGCGTTCGGACGCGGACCGCTTCCCGAAGGATCGGAGCTGGAGCTCCGCAGCGGTCCGCTCGAGGAGGAGCTCAGCGCGCTGGCTGCGGACGGTATCCAGTCGCTGCTGCTCGAGGGAGGACCGACGCTGGCAGCGTCGTTCCTGCGCGCCGACCTCCTGGACAAGCTGATGTTGTTCGTCGCGCCGCTCGTTGCCGGCAGCGGGCCGACGTTCGCGCCCGAGCTCGACACCCCTGTCGAGCTAGGGCGTTTGACGGCGGAGCGAGTCGGTGACGACCTTTTGCTGACGGGCTATGTCCACGAACCCTGAAGACCGCCTGGTCAACGTCCTTTCGAAGTGGCTCGCGCATCATGTGGACGACGACGAGCTGCGCCGCGAGGTCGAAGGCGCAGACACTTCGCAGCTGGGGGCCGAGCAGAGCGAGGCCCTGCAGGAGCTGCGCGAGCAACTGGCCGACTCGGGCGACCGCGGCGACCTGGAGATGGTCGTCCGCGAGACGCTCGAGGCCTTGGCCCTCGGCGACTAGCAATCGACGTCGGGAGCGAGCGGCTCACGCGGCTTCAAGTGCAGCGTTTGCGTCGCATGGCGCGCGAGCTCGTTGATTTGGGGGGTGTCCTCCCGTCCTAGTGCGAGGACGAGCATGGCCATCTCCGGAAGCTCAGAAGCCAGGAATTCGATCAGGAGCAGCGAGTCCGGGTCTGCCGCTTGCAGATCGTCGAAGACGAGCAGCACGGGCTGCTCGGCTGCTTCCGCGCGGAGGGCCTCCGTGACGGCTTCGAAAAAGTGGAACCGCGCTGCCTCGTCATCGGCTGCGGGGTCGGGCAACGTCCGCCCTGCGCTACGCATCGCTCGGCTCCACGGCCAGAACGGAGGCGCCCCGCCCCCGTGCCAACCTCGGCCCCAAAGGATGCTCGCGCCGCGCGCCTTCGCGCGGCTCGCGATCTCGTCGCCGAGGTGAGTCTTGCCCGTGCCGGGTCCGCCGACGACGACGAACAGGCGCCCTCGCCCAGCGAGTGCGTCCTCCAGTCCCGCCTCGAGCAGCGCGAGCTCCTCGTCGCGGCCCACGACCGGCGCAGCCGCGCGTCGGCCGGGCTGTATCTCCAAGCTCGCGGATGGGGGCATCCCGCGGGGCGGCAACGCGTCGAGCGCCGGATCTTGCGCGAGGATCGCCCGCTCGAGTTCGTGCAGAGCGCGCCCGGGTTCGATGCCGAGTTCAGCGAGTAACGTCCGGCGCGCGGCTCGGTAGGCCTCCAGCGCTTCGGCCTGCCGTCCCGAGCGGTAGAGGGCGAGCATCAATTGCCAGTGGAGGCGCTCCCGGAGTCGGTGTCTCGATGCGAGCCCCTCGAGCTCCGGTGCCAGCTCAACGTGTCGGCCGAGGGCGAGATCGGCCTCGATCCGGTCTTCGACAGCCGCGACGTGGAGCTCCTCGAGCCGAGCGATCTCGTCCTGTGCGAACCGCTCATAGGAGAAATCCGAAAGTGGCGATCCTCGCCACAGAGCGAGTGCTTCCCGTAGCCGCTCCGCGGCCTCCGCATGCTCCTCGACGGCCAGAGCCGCGCGTCCTGCGGCGAGCAGACGCTCGAACCGGTCGCGGTCGAGTTCGTCCGCTTCCAGCCGGAGCGCGTAGCCTCCACCGGCCGTCCGGAGGGTCTCGGCACCGCCCGGAAGCTCCTTCCGCAGTGCCGAGACGCAGTTCTGAAGGACCTTCGCCGCGGTCTGCGGTGGATTCTCTCCCCAGAGCTCGTCGACGATCACGTCACGTGTCAGCGCTTCGTTCCCGTGCAGCAGGAGCAGGGCCAGGACGGCGCGCTGCCTGCCGCCGCCGAGCGAGACTCGACGGTCGCCGTCGAACGCTTCGAGCGGCCCGAGGATGCGGTAGTCCATCGTGGCTCTGCCTGAACCTACACCGTTCGCAGCGTCGTTACCGAGCGGTGGGTGGCGATGGGTCCGTTGTGGCGCGGTCGTTACCGACGCACGGGATCCTGAGGTTGTCCACGGAGAGGGAAGGAGCAACAAGATGATCCGCAAGCACTTCAGGTTCAAGCGAGTCGCTCTCGGTCTTGCGTTCGCGGCCTTCGCAGCACCCGTCGCACAGGCCTCGCACATCGACGCGGGGGGTGCTCCGGTGAGTGGGGCCACCACCCAGATCACGTCCGAACACTCCCTCCAGGCGCCCACACTGACGCAGCTTCAGGTAGAGGGATTGCGCCTTCAGGCGATGGCGGACGCATACCGGCAGCCGAGCGTCGTCACGTCCGAGCGAAGCTATGGCGCGCCGGGCCCCGACCCGTCGTACGCGCCGCTCGTCGTGTCGTCCACGTCGTCCGGCAAGTTCAACTGGCAGGACGCCGGCATCGGAGCGTCGATTGCGTTCGGCATCGCGCTCTTGCTCTTGACCGCGGTCACGCTGGGTCGGCGCTCCCGATCGGGACTCGACCAGCCCGGTCTCACGAGCGCCTAACAAGTTGACGACGGCCACGGCTGAAAGGCGGCCCACGACGGGCCGCCTTTCAGCCGTGCCGAGTAGCCTTCGGTCCGTGTTCACCGGGATCGTGCGGGAACGTGGGCGGGTAACGACGTTCGACGATGGCCGGCTCGTCGTCGAGAGCGGGATCGTCGCCCGAGTCGGCGACTCGGTCGCCGTGGACGGCGTCTGCCTGACCGTCGTCGAGGCGCAGAACGGCCGGCTCGCGTTCGACGTCATGGTCGAGACGCTGCGGCGCGCGAAGCCGTTCGGCGCCGAGGTGAACCTCGAGCCGGCCCTGCGCGCAGGTGAGCCCCTCGGCGGCCACTACGTCCAGGGTCACGTGGACGGGGTGGGGACGGTCCGTTCGGTCGACGCGGAGGGGGAGGGGAGACGCGTCTGGATCGACACGAGTCCGGAGCTCCTCCGCTACCTCGTCGAGAAGGGCTCGATCGCGGTCGAAGGCGTCTCGCTCACCGTCGCGGAGCTGGACGAGCGAGGATTCGCCGTCGCCCTCGTCCAGCACACGCTCGAAGCCACCACGCTTGGCCGTCTCGAGCCCGGCGACAGCGTCAACCTCGAGACGGATGTCCTGGCGAAGTACGTCGAGCGTCTTCTGGTCAGGGATACGATTTGACGTGATGCAAGTGCAGGAACGAAGCGCCTTCGCCACCATCGAGGAGGCGATCGAGGAGATCCGCCAGGGCAAGTTCGTGGTCGTGGTCGACGCCGCCGACCGCGAGAACGAGGGCGACCTAACGATCGCGGCCCAGTTCGCAACTCCCGAGGCCGTCAACTTCATGACGAAGGAGGGGCGGGGTCTGATCTGTCTCTGCCTCACCGAAGAGCGTTGCGACGAGCTCGGCCTGCCACCACCGGCATCTCTGCGCCCGACCGCTCGCGCACGATCCAGGTCGCGATCGATCCGAAGGCGAGGACGGACGACCTCGTGCAGCCGGGCCACGTCTTTCCCCTGCGTGCGCGCGAGGGCGGCGTGTTGATGCGCGCCGGCCAGACCGAGGCGGCGGTGGATCTGGCGCGTCTGGCGGGCTTGCTCCCTGCGGGCGTCGTCTGCGAGATCATGAACGAGGACGGGACGATGTCCCGCGTCCCCGACCTGATCCCGTACTGCGAGCGCCACGGGCTCAAGCTCGTCACGGTCGCCGACCTGATCGAGTACCGCCGCCGGCACGAGCAGCTGGTCGAGCGAATGACCACGGTGCGGCTGCCGACCGCGTACGGCGACTTCACCGCGGTCGCATTCCGCGAGACGCTCACGGGGAAGCACCACGTCGCGCTCGTCAGGGGCGAGGTCGAAGGCCGCGAGAACGTACTCGTGCGCGTCCACTCGGAATGTCTCACGGGCGACGTCTTCCACTCATTGCGGTGCGACTGCGGGGAACAGCTCGAACAGGCGCTGAGCCGGATCGCGGCCGAGGAACGCGGCGTTCTGCTCTACATGGCGCAGGAGGGGCGCGGCATCGGTCTCCTGAACAAGCTGCGTGCGTACGAGCTCCAGGAGAACGGCTTCGACACGGTGGAGGCGAACCTCGAGCTCGGCTTCCAACCCGACATGCGCGACTACGGGATCGGCAACCAGATCCTCGCCGAGCTCGGCCTGAGCACCATCCGCATCCTCACGAACAACCCGAAGAAGATCACCGGAATCGAGGGCTTCGGCCTCCAGGTCGTCGAGCAGGTGCCGATCGAGACGGAGCCGACCCAGGAGAACGCTCGCTATCTGGCCACGAAACGTGACAAGCTCGGCCACAAGCTTCATCACCAGGATCTGAAGTACGAGCCGCTGGAGGGTGGAGAGTGAGCGGAAGCTGGCCGGGCGACCCGAGGGACGTCGAGGAGCTCGACGAGGACGAGGAGCTCGAGGAGGAGCTCCCGGCCGACGAGGAGGACGAGCAGCTGCCGCGGCTCCGAACGGCCGATCAGCAACATGCCTACGGCGAGCTCGACATCCCGGACGACGTGAACGTGCTGGAGGGATCGCCGGACGGGACGCGCCGCGGCGTCGCGATCGTCGCGTCGCGGTTCAACGGCGAGATCACGAACAAGCTGCTCGAGGCGGCGCTCGAGGAGCTCGATGACGCCGGCGTTCGGCGCGAGGCGATCACGGTGATGCCGGTGCCGGGCGCGTTCGAGCTGCCGCTCGCGGCGATGGCGCTCGCGAAGACGCGCCGCTATGCGTGCGTCGTCGCGCTCGGCTGCGTCGTGCGCGGCGAGACGCCGCACTTCGACTACATCGCCTCGGAGGCGGCGAGCGGCCTCCAGCTCGCGGCGCTCGAGACCGGAGTACCGGTCGCGTTCGGCGTCCTGACCGTCGATATGGTCGAGCAGGCCGAAGCGCGCGTCTCGAAGGGCGCCGAGGCGGTCCGGACGGCTCTAGAGATGGCGGACGCGTTCGCCCAGCTCCGCGCCACGGCGCGCTGACGCGGCTGTCCTAAAGAGACGTGGTCCGAAACGCAGGGTCTGACCCTGGGTGTTCGGAAAGCGTGACTATTCGTCCCCAGCGTTGGCCCGGCATTCGAGCCGTGTCTCGAACGGCAGGGTCTGACCCTGGGTGTTGCGAAAGCGTCACTCTTCGTCCACAGACGGAAGAGGCGTAATTGAAACGGGGGTGTCCGCATGGTCAGGCACCCCGGCGCTTTCGGTCACGTTGGCTACACTGGCCGGCCGATGTCCAAGGTCTGCGCCGTTTGCGGGAAGAAGCCGAGCTTCGGTCACAACCGGAGCCATTCCATGGTGGCCACGAAGCGCCGCTTCAACCCGAACCTCCAGCGCGTCCGTGTCCTCCTCAAGGGCAAGGCGACCCGGGCATACGTCTGCACCCGCTGCCTCAAGGGCGGCAAGGTGCAGAAGGCCATCTGAGCAGCAACTTCCCTCCTCGGGCAATGGTCTAATCCGGTCGTGGAGGCGGCTCCTTCGCTGTCCTCGCCGCTCGGGCGGATCTCGATCTCACACGAGGCGGTCGCCCACATCGTCGGGCGCGTCGCGACCGAGGCCTACGGCGTCGTCGGGATGGCCGCGCGCAACCCTCGCGAACGCCTGCTGACGCGCGACAGGCTGAAGCAGGGGATCGCCGTCGGCGGCAGCGCCGAGGAGGGCGTCACGATCGAGCTCAGCGTCGTCGTCGAGTACGGCCTCAATCTGGCGGAGGTCGCGTCGACCCTTCGCAACCGTGTCCGGTACGAGGTCGAGCGGCTGACCGGGCTGCGTGTCGCCGAGGTTGAGGTGCGCATCCAGGACGTCCGCCGCTCGGCATGAACGATCTCACCCGAGTCCGCGAGCTTGCACACGGAGCGCTCCGCTCGCTCGAGCGCAGCCGGCAGCGAATCGACGACCTCAACGTCTATCCCGTTCCCGACGGCGACACGGGGACGAACATGACGATGACGGCGCGCGCCGTGGTGGAGGAGCTCGACCGGACGCAATCCGACGAACGCCTGACGTTGATCAAGGAGGTGACGCGCGCCGCACTGATGGGCGCACGCGGGAACTCCGGCGTCATCCTCTCGCAGATCATTCGCGGTGCCGCGGAGCCGCTCGGCACGAACGGCTCGGTCGACGCACGTGTCCTCGCGCGCTCCTTCCGCTCGGCGAGCGACGCCGCCTATCGCGCGGTCCGCCAGCCGGTCGAAGGGACGATGCTGTCCGTGATCCGCGAGCTTGCTGAGGAGGCGGAGCTGCGCGCGGAAGCGCAGCCGACGAACGCGGAGCTGCTCGAAGCGCTCGTCAGCCGCGGCGAGGAAGCCGTTGCGCGAACGCCGGAGCAGCTGGACGTTCTCCGCGAGGCCGGAGTGGTCGACGCGGGTGGAGCCGGACTGCTCGAGATCGTTCGCGGCCTCGCGGCCACGGTCGCCGGGGTGCCGCTTCCCGAGGTGCCGGTACAGCGGGAGGAACTGGCCGTCGAGGCCATCCACCAAGAGCTCTCGCGCTATCGCTACTGCACGACCTTCGTGATCGAAGGAGAGGCGCTCGACCTGGACGCGATCGAAGCCGAGCTCGAGCAGCTCGGCGACTCGCTCCTCGTGGTCGGCGATCCGGAAGCGGTGAAGGTGCACGTCCACACGGACGAGCCGGGGCGCGCGCTCGCAGTCGGCACGAACGTCGGGGTGATCGAGCGCGTCGAGATCGCGAACATGCACGAGCAGACGCTGCGGCGAGAGGAGCGACTGCTCGAGGTGGTCCCGGATGCGCTGCCCTCCGCAACGGAGGTCGTGGCGGTCGTCGCCGGGGAAGGGAATCGCCGCCTGTTCGAGAGCCTCGGTGCGACGAAGATCGTCGAAGGCGGCCAGACGATGAATCCGTCCACGGCCGACCTCGTCGCCGCGGTGGACTCGACGCGGGCGCCGGAAGTCGTCCTGCTGCCGAACAACTCCAACGTGATCCTGTCCGCGGAGCAGGCGGCAGGCCTGACGGCGAAGCCGGTCGAGCTCGTGCCGACGGATTCGATTCAGGCCGGTCTCGCGGCGATGGTCGCCTTCCAGCCCGAACGTTCGGCGACAGAGAACGCAGCCGAGATGCGCGAGATCCTCGAGGGCGTCGCCACGGGCGAGGTGACGATCGCCTCACGCGACGTCGAGATGAACGGGCTCGCGGTGCGCAAGGGAGCCTGGCTCGGGCTCGCCGGCGGCAAGGCGGTCGCCGGAGGCGCCGACTTCGAGGAGGTGGCCGTCGCGGTCGCCGAGCGCCTCCTGTCCGGGCCGCGGGGCGTGCTGACGCTCCTCACCGGCGCCGACGAACCCGAGCTCGAGGGCCTGCTCGAGCGGATCGAGGAGCTGCACCCGGACCTGGAGCTGGACGTCCAGGCCGGCGGCCAGCCGCATTACCCGCTGCTCCTGTCGGCGGAATAACCTTCGGACCGATGGCCGGGCCGATCCGCCTCGTCCTCGTCGAGGACAACCAGGTGTTCCGCGAGGCGCTGGAGCTCCTGCTCGGGCTCCGTTCCGACATCGAGGTGGTCGCCTCCGTCGGCGAGGGCTCGTCGGCCGCCGGCGTCGTGCGCGAGTTCAAGCCGGACGTCGTGCTGATGGACTACCGCCTCCCGGGAATCGACGGCGTCCAGGCGACCCGGGCCGTGCGCGAGGCTTGGCCCGACGTCGCCGTCGTCTGTCTCACCGCGTCGGCAAACCTCCGCGAGGTCGATGCTCTCTTCGAGGCGGGCGCGGTCGCCTGCCTCTCCAAGGATCAAGAGCTGGACGACATCGTCGATGCGATCCGGCGCGCCGCGTAAGTGGACCTGACCGCGCAGAACGCCGCGATCGTCATCGACTCGACCGCCGACTTCCCCGAAGCACCCGAACGCTTCGCGAACTGGCGCGTCGTTTCCCTCTACGTCCTCTTCGGTGACGAGAGCTACCGCGACTACGTCGAGCTCGCGCCCGCGGAGTTCTACGCGCGCCTGCGCAGCGCGGACGAGCTTCCCACGACCTCGCAGCCGACCCCTGGCGACTTCCTCAAGACGTACGAAGAGCTTGCGGGCTACGAGCGGATCTACTCGCTCCACCTCTCGGCCGCGCTCTCCGGGACGTACCAGAGCGCCACCACGGCGGCGACCGAGCTCGGCGGGAAGGTGCGCACGGTCGACTCGGAGAGCGCGTCCGCCGCGATCGCGATGCTCGGGCTCGCGATCCAGCGCAGGTTGGAGCTCGGAACGACGGACGAGGCGATCGACGCTCTGATCCGCCGCTTCCGGGAGCAGGCCGGGCTGATCTTCACGGTCGATACGCTCGAGTTCCTCCGCCGCGGCGGACGCATCGGCCGGGCGAGTGCGTGGGCAGGCCAGCTCCTGCACGTGAAGCCGATCCTCACGATCAAGAGCGAGGTGATCCCTCTCAAACGTGTGCGCGGAAACCAGAAGGCGATGCAGGAATTCGTCTCGGCCTTCATCGCCGGCACCGAGGACGCGCCGAGCCTGAAGGTCGGCATCGCGCACGCGGATGCGCCCGAGCGCGCGACGCAGCTCCAGAAAATGGTGCGCAGCGAGCGGCCGCAGGCCGAGATCGAGGTCGTCACGACGCTCGGCGCCGTCGTGGGCACGCACGCGGGGCCCGGCACCGTCGGCTTCTTCTGGTTCGATGACAGGGAGTGACGACCGTCGCAGTACGCCTGCCGGTGGGCTTCGGTGGACTAGACGCCGACGAGTGGCCCAGGCCGCGCGCCTTTCCGCGCGCTGAGGCCCTCGAGCGGGAGCTCGACGTTCTTCCGGGTGTCGGGCCCGCCGTGAAGAAGCGACTCGAGCGGCTCGGACTCGTCACAGTCGGCGATCTTCTCGCCCACCGGCCATTCCGCTACGAGGAGCCGGTCCCCGAGCGCCGGATGGCCGACCTGGGACGCGACGAAGAGGTCGCGATCGCCGGAGAAGTTCTCTCGGTCTCGAAGCGGCGGCGGGGACGGCTCCAGATGCTGACCGCGCGGGTCAGCGACGGCAGCGCAACGGTCTCGGCGACCTGGTTCAACCAGCCCTGGCTGGAGCGTCAGCTGCAGCCGGGAACCCCTGTGCGGCTTCGCGGCCGGCAGGGCCGGTACGGCTTCGACGTCCGCAGCTTCGACATCGGCGACGGCGAGGCGACCGCGGACTTCGCGCCGGTCTACCCGGCGAGTGAGCAGATCACGGCGAAGAAGCTGCGCGAGCTCGTCGGAGCGGCGCTTCCCGCCGCGCTGGCGGACCCGCTGCCGGCGTCGTTGAAAGAGAAAGAGCAGCTGCCGCAGCGCAACGACGCGCTCTGGTCGCTGCATCGGCCGCGCTCGCTGGCCGAGGCCGAGGCGGGCCGCCGGCGACTCGCGTTCGACGAGCTCCTCGTGCTGCAACTCGGCCTCGCGCGGCGCCGGCGCGAGCGTGAGACCGAGATCGCGCCGGCACTTCAGCCGGCAGGCGATCTCGTCGCGCGGTATCGCGACGTCCTTCCCTTCCGCCTGACGGAGCACCAAGAGCGCGCGATCGCCGAGATCGACGCCGATCTCGAGCGCACCGTGCCGATGCAGCGGCTGCTGCAGGGGGACGTCGGCTCGGGGAAGACGGTCGTAGCCCTCTATGCGCTGCTGCGAGCGGTCGAAGCGGGGCGCCAGGGAGCGCTGATGGCCCCGACCGAGACGCTCGCGGAGCAACACTTCCTCACGCTCGAAGAGCCCTGTCGCGAGCTCGGTATCACGTGCGCGCTGCTGACGAGCTCTTCTCCGAAGCGCGAGCGAGATCTCGCGCCGTCCGCAGACATCGTCGTCGGCACGCACGCGCTCATTCAGGAGGGAGTGCTCCTGCGGGACCTCGCGGTCGCGGTCGTCGACGAACAACACCGCTTCGGCGTGGCGCAGAGAAGGGCTCTTGCGGGTGCGCCTGGCGGGATGGGGGTTAACGGGACGCGGGCAGAGCCCGCGTCCCTCTCGAGCGGCAGCGCAAGCGCTGCCGCGGGCGTCGAGCAACGGCGCGCGCTGGCCGAGGGCCGATCGCCGCACGTTCTGCACATGACCGCAACGCCGATTCCGCGCACCCTCGCCCTGACGGTCTACGGCGACCTCTCGGTCTCGGAGATCGCGAAGCCGCCCGCGAACCGCAAGCCGATCAAGACCGCGTGGGTGACGGAGGAGCGCAGCGCCGCGGCGTACACGCGGCTTCGAAAGCACCTGGACG
>WNGA01004165.1_pt1 | contig 27421 bp, 24 predicted proteins | sample 5400061 | NCBI WGS metagenome assembly WNGA01 (sample SAMN13153366, study PRJNA577476) | soil metagenome | isolation source: 100 cm soil or saprolite under grassland replicate 2 | place: USA:California | collected 2016-06-15
TTCTCGCCCTGGACGGGGCGCAGCTCCTGGTCAACGTCTCCTCGTCGCCCGGCCGTGACCTGGCGGCGACCAACGAGGTCGGCCTGGGCACCGCCACGTCCTGGCGGACGCTCATGCGGACCTACGCTCAGCTGACCACGAGTGTGGTCGTCTTCTGCAATCGGGTCGGCGTGGATGAGTCGATCAGCTTCTGGGGCGGCTCGGAAGTCATCTCGCCGGCGGGCCGGGCGCTGTTCAGCGCGCCTCTCTGGGACGAGGGCCTGTTCACGGTCGACGTCGACCTGGGGGACATCCGCCGCGAGAGGATCGCCCTGCCGCTCCTCCGCGACGAGCGGCCCGAGCTGGTCGCTCGCGAGCTCGCCCGAATCGTCGCCGAGCGAGCCGGCATGGCGCCCGACTCGACCGCCGCCGACGGCTCCGAGCCCGGTCTCGACGTCGCCCCGATCCCGGCGATCGATGGGTCCCTCCGATGACGAAGCAAGTTGTTCCTCGACGCGAGACTTCCGGGGCACCTGCGCCGATGTTCGACCTGCCGGCCGAGCTCGAGATCGACACCTCCGTTGCCCGGCGGGTCATTGCCGAGTTCATCCGGGGCCAGCTCCGCCAGGCGGGCTTCGAGCGGGCCCTCGTGGGCCTGTCGGGCGGGATCGACTCGGCGCTCGTGGCCTACCTCGTGGCCGAGGCGATCGGGGCCGATCGCCTGCTGGCGGTGCTCATGCCCTACCGGACATCGTCGCCCGCCTCGCGTGGCGACGCCGAGGAGGTCGTCCGGCGCCTGGGGAGCGCCTCCGAGGTCGTCGACATCACGCCGATGGTCGACGGGTACTTCGGCTCGCAGCCCGACGCGTCCGATCTTCGCCGGGGCAACTTCATGGCCCGGGTGCGGATGGCCGTGCTGTACGACCGGTCGGTGACCTGGGGAGGGCTGGTGGTCGGCACGAGCAACAAGTCCGAGGCCCTCATCGGCTACACGACGATCTTCGGCGACGCCGCGTCCGCCTTCAACCCGATCGGCGACCTCTACAAGAGCCAGGTCCGGCAGGTGGCGGCCGATATCGGAGTGCCAGAACAGATCATTCGCAAGGCTCCCTCGGCCGACCTGTGGCCCGACCAGACCGACGAGGTGGAGGGCGGGTTCACCTACCCCGCGCTCGATCGGCTCCTGTACTGGATGATCGACCGGCGCCGCACCGACGCCGAGTTGGCGGAGATGGGCTTCGAGCCGGCGACGGTCGCCAAAGTTGGGCGCATGGTGGCCGGCTCCGAGTTCAAGCGGCAGGTCCCGCCGATCGCCAAGCTCGGGCCGCGCACGGCCGGAGTCGACTACCTCTACCCGCGACGACGGCCAGGCTCGACGCGCGGGTGACGGGCCAGCCGGGAGAGTCCGGACCGGCGGGGGCGACACCGGGGGGCCGGCTGTACGTCGTCGCCACGCCGATCGGGAACCTTTCCGACGTCACGCTGCGGGCGCTCGAGGTGTTGCGGACGGTGCCCCTCGTGGCAGCCGAGGACACCCGCATCTCCCGCCGGCTGCTCGATCGCCACGGGATCGCCACCCGGCTGACGAGCTTCCATGCCCGAAATGCCGCGGCCCGGCTGCCGGCACTGCTGGATCATCTGCACGGAGGCGCCGACCTCGCGCTGGTGACCGATGCCGGCACGCCCGGGGTGTCGGACCCGGGCGAGGAGCTCGTCCGAGCGTGGGCGGGGGAGGGCGGCACCGTCGTGCCGGTCCCCGGCGCATCGGCCGTATTGGCGGCGCTCGTCGCGAGCGGGCTGGCCGGGCCCCGCTGGTCGTTCGAGGGGTTCCTGCCCCGGTCGGGCCGGGAGCGGCGCGAACGCCTGGCGCGGATCGCGGTCGACGAGCGGGCAACCGTCCTGTTCGAGGCGCCCAGCCGGGTGACTACCACCCTCTTGGACCTGGCGGCCGCCTGCGGACCCGAACGGCCGATCGCGATCTGCCGCGAGCTGACGAAGATCCACGAGGAGATCGTCCGTGGTGCGGTCGGCGAGCTGGCGACCTTGGCCCGGCAAGGCACGTTGACGCTCAGGGGCGAGTTCGTCGTGGTCATTGGCGCGCAATCCGGGAGGACGGCCGCATCGGCCACGACGGTGGCAGCCAACGAGGGACTCGTGGCAGCCCGTGCCGAGGTCGAGCGACTCGTCGGCGAGGGTGTGGCGCGAGGCGAGGCTGCTCGCCGTGTGGCCGCCTCGAGCGGGCTGCCGCGTCGCACCCTGTACGAGGCCCCGGATCACGCGGGTCAGGAGACGGCGGCGGGCGCGAGGGGAAGTCACCCGCCGCCGTAGAGAGGAGGCCCGAATCAGGCTGCGTTGACCGCCTCGTCGTCCGCCTCCTGGGCCGCGTCGTCACCCAGCTCGCCGTCGGCGATCGGCTCTGACGCCGGAATCGAGTCGCCCGCCGGGGTCTCACCGAGGCGCGCGGCCTGCGCCACCAGGGCATCGGCCGCCGTCTCGGCGTCGTAGTCCTTCTTGCGCCGGCCGGACAGCATCTCGACGTTGGTGGCGACGACCTCGGTCTTCCAGTGCCGCTGCCCACGGTCGTCGTCCCACGACCGGGTCTGGAGGCGCCCCTCGATCGCGACCTGCTGGCCCTTGCCCAGATACTGCCCGCAGATCTCGGCAAGGCGGTCCCAGGCGACGACGTTGTGGAACTCTGCTTTCTCCTGCCCATTGGTCCGGTACGCGTTCGTCGCGATCCCGAACTGGGTGACGGTCTTGCCGCTGGCGAGACTGCGCAGCTCCGGGTCGCGGGTGAGGCGCCCGGTCAGAAGGACCTTGTTCACGGTCCGTTTCTCCTTCTCGGCCGGCCGACGGGGATCGGGCCGGTCCTGCGTGGCGGGAACGACACGGCGGGTACGAGCGGACCCTAGCGAATGACGCTTCATCGTCGCTTTCGCCGCCTCGGCCCCGGGTCACCGGCGACGTATCGCGCGCTCACTCGGCCCGTTCGCACTATCGCAAACATCGAGCCGGGCATAGGATGGACCCGCCGGTTGGTCGTATGACGTTTGGTTCGTAGTGGAACCGGCCGAGGAGGAAGCGATGGGCGACCCGGAAGCCGAGGCGGACGCGATCGGCGGCGCCCAGGATCAGACGACCCAGCCTGACCCCGCCCAGCAGCTCGACAGCGACGCCTGGTTCGCCGAGTTCCTCTCGGAAAACGCCGAGAAGCTCGAGCTGCACAACCGTGAGGCTCTCGACGAGGTGCGGGCCGACGTCGCGGCCGCCAATGCCAGGCACGACCGGGAGCTGGAGATCGCGGAGGAACACCGCCAGTTCCATGGATCCGGCGACCGACTCGCGGCGATGGAGGACGAGCTGGCGGCCAAAGCGGAGGCCGCCGCGGCCGATGCGGAAGCAGAAGCGAAGCGACTCGAGGCCGAGTCCAAGGAGCTATACACCATCGCCGGCGACCACACAAATGAGGCTCGAATTCGTCACGACCAGGCTCAGGCTTTGGAACGGGCCGCCGCCGACGAGCGGGAGTCGCGGGCGTTGAGCCACCCTGGCGAGGAGGACGCCAACCGGTAGCCGGAGGGTGGATCGCCCACCCAGCCGGCCGTCACCTTGCCGAGGCGTCAGCCCCTGAGGCCGCGGCGCCGTCCCCACCGGGGCCGCCGACTCGACGCCGCCGGCGTCGTCGCCGGGCTGGGATGACCGCGCTTCGATCGGCGGCCAGCAGCTCGCCGTCGATCCGTAGGCCCGACATGAGCGCGATCCGCGGATCGGGTACCGGCTCGCGGTCGGCGTAGAGGTCGACGAACACCTCGTAGGGATAGCCGCGGCCCGAGAATCGCTCGTGATGGTGGAGGATGATCGGGACCGCCTCGCGCAGGTTGGTCGCCTGCTCCAGGATGAGCTGGCCGATGCGAGGATGCTGGACGACCGCCCGCCACTCGGCCGATGTGAGCGAGGAGGGCTTCTCCAGGATCTCTTCCGGCAGCCCCACCTTGCCGATGTCGTGGAGCAGGGCCGCCAGGCGGATCCGGTCGACCTCCGCCTCAGGAAGGTCGAGCCGGCGAGCCAGGTCGACCACGATCGAGGCGATGAGCGCCGACGGCTGGCCGCGATAGTGCGAGAGCGGCGAGATGACCGCGGTGAGCGCCGACTGGGCGGCGTCGCGCGCGGCCCGTCCGACCTCCTGGGCGCGGCTGCGACCGCCGGTCGAGATCGGAGCGCGGGGGACACGCGCGTCATCGTCAGGCTCGGCGAAGACGTACGTTTGGTTCCGGCCGAGTGACTTGGCCGAGTACATCGCCGCATCGGCGTCCCGGACGAGCGCGTCCAGCCGAAGGAGCTGGCCCTGGCCGCCCGCGATGCCGATCGAGACGGTCACGCTGAGGACAGGGTTGCCCTCCACCGCGAACTTCTGGCGCTGGACCAGGAGGCGCAGCTTCTCTGCGAGGACGGCCGCCTCGTCGACACCGGTCTCGGTCAGGAGGAGCATGAACTCCTCGCCGCCGTAGCGGCCGATCGTGTCGGTCGCCCGCAGGTGCGAGCGAACCGTCTGGGCGACGCCCCGCAGGACGATGTCGCCGGCGTTGTGGCCGTAGGTGTCGTTCACCTGCTTGAAATGGTCGATGTCGATGAAACCGAGCGAGAACGGGCGGCTGTAGCGGGTTGCCCGCTCGACCTCGGTGAACAGTGCAGCCAGCAGCGCCTGGCGATTGGCGACGCCGGTCAGCCGGTCGACCGTTGCCGCGTCGTGGCTCTCCAGCAGGGCCGCGGACATGTCGTTCACGGCCCGCCCCAATCGACGGAAGACCCCGGGCCCGTGCGGCTCGAGGGTCATGCCCAGCTGCCCGGCCGCGATGTGCTCCGCGGCCTCGATGATCGCCAGCAGCCGCACACGGACGTACAGCCACATGAGGGCCGTCGTGAGGCATACCCCGATGATGCCCGCCGCGACCGCCGCCAGCACCGCGTAACCGAACTCGCCGGCCGAGCGGTTGAGGATGGAGGGCACGCCGACGAGCACGGCGAACAGCGCGGCTGGAACCACGAGTCCCAGCGCCCCGACGAGACGCATCACGCGTCAAGCGTATCGGCGCGATCCGGCCGGCCGACCGTGCCGGACGTACGGGTTGCGATCGCCGGAGGTCCCATGCGCATGCCCGTGCCTGCCGGCTGGTCAGATACGAACGCCGTACGTACGTCCCACGGCCGGCCTCCACTGATACGCGCCAGATACGAGCCAGGCTCGTCAATTCGGCCCCTTGAGGATCGATTGCGTGCCAGATACGAGCCACCTTCGTCGTTGGCAGGAGAGTCGTGCCACTGACGAACACGGCTCGTACGTGTCAGGCCAGCGCCGCGTGAAGCCGTGGCACACTCGAGCGCTCGTGCGTGGGTCGGGCCGGCGAGCGCCGGCCCGTGCGGCCCGGCAGTGGCCGGCACAAACCGACGCCCTCACGAACCTGGCTCGTATTTTGTCGAGAACGCTTCCGGCAAACGCGAGACGCGTCGGAACGACCACGGGCCGGCCGGTCCGGCTGCTATACTCCGCCCGTCCTCGAACCCGCGGGCCGAGCCCGCCGCGAAGGAGAACGAGATCGCTCGAGGAAGGCGCACCGTTCGCCCCGAGAGACGGACGCGCACCTTCGGCCAGCCTCATCGCCGCATCTCCGGCGAGGCACAGGTAGAGTCTATCCAGGTCCCGAGCCGATGGGCCGGGGCCTTTTTCGTTGGCGCGACCGGTTCCATCCCACGGGCCAGGAGGCGGCCCTGATGCCGGCCACGGTGATCGTGGGTCTCCAGTGGGGTGACGAGGGCAAGGGCAAGGCCACCGATTTCCTGGCCGAGCCGGTCACGCTCGTCGTTCGCGGCCATGGCGGGGACAATGCCGGGCACACGATCGTCGTTGGCGACGAGACGTTCAAGCTCCACCTGATCCCGGCCGGCGTCCTGTACCCGCATATCACCGCCGTGATCGGCAGCGGAGTGGTCGTTAACCCGGAGACCCTCATCGCCGAGCTTGACATGCTCGCCGAGCGCGGGATCGACACGACCAAGGTGCGGGCCAGCGGCGCCGCACATGTCATCCTGCCCTATCACCGTGCGCTCGATACGGCCCGAGAGGCGTCGCTCGGCAACGGCCGGGTGGGGACCACCGGGCGGGGCATCGGGCCGGCCTACGAGGATCGGGCCGCCCGGACCGGCCTGCGCATGGAGGACCTGCTCGATCGCGCCGTCCTCGAGCGCAAGCTCGTCCGAGTGCTGAAGGAGAAGCGGGCGGTCCTCGATAGCCTGGGCGCCGAAGCGAGCCCGTCGGCCGAGCCGCTCGTCGAACAGGCACTGGGCTGGGGCGAGCGGCTCCGGCCGCACATCGTCGACACCACGTGGCTCGTCCAGGCGGCTCTGCGCCGCGGCGACCATGTGCTCGTGGAGGGTGCCCAGGGGACGCTCCTGGACATCGACCACGGCAGCTATCCCTACGTCACCTCATCGAATGCCATCGCGGCCGGTGCATGCGCCGGTGCCGGCATCGGACCGCTCCAGGTCGACGAGGTCATGGGCGTCACCAAGGCCTATGCCACGCGGGTCGGCTCGGGACCGTTCCCCACGGAGCTGCACGACGAGATCGGCGAGGGGATCGCATCGCGTGGCAACGAGTACGGGACCACCACGGGACGACGACGACGCGTGGGTTGGCTCGACGCGGTCCCGCTCAGGTTCGCGGTCGCGGTGAATTCGGTGACCTCGATCATGCTCAACAAGATCGACATCCTGTCTGGCATCGATCCGATCAGGCTCTGCGTCGCGTACGAGATCGACGGGCGACGCATCGAGGCCTGGCCATCGCAGGCCGGCCTCCTGGAGCGGGCAATCCCGATCTACCGCGACTTCCCGGGCTGGACGGAGCCCATCCACGACGTTCGCACGCTGCGCGACCTGCCGGAGAACGCCCGGCATTACGTCACCGCGATCGAGGAACAGGCCGGCGTCCCAATCGTTCTCCTGTCGGTCGGCCCCGAGCGGACACAGACGATCGAGCGTGCCTGGCGCCCGATGCGTCACCAGCCGGTGGTACCGGGATGAGCCTCCCGGTCATGCCCACCCGGATCCTCCTGATCGGCGGCGGCGGTCGAGAGCACGCGCTCGCCTGGAAGCTGGCGACCGAGCCAGGCATCAACCGGGTGATCGCCGCGCCGGGCAGCGAGGCGATCGCGACGGAGCCTCGCGTCCATCGCGCGGCGGCGGTCGACGCGTCCGACGGCGCGGCCCTGGTGGCGCTGGCGCGGCGTGAGGCGGCCGAGCTCGCTGTCATCGGGCCGGAGGCGCCCCTGGCGGCCGGGGTTGCCGACGCCCTGCGAGCCGCCGGCGTGCCGACCTTCGGCCCGTCACGAGCCGCAACCAGGATCGAGAGCAGCAAGGCCTTCTGCCGGGAGGTGGCGGGCGCCGCCGGGGTTCCGATGGCCCGCGGCGCGGCATTCTCGGCGCTGGAGCCGGCGCTCGAAGCTGCCGCCGGGCTCGCCACTCGCGGCGGGATCGTGGTCAAGGCCGACGGCCTGGCCTCGGGCAAGGGCGTGACCGTGTGCGAGGACCTGGCGGAGGCCGAGGCGGCGCTTCGGGACATCTTCGCGGAGCCCCGCGCGGACGATGCCCATCCGACTACTGGATCGCCCCGGGTCATCGTCGAGGAGCGGCTCGTCGGGCGGGAGGCCAGCCTCATCGCGCTGTGCGACGGGCGCGACGCGGTGGCGCTGCCGGCCGCGCGCGATCACAAGCGCCTGCTGGACGGCGACCGCGGACCGAACACCGGCGGGATGGGCGCCTACTCGCCCCTGCAGGACATACCCGACGGCCTGGCCCGCCAGGTCGTCGAAACGGTCCACTATCCGCTGCTTGCCGAGCTCGCCCGGCGCGGCACGCCGTTCACCGGAGCGCTCTATGCGGGCCTCATGCTGACCGACGACGGACCCGTGCTGCTGGAGTGCAACGCCCGGTTCGGCGACCCCGAGACGCAGGTCATCCTGCCTCGCCTGCTCCTGCCGCTGGGTCCGCTGCTCCTCGCCGCGGCGCGGGGAAGGCTCGCGTCCGCCCTCGGCGCACTGGGGATCGCCGATCGGCTGCTGCCGGCGTCTTCGTCGGCGACGGTCGGGGTGGTCCTCGCCGGCCGCCGCTACCCGACCGTCGCCGCCCAGGGCGATGCGATCGCCGGCCTGGCCGAGGCGACGAGTCTGGGCGGACTCGTCTTCCATGCCGGCACACGTCGGGCCGCCGCGGGTGGATACGAAACGAACGGTGGACGGGTTCTGACGGTAGTGGGGCGCGGGCCAGACATGGCATCGGCGCGGGCGGCAGCGGAGCGGGCGGCCGACGCGATCTCGTTCGCTGGCGCCCAGCGGCGCCGAGACATCGCCGCCGACCTGCCGGCGGCGGTCGTTCCCGAGCGGGTTCCCGCATGATCCGCCGCTACACGCTCCCGGAGATGGGCGCCATCTGGACCGATCCGGCGCGCTTCGAAGCGATGCTCCGGGTCGAAAAGGCCGTGAGCCGGGCCCAGGCCGCCCGCGGCCTCGTGCCGGCTGCCGCGGTGGCGGCGATCGAGGCCAGGGCCACCGTGGACGTCGACCGGATCGCCGAGATCGAGCGGACCACCGACCATGACGTGATCGCCTTCGTGACCCAGGTCGCAGAGACGGTCGGCCCCGACGGCCGCTACCTCCACCTCGGGCTCACGAGCAGCGACGTCGTCGACACGGGCCTGGCCCTCCAGCTGCGCGCGGCCGGCGAGCGCCTGCTGGCCGACTGCGACGCACTGCTGGCGATCCTCGTCCGCCGCGCCCGGGCCGAGGCGGACACCGTGATGATGGGCCGGACCCACAGCGTCCACGCCGAGCCCACGACGCTCGGCGCCAAGCTCGCCGGCTGGGCGTTCGAGCTCCATCGCGATCGGCGCCGCCTTGCCGCGGCGGTCGACGAGATCGCGACCGGCAAGATCTCGGGGCCGGTCGGCACGTACAGCCACGTCGGGCCGGACGTCGAGGCGGACGTCCTGGCGGAGCTCGGGCTCCACGTCGATCCGGTCAGCACCCAGATCGTCCAGCGCGACCGGCATGCCGCGCTGCTTGCGGCGATCGCGATCACCGGCGGCTCGCTGGAGCGCTACGCGACCGAGATCCGGAACCTCCAGCACACCGAGATCGGCGAGCTGCAGGAGCCGTTCCGGCCGGGCCAGGCCGGCAGCAGCGCGATGCCCCACAAGCGCAACCCGATCGTCTGCGAGCGGATTGCCGGCCTGGCCCGCCTCCTGCGCGGCTACGCCCAAACGGCCTTCGAGGATCAGCCCCTCTGGCACGAGCGCGACATCAGCCACAGCAGCGCGGAGCGGGTCATCCTGCCCGACGCGACCATCCTGCTCGACTACATGCTCGTGAAGTTTGCGTCGGTCATGGAGGGTCTCGTCGTCCGCGGCGAGCGCATGCGCGAGAACATCGAGCGTGGCCTGGGGCTGCACGCCAGCAGCCGGGTCCTCGTCGCCCTCGTCGACGAGACGGGCTGCTCGCGCGAGGAGGCCTACGCGATCGTCCAGCGAGCGGCCCTTCGCGCCGCCGACGAGCGCCGGCCGCTGCGCGAGCTGCTGGCGCTCGATCCGCTCGTCGCCAAGCGCCTTTCCCTGGCGGCGCTGGACGCCTGCTTCGACGACACTGCCGCGCTGCGCCACGTGCCCGCGATCATCGCCCGCCTCGACACCCTGGACGGGAGAACCCATGTCGCTCGCTAACCTGTTCGTCCGCTCCGGCAAGGTCCGCGACCTCTACCGGCTCGGCGACGACCGCCTCCTCATCGTGGCCTCGGACCGCCTGTCTGCCTTCGACGTGGTCCTGCCGACACCAATCCCCGACAAGGGCAAGGTCCTGACCGGCCTGTCCCGGTTCTGGTTCGCGGAGACCGAGGGCATCGTCGACAACCACCTGATCGCCACCGATCCGGCCGAGCTGCCGGCCGCGCTGCGGCGGGCCGTGGTCCGGCCTTCGGACAGCTCCCGGGACGACGACGAGACCGCGGCCGAGACCCTTCGCGGACGGATGATGCTCTGCCGGGAGGTCGACATCCTGCCGATCGAGATCATCGTCCGGGGCTACCTGGCCGGCTCCGGCTGGAAGGAGTACCAGGCAACCGGCGAGCTGTGTGGGATCCGCCTGCCCGACGGATTGCAGGAGAGCGAGCGGTTGCCGGCGCCGATCTTCACCCCGTCGACGAAGGCCGACATCGGCGCCCACGACGAGAACATCACGTTCGACTCCATGGTCGAGCGGCTCGGCGCGGACCCGGCCGCCGCGGACCTGGCCGAGCGTATCCGGGAGGTCGCGCTCCGCCTGTACGGGTACGCCGCCGCGGTTGCAGAGCGGGCCGGCATCATCCTGGCCGACACGAAGTTCGAGTTCGGGACCGACGCTCGCGGTCGGCTCGTCCTGGCCGACGAGGTGCTCACGCCCGACTCGTCCCGCTTCTGGGAGGCCGCGGCGTACGAGCCCGGTCATCCGCAGCCGTCGTACGACAAGCAGTTCGTCCGGGACTGGCTCGAGGGGCAGGACTGGGACAAGACGGCGCCCGGCCCCGAGCTCCCGCCCGAGATCGTGGCCGGGACACGAGAGCGCTACGTGGCCGCCTACGAGAAGATCACCGGGGCGAGCTTCGCCCGGTACCTGGCGGAGGACTCGATCGCCCAATGAACGACGATCGCCCGCAGGCGCCCGAGGACCGCCGCCACGACCTTCGGCCAGAGCAATCCTTCCGGTACGCGGTGAACGTCATGCCCAAGCCGGGCATCCTCGATCCGCAGGGTCGTGCGGTGGAGCAGAGCCTGCCCCACCTGGGGGTCGAGGGCGTTGCCGCAGTGCGCGTCGGCCGGAGGGTGGAGCTGAGCGTGACGGCGGCCGAAGAGCCCGAGGCCCGGGCGACGGTGGAGCGGCTCGCGGCTGAGCTGCTGTCCAACCCGCTCATCGAGGTCCACGCGATCGAGCTGCTCGGCGCGGTGGCGCCGCTCGAGGCCGTCCGATGACCCGAATCGGCGTCGTCGTCTTCCCCGGCAGCAACTGCGACCGGGACACGCTCTACGCGCTCGAGCTGGCCGGCGCGGAGGCGATCCCGTTGTGGCACGAGGCGGCTGACCTGGGCGGCGTGGCTGCCGTCGTCCTGCCCGGTGGCTTCGCCTACGGCGACTACCTGCGGGCCGGGGTCATCGCCCGGTTCAGCCCGGTCATGCGCAGCGTCGCGGCATTCGCCCGCGACGGCGGGCTGGTCCTGGGCATCTGCAACGGCTTCCAGGTGCTGGCCGAGGCGGGCCTCGTGCCCGGCGCCCTGCTGCGCAACCGCGGCCTGCGCTTCCTGGGCCGCGACGTCCAGATCACGCCGGAACGGTTGGACACGCCGTTCACCCGGAGCGTTCCCGATCGCCACCCATTGCGCATGCCGATCGCTCACGGCGAGGGCTGCTACTACGCCGACGAGGCCACCCTGACCCGGCTGGAGACGGAGGGCCGGGTGCTCTTCCGATACGCCCGTCCGGACGGACGGCCCGCCTGGACCGGCGACGACGCCGCGAATCCCAATGGCTCGTTGCGGGGGATTGCCGGCGTCCTCAACGAGGCCGGCAACGTGGCCGGCCTGATGCCCCACCCCGAGCGCGCGGCGGAGGCAATCCTCGGCTCCGACGATGGGATGCTCCTCATCCGCTCGCTCGTGGAGTCGGCGGCCGAGCGAGCCGGCTCCGGCGGCGCCGTCGTCGTGGCCGCACGGTGACCGTCGAGGAGATGATGCCCGCCGGCGTCCCATCGGCCGATTCCGGGCCGGCCGAGGCGACGGACGCCCCCCTGCATCGCTCGCTCGGCATCACGGACGACGAGCTGGCGGCCATCCGGAACCGGCTCGGCCGGACCCCGAATCACCTGGAGCTGGCGATGTTCAGCGTCATGTGGAGCGAGCATTGCTCGTACAAGAGCAGCCGCCCGCTCCTCCGGACGCTCCCGACGACCGGGCAGGGGGTCGTGGCCGGCCCCGGGGAGAACGCCGGCGTCGTCGACATCGGCGACGGTCTGGCCGTCGCGTTCAAGATCGAGTCGCACAATCATCCCAGCGCCGTGGAGCCGTACCAGGGTGCGGCCACTGGCGTGGGCGGCATCCTGCGCGACGTCTTCACGATGGGCGCGCGACCGATCGCCGTGCTCGACGCGCTGCGTTTCGGCGATCCGGCCGATCCGCGGACCCGGCATCTCGTGGAGGGCGTCGTTCGGGGCGTCGGCGGCTACGGCAACTGCGTGGGGGTGCCTACCGTCGGCGGCGAGCTCGTCTTCGACCCGAGCTACCAGGGCAATCCCCTGGTCAACGTCATGGCAATCGGGCTGCTGCGGCTGGAACGGCTCACCCTGGCCCACGCGCCCGGGCCGGGCAACCTCGTCCTCCTGTTCGGCTCGGCGACCGGCCGGGACGGCATCGGCGGGGCGTCGGTCCTGGCCTCGGCCACGTTCACGGACGACAACCCGTCGAAGCGGCCGTCGGTGCAGGTCGGCGATCCGTTCGCGGAGAAGCTGCTCATCGAGGCGAGCCTGGAGCTGATCGAGCGGGGCCTGGTTGAGGGACTCCAGGATCTGGGGGCCGGCGGCATCACCTGCGCCACGTCGGAGACCGCCGACCGGGCCGGTACGGGCATCCTGGTCGATCTCGATGCGGTGCCACGTCGCGAGCCGGGCATGGCGCCGTTGGAGGTCATGATCTCCGAGAGCCAGGAACGGATGTGCGCCATCGTCCGGCCCGACCGTGTAGAGGCGGTCCGTGAGGTGTGCGAACGCTGGGGCCTGCCGGTCGCCGTGATCGGCCGGGTCACCCACGATGGCGACGTGGCGGTCGTGGAGGGGGGGCTGGATGCCGCCGGCCACGCCCGGCCCGGGGCGCGTGAGCTGGCCCGGATCCCAGCGCGCGCGCTTGCATCCGACGCGATCGTCCACGATCGACTCGCCGCGCCGCCACCGCGGCGACGGTCGGCCCCCGCCCCCGGGCCGGCCAGGGAGCCGTCCGACGCCCTGCCCGAACGAGGCATGGATCCGGGGGCGGTCCTCCTCGCCCTCGTCGGCAGCCCGAACCTGTCCTCGCGCCGCTGGGTCACCGACCAGTACGACGGCACCGTCCAGGCCAACACCGTGGCCGATCCCGGGCACGGGGCGGCCGTCCTCCGCATCAAGGGCACGTCGAAGGCGCTGGTCGCCTCGACCGACGCGAACCAGGCCGTCGGCAGCATCGACCCCTGGCTGGGTGCCGCGTTGAGCGTGGCCGAGGCGACCCGCAACGTGTCGATCACCGGCGCCCGACCGCTGGGGGTGACCAACTGCCTGAACTACGGCGACCCGACCCGACCGGAGGCGTTCTGGCAGCTCAAGGAGGCCGTCCGCGGCCTGGGCGACGCGTGCCGAGCACTGGGGGTTCCGGTCACCGGCGGCAATGTCTCGCTGTACAACGAGTCCCCCGGCGGCGCCATCGCGCCGACGCCGGAGATCGGGGTGGTCGGCCTGCTGGACGATGTCGGAACCCGCGTCGGGCCGGCGTTCGCCCTGGAGGGAGACATGGTGACGCTCGTCGGTGAGGCGACGCCCGGGCTGGCCGGCAGCGCCTACGCGAGCCTGGCCGGAGTGGCGTCCGAGGACGGTCCGCCGAGCCTGGACCTGGAGCGCGAAGCCGCCCTGCAGGAGTGGATTCGGGAGGCCGTGGCCCGCGGTCTCGTTGCGTCGGCCCAGGACGTCTCGGGCGGCGGCCTCGCAGTGGCCATCTCGGAAGGCGCGATCTGGGGTGGGCTCGGCGCGCGCCTCAGGCTGCCGGTCGGCGGGTCGCCCGCGGTCGAGCTGTTCGGCGAGAGCCCGTCCCGGCTCGTGGTCACGGCCCGGCCGCGGCACGCGCCTGCGCTCATGCTGCTGGCCCGCCAGTTCGGCCTGCCGGTTGAGCCGCTTGGTGTGGTGGGCGGTGAGCGGCTGGTCATCGAGCTGACCGGCCACGGCGCGACCGGCGCGGCCGAGGAGCGCGGGTCGCGGATCGCCGACGCCCTGGACGTGGCCGTCGCCGACCTCCGCCACGCCTGGGACCAGGGGCTGGCCCGGGCCCTCGGCGGGATTCCCGCTGCCGGTCCGGAGGACGGCTGACATGTGCGGCATCTTCGGAGCGGTCCTGCCGGCCTCGTTCGACGCCGGTGGAGCGGAGGCCGGGGCGGTGGCCGCGCTCGGGCTGTTCGCCCTCCAGCATCGCGGCCAGGAGTCGGCCGGGCTCGCGGTGAGCGACGGCGAGCAGCTCATGCTCTACAAGGATCTGGGGCTCATCTCGAGCGTCCTCGACGAGCGCCGCCTGCCGAGCCTCCGCGGCCGGCTGGCAATCGCTCACTGCCGCTACTCGACCACGGGGTCGACCGTCTGGGAGAACGCCCAGCCCACGTTCCGGCTGGGGCCGCGCCGGGCGATCGCGGTGGGGCACAACGGGAACCTCGTCAACACCCGGGAGCTGCTCGGCCGGCTCCGGGGCGGACGGGCGCGCCTGCCGGCCTCGACGGACACGGAGTTGCTCACGGCCCTGCTGGCCGACGAGCCGGCCGCCGACACGGTGGACGCCCTCCTGCGGGTCCTGCCGACGGTCCGCGGGGCATACAGCCTGGTCGTCCTCGACGAGCGGCGGGTGATCGGCGTCCGCGACTCCTTCGGCTTTCGCCCGTTGGTGCTGGGCCGCCTGCCGGCCGCCTCGCTCGGATCCAACGCGCCGGCCCTGTGGAGCGATGACGGGGCGACTGCGGACGGCTGGTGCCTCTCGTCGGAGACGGCCGGCCTCGACATCGTCGGGGCGGAATACGTGCGGGACGTCGAGCCGGGCGAGATGGTCATCCTGGAGGAGGGCCACGAGCCGCGTTCGGTCCGGTTCGCCGAAGCCCACCCGGCGCTGTGCGTCTTCGAGCTCATCTACTTCGCGCGTCCCGATTCCTACATGGAGGGTCGCAACCTCTACGAGGCCCGGCGCCGGATGGGCATGGAGCTGGCCCGCGAACACCCGGCCGAGGCGGACCTGGTCATGCCGGTCCCGGACACGGGGGCGCCGGCGGCGGCCGGCTTCTCGGAGGCGTCCGGTCTGCCGTTCCGGGAGGGGCTCGTCCGCAACCGGTACAGCGGCCGGACGTTCATCCAGCCGTCGCAGACGATGCGCCAGCGGGGCGTGACGATCAAGCTCAACCCGCTGCGCGAGGTGGTCCGCGGCCGGCGGCTCGCGGTGGTCGACGATTCGATCGTGCGCGGCACCACCACCAAGCAGATCGTCTCGCTCCTGCGGAAGGCCGGCGCCGAGGCCGTCCACGTCCGGATCAGCGCGCCGCCGATCTACCATCCATGCTTCTACGGCATCGACACCCAGGTCGAGACCGAGCTCATCGCGGCCTCCAAGTCCCATGACGAGATCCGCGACTTCATCGGCGCGGACAGCCTGGGCTACCTGTCGATCAAGGGCGTCCTGGCCGCCCTCGACCTGCCGTACGAGCGGTTCTGCTTCGCCTGCTTCGACGGCCGCTATCCGGAGCCCGTGCCTTACGACGCGGCGAGCCGCAAGTTCATCCTGGAGGAGGCGCCGGTCGAGGTGCATGGCTGATCGGACTCGCGCCTACGCGGCCGCCGGCGTCGACCTCGCCGCCGGTGACCGGGCGGTCGAGCTCATGCGTGCCGCCGTCGAGTCCACCCACCGGCCGGAGGTCATCACCGGCCTGGGCGGCTTCGGCGCCGCGGTCGCCGTGCCGTCCGGCTATCGCGAACCCGTCCTGGTGTCGTCGACCGACGGGGTGGGGACGAAGACGGCGATCGCGGCCGCCCTGGGCCGCTACGACACGGTCGGCATCGATCTCGTGGCCATGTGCGTGGACGACGTCGTGTGCAGCGGCGCAGCGCCGCTCTTCTTCCTCGACTACGTCGCGGTCGGGCGGCTCGACCCGAGCAACGTCGCCGAGCTCGTCGGCGGCGTGGCGGCGGGCTGTCTGACCGCCGGCTGTGCGCTGGTCGGCGGCGAGACGGCCGAGCATCCAGGTTTGCTGGAGGCCGACGAGTTCGACCTTGCCGGCTGCTGCGTCGGGGTCGTGGAACGCGATCGGCTGCTCGATGGGAAGGCTGCGCGGGCCGGTGACGCCATCCTGGGGATCGCCGCGACCGGGCTCCACGCCAACGGCTTCTCGCTCGTGCGAACGCTCATCGCGCAGTGGGACCTGGATCTGCAGCGGCCGTACCAGGAACAGCTCTCGCGGACGCTGGGCGATGCCGGCCGCACCGCGGCGATCGCGGTGGAGCCGGAGCTGGAGCTGGCGACCCTGGGCGACGTCCTGTTGACCCCGACCGCGATCTACACGCCGGCGATCCTCCGCCTGCGCAAGGCCCTCGAGGCGGCCGGCACCGACCTCCGGGGTGTGGCCCACATCACCGGCGGCGGCCTGCCCGGCAACGTGCCCCGGGCGTTGCCCGCCGGTCTGGGCGCCCTGCTCGATCCCACGCGCTGGCCGATGCCCTCGATCATGCGGCTGTTCGCCGATCTGGGCGGCCTGGCCGACGCCGAGCTGCGAGCGACGTTCAACGGCGGCCTGGGCATGATCGTCGTCGTCGCGCCGTCGGCGGTCGACACGGCGCTGGGCGCGTTGGACGCCGATGGATTCACCGCCTGGCTCGTCGGCGAGGTGCGGCCGCTCTCTACGCTCGGCGGCGAGCGCTACCGCGAGGGTCCGCTGGAATGAGTGGCCGGATCGCGGTCGCGGTCAGCGGCATGGGCAACAACCTCAGGGCGATCGCGGCAGCGGCTCGCCGGGGCGAGCTCGGCGGGGACGTCGTCCTCGTCCTGGCCGATCGGGACTGCCCGGCCATCGACTGGGCCACGGAGCAGGGGATCGACACGGCGCTCGTGCCCGGCGGCGCGGACGAGCCGATGGCCGAGGCCCTCCGGGCGAGCAGAGCGGACGTGGTGGCGCTGGCCGGCTACATGCGCATCGTGGGCCCGGAGACCCTGGCCGCGTTTCCCGACCGGATCCTCAACGTCCACCCTTCCCTCCTGCCGGCATTCCCGGGCCGGCACGGCGTGCGCGACGCCCTCGCCGCCGGGGTCAAGGTCAGCGGGGCCACCGTCCATCTCGTGGACGAGACGCTCGACGGTGGACCGATCCTCGTCCAGGAGGCCGTGCCGGTCCTGGGGGACGACGACGAGGCGAGCCTCCAGGCGCGGATCCGGGCCGTCGAATACCGACTCCTGCCGAGCGCGATCGCGCTCGTCCTGGCCGGCGCCGTGACGAGGGACCGGCATCGGACGGGCGTCGACGTGGAGCGGGCGGAAGCCGGACTGCCGGTTCCGCGACGGGCGCTCCTGTCGGTGTTCGACAAGACCGGGCTCGTCGAGCTCGGCCGGGGCCTGGTCGCGCTCGGCTTCGAGCTGGTCTCGACCGGCCGAACCGCCCGGGCGCTTCGCGATGCCGGGCTGCCGGTCACCGATGTCGCAGCGGTGACCGGCTTCCCGGAGATGCTCGACGGCCGGGTGAAGACGCTCCATCCGCGGATCCACGCGGGCATCCTCGCCGACCGGCGGCGCGTCGATCACCGGCGCCAGCTTGCCGCCGCGGCCATCGCGCCGTTCGAGATCGTGGTGGTCAACCTCTACCCGTTCGCGGCCGCCGCCGAGAGGCCCGGGATCGGCCTGGACGCGCTCGTCGAGGAGATCGACATCGGCGGCCCTTCGCTCGTCCGGGCGGCGGCCAAGAATCATGCCTCGGTGGCCGTCGTGACCTCGCCCGAGCGCTACGACGCGCTTCTGGACGCGCTCCGGGACACGGGATCGGTGCCGCTCGGGCTGCGAGCCGCCCTGGCGATCGAAGCCTACCGCCACACCGCCGCCTACGACGCGCGGATCGCCGCCGAGCTGCCCTGCCGGATGGACAACGCCGGGATCGAGCTGCCACCGGAGCCGGGCCTGCCTCGCTCGCGGGATCGGTACCCGCCGAGCCTGACGATCGAGCTCGAGAAGGTGGAGACGCTCCGCTACGGCGAGAATCCGCACCAGCTCGCCGCCCGCTACCGGCGGCCCGGCACGACGGCCGCCGACGGCCCGTTCGCCACCGGGGCGGCGCCTCTGCAGGGCAAGACGCTGTCCTACAACAACGTCCTGGACGCCTCGGCAGCGGCGGCCCTGGCGCGCGCTCTGCGCGATCCCGCCTGCGTGATCGTCAAGCACACGAACCCGTGCGGCGCGGCCGAGCGACCCACGCTCCTGGAAGCATGGGAGGCAGCGCTGGCCGGCGACCCGGTGTCGGCCTATGGCGGCGTGGTGGCCGTGACCGGACCGGTGGACGAGGCGCTCGCCCAGCGGCTCGTCTCGATCTTCCTGGAGGTCGTGGTCGCGCCGTCCTTCGAGGCCGGCGCCCGCGACGTCCTGGCCACCCGGCAGAACCTGCGGCTGGTCGAGTACCCCGCCATTGGTCACCCGCCGCCGGCGCCTGATCCGCTGGGTGCCGTGCGCACGGCCGGGGGAGCGGTCCTCCTCGGCTCGCCGGACACCGAGCCGGACGATCCCACCCTCTGGCCGGTGATCACGCGACGAGCCCCGACAGACGCCGAGCGCGCCGACCTCGAGCTCGCCTGGCGCCTGGTCCGAGGTGTCACGAGCAACGCGATCGTCCTCGTTCGCGACGGCCGTCTCATCGGGCTCGGCAGCGGCCAGACCTCGCGCGTGGACGCCGCGCAACAGGCGGTGGAGAAGGCCCGGACGATCTCGGGCGAGGGCGCCACGGTGGGGGCGGCCTGCGCCTCCGATGCCTTCTATCCGTTCCCCGACGGGGTGGAGGTGTGCCTGGCCGCCGGGGTCACCGCGTTCGTCCAGCCGGGTGGATCGATCCGGGACGCCGAGGTCGTGTCCACGGTCGATCGCGCCGGCGCAACCATGCTCATCACCGCGGTCCGGCACTTCCGTCACTGACGCGCCACGTGGCATCCGCCGCAGGCCGACCAGCTGTAAGCCCTCTGGAAGGCCGCTGACGGGCCCGGCGCCGGCCCGCTGGGCGCAGGCGGCGTAGACTCAGTGGAAAGGTTCATATGACTCAACGAATGGAGGAACGCCATGGTGGACCGGAGGGACGCCCTCGACGCACCGCCCGGCCCCGAGCCGACCGAGCCTCGTAGTTACGAATCCGGCGCCGCCGAGGGACGAGCGGCGGCGTGGCTGGCCCAGCTTCAGACGATGATCGACAACGTCGCGACGGCCGCCGGGCCGACGCTGCGCGAGGTGGCCGCCAAGGCCGCCGAGCTGGCGGCCAAGGCTGGTGACGCGGCCGGGCCGATCGCCCAGAAGGCCGCCAGCGTGACCGGTGACGTGGGCCAGCGGGTGGCGGCGAAGAGCCGCGACTTTGCGGCCGACCTGCGCAAGCCGCCGGAGGGCAATGGCCACGCAGCGGGCTCGGAGCCCGTGACCTCGGCCGACGCGGTCATGCCCGATCCCACCGGCGAGCCAGGATCGCCGCCGACCTGACCGGGCCCAAGCCGGCCTGACGGTAGCGGCCGGCTGACAACCTGTTGGCGATCGGGACGAGGCCGCACCTGACGCGGCCCGGATCATGCTGCGCGCGGTCATGGCTGCCGGCACTTGCTACCATCGCCCTCCCATGCCTGCCCGGGACCGTTATTACCTGACGACCTCGATCGCCTACGCCAACAACAGGCCGGGCCTGCACACGCTGTACGAGGTCATCGGCGCGGACGCGATCGCCCGGTGGCATCGGATGAAGGGCGTCGACACGCGATTCCTGACCGGCACGGACGAGTACTCGGTCAACATCGCGCTCACGGCCGCGGAGCAGGGCAAGCCCACCAAGCAGTTCGTGGACGAGATGGTCGAGCTGTTCCGGGCCGCCGAGGATGCTCTCCAGATCAGCCCCGATCGGTTCATCCGGACGACGGACGCCGATCACCTGCCCGCCGTCCACGAGATGATCCGCCGGGCGTACGCCAGCGGCGATCTGTACGTGGGCAACTACGAGGGCTGGTACTGCCCGAATGAGGGCTTCATCCCCACCTCGCAGCTCATCGAGGATGCCCGCGGGACGCACTGCGCCAACCACCCCACGGTCGAGCTGCAGTGGCTGACCGAGCGCAACTGGTTCTTCCGCCTGTCTGCCTACCAGGAGCGGCTGGACCGCTACTACGCCGACCACCCCGACTGGGTCCAGCCCGAGTTCCGCAAGAACGAGATGCTGGGCTTCCTGCGGGGCGGCCTGGAGGACTTCTCGGTCAGTCGCGAGAAGGCTCCGTGGGGCATCCCCTTCCCGATCCGGGAGGATGGGTCGAGTGCGCAGCTGCCGGACGGCTCCTGGGACCCGGCAGCGGGGACCGTCTACGTCTGGTTCGACGCGCTGACGAACTACATCACCGGCGCCGGCTTTCCGAACGATCCAGAGGCCTTCGCGCGTTGGTGGCCGTGCGACGTACACATCATCGGCAAGGACATCAATCGCCTCCACACGATCATGTGGCCGGCGATGCTCATGAGCGCTGGCCTGCCCTTGCCGAAGCTCGTCTGGGTCCACGGCTGGCTGCTCGTGCAGGGCGACAGGATGAGCAAGAGTCGCGGCAACTTCTTCGACCCGATCGACGTGGTCGCTGCGCTCACCTCGGACGGGGCACGCTACGTGTCGCTCCGCGAGGTCCCGTTCGACCGCGACAGCGACGTGTCCTGGGAGTCCTTCGTCCGCCGCTACAACGCGGACCTGGCCAACGACTTCGGCAATCTCGTCAATCGGACGATCACGATGGTCAACCGCTATCTGGACGGTGAGCGGCCGCCGCCCGCCGGTGGTCCGCTCGCGGGCGACTGGGCGGAACTGCCGGCCATCTGCGACCGGGCGATCGAGGGATTCCTCCTGCACGAGGCGCTGGCCGGGCTGTGGGAATTCGTGGGCGCCGCGAACCGGTTCGTTGATGCGGAGAAGCCCTGGGAGCTGGCCAAGGCCTCCAGGGCCGGGGACGCCGCCGCGGCCGCGCGACTGCGCGACGTCCTGGGCGACCTGGTCGAGGCGTGCCGGCTGCTTGCGCTCGCCTCGGCGCCGTTCCTGCCGTCCACGGCCCCCCGCATCCTCGCCCAGCTGGGCTACGCGTATGCGTATGGCGCCGACGGCAACGGGGGCCCACCGCTCCTCGACGACCTTGCCTGGGGCGCACGCGCCGACGAAGCCGGTCGGGTCGCCAGCCCAGAGCCGCTGTTCCCCCGACTCGAGGTCGAATCGGCGACCGCCTGAACGTCGTTTCGATCGGTGCGCCCGCCGGACAGACGGGAGCCCGTAGCATGGCCCAGTGCGCCTGATCGACTCGCACTGCCATCTCCAGGCCGACCGGTTCGACGCCGACGCCGACCTCGTGCTCGGCGGAGCACGGCTGGCCGGCGTCGACCGGCTCCTCGTGCCCGGCTGGGACCGGGCTTCCGGGGAGCGCGCGCTCGCCCTGGCCGAGCGGCATCCCTGGCTGGACGCCGCGGTCGGTGTCCATCCCCACGACGCGGCGAACGTCGATGACGCTGCCTGGGCCTGGTTCGTCGAGACCGCGGCCGATCCCCGCGTCGTCGCGATCGGGGAAACCGGGCTCGACTTCGACCGCGGCTTCTCGCCGCCCGAAGCGCAGCTCGTGAATCTCCGCCGCAACCTCGCCATTGCCCTGGCGACCGGCAAGCCGGCCATCCTTCATTGCCGCTCGGCCGACGGCAGCCGTGATGCCCAGGACACGTTGCTGGCGGAGCTGCGCGGGGCCGGCTTCGGCGAGCGGCCGGCGCTCGCGGCGTTCGGCGGCCGGGCGCCCGCCATCGTCCACAGCTACTCGGGGCCCGTCGACTACGCGGAGGCGATGCTCGAGCTGGGGCTCGCGATCAGCTTCAGCGGTCTCGTGTTCAGGCCGGGCGAGGAGGCGAGCGCCATCGTCGCCAGGCTCGTGCCCGCCGAGCGGCTGCTCGTGGAGACCGATGCCCCCTTCCTCTCGCCGCCCGGGGCGCCGCGCCGTCGCAACGAGCCGGAATGGGTCGCGATCACCGCGGGCTGGCTGGCGGAGCAGCGGCGGGAGGACCCCGAGGCGCTCGGTGAGGGCCTCATCAGCGCCTACGACTCCGTCCTGCAACGGCCGGCCGGTCGGTTGCGTCCACAGGAGGGCAATCCTTCCGCAACCGGGTGATTGGCCATGGCCTCGATGCGCGCCCTCGTTCTCGGCGGGCTCGCTATCGCCATCGCCGCCTGTGGCGCCAGCCCCGGGATGTCGCCCGGTTCACCCGCGGCGCCGACCGCCAGCACGCCGTCAGCGCCGACCGCCAGCACGCCATCGGCGCCCGCCTCCAGCGCCGCCTCCCTGAGCGGCGAGCCAGTCACCATTCAGGGCTGTCCGACGTCCGTCCAGGCTGGAGCCGTTCCCAGCGACCGGCTCGTCGACCTGGCGGTGGAGTCCGGCCTGGGAGTGGATCGGATCACGTTCACGTTCGGGCCCCCCAGCGGCAACTCGGCCGCTCCGACCGGCGAGATGCGTCCCGCCACCCCGCCATTCGCCGAGGCAGGCTCGGGAGCGCCCGTGACGATCGCGGGCGACCGATTCCTGTCGATCGTCTTCCGGGGAATGACGGTTTCCGATGAGGCCGGCAATTCCGTCTACGGCGGGCCGGCTGACCTTGAACCCATCGCCCCGGCGATCCAGGAGGTGCGGCTGCTCGACAACTTCGAGGGCCACCTGGGCTGGATCGCCGGCATACGCGGTCCGGGCTGTGTGCGGGTCAGCAGGCTCACGGCGCCGGACCGGGTCGTGGTGGAGGTTCAGCAGCCCTAGCGGGAACGGGTCCGCGGTAGAAGAGCGGGCCGAGCAGGCTTGACACTGGCGAGCCCGCTCCGCTACGATGTTGGCACTCTCACAGAGAGAGTGCTAGCGGGCAACGAGCCCATCCGCCACGCGGTCCGGCGATCCGGACCGGGCAGAACAGCGGACGTGGAGTCTCCGAGCCTGGCGATGCGCTCATCACCGGAACCTCGGGTTGCCGCCGGGCTGAACGGCTCGCCCCGGCGCCCATCTGTCAGCCGACGGCGCGACGCCGTCAAGGAGGGATCGCACCTTGGCCACCGCTACCGCCACTGCTACCAAGCTTCGCCCGCTCGGCGATCGCGTCGTGATCGAGCCAACCCCGCGAGAGGACATGACGAAGAGCGGCATCGTGCTGCCCGACACCGCGAAGGAGAAGCCCCAGGAGGGGACCGTCCTCGCCGTCGGGCCCGGCCGCATCCTCGACGACGGGAAGCGCGAGCAGATCGACGTGAAGAAGGGCGACAAGGTCCTGTACGCCAAGTACGCCGGGACCGAGTTCAAGCTGGAGGGCGAGGAGCTGCTCATTGTCAGCCAGAAGGACATCCTCGCGGTCGTCGAGAGCTGACAGTCAGCGCCTGACGCTCCGGACCCCGCGGATCACCCAGGCGACCCAGTCAAGCGGCGCCGACCGGCGCCCGTTCACCCAGGAGGGACAGGACACAACCTATGGCAAAGCAACTCATCTTCGACGAGACCGCTCGGCGGTCGCTCAAGCGAGGCATCGATCGGCTCGCCGACGCCGTTCGCGTGACGATCGGCCCAAAGGGCCGCAACGTCGTCCTCGACAAGAAGTTCGGCTCGCCGACGATCACCAACGACGGCGTGACGATCGCCCGGGACATCGAGCTCGACGACCCGTTCGAGAACATGGGCGCACAGCTCCTCAAGGAGGTCGCCACCAAGACGGATGACGTCGCCGGTGACGGCACGACGACAGCGGTCGTCCTCGGCCAGGCGATGGTCAGCGAGGGCCTCCGGGTCGTCACCGCCGGCGCCAACCCGATGGGTGTCAAGCGTGGCATCGAGAAGGCCGTCGAGGCGATCGTGGCCGAGCTCGAGAAGCACAAGGTCGACGTGGACAGCCGGGAGCAGATCGCGGCTGTGGCGGCGATCAGCGCTGCCGACCCCGAGGTCGGCGAGATCATCGCCGAGGTGATGGACAAGGTCGGCAAGGACGGCGTCATCACCGTGGAGGAAGGCCAGACCCTGGGCCTCGAGAAGGAATACACCGAGGGCATGCAGTTCGACCGGGGCTACATCTCGGTCTACTTCGTGACCAACCCGGACCGCATGGAAGCGGTCCTCGAGGATCCCAAGATCCTCATCACCGACAAGAAGATCTCCAGCGTCCAGGAGATGCTGCCGGCGCTCGAGAAGGTCGTCCAGCTGGGCAAGCCGGTCGTCATCATCGCCGAGGACGTGGATGGCGAGGCCCTCGCCACGCTCGTCGTGAACAAGCTCCGCGGCACGGTCAACGTCCTCGCCGTCAAGGCGCCGGGCTTTGGTGATCGCCGCAAGGAGATGCTCCGCGACATTGCCGTCCTCACCGGAGGCACGGTCATCAGCGAGGAGATCGGCCGCAAGCTCGACTCGGTCACCCCGGAAGACTTCGGCAGCGCCCGCCGCGTCGTCGCCACCAAGGACGATACGACGCTCGTCGACGGAGCCGGTTCGCCCGACCTGATCAAGGCCCGGATGAGCCAGATCAAGGCCCAGATCGAGGAGACGACCTCGGACTACGACCGCGAGAAGCTCCAGGAGCGCCTCGCCAAGCTGTCCGGTGGTGTCGCCGTGATCAAGGTCGGGGCGGCAACCGAGGTCGAGCTCAAGGAGAAGAAGCACCGGATCGAGGACGCCCTGTCCACGACCCGGGCGGCCGTCGAGGAAGGCCTCGTGGCCGGCGGCGGTACGGCGCTCCTGCAGGCGATCCCGGCCCTCGACGCGGTCAAGCTGATTGGTGACGAGGCCGTTGGCGTCGACATCGTCCGCAAGGCCCTCGAAGCGCCCGCCCGCCAGATCGCCGACAACGCCGGCGAGCCAGGTGAGGTGGTCGAGGGCCTTGCGGACGATGTCGACGCCAACGGCCTCGTCAGAGGGATGGACTTCTAGTCCCCCAATCGACGCAACACGGAACGGCCCCGGGTCAACGACGCGGGGCCGTTTTCCGTTTCCTGCCCTTCGGTTTGACAGGAGGCCGTACCTCCGGCACCCTCGAACCAATCGGACGCTGGCGCGGTCCGGGCCGCAGGGGAGATGTTCATGCTTCGTCGTTTCGCCGCCTTGACCGCCGTCCTCGCCGTTGTTGTCGCGGCATGCGCGCCGAGCGCGCCGGAACTGACGGACCCCAAGGAGATCCTGGCGAAGTCTGCCCTGGCGCTCAAAGACGTCAAGACGATCCAGCTCAAGTTCGACATCAGCGGCAAGGTCGCGTTCGACCCGACCGGCAGCGGCTCCAACAGCCAGCTCGACCTGGCCGGCACGACGGCCAGCTCACGGGACCACTCGCCCAGGGCAACGCCAAGTATTCCAAGATCCCGATCCCCGCGGGCGCGATCCCGGCTCCCGCGGCGTCCGCGAGCGCGGGCGCGTCGATGAACCCGCAGGTCGCGATCGACGAGATCAACAAGGCCCTCGCGAAGCTGCCCTCGCCGCCGACCAAGCTCGCCGACGAGAAGTGCGGGGACGTGGACTGCTATCACGTCTCGATCCACCTGTCGCCGGAGGACCTCGCCAAGCTCGCGTCCCCAGCGCCGCTGCCGTCGGCGGGCACGGCCGACATCACCGTCGACGTGTGGACCCGCAAGAACGACCTGCGAACGGCCAAGATGACCCTGGGGCTAAGGGCGGGCATTCAGGCCAACGTCACCGTGACCATGACCGCCAGCTACGACGGCGCGGTGTCGATCGCGGCGCCTCCGGCCGACCAGGTCGGCGAGGGCACCGGGCTGCCGTTCCCGCTCCCGTCGTTCGGGCAGTAGCCGTCTCCAGCTCCGACCGGCCGGGTGACCGCGGCTCGGGCGGAGTGGCTGACCGCGGCTCCGGCAGGCCGGCTGGCGCGGGTCAGGTCTCGCGCGGCGATCGGCCCGTGGCCAGGTAGCGGCGCCAGGGATCGGCGAGGCGCTCGACGGGAGACTGATGAGAGCGCTCGACCCGCTCGATCTCGACGAGTGGCCGGACGCGAACGTGGGTCAGGCCGGCGCCGACCATTGCGTCGGCGATGGCGGCGGTGCCCGACTGGCGGGCGAGGGGCAGCCTGGCCAGCTGGTCCGGTCGGTACGGGTGCTCGTTGGCGTCGCTGCCCGCTCCGCCCTTCACGAGCCGGCCCGCCGCCCGGGCTACCCACCGCAGCGGAATCGGCTGACGCTCGTACCAGCCGTCGATCACCGCGATCAGGCCACCCGGCCGGAGCGGACCCCGCCATGCCGCGATGTCGCGCTGCGGATCCGCCAGCGTCCAGACGAGATGGCGACAGACGACGGCGTCGAACGAGTCCGGCTCGACCGGGGGCGCAGCGGCGTCTCCCTCCAGCCACGTAACAGCGAGGCCCGTGTCCAGGGCGTGGTGGCGGGCCTGACGGAGCATGCCCGGCGACAGGTCAACGGCCGTGACGTCGTGGCCGAGCTCGGCCGCGAGAAGCGCCAGGACCCCGGTGCCGGTTCCCACGTCGAGCACTCGCAGCTTCGGAACCGCGGCGTGGGCCGGGTCGCCCAGGATGGCCGCCACCAGCCGGCGCCAGGCTCGGCGCTCGTCGTCATGGAGGATGCCGTGGCGGGGCAGCCGATCGTACGTCGCCGCACCGGCATCCCACGTCGCGACGAGCTCGCGCGAGAGTTGATCGTGCTCGGTCACGCCGGGAGGATAGCGGGTCGCACAGGCCCCGCGACCCGCCCGATGGTCCCGGGTGCGGACGACCTGTGCCGCCCACCGTCGCCCGAACCTGTGCCGCTCACCCGCGCCCGCGCCGCGCCGTGTTGTTTGTAGCCCAACTAACCCGGGACACGCGAAGTCCATGTCGGCAAATCCTGTGCGCACGAAGCTGTGCGCGACCGATCCACGCACGGATGCCCCGCTTGCCGCGCCGCCCGTCGCCAATTTCGGGCTTGTTGTTGGCCGGCAGGTCCCGATGTGGGCAGTCGGTTGAATCTCACGCAACCCGCGCATGCCCGACGTCGCGCGGGTGGCGTCCGCGAAGAGGCCGGTGGGCGGCCGCCCATACAATTGCCGGCGTGAGTCCCACGTCGTCCCGCCGACCGGCCAAGCAATCCAGGGCGCCCATCGCCTCCCGGGACGTGCTCGAGGATCCGGCCGGCGCGCTGACGCTGCCGCCGGACGAGCTGCCTCCACCGCCCGAGCCGTCGCCGGGCGACCTGGCCGCGGTCGACTCGGCTTGCGAGCGCGACGTTGACCTCTGGGATGGCAGCCATGGCGGCCCAAGCGGCGACGCGTCACTGCCCGAGGAGCCCGACCGGTTCGCGGACGTGCCACTCCCGCCGGTCGATCCGGCATCGGTCGCGCCGCCGCCGCCGTCAGCTGCCGAGCGCCAGGCC
>WNGA01008360.1_pt1 | contig 27382 bp, 19 predicted proteins | sample 5400061 | NCBI WGS metagenome assembly WNGA01 (sample SAMN13153366, study PRJNA577476) | soil metagenome | isolation source: 100 cm soil or saprolite under grassland replicate 2 | place: USA:California | collected 2016-06-15
GTATTACGTGCTCGCGCCCGCACTCGCGATGGCGTCGGCTTCCGTTTCGTACGTTTCGAAGATGGCGTCGAGGTTTGTGACTTCCAGCAGATGCCGCAGATGCTCGCCCACATGGACGAGTTTCAGCGTTCCGCCGTGAGCGGCAGTGGTCGTGTAGCTTGCAACGATATCGCCCAGACACGCGCTGTCCATCCGGCCGAGGGCGGCGACGTTCAACAGAATCGCGCGGTCGCCGCGCTGAAGGAGCGACAGGACCATCTCCTTGAGAGCGCCCGCATTTTCCGTGACGATGAGATCGCCCGAGATATCGATGATGGTCAACCCACCACGCCTGCGTTCGCTGAGCTTCATGACACCCTCTCTGTTCAAGAGCGGTGGTCGGAGGCGCTCGATTATAGCTGCTGGCCCTGAAGTAAGATCGTTCGGCTGCGATGAAAGCGATTCTGCTTGCAGGAGGCAAAGGAACCCGTCTTCGGCCGCTCACCATTCATACTCCGAAGCCCATCGTCCCGATTTTCGACCGAGCTTTTCTGCATTATCAACTCGATCTTCTCAAACGAGTCCCCGAAATAGATGAGGTGATCCTCAGCCTGAACTATCAGCCCCGCCGCATCGAAGAAGTGTTTGGCGACGGCAAAGGCACGGGTGTCCACATCCGCTACGTCGTCGAGCCGGCGCCGCTCGGCACTGGGGGCGCCATTCGGTTTGCCGCTCAAGGCACCGCGGATACCGTGGTCGTGTTCAACGGCGATGTCATGACGTCGGTGGATGTCAATCGAGTCGTGAGCCTCCACCGCGAGCGCCGCGCGAAGGCAACGATCGTTCTCACCCCCGTCGAAAATCCTTCTGCGTATGGGCTGGTGGAGACCGCGCCGGACGGCGCGGTGCAGCGTTTTCTCGAGAAGCCGAAGCCCGACGAGATTACGTGCAACACGATCAACGCGGGCATCTACGTGCTGGAGCCCGATACGTTCGATCGCATCCCCAAGGATGTGGCGTATTCCATCGAGCGGGCCTACTTTCCCTCTCTCGTGGAGCGGCGTGAGCCGTTTTTCGCGTACATCGATCGTGGCTACTGGATCGACATCGGCACGCCGGAAAAGTACGTGCAGGTGCACCGCGACATGTTCGACAGACGCTTCGACGGCGGACTGTTTGCCGAGATCGATCGCAGCAAGCCCATCGTTGCCGCCGGAGCACGGGTCGAGGACGGTGCACACCTCGTGACGCCATGCTTCATCGACAGCGCGGCGCATGTCAAAGCAGGCGCGATCGTCGGTCCCTATGCGGTGATTTGCCGGCAGGCTGTTGTTGAGGAAGAGGCCGCCGTGTCGAACAGCATCATCTGGCCGAACACGAGAGTCGGTCAGCACGCCGAGGTGGATGGAGCGATTCTGGCGCGCAATTGCCACGTCGGGCGTTACGTCACGCTGCATGCACCGGTCGTGCTGGGCGACAAGACGGTGCTGACCGATTACACGAGGATCTGACGGGCTGCAACGCGCATGACCACGATCGACCCTGATGTTTTCAAAGCGTACGACGTGCGGGGACTCTATCCCACCGAGATCACCGAGGACCTGTTTCACACGCTCGGGCGCGCGTTCGTCGCCTACCTCGGCCCTGGACGCTTTGCGGTGATGCGCGACATGCGTCTGTCGTCGCCCTCGTTGAGCGCCGCGTTTATCGAGGGGGCGCGCACACAAGGCGGCACCGTTTTCAACTACGGTCTCAGCGGAACCGACATGATGTATTTCGCCGTTGCCGCCGATCATCTCGACGGCGGCGCGCAGGTGACGGCATCGCACAACCCGGGCGAGTACAACGGGTGCAAGCTTGTGCGGCGTGAAGCGTTTCCCTTGAGCGGGGAAGCGGGCATCAAGGAGATGAAGGAGATGATGCTGGGCGGCACATTGCCGCCGCCGGCATCGACGCCCGGCCGAATCGAAACGCGCGACATCATGAATCGTTACGTCGATCACGTCATGTCGTTCATCGATCCGGCACTCATCAAGCCGTTCAACGTCGTGCTCGACGCCGGAAGCGGCACCGCCGGTCTGGTGGCGCCGCATCTCTTCGACCAGCTTCCCTGCCGGACAACACGACTCTGCTTCGAGGTGGATGGGACGTTCCCCAATCACGAGGCGAATCCGTTGATCGAAGAGAACCGCCGCGACATCACCGAGCGGGTCGTCGCTGAACACGCCGACGTCGGCATCGCGTGGGACGGCGACGCCGACCGCTGCTTCTTTCTCGACGGCACTGGTGAATTCATCGCGGGCGATTTCATCACTGCGCTTCTCGCCGAAGCGTTTCTGATGCGGCACCCGGGCTCGACGATCATCTACGACGTTCGTGCGAGCTACGCGGTCAAGGACACCGTCGCGCGGTACGGCGGCAAGGCACTGATGAACCGCGTGGGTCACGCATTCATCAAACGGCGTATGCGCGAGGAGGACGCGGTATTTGGCGGCGAGGTCACGGGCCATTACTACTTCCGCGACAATTTCTACGCCGACAACGGATTCATTCCGGCGCTGCTGATTCTCGAGCTGATGTCGAAGAAGGGTCAATCGCTGCGCGATCTGCTCGCGCCGCTTCGACAGAAATACTTTATCTCGGGCGAGATCAACACGAAGGTGTCCGACATGTCCGCGGTCGACGCGAAGCTCGAAGCGCTCGCGCGCGAGTATAGCCACGGCAATGTGTACCGCCTCGATGGAGTGTCGGTGGAGTTCGACGACTGGCATTTCAACGTGCGGCCGTCGAACACGGAACCCTTGTTGCGCCTGAATCTGGAAGGACTGACGCCTGAAATCATGGAGCGGCGTCGAGACGAGGTGCTCGGGATTATCGGGGGCTAGGAGATTGGGGTCAGTGCTTTTACCCGGGCGCGCTCACGCGTACGTTGACCAGGCGTGAGGCGAAGGTTTGAGCGGCAGACCCGCGCGATTGGTGTCCGGGAAGTTACCGCCGATACTCCATGCCGAGCTGCTCGAACAGAAACGCATAAACGTCCGCCGACTGCCGGATGGCCTCATCGAGCGGCGTGCCAATACCATGCCCCGTGTCGCCGCTCGTCCTGAGCAGGACCGTGCCCGTCCCGCCCATCGCGGCCTGGAGCCGCGCCGTCATTTTTCGGGAATGCATCGGATCCACTCGCGGATCATTCGCACCCGTGAGGAAGAGCGTCGCGGGGTATTTCTCGCCGTCTCGCACGTGGTGATATGGCGAGTAGGCGCGCATCGCTCGGAAGTGGTCGCCGTTGGTCACGGTTCCGAACTCGGGCACGTTGAATGCACCGTTGGGCGACAGTTCGACGCGCAGCATGTCGTAGATCCCCACGTGCGAGACGACGGCTCTGAACAGGTCGGGGCGCTGGGTCATCACGGCGCCCATCAGCAGGCCGCCGTTGCTGCCGCCCTCGATGGCCAGGCGCGCGGCGCTCGTGTACCGCGCTTTGATGAGGTGCTCCGCGCACGCAATGAAATCGTCGAACACATTCTGCTTCTGCATGAGGCGTCCGGCGCGATGCCATTCCTCGCCGAACTCGCCGCCGCCGCGAAGATTGGCCACGACGAACACGCCCCCTTGCTCGAGCCAGACGGCGCGATTCCCGAGGAATGATGGCCGCTGGCTGATCCCATACCCCCCGTACCCAGTGAGCAGCGTCGGGTTCTTGCCGTCACGAGGCGTGCCCTTCTTGCGCACGATTGTGAGCGGCACTTTCGTCCCATCCTTCGAGAGAGCGACCTCGCGCGTCACGTCCATCGCACTCAGATCGACCGACGATCGATTTGAGATCGCGAGTTTCCGCGGGCCGAGACCCGCCGCCAGCCGCGACACGTCGAGCTCGTACCACGAAGACGGTTCCACGAATGTCGTGGCCTTGAAGATAATCCTGTCGCCGTCGAGCCGCAGGATCTCGTTGAGCGAGGCGATTGGGGGTAATGGTAAGGTGCCCACCGGCCGGCCAGTCGGTTCGAACACGCGCACCTGGCTGGGTCCACCGATGAGATCGAGCGCTAACAGACGCGTCGCGGTCGTTACAATGCCGCGGGCGGAATAGAAGTCGAAGTCGATGACGGCATCGGCACGATCCGGAACGACCGTGACAGCACTTGCCATTCGCGGCGGACGCGTCACTTCCAAAGCGAGGTGCAGGATCTTGCCGTGAGGCGCGCGCGCGTGCGACACGAAATAGATCGACGGCCCGTTGCCGAAGAACGCGGAATCAACCTTGTCGTCAAACGTGGTGAGCGCAGTCCATCGTCCGTCGGGCGTGCGCAGGTACTGCGCGAACCCGCCGCCGTCGCCGTTCTGCACGTTCGCCGCAACGTAATCACCGTCGGCGCTGCACGCGAGCAGGATTTCGGCGATCTTCGGGAAGTCTTTACCGAGCTCGTAGCGGTCCTGCCCATCGGGCATCCCCAGGACGTGCGAATAGACCTGCAGGTAGAAGTCGAGATCCGCGTCAGGGCGCTCGCCGCGGCGTGGATAGCGCGTGTAGTAAAAGCTCTTGGCATCGCGCGCCCAGCACAGACTGCCACCCGCCGTGCCGTTGTTCACATGGCCGATCGTCTCGCCCACTTCTGTAGCTGTCGCCACGTCGTAGACGTGCAGGTCGCCGCGTTCGCTGCCGCCCGACGACAAGGACACCGCGACCAGCTTGCCGGTCGGAGATGGCACATACCAGTCGATCGCGGCGCCGCCGGGAATCGCCGCAGGATCGACAATCACGCGCGCCGAGGCGGGGTCGTCAACGCTCCCAAGCGTCACCAGGAACGGCTGCTGCTTCGGCGGCTCGACCTCGAGAGCGAACAGCGTGCCGCCGCTGTATTTCAACTGGCTGAAGTTGCGTGAGCCCGCCAGGATCTGTCGTAGACGGCTCGTGATCGCGTCGCGGGCCGGCAGCGTGTCGAGCAGCGATCGTGCATAGGCGTTCTGTCGTTCGCTCCATGACTGGACGGCTGGATCATCCCACTTCTCGAGCCATCGATAGTCATCGAGGACGTCGATGCCGAGGTACGAGTCGCGAACGGGTTTTTTCTCTGCAAGCGGCGCCGCTGGTGCCGCAGCCACGGCCTGGTCCCAATCGACAGGGGCCACGCCGGTGTCGGCAGCGCGCACGCGAGGCGACAGCAACGCGCACAGCGTAACCATCATCACGAAAGCGAAATGAAAAAGGAAATTGGGGCGTCGCGTCACAATGAAGGTGCTAACTTGCGAAGATGGGACTGTTAAAAAACATGGAGCGGGAGACGGGGATCGAACCCGCGACCAACAGCTTGGGAAGCTGTGACTCTACCACTGAGTTACTCCCGCTCGGCACTCTATGTTACCTGAACATGGACCGAACGGCCCGCGCCTGCCATAGGCGGATGGTATCCGACTGATTGTGCCGGTTCTCGTGCTGCTGGCAATCGGGATGGGGGGTCCGCCGAGTGAGGCGCCGTGGATCGTTTCTGCCTACGTTGGCACGGTGCACACCGAAAGCGCAGGCATCCAGATCGACCAGCCTGCGACCGGCACGTCATTGTTTTTTCCGAATGTCTCTTTCCGCAGTGCTTCCTGGGACTCGCCGATTTATTACGGATACCGCGTCGCTCACAGAGTGCCGCGTGCGCGGGCGCTCTATGTTGAGGCCGAGTTGATCCACGCAAAAATCTTCGCCGAGACGGCAGAGAGCGCGAGCGGCTCCGGCACGCGCAATGGAATCGCGGTCGGCACGGTGCCGTTTTCCTCGGTCGTGCAGCGCTTCGCCATGAGCCATGGTCTTAATTTCGTGTTCATCAATGCGCTCGTGCGTCATCCGCTGGCCGCCGATCGCGTCATGCTGACAGGGCGAGTGGGAGCTGGTCCGCTGTTGCCTCACGCTGAAATCGAAATCGAGCATCGCACGACGGAAGGCTACCAGCTGTCGGGCGCCGGCGTGCAAGCGAGCGCTGGAATCGAGATGCGGGTATGGCGCCACGCGAATGTTCTTGCCGAATACAAATGGACGCGGGCGCGGCCTGCCGTCGAGATCGACGACGGGAGGGCTACGGTAACGACCCGCTCGCATCATGTCGTGATGGGACTCTCGTTGGATTTCTGAGCGTTCGCATTCGGGATGACCGGCGTTCGCCCACGCGGCTCACTGCAGCTTCTGCTGCGCTTCTTTCACGCGATCGCGATCGAGGTCGGCGTCACCCCAGAAAGTGACGAACTGGCGGTAGTATTCGCGCGCTTTCGCCTGATCGCCGCGCTTCTCGGCCAACTTGCCGAGAAAATAGAAGCTACGCACGTACTCGATAGGCCACCACGGTTGTTCCGCTGTCGAGGCGACGATCTTCTCGAACCACTCGGCCGTGTCGCGGTCGTGTCCTGAGGCCAGATGTGCGGACGCAAGAGCAAACCACAGGCGGAGATGCAGTGGCGGCGGCGGCGGGAAGCCGCGCGCCGGCAGCAGCGACGCGGCCGCGTTCAGACGATCGATCGCGCGGGCGTGCTCGCCGCGCTGCAGCGCAATTTCGCCCTCAGCCAGAAGCGCCGCGCGCCGCTCGATCGTGTTCAGCGGCACGTTCGCCAGCCGTTGCATCTCGGAAAGCACGCCGTCAGCCTCACGACGTTGACCGCTGCGGTCTTTCACAATGGCGCGAGTGCCAAGCCGATCGAGCCCCGCGGCGCCGCTGGATTGCACCTTGGTCGCCTCCTCCGCTTGTACGAGCGCCTGCCGCGTTTCGCCACGCGCGAGGCGCACCAGGGCTGCACGCGCGCGTGCATTGCCATTGAACTCGTCGCCTGCGCCCGTGACCGGCGTTTCCAGCAACGCGGCCGCCCTTGCGGACTGACCGTGGACGAGCGCGAGCAGCGCCAGATCCGTGTTGCCAAGCCAGTGCGCAAAGGGATCGTTCAGCTTCAACAACGTATGCGCGGCCGCGTCGGCGGCCGCCCAGTCCCTGCGCAAGAACTGCGCCTCCCAGATCAGTTGATGCACGTTGAAAACGCCTGCTCGCCCCAACGCGATGGCTTTGTCGAATGCGGCAAGCGCTTCATCCACGTGACCCGTGCGCAAGCGGTGGGCTCCGAGCGCAGTCCACCCCGCGGCGTTCTCCGGACGCAGCTTCACGAAGTCGTCGACGACACGTTGGGCCTTGTCCGTTTCGCCGATCGCGATGTAGGCGGCTGCCAGATTCCCGTACGACCCCGCGAAGGGCGTGCCCCGGCGAATCGCATCTTCGTAGTGCGGAATTGCCTCGCGCCACTGTCCGAGCTGCACGTAGAGCAGCGCCAGGTTGTTGCGCGACGGCACGTGATCCGGGAAGAGTGCGAGCACCTTTTGGTACGATTCGACGCCGCGCCGCATATCGCCGCGAGCAGTGCCGTAGTAGACGCCTTCGATGTAGTAGCGCTCGCGGACCGTCAACCGGTCTGCATGATCGAGCGCAAGACGCGAGTACTTCGCCTGCTCGTCCGAGTGACCCAGATTGCCGTGGATCACCGCCAGCTTGGCGTACGCCATCGCGAAGCTCTGGTCGATTGCGATCGCCTGCTCGAGCGGCCCGCTGGCATTCGAATATCGACCCTGATAAAGAAACTCTACGCCTTCGGCATACGCGCGGTATGCATCCACCGAGCTCGTCGTCACGTCTTTCAGATCGCGGTCGGTGATGGGCTCTGTGCGCGTCGCCGCAGTTGAAGGGTTGGCGAGCAGACCTGGACTCGCGAGTCGTTGATCGAACCGCTGCTTGACGCGTCGCGTCAGGTCGTCGACCATCGACAGCAGATTGGCCTCGCCCATCGCATCTACACGATCCGATGCGAGAATCCGTCCGGTCTTCGCTTCCTGCAGCTTGAGGTTGATGCGGATGATGTCGCCGGCCTTGACGTAGCTCCCGAGCAGCACGTTCTCGATGCCCGCGCGGCTGGCGACTTCCTGAACGACATCGAAGGAGATCTGCCGATCGTCGGCGCGCCTCATGTCGCTCAGAATCTGGTACAGGCGATCCGTGCCGAGCACCTCGAGGTGTGGTGACTGCGACAGATCGGTCACAACCATGTCGGCGAGGCCCGTCCGCAGCCAGTCGAGTTGTGGGTTACCGGTGTTGTTCTCGAAGTACATCACCGCGATGGAGGGGCGCGTATCGGCGGTTGCGCCGCGTTCGGGCGCAGGCGCAGGACGTGCGATAAAAAGCCCAGTGGCGATGGCTGCAACCACGAGCGCGAGCGCCCCGCCGATCACCAACGCTTGCGACGGCCTCCAGCGCGCGGCTGGCGGAGGTGCCACAGCGGACACTTCTGCGCCTGCACTGGAGCCCTCGGCCCGGCGACGCGCCGCGCGAAGGTCCACTGCAAGGTCCTTCATTCCCTGATATCGCGCGTCGGGATCCTTCTCGAGGCATTTGTTGATGATGCGCTGCACATCCGGCGCCGCCGGCGAGGCGATCGCCGGCAGCGGCGGTGGCGCGGCGTGAAGAATCGCGTGCAGCGTGTCGAGGCTGCTTTGCGCCCGAAACGGAGGGCGGCCCGCAACCATCTCGTACAGGAGAATGCCAAACGCAAACACATCGGCGCGGTGGTCGACCTTGGCGCCTCTGGCCTGTTCCGGAGCCATATACGAAATTGTGCCGAGCATGATTCCGGGATCGGTCTGGGCGCCCGGCGCCGTTTCCTGCGTGAATTCCTCGGGCACTGTTTCGACGAGTTTCGCGAGACCGAAGTCAATCACCTTTGCGTGCCCATATTCGGTGAGCATCACGTTGGCAGGCTTCAGATCGCGATGAACGATCCCTTTCTCGTGCGCGCGTCCAAGCGCCTCGGCGATCTCAACGGCCAGGTCGAGCGCGCGATGCACGTCGAGCCCGCCGCTTGCGACAAGGTCGCTGAGCTTGTCGCCGCGAATCAGCTCCATCGCGATGTAATGCAGACCCTCGGCGGTTCCGATTTCGTGAATCACCGCGATGTTGGGATGCTCGAGGGCGGATGCCGCTTGCGCTTCTTGAATAAAGCGTGCACGCCTCGTTTCGTCAATCACGAGCTCGGGCGGCAGCACTTTCACCGCCACCTCGCGATTCAACGAGGTGTCGATGGCGCGATACACCACACCCATGCCGCCGCGGCTGATCTCGCCGACAATCCGGTATCGGTTGATCGTCCGCCCGATAAAAGAAGATGCGTCGGTCATCGGCGTAAGCGGATCATACAGGCCAGAGAGCAAAAACGGGCATCTGGCAATTACTTGAACGACACGCCGGCCCCGGCGGTGATCAGCGACTGCCGTGGCAGCGCTGGTGACGTGCCGGTGGCTGCGACCGGCGAAACCTTGAACCAGCGGATCTCGAGGCTGAACGCCATGTGATCGTTCACAAACCACCGTGCGCCGCCGCCGTAATTCAGCGTCCTCGCCCAGGCGCTTTCAACGTTGCGGACGAGCGATCCCGTGGTGGTGCCGGTGACTTCGCTGCTGACGCGAGTGCGCCCGATGCCTCCGCTCAAGTAACTCCAACCAAGCCGGTGGCCGAAGTTGAACGACACTTGCGGCACGAGACCCGTGAGCGTGGTTCTCACACCGGGCAGAGGAGTCAATGTGGATGTTGCGGTGCCGCTGGTGTCTGGAGGCGACGTTCGGCCGCGGCCCACGAGCACCGTGCCGCCAAGACCAATGGCCACAAGCTTGGTGCGGAGGGGATACAGGTGAGCGCCGACGTCGAAACCGATTCCTCGACCCGGGATCTGAGCGCCGACCGGCACCGCGGGAGTCCATCCGATGCCCGTCGGCAAGCCGACCGACGCGCCACGAACGTCAAGAATTGCAAGCGGCAGTGGCTCCGGCACGGCACCTGGCGGGCCCGCAGGCTCCCGGGGCGTTTGCTGCGCGACGCTCGAGCTCGCCGCCACCAGAACGAAAGTGACGACGAGCGCGTGCACGCGAGGATTCATCCTTTCTTGCGGCGCTCGGCCCAGTATTTCTTCATCCGCTCCGAGACGGCTCGCCGCTGCGATGCCGACATGGCGCGGCGGCGACGTCGGCGGCGGTTGGCAGGAGCCGCAGCGGCTTTCGGGGTGTCCGGCGCTACTGCGGGGGGCCGGCCTGGTCGTCCACGGAACAGTTCCGGAAAGTTTGCACGAATGACCGCTTCTTCCTGGCGCAGCTCTTCGAGCCGCCGCATTGCACCCATGCGCGCCCAGGCTCGCAGGGTGTCACGATTCGATGATCTCGGCACTATTCTCCTCCGCTGGAATGAACTAAGAACGAAGAACTGAGAACGAAGAACGGGGAACGAAGAACCAATACCCCGCATGCAGTTTGTTCTGGTTCTTTGTTCTTAGTTCTTTGTTCTTAGTTCTTAGTTCTTAGTTCTTAGTTCTTAGTTCCTAATAGCCTATCGTCTTTCCAGTCGCGACGTTTTCGCCTTTTGATTCTCTGACGATGCGGACGCCAGCGCTGGCGCCGACGCGCGTCGCCCCCGCGGCGACCATGGCTTTCATTTGCTCCAGATCGCGGACACCACCCGCAGCTTTGACGCCAATGGCATCGCCCACGACTCTTCTCAACAGCGCGACGTCGGCGACCGTCGCACCTCCCGGTCCAAAGCCCGTTGATGTTTTCACGAAATCGGCGCCGGCGGCCTTTGTCAACGTGCCGGCGGTCACCTTTTCTTCGTCGCTGAGAAGCGCCGCTTCGATGATGACCTTGCTGACAATGCGATGATCGTGGCAGACGGATGTGACCGCTTCGATATCCCGCTCGACGAGCCTCAAATCGTGTGACTTGAGGGCGCCGACATTGAGCACCATGTCGATTTCGGTGGCGCCGTCGAAGATCGCACGCCTCGCTTCGTACTGCTTGACGTCAGGCGTCGTGGCCCCGAGCGGAAACCCGACGACGGAACAGACGCCAACGTCGCTCGACGCCAGCAGGCGATGCGCAAATGCCACCCAGGTAGGGTTCACGCACACCGTCGCGAAATGGAATTCCGCGGCTTCGCGGCACAGCTTTTCGATCTCCGCTGCCGTCGCATCCGGCTTGAGCAGAGTGTGATCGATCAGGCCGGCCACCTCGTGCGCGCCGCCGCCCGCCGCGTGCACTCCCAGACGGCACGCGCCGGCCGCGATAACGCCGCCGACTTGATTGGGACAGCAATCGAAGGAAAAGCCATGACACTGGCAGCGCGCAGGCCGGACCGCGCCGGCCGCGGCCAACTCCTGAAGAATGATGTCGATGACACGCCTGATGTCGTTCAACGCGCCGATCTCTCGAGGTTCCTGATTTTGGCGAGCCTGCGGATGTACCGCGCCTCGCGCATCGGCGTGGCGAGCCATGTCTCCACAATCGCCTTCGCCTCGTCCCCGGTGACCAGTGTGGCGCCAAGCGTCAGCACGTTGGCGCCATTGTGCTCACGGGCATACCGCGCGAGCGTCCGGTCCGTGCACATCGCGGCGCGAACACCGTCGATCTTGTTGGCGGCAATCGCGGATCCCAACCCCGCGCCATCGATCGCAATCCCGGCGTCGACTTCCTTGCGCGCGACCAGACAGGCCACGCGGCCGGCGATGTCCGGATAATCGACAGGATCTGGTGCGTTCGTGCCGATGTCGTCCACGCTGAGGCCGCGGCTCCGCAGGTGATCGCGCAGCAGGTTTTTCAATGCCACTCCCGAATGATCGCTGCCGATCGCGAGGCGGCGTATGTCCGCGACGGGCGCCAGATCTTCCGCAAACATGTCGGGAGTGTCGCGCAGCACCACGATGCGTCGCGCGCGCAATGTGTCTTCTGCGAGTGGCGTGATATGACCGCCGGGATTGAGTTGTACCGTGCTGCCGGCATCGAGCAGACGTGCCTCCGCTTCCGTGATAATGTCGTACCGCTTCATGCCGATTCCACCGCTCATTTCATCAGAAGTGCTGCGTAATCGCATCATCGAAATGGCTCACGAAATGCGCGCGGGATACGAGGGCGAAGACCTTCACCTCGTGTCGGTGCTGAAAGGCGCGTTCATGTTCCTGTCGGATTTGATTCGGGCGATGGAGGGACGCGTCACCATCGATTTCATCGCGCTTTCCAGTTATGCGGGAACGACCTCCTCCGGGGAGGTGCGGTTGATCAAAGATCTCGACTACGGTCTCGAAGGGCGTCACGTCATTATCGTCGAGGATATCGTCGATACCGGTTTGACGCTGCATTATTTGCAGGAGATTCTCCGGGCGCGCAACCCCAAATCGCTGCGAACCGCGTGCCTCTTGAGCAAACCATCACGCCGAAAGATCGAGGTGAAGGTGGATCATATCGGCTTTACGATCGAGGATCACTTCGTCGTGGGCTACGGCCTCGACTATTCGGAACGCTATCGAAACCTTCCGTACATCGGGATTCTTCAGTAACGACCAGACTCTTTCTGCTTCAACGCATCCCGACAGCAAGTTTCACCTGCTCCGCGGTTTTGCGGGCGTCAGCCAGCACCTCAGCCTCGTTCAGCGTCAGGACCTTGCCGCCCCGCATCAGAATCTTGCCGTTCACGATCGTAGAATCCACGTCGTCTCCGCGTGTGACGTACACCAGGTGTGATACGGGATCGAACATCGGCGTCTGCCGCGGCTGATCCATCCGGACGACAACAACGTCAGCCCGCTTGCCCGCTTCGAGAGAGCCAAGGTCGTCCTGCCGGCCAATCACGCGAGCCCCGCCGAGCGTCGCCATTTCGAGCGCCGTCTGTGCGCTGACTGCACGCGGATCTTTCGAGACGAGCTTGTGCAAGAACGCGGCCTGCCGCATCGCCTCGAACATGTCGAGGTCGTTGTTGCTGGCGGCGCCATCGGTTCCAAGTCCGAGCGCGACGTCAGCCTTGAGATACTCGAGCACAGGCGCGGCGCCGCTTGCCAATTTCATATTGCTCTCGGGGTTGTGTGAAACGCCGACGTTGTTCCTCTTCAGTACTGCGATTTCCTCACTGTTGATCCAGATGCCGTGAGCCAGGATGACATGGGCTTTCCAGAAATCCAGTTTGTCGAGAAGAGCGACGGGCCGCAGCTTGTGCCGTTCGAGCGACACTCTGATTTCGTCCTCGGTCTCGCCGACATGGATCACGATCGGCACGCCGTATTTCGCGGCAAGATCTCGTGAGCGCGTCAACGTGTCTGCGTCTAACGTGTAAACCGAATGCGGCGCGACCGCCGGCACGATCAGATCGTCTTTCTGGTACTGCTTGATGAACGACTCGGCGCGAGCCAGCGCCGCCGCGGGCGCTTTCGCGTCGGGAACCGGAAACTCGATGATCGTCTGTCCCAGAACCCCCCGAAGCCCCGCCTCCTTGGTGGCGCGAGCGATCTCCTCTTCGAAGTAATACATGTCCACGTAAGTCGTCGTGCCGGAGCGAATCATCTCGAGCGCGGCAAGCCGTGTTCCCGTCCGGACAAACGCGGGAGAGACAGTCTTTGCCTCGGCCGGGAAGATGTACTTCTGCAGCCAGTCCATCAGCGCGAGATCGTCGGCGAGGCCGCGATAGAGAACCATCGGCGCGTGCGTGTGCGTGTTGATCAGGCCGGGCATCACCACGCGGCCGCGCGCGTCGATGGTTTGCTTCGCTTGAAACTGCGACGCTATCGCCTGCGGCTCGCCCACCGTCGCGATCGTGGTACCGGAGATCGCCACGGACCCTGGGTTCAAGACGCGCCGTGTGGGGTCCATCGTGATGACGATGCCGTTGGAGATGAGGAGATCGACGGGCTTCGGCTGGCGCGCGGTAAGCGATATGGACCCAGCGGCGAGCAAGAGCAGACAACCCCAAACGCGCCGACGTCGGGGACGGTTGGTCATTCCCGCATTGTATGAGAGTGCCAATGCAGTAAGCTCTCCGCGTGGTTCGCCTTGTCGAACATCCGCTCGTCCAGGACATCCTGCTCAACCTGCGTGATGCGAGAACGGATTGCGAGCGCTTTCGTCAACTGGCCGGACGTATCAGCGTGCTGCTCGCCGCCGAGGCGCTTCGGGATCTCCCGACGGAGACCGAAACCGTCTCAACGCCCCTCGGCCCCGCGCGCGGCGCGCGGCTGACGGTTGATATCGTCCTTGTGCCGGTGTTACGCGCAGGTCTCGGCATGCTACCCGGGATGTTGGAGCTCGTCCCCGGCGCGCGCGTCGGTCACATCGGTTTGCAGCGCGATGAAGTCACGGCACAGGCGTCGCGGTACTACTCGAAGCGTCCGGCCGGTCTCGATGACAGCTAGGCGCCGGAGGGTGTTGCGGCGGTGCAGAAGGCTTATCCCGATGTGCCGATCTACACACCGGTGATCGACGAGCGCCTCAACGCGCACAAGTTCATCGTTCCGGGTCTGGGCGACTTCGGCGATCGTTTGTACGGCACACTCTGAGTGCGGCATTTTCTTTCGCCCACTCACCTGCGCGCGCAGCGGCGTCTGCAACTCGCCCCAACAAACCCGCATCCCCACCCCAACGCGCAAAGTCGCGCGCGAGCGTAAACGGCAGACGTGAACGCGTGCGGTTAACCCGTCGGATGTCGCCTGTGCGGCGGTCGGCCGCGATGCTAAACTAAATGTCCTCTCCAGGGCGCGCGCTTGGCTCAGCGGTAGAGCACCGCCTTCACACGGCGGGGGTCGGTGGTTCGAATCCACCAGCGCGCACCATCTCACGCGTGCGCGAAGGGCGGCGACTTCATTGACGGTGAGAGGGTCAATCTGTTGTCTGGCGGTTCCCTTGGCAACGGACCCGCTATCAACGATGCGGGTACGGTCACCTTCGTGAATTTCTTTGACGGAAACTTCGGTGTACTCACCGAGTCGGCCCTCGTGGTCAAACCCGGTGACGTCATTGACGGGAGGACGCTCAGAAGCGTCGCCCGTAACAGGCCTCCCGTTATCAACATAGGGGGATGATAGCCTTCGTAGGTGGGTTCTCTGATGGTAGCGCAGGCATTATCCTCGCTGTGCCGGTCAAACACTAGTCGACGCTATGCCGTGCACGCGGGGTTGCGGCGGGTTGCGCTCGTGACGGTACTTAGCGGGACATTAGTGGCAACACTCCTATTGACTCGAGAGGTCTGGTAATTCGGGATCAGAGAATTGGGGATTACACGTTTACAAATCCAACGCGAAGGCTATTTGTGAACGAGTGTCGACGTCTCGCGACAGGAGAGTCCGCGCCGGGGCGCCGTCAGTTGAAGTTTTTGAAACCGATTGAGGCCGCGTTGTCGAGTTGTCCGCGTCACGAAGCCGCAGACGACCATTAACGGCAGAAATATAGCTCGCCCTCTGAACTGACATATGCGAGTGGCGGACCGCATTTGGGACAATTGTGCCAAGCCCTTAAGAGGCTGCTTCTTTCGTACGAGCAGTCGTTCGAATCCACCAGCGCACATTCACTCCCATTAAATCAACTACTCGTGAGGACAGTTCGACATGGACTCTGGCGGGCGCTCCGTCGTGCGTTAGCCGTGCAGCGCCCTCATAGGTCGTCCGGCGTCAACCCCGTGCGGCGCGCCACACGGGCGAGCATCTTGGGTCCAATCTCTTCGCTGTCGTGGAATGGGAAGACGTTTAATGCGCCATCCGATGCTGTGCAGCGCCGCTAGAACGCGCTTCGCCTTTGCAGACGGCCAATTGCTCACGAATGAACGTATGAGAAGGGCATGAATTCTGGAGCGCGGCTCGCCAACCAAGCCATCTGCCTTCTTACTCGTTCTCAGGACCGACGCGGTGCAGCAGCTTCGGCAGCATCGTCCTGCCCTGCGCGGTCAGGGCGAACGATTTCGGGGAGAAGTTCTGCAACGGTGGCGGCGCGTCGAGATCAAGCGTCATCTCGGTTGCCAGGCCGCACTCCACCATCTTGGACCAGAGGACGTCGTTGGGACTGTTCTTGACGGTGGCGATTTGACTATGTGGCGTGTCCAATGTGGCCCGGAGGACGGACATGTCAGATGGTGTCAGGCGTCGCAACAACTCCAGCAACGCTCCATCGTCGTTCTCCACAGTCATCGGCGTTTCTCTATGTGCCGCGAGACCGAAGTCTCGAGCGACTTACATCTTGCGCCGAGATGATGCGCACGATCTTCACTGTCCAAACGCGACTTTGATCTGCACGCCGACCCCGCCGAACTTCGTCTCTCCGAACTGCTTCGACACCCCCCCGGCACCGAGCACATCGTTCACTTGCCGGTATCGCACCTCGCCGCGCACATGCACCGAGCGGGCGACGGTGACCTCTGCCCCACCGAAGACCACGAGTCCTGGGTACCACTTGTCGATGTTTTCGTCCGCGTCCGCAAAGTCGGACGTCTCTTTGTATTTGAGGAGCGTCGCCCCGCCTCCGGCGTACGCCGCCAGGCGCTCGATCCCAACCCGGCTCGGAGGAACGCCTGGTCTCGGACGAGTACGACTCAACGGAAGGCGCCAGCCAGCCACCATGTCGACCGGCGTCATCGAAAGCTTCAGCGGGATGCCGAGCGGAAACACCTGGTCGTTGAACACAAAGACGCGTTCGCCGGTCGATGTGTTGTGCTCCACTGAGCCTTCGACAAAAAGGTCGTGCCACAACCGCAGACCTTGAACACCGCCGCCGAACCACTGCACGCGATCGGATCCGGTAATTGCATCGAAGCTCTTCGGTGAAGCCGCTTTGTCCATCGAGTAGCTGACAAACACGCGATATGCCGGCGCGTTTGACCGACGCACGATTGGCTTTCCGCCTTTCACGGGCGGCCGCGGTTGGCCTTTTGTTCCGGGCGGCGGGAGTTCTGGCGGTGGTCCTTGCATTGGCGTCGGCGTGCTCACAAACTTCCGCTGAATCCACCCGGTCCGGCGACCGTACTGCGCGTCTTCGAAGCTCACCTGAAACCAGTCGCCCTGCGTCTGCGTGATGACGACGACTGCCCCCGCAGGCAGGGTCCTCAACGGCGTTCGCGACGCGTCCGGCAGCAGATACACAGGCGCGGCGGCCGTTACCGTCGCCGACATCGCGCCGCGCGTCTGAGCCTGTGCGCTTGCCGACGGCGCCATGCTCGCGAGCAGCAGCGCCACCGACGCAGCCACGGCGCAGGGTTTTTGAGAAGTCATTGGGTTATTGTCCTTCACCTTGGCGGAATAGCCGGCGCTCTCGTTGAAGCGCCGGACCAAACGCGGATTATTCTCAAGCGAGCAGACGCCGGGTTGGATGGCGCGGCAAACTACCTGTGCCACGTCCGTGGGTTGCGCAAGCCTGCGGGTTTGCCGCGTCCGTCCGAAGTTTGCCCTAGGAGCATCTGCTGCTGCTGAGCCGCTAAGCAAGTTTTCGACCTCTGCGCCACCGGCAAATAGCCTTACGTTCCGCCGGTGCGGTTATTGCTGTCTTCTTGGCCGCCATGGCTACCCTCATCAAATCAGTACGTACAGTGGCCATCACTGCGTTGGTTCTTTCCGCCGTCAGCCGGCCCGCGTCCGCGCAGTATTTCGGCCAGAACAAAGTTCAGTATCAGGCGTTCCAATTCGAGGTGCTCAAGACGGAGCACTTCGACATCCATTTCTACCCTGAGGAGGCACAGGCCGCCCGCGAAGCCGCGCGTATTGCCGAGCGCTGGTACGCGCGCCTCGCACGCATCCTCGATCATCAGTTGTCCGGACGCCAAACGCTCGTCCTCTACGCCGCTCATCCCCATTTCGAGCAGACCAACGTCGTGGAAGGCGTCCTGGGCGAAGGGACGGGCGGAGTCACCGAGTCGATGAAGCGCCGCATCGTGCTGCCCGTCGGCGCCGGCCTCGCCGACACCGATCACGTGATTGGCCACGAGCTCGTGCACGCGTTTCAGTACGACATTCTCGGACGCAACCTCAACCTTCCGCTTTGGTTTATCGAAGGCATGGCTGAGTACCTGTCCATCGGCTCGATTGACGCGCACACAGCGGTCTGGCTGCGCGATGCCGCCGTGAGTGAAAAACTGCCGGACATCGACGATCTGAACGACCCGCGATACTTTCCCTACCGGTTCGGTCACGCCTTCTGGGCGTACGTCGGAGGACGCTGGGGTGACGCGGCAATTGCAGACATCCTGCACAGCGCGGGCACTCCGGGTGCACAGCGGGGGGGTTCCGGCGGCGGCGATGCCGTGGGTCTCATCGAAGACGTGCTCGGCATCGACAAGAAGCAGCTCGGAACCGACTGGCATCAGTCGATTCTGACCACGATGGTTCGTCCGCTCGGCGATCGAGCGGGGAACGCCGGACGACGGATTATTCAGCCCGATGACGAACGCGAGTTGAACGTCGGTCCGGCACTCAGTCCGGATGGCTCTCGACTGGCGTTTTTGTCGTCCCGAGACCGTCTTTCAATCGATCTCTTCATCGCGGACGCGGCAACGGGGAAGATCCAACGGAAGCTCATTTCGACCGCCGCAGATCCGCATTTCGACAGCCTGCAGTTCATCGCGTCGGCCGGCTCGTTCGATCCAACCGGTCAGCAACTTGCTGTCGCGGTCATTCGCGAAGGACGTCCGGCCCTCGCCATCATCAACACGTCCAACGGACATCGCGATCGTGAGATTGCATTGCCCGGTGTTGACGAAGTGTTCCATCCGGCATGGTCGCCCGATGGCCGGCACATCGCGTTCTCCGGGCTGGCCGGCGGGCTCAGCGATCTCTTTGTTTGCGACCTGCCAGGCGGAACGGTTCGAAAACTCACGAGCGATGCCTTCGCGGATCTCGCGCCGTCGTGGGCGCCAGACAGCCGGCACCTTGTCTTCAGCACCGACCGCTTCTCCACTCAACTCGGCACGCTCGATTTCGGCGACTATCAGCTTGCTTCATTCGATGTCGACACTGGACGCGCGACTCCGATGTTTTCCTTCGACGGCGCGCGCCACATCTCGCCGCAGTGGGCGCGCGACGGCTCCATCTACTTCATTGCGGATCCGGACGGCGTTCCCGATATCTACCGCTACGATCCGGCGTCGAAATCAGCCACGCGGGTGACGAAGCTGGTGACCGGCGTCACTGGTATCACACCGACCAGCCCGGCGCTCGCCATCGCAGCAAACAGCAGCCGCCTTGCAGCCGTGATCTACCGGAACCAGACGTACGAGATTCAGGCAATCGAAGGCGCGGCGCTCACACGCGGTGAGACCGCGCCCACGACGGTCACACTCGCCGCGGCGCAGCTGGCCCCGGCCAACCGCCGTGGAGATCAGGTGGACACGACACTTCGAACGCCGCAGTTTGGCTTGCCGTCCGGGTCGCCACCACCGCCTGAGGAATATCACCCGCACTTGTCCCTCGACTTCATCGGTCAGGAAATGGGCATGACAACCACCAACGGCCTCGGGTCGTACATGGGCGGTGGCATTGTCATGAATTTCAGTGACACGCTGGGCGATCACCTCGTCACCTCCGTGCTGCAGGTAAACGGCAATTTCGAAGATATCGGCGGGCAGGTTGGCTACATCAACCGCAAACGCCGTTGGAACTACGGAGCGTTCGTCGAGCAGCTTCCGTACATCACCGGCGGCGTCGTGGGAGGACTCGCCAACGTCGGGGGACAGACCGTGGTCGTCGAACAACAGCTGCGTGATCGGCAGCTCGATCAGCGAGTGATGGGACTGGCCGCTTATCCGTTCAGCCGCGCCAGGCGATTCGAAGCAACGGCCTCGGTGCGCCGGCTCACCTTCGATCGGCGCATCGATACGTTCACGTTCTCTCGAGTCACCGGCGAGCTCCTATCGCAGGATCGGCAGAAGATTGAACTGGGCGAACCGCTCTCGCTCGGCGAGCTTGGATTTGCCTTCGTGCAGGACACGGCAGCATTCGGAGCGACAGGGCCCGTTCTCGGTCACCGTTCCCGGTTCGAGGTGGCGCCGTCATTTGGCGATCTGACGTTCACGCAAGTCATTGCCGATGCGCGGCACTACGTGATGCCGTTTGGAGCGTGGACGCTCGCCGGTCGTTTTCTGCACATCGGCCGCTACGGCGCTGATGCGGAATCGCGACGGCTGTCTCCGCTCTACCTTGGCTTCCCGAATCTCGTACGCGGGTACGACATCGGATCGTTCGACGTGGACGAGTGCCCTCCGGCTGCCAATCAAAGCTGCGCGCTCGTTGACGATCTCGTTGGGAGCCGCCTGATTGTCACAGGTCTCGAGCTGCGCGCGCCGATCCTTGGCGCGTTCACCGGCAAGCTCGAATACGGTCCAATTCCGGCGGAGCTCGTCGGCTTCTTCGACGCCGGTGTTGCCTGGAACAAGGGCTCGAGGCCGTCGGGAATCGGCAGCGGCACACGTCCGTGGGCGCGAAGCTACGGCGCCGGCGTACGCGTCAACGCGTTCGGCTACTTGATCGTCGAGCTCGACGCCGTCCGGCCGCTCGATCGGCCAAAGGACGGATGGCGGTTTGCGTTTGGAATACGGCCGGGATTCTAGTGTAAGGAACGAACGTTGATCGATACATAGCGCGGGGCTGAGTGAAGTCTCCCGCTACGTACATCGCTATCAGGTCGCCCACAAGAGGGCCACGGGCCATGTCTGAAACGCGCTTCCGGCCAGAAGCCACGGCACGTCGCGGTACACCACAGGCTCGACGCGTTCCCCCGTGAACACATTCATCAACCGCGCACCCGCGAGCCGCGATGGCAATCGGACGCTTGCCGTGCGCCAGCGCTCCATTCCGAGTGGCGCGTGTGGAACGCCGCGCATCAGCGTCGCGACAAAGCGTGGCACGAGAGCGATGAGCTCGTGATTTTCAAAGCGGCGGCTGAACGCAACCAGATGTGGATCGTCGAGATCGCTTCCAAGCGCCTCGTAGTCGCCGCGCAGAAACAAATCCGGATATTCGCGACGAAGGCGCAGCGCAACGGCAAGCGTGTAGAGCTTGACCCGTCCGTCAGGCCACGTCTGGAATATGGCCTCGAGAGGATCTCGGAGCCCATCAGCCTGGTCACGCCGGCCGCGGCAGGCAGACTCGGCAGCTTCGACGGTAGGCAACAACTGCATCAACACGGTTTTCCGAAGCTCGAAATCCACGGGTCGCCGATTATCCGGGTCGACGAGTGCAAAGTTCCACAGTTCCGCGCCCTGATACACGTCGGGCACGCCGGGCGATGCAAGCCGCAGCACAAGCTCTGACAGCGATCCGAACATTCCGAACCAGGCCAGACGACGCTGGAACGGCACAAAAGAGGATAAAAAGTCCGCCGCCCGGTCGCCGGCGAGCGCCGCATGAACGAAGCGCTGGACGGCGGTCTCGTATTCGGTGTTTTCGTGAAGCCAGGACGTGCGCCGCTTGGCTTCCTTCACGGCCTTCATCATGAAGACCGACATGCGATCGACCAGATCGGCAGGAGCCGCGGCCGGCACCGGATCGGCAAGCGCCTCAGCGGGCCAGGCGCCGACAAGGGCCTGATAGAACATCCATTCGTCGAGGCGGTCCGGCGCAGACAGACCCTGACTGAGTGAACGCGCCGGCTCATTGATGCTCGACCAGCGGCGGATTTGGGCGCGCCACTCCTCAGGCCGTTCGGCAATGACACGGATACGCGCGCGTGCGTCTTCTCCGCGCTTGGTGTCATGCGTCGCGGCCGCCGTCATCTCGTACGGCCACCTGGAGAGCCGATAGAGATTCTCCGCGTGGAACTCGGCAACGCTGCGTGTGCGGAATCGCAGGTCGCCGCCCACTTCATTCGCCGACAGCAGCAGCACGTCGCGATAGAACGCGGTGTCCTCGAGGCCCTTCGCGACAACGGGTGCGGTGCACTGCTGGAACTTGTGAACGAAGGCAATCGAACGTTCGCGAACCGCGCCTCCGTCCCCGGAGCCATTGCTGCCGGATAGGAGTGATTGGCGGATGAACTCGAAAATAGAGGGCTCCTGAACCGGGTTTCGCCGTCGCGCCTCCGCGATTGCCGCGTCGAGCACCGCGAGATCGTCGGCGCGCGCGCCACGCTCGGTGATGTACGTTCGATACACCGGAAAGCACGCAATCACTTCCACCAGCGCACGTCGCAAGCTGTTGAGCGTGAAATCGCGCGATCGACGATCGGCTTCCGACAGGCGATTGAGTGCGCTCGAGAGCACGTTGAGCTCGCTCGCCATCGCCGTTCGCATCATGAATTTCTTGCTTTCGTAAATCGTGTCGGCGGGAGCTCGGTCGTGTCCCGTGTAGCGTCGATAAAACCGCCGCAACTCGGACAGGCCGCTCGAGTGGACGAACAACCCGTTCAGCGTGTTGAGAAAACCGTAGCCGGTGGTGCCGTGCACCTGCCAGTCGTCGCGGAGTCGTTCTCCCCTGCCGAGAATCTTTTCAACGACGACATACAGGCGCTTCTCCGGGACGCGCAGCCGCTCTTGAATGGCGCTTTGCAGGCGCTCGAAGTATTCAGCAGGATCGTAAAGACCGTCTGGATGATCGATGCGAACACCTGTCACGAGCTCTTCTTCGATCAGCTGCAGCAACAAGCGGTGCGTGTGGGCGAACACCTGCGCGTCTTCCATCCGCAGACCGGCCAGATCGTTCACGTCGAAAAAGCGCCGGTAGTTGATTTCGTCGAACGCTGTGCGCCAATACGCAAGCCTATAGGGCTGTACTTCGAGCAGCCCGTGCAGATCATCGAAGGTCGACGCATCACCGGCGCGCCCGTTGAAGGAGGCGACCGCATCGTGCACGTAGGCGGCGATTTCCGGCGATCGAGAAACAAGCGCCGCAAGCCGCTCGCGTGCGATTTCCTTGTCGCGGTGCCGCTGGGCAATCTGTGTTTCATCGCGCGTCGTCGTTGGCGGCAGATTCGAAAACATCGTCAGAATCGCGCGAAATTCCGACAGTGCGGCATCACGCTCGCCCAAGCGGAACGTGAGCTGATCGATCCCGCGCCCGAGCACGGCTGGTGTTTGACGCGGATTGATCGGCAACGAGCGGTCGAAATAGCGCAGGGCGAGTCCGCCGTCTGCGTACAGCAACTCGAGCTCGCCGCGCTCGAGCACGAGTCCGTACTGATCGCTGAGAATCGGCAGCAGCACTTTGTCGACGAGCTCGGTCTTGAGTGGCGTCCAATCGATGTCGAAGTACCGCGCGTGGGCGGAGCTTGGGCCGTTTTCGAGAACGTCGCGCCACCAGGCGTTCGTCGAGGGATCGATGCCCATGTGATTGGGCACGAAGTCCAGCACGAGGCCCATCCGGTGCGCCTGAAGCATCGATGACAACGCGGCGAGGTCCGCGAACGTACCGATCTCGGGATTCAATTCGTTGTGATTGCAGATGTCGTAGCCGTGCGTGCTCCCCGCGCGTGCCGTCAGGATGGGCGACGTATAACAATCCGTCACGCCAAGAGCGTCCAGGTACGGACAAAGCGCATCGAGCTGACGGAAGGTGACCTGTTGACCGAGTTGGATGCGGTAGGTGCTCACCGGCGCCCGCAACGGAACGTCGTTGGGCGCCGGTGGTGAAGGAATAACGTGCGGGCGTTCGAATGACCGCATCGGGAGACCCCGCGCGGCCATGATTAAATCAGCCTCGGACGTAGCCGCCGGAGGTCAGTCGGAGGAATCCAGCGTCCACCATCGAGCGAAGCACGTTGTCGCATACGTCCGGATCGAGGCGCCACAACCGCTGGGCTTGCGCGCGCGTCAGGCACAACCCCGGCATTTCATTGTATTCCGCGCGAATCAGCCCAACGAGTTCCGACACTCGACCGACCGGTTCGCGAGTGACGTGCGTCTGAAGTTCCCGCATGATTCGCCCCCGTCTGTACAGACACGAGTCACACCTCGACGGTGCACCCGTACTTTCGCGAGTATTTTCTCGCGCGTCCGGTTTCGTTTGCAACGAAATTGCCACGTCGAGATCTCGACCAGACGCAAGTATCTGATAGCGCACGACTTGTCCGGTGTGCTCCTGACGACGTGCGTGCCAGGCCATTCACGCCGACCGGCCGCACGTCACCCGAGTGGCTTGGCGGGGTATCTCTCCGATCGATGCGGGTTTCATCGAGAACATGAAGACTCAGGACGCGACTCCGCTACGACGTCCCGGCGTGGCTGGACTGAGCTGACGTCAACGGTTCGATGATGCCGTATTTTCGAAGCTTGCTGTACAGCGTTGGTCGATAGATGCCCAGCAGTGCCGCTGCTGCTCGCTTGTTGCCGCGTGTGTGCTCCAGGGCGCGCACAATCGCGAGACGTTCGAGCTCTGCGAGCGGCAGCACACCGGCAATGGTTTCGTCTTCCGGCGCACGCTTGCATCGATAACCAGGGTATAGACCTTCGGGAAGATCGTCGAGGGTTACGCGTTCGCGCCGCGACACGATCACTGCGCGTTCAATCGCGTGCTCCAGTTCGCGCACGTTGCCGGGCCATTCGTGAGTCAGCAGCCGCTCGGTCGCCTGTTCATCAATGGTGATGTTCGGATGCCCGTACTGAGCTCCAAACCGCCTGAGAAAAAGGTCCGTCAGCAGCGCGATGTCCTCGGGACGCTCACGCAGCGGGGGCAGCGTTACGGTGATGGTGTTGATTCGAAAGTACAGGTCCTGCCGGAACCGGCCCTCGAGCGTGGCGGCGCGCAGATCGCAGTTTGTCGCGCACACCAGGCGGAAGTCGAGATTCACCAGAGGCCCGCCGCCGAGTGGCCTCGCCTGCCGATCCTGTAGCACGCGCAACAGCTTGATTTGCAGGTGCACCGGCATTTCTCCGATCTCATCGAGGAGCAGCGTGCCGCCGCGTGCGGCCTCGAAGAGGCCCGAGCGATCTGCAATGGCGCCCGTGAACGCTCCGCGGCGATGGCCGAAGAGTTCGGCTTCCATGAGCTCGTCCGGGATGGCGGTGCAATTGAGCTTGATCAACGGTCTGTTCGCGCGTGGACTGAGCGCATGCAACGCGTTGGCGATAAGCTCCTTCCCCGTTCCGTTCTCGCCGACGATGAGAACGTTCGCATCGGTCGGTGCCACGCAGCGCACAAGCTCGAAGGCTTCGATCATGCGCGGGCTTCGGGTAATGAGATCGCCGAGCAACGCCGCCTCGCTCATCTCCTGCGCCGGTTCGGCGCGGCGGAAGCGTTGTTCCGCCTGCGCCAGAATGCTTCGCAGTGTCAGGGGACTTACTGGCTTTTCAAGAAAGCACAATGCCCCGGAATGTGCCGCTTCCACCGCGGCGCGGAGCTTCGCATCGCCGGAAATGACAACCGTCTCGACGTTCGGCGTCGCGGCGCGCAACTCCCGCAGGAGATCGATGCCGTCGACGTCCGGCAGGTGAACATCGACGACGGCGAGATGCGGGCCCCACTCGCGCGATGTCGCCGACGCCGCGCGGCCACTGAGCGCGGCCCGCGGCTCGTAGCCCCAGTCACGCAAGAGCGCCCCCAAGTGATCGGTCACTTCAGGATCATCGTCGACGACGAGCACCTTCAGTTCGGATCGAGTTTGGATGTGCTGTGACATGAATCCTCGCTGCAAGTAAAAGCTACTGCCGCGCTTCGGTGGCCTCGCGCGGCGCGTTATGCAGAGGTAATGCCGCAGCATTTGTGAGAAACGCCGCGCCAAATTGGCGTGGCGAGGCGCGGCAGTGGCAGCCGCCTTGCTCTGTCGAGGCAGCGCAGCTCGAGAAGGCAAGCGCGTACCCAAGTTGAGCATGCTATTGCCAGCCCAGCGAGATCGCAGTGTGACGACCGCAGACGCGACATTACCGGTGCCGACACCCGCACCAACACCAACACCAACACCGGCAGCGGCACGAGCGCCTGCAACAGAGATCTGGCCGGGAAGCTGGTATCCATTGGGCGCGACTTTTGACGGCAATGGTGTCAACTTCTCGGTGTTTTCCGAAGTCGCAACGCGCGTGGAGCTCTGTCTCTTCGATGAAAACGGCGAAGAACACCGTGTCGATCTGCCGGAATCGCGCACGTTCTGCTGGCACGGCTATGTTCAGGGGCTTGCGCCGGGGCAGCGGTACGGATTCAGAGTCCACGGACCGTGGGAGCCCTCGCGCGGCCATCGCTGCAATCCTCACAAGTTGCTGCTCGATCCGTACGCGCGCGCAATAGAGGGAGGCGCGACATGGAATCCCGCCGTGTTTCCGTTCCATGTCGAAACCAACGGCACGCGTCACGAAGAGGAACCAGGCCTGACCGACAGCGCCCGCTTCGTTCCCCGGTCGATCGTCGTCGACGACACCTTCGATTGGAGCGACGATCGGCGGCCGAATCGGCTGCTGCACGAGACGGAAATCTACGAATTGCACGTGAAGGGTTTTACCGCGCAGATGCCGGATATCCCGCCCCAACTCCGCGGGACCTACGCGGGCCTCGCGCATCCGATCGCAATTGAGTACCTGCGTTGTCTCGGCGTGAGCGCAGTCGAGCTGATGCCGGTGCACCAGTTCCTGCACGACGGCCATTTGATCGATCGCGGCCTGAGGAACTACTGGGGCTACAACTCGATTGGGTTCTTTGCGCCGCACAATGAATACTCGAGCATGGGCCAACGCGGCGAGCAGGTCCGCGAGTTCAAGCAGATGGTGAAGGCGCTGCACGCCGCCGGCATCGAAGTGATTCTCGACGTGGTCTACAACCACACGGCCGAGGGCAATCATGCTGGACCGGTCATGTCGTTCAAGGGATTCGACAACCGGGCGTACTACCGCGTGCTGCCAAATGATCAGCGCTATTACATGGACTACACGGGCACGGGCAACAGCCTGAACATGCAGCACCCGCACGTCCTGCAACTGCTCATGGACTCGCTACGCTACTGGGTGCTCGAAATGCACGTCGATGGCTTCAGATTCGATCTCGCGGCGACGCTCGCGCGCGAGTTGCACGAGGTGGATCGGCTCTCATCGTTCTTCGATCTCATTCAGCAGGACCCCGTCGTCAGTCAGGTGAAACTCATCGCCGAGCCGTGGGATGTGGGTGAAGGCGGCTATCAGGTTGGCAACTTTCCTGCGCTCTGGTCCGAGTGGAACGGCAAGTATCGCGATTCGGTACGCGACTACTGGCGCGGCGCCGATCAGACGCTCGCGGAGTTTGCCAACCGGCTCTCAGGCAGCCCGGATCTTTACGAGAGCAACGGCCGCCGTCCCTCGGCGAGCGTGAACTTCGTCTGCGCGCATGATGGCTTCACGCTGCGCGACCTCGTCTCGTACAACGAGAAGCACAACGAGGCAAACGGCGAAGAGAATCGCGACGGTGAAAGCCACAACCGTTCGTGGAACCATGGCGTCGAGGGACCCACTGACGATCCGGCCGTGCAGGCGCTGCGCGCGCGGCAGCAGCGAAACTTCCTGGCGACCTTGTTTCTCTCGCAGGGCGTGCCGATGCTGCAGGCGGGAGACGAATTGGGGCGCACGCAGCGCGGGAACAACAACGCGTACTGCCAGGACAACGAAATTTCCTGGATTGATTGGGCGCAAGCCGACCACGAGCTGATTCTTTTCACCGGCAAGCTCCTCGC
>WNGA01001151.1_pt1 | contig 27367 bp, 21 predicted proteins | sample 5400061 | NCBI WGS metagenome assembly WNGA01 (sample SAMN13153366, study PRJNA577476) | soil metagenome | isolation source: 100 cm soil or saprolite under grassland replicate 2 | place: USA:California | collected 2016-06-15
GCGTCAAATGGGTTTTCTTCCTCCGTGGCGGTGGAGTCGGGAAGCTCGGTCGTGAATTCGACGGCGAGCAGTTTCTGCTGATCGCCAAGCAAGGCCCGAAGGCGCTCGCGCAGCGCGGCCATCCGGAACTCGGGCTTGTTCGCGCCGGCCGCCGCGGGAAGCTGCCAGACGGGCCGTCCGTCCCGGACGAAATGGAACGCGACCTGCGGGTGGGCCAGCGCAGCGAGCGTCAGGTAGTGTTGGATGTGCGCGGATTCGGTTTCCTCGGCCCGCAGAAACTTACGCCGCGCCGGCAGGTTGAAGAATAGCGAGCGGACTTCGACACAGGTTCCAGCGGGCGCCCCGGCCTCGCGCACCTCGATGAGTTTTCCCCCGTGGATGACGACCTGGGTGGCGGCCGGGGAATCTCCCTCGCGCTCGCGTGTGGTCAGCGTCATCCGGCTGACGCTGGCGATGCTGGGGAGGGCCTCGCCGCGGAAGCCCATCGTGGTGACGGCCGCGAGGTCTTCGGCGCGCTGGATTTTGCTTGTCGCGTGGCGTTCAAGGCACAGCAAGGCGTCGTCGCGGCTCATGCCGGCGCCGTCATCGGTCACGCGGATCAGGCTGCGACCGCCCGCCTGAGTTTCGACCGTCAGGTGGCTGGCCTGCGCATCCAGGGCATTTTCGACCAACTCCTTCACCACGCTCGCCGGCCGTTCGACCACTTCGCCGGCGGCGATTTGGTTGGCGACCTGCTCGGGGAGGAGTCGGATGCGGTTCACGGAGGGAATCGTAAAACGTAAAACGTAAAACGTAAAACGTAAGAGTGACGGGCGTCACCCGACAATGGCCAAGCCCTGCCCGCTTTTTTACGTTTTACGATTTACGTTTTATGTTTCACCCCTTCATCCTCGGCAACGTAAACGAAAACACCGCCCCGCCCTCTTTCTGATTCGCCGCCCAGATGCGCCCACCGTGTTCCTGGATGATCCGCTGGCAGATCGAAAGGCCCAAGCCCGTGCCCTTGGTCTTGCCATAGGTCGCAAACGCCTCGAAGAGCCGGTCGATGATTTCGGGCGCAATGCCCTCGCCGGTGTCGGCAATCTCGGTCAGGACTTCGTGCTCGTCGAGCCGCGTGCGGACTGAAACGGTGCCGCCGCCGGGCATTGCGTCAACGGCGTTGAGAATGAGATTGTAAAAGACGCGGTTGAGGCGCGGCGGGTTGAGCGCGAGCTTTACGTTTGGCGGAGGGGTCTTGAAACGCACAGTCACGCCACGATTGGCGACTTCGCGCTGGAGTTCGTCGATGATGCCCTGGAGGTAGCCGCCGTAGTCCTCGGGATTCAGGGTGACGGGCCCTTGGGCGCCGCGGGTGTAATCGAGAATGTCGTTCACCATGCTGGTGATGCGCTCGACCTGTTTGTGGATGCGGTCCATCGAGGCTTGCCGCGACTGCGCCGTCGCGCCGTCCAGGCAGGCCATTTCGGCGGCCAGCCCGATGATGGTGAGCGGGTTCTTGAGGTCGTGCACGATGCTGCTGGCAAACCGGCCGATGAGCGCCATGCGTTCGGCCTGGAGGACTTCTCGGAGGTATTGGTGGTTGAACTCGCGCAGCCGGCGACTGATCGCCTGGAGCAGCGCCATGCTCAGGCCCGGCGAATGAGTCAACAGCACGGCCATTTGCTCGCGCGGGATGAAATACAGCACGGACTCGGTCTCGGCCGTCGCGCACGCGGAGCGGGGCTGGTTGTCCAGCACCGCCATTTCCCCAAAGAAATCGCCCGGCGCCAGCTTGGAGTAGACGCGCCGCTCGCCGGTGCCGATGACCGCCGAGATGTGGACCTGGCCGGACTTGACGACGTAAACGCCGTCGCCAGGGTCGCCTTCCTTGAAGATCTCGCGGCCGGCGGGGACCGCCATCTCGCGCGTCACGTTGGCGAGCTGTTTCAATTCCACAGCGGGAAGCTGGCTGAACAGTTCGCTCGATTCCAGAGGCACCATGGGGCAAGTCTAGGTCAAAGGGTGGGGCGTGCCAATGGGATTGATTAGAGGGGATTGGGCATCGTTGGAGCGTTGAAAAGGATCCAGTTCCGGGTTCCGGGTTCCGGGTTCCGGGTTCTGCGCGGCCGACATCCAACTCGGAACTCGGAACTCGGAACCCGGAACTCGAACGGGTTGAAGCGTTGAAGAGTTGGAGTGCTAAGTCTCTAGAGCGGTTCGCCGTGCGATTCTGCGTCGGTGGCCGGGGCGATGAGCACGACGAACTCGCCTTTCATCGGCTTGTTCGCCGCCAGCGCCAGCAGTTCCGCCGGCGTGCCGCGGACGAATTCCTCGAACTTCTTCGTCAGTTCACGGGCCAGCACGACGGTCCGTTCGGGGAATACGGCGTTCAACTCTCCCAGCAGCTTTTCAATCCGATACGGCGATTCGTAGAGCGCCAATGTGCCGGCAACGTTCTGGAGCGATTCGAGTTGACGGCGGCGCTGGCCCGATTTGTGCGGGAGGAATCCGAGGAAATGAAACTCGTCGGTGGGCAGGCCGCTGGCGGTGAGGGCCGCCACGAGGGCGCACGGGCCTGGCACCGGCTCGACGCGCAAGCCCGCCGCCCGCGCGGCGCGCACGACGCGTTCGCCGGGATCGCTGATGCCAGGACTGCCCGCGTCGGTGACGAGGGCGATCCGTTCGCCGCGCCGGAGCCGATCGAGGATTTCCTCGCTGCGGCGGGCTTCGTTGAACGCGAAGCAACTGACCAGCGGTTTGCGGATCCCGAAGTGCTTCAACAATTGGCCGGTGCGCCGCGTGTCCTCGGCGGCCACCACGTCGCACTGGCGCAGGACACGCAACGCGCGCAGCGTGATGTCCTCGAGGTTTCCGATGGGCGTCGCCACGAGGTAAAGCGTGCCGGGTTGAAGTGGCGGAGGCGGTTGTGACACGCGGCTATTCGTGGCATGGGCGGCGCGGGAATCCAGACTTTTTCGGCCAGCGCGGGCGCAGGACAGGTGCCAAGCGCCGGCGCGCCGCCAAGGTAGTGCAGGCGTCTCGCCTGCCCTGGCCGCGCAGCGGCCAAACGGGGACGCGCCTTCGGCGCTGGGCAGGGGAGACGCCTGCCCTACCTTGGCCCGCAAAGCGCGCTCCCAACCTTGCGGCAGGCGCGCGCCGCCAGTAAACTGGCCAATCCGATGACCAAGTCTGTAGAACGGCCGGCGATTCGCCTGCGCGGCGTGCGCCACAACAACCTGAAGAACTTCGACCTCGACGTTCTCCTCGGGCAGCTCACGGTCGTCACCGGCCTGAGCGGCTCGGGCAAGAGTTCGCTGGCGTTTGACACGCTGTTCGCCGAAGGCCAGCGGCGCTACATCGAGACATTTTCGCCCTACGCGCGGCAGTTCTTCGATCGGATGGACAAACCGCAGGTGGATCGCATCGAGGGCATCCCTCCGGCTATCGCCATCGAACAGCGCAACAGTGTGCGCAGCACCCGCTCGACGGTCGGCACCATGACGGAGCTGTGCGACTACATGAAACTGCTGTGGCCGCACCTGGCGCGGCTCCACTGCCGGCAGTGCGGCCAGCCCGTTCGCAAGGAACCGCCGCAGGTGGTGTGGGAGACGATGATTGCGGATGGCGGATTGGGGATTGCGGATTTGCCCGAGTCGGGACGCGAACTGCTCATTACTTTCGACCTGCCGCTCTCGGAGAAGCTTGCGTTGCCCGAATCCCTTGCGCTGGTGACCCGGCAAGGCTATCAGCGACTTCTACTGGACGGCGAGGTCATCCGTGTGGAAGAACTGGAATCGCGCCGAGGCCGCAGGAAGCTCTTATCGCTGACATTGGTCCAGGATCGGGTGCGCCTTGCCCCGGCCCACCGCGCCCGGTTCGTCGAAGCCTGCGAACAGGCTTACCACTTCGGAAAAGGTAAGATCGCCGTGTATCGCCTCGACCGTGCGGACGCCAATCCGCAATCCGCAGTCCGCAATCCGCAATTCTTCTCAGCCGGCCTCCACTGTGCCCGATGCGACCTTGATTATCGCGAGCCGACGCCGGCGCTTTTCAGCTTCAATCATCCCATCGGCGCCTGCCCGGCGTGCAAGGGTTTCGGACGCATCATCAGTATCGACTACAGCCTGGCCATTCCCGACCGCTCGAAGACGCTGGCCGAAGGCTGCGTGAAGCCGTGGCAGAGCGGCATGAGCGCCGAGTGCCAGGCCGACCTCATGAAATTCTGCCGGGCCAGCGACATCCGCACGGACGTGCCGTTTCAAAAACTCTCGCAGCGCACGCAGGACTGGGTCATCCAAGGCGACGCCGACTACGATCCCAACGACCCCGAACACTCCTGGCCGCGCGCCTGGTATGGACTGAAGGGGTACTTCCGCTGGCTGGAAAGCAAGAGCTACAAGATGCACGTCCGCGTGCTCCTGAGCCGCTACCGGGCTTATACGACGTGCCCGGAGTGCGCGGGCAAGCGGCTGAAGGTGGAGGCGTTGCTCTACAAGTTGCACTTTCCAAGGAGGTCAATAATCAGTGAATCAGTAATCAGTAATCAGTCTGAGGAGCCGCCTGTAGCACCACTGAATACTGATTCACTGATTACTGATTACTCCCTTGCCGACTTTTATGGCCTGCCCATCGACGCCGCGCTGGATTTGATCGAGCGGACGGCCATGGCCCGCAAGTTCGCCGCGAATGATCCGATTCAACTGGCGCTGAACGAAGTCCGCTCCCGCCTGCGCTACCTCGCCGAAGTGGGCCTCGGCTACCTCACTCTCGACCGCCCCACTCGCACGCTCTCGGGCGGCGAAACCGAGCGCGTCAATCTAACCACCTGCCTCGGCACACGGCTCGTCAACACGCTGTTCGTCCTCGACGAGCCGAGCGTCGGCCTGCACCCGCGCGACACCGGACGGCTGGTCCGCATTCTCGAACAACTCCGGGACGCGGGGAACACCGTCGTGGTCGTCGAGCATGAAGCCAGCGTCATCCGCGCCGCCGACCGCGTTGTGGATCTCGGGCCGGGCCAGGGGGAGAAGGGTGGCGAGGTGATCTTTCATGGTCCTGTGAAGGAACTGCTGAAAAGCGATCGCTCACTTACTGGCCAATACTTGAGTGGACGGAAGCAAATTGAAATCCTCAGGCGCCGGCCGGTGGCAAGTCCGTTCGCGGCAGTGGCTGCTGAGCGAGCCTCAGAGGCGAAAGAGAGAAAGGGAGAAAGGGAGATGATGCTTCAGGAATCCCCTCATCCTTTCTCCCCTGCGCCCGTTCCCAATCCCCATGAACCTCGTAGCAGCCGACGTAAGGAGGCTCACTCTTTTTCAGGGAAGGGAAGTCAGAGCCTCCTTACGTCGGCGGCTACCGTTCAGGGGTTCAAGGCGCGAAATCTTGGTTCGAGGAATTCGTTCAAGGACTGGCTTCGCATCACCAACGCCACTCGCCACAACCTGAAGAACCTAACGGTCGAAATCCCGCTCGGTCGTTTCGTCTGCCTGGCTGGAGTGAGCGGCTCGGGCAAAACCACGCTCGTCCGCGAAGTGCTGCTGCCGGCCCTTCAAGACCGGCTTCAACCTTCGATCTCAAATCCCGTCAAAGCCTCCGACCGTCTCGAAACCGAGGCAGACGACTCCTCCGACCCATCGGCACTGAGCAACGGGCCATCGGCAATCCTCGAAGGTTGGGAATCCCTCTCCCACGTCGTCCTTGTGGACCAGGCCCCTCTGGGCAAAACCCCGCGCTCCAACCCGGTCGTATACATCGGGGCCTTCGACGACGTCCGCGAACTCTTCGCCCAGACCGACCTGGCGAAGCAGCGCGGCCTCAACGCCAGCGCCTTCAGCTTCAACAGCGGCGTCGGCCAGTGCGAACGCTGCCGCGGCGCCGGCTTCGAGAAAATCGAGATGCAATTCCTCAGCGACGTGTTCATCCGCTGCCCCGAGTGCAACGGACGCCGGTATCGCGCGCACATTCTTGAAGTGAAGCTGCGCGGGGCGAAGGCCGGGAAAGTAATCAGTGGATCAGTAATCAGTAATCAGTCGGCCGGAGTTGCCCGACGGAGCCGGCAGGACGCTGGTCCACTGATTACTGATTCACTGATTACTGAACACTGGAGCATCGCCGACCTGCTGGAGATCACGGTCGATGATGCCCTGGAATTCCTTTTCAACTTCATCAACCTCCCCGCCGGCCGGCGCGCCCTCGGTCGGCTCAAGCTCTTGCAGGAGGTCGGGCTGGGCTATCTGCGCCTCGGCCAGCCGATTAACACGCTCTCCGGCGGGGAGAGCCAGCGATTGAAGTTGGTGAGCCACCTGGCCGATGTCGTCAGCCATTCGGATCGGCCAGCTCAAGGGAGTGAGGGAGTGGGGGAGCGGGGAGGTGAGGCCAGCCCTGCTGGGAGCTTCGCCCACTCCCTCACCGCCCCGCTCCCTCACTCCCCTCGTACACTCTTCCTCTTCGACGAACCGACCACCGGCCTGCACTTCGACGACGTGCGCGTGCTGTTGAAAGTGTTCCAGCGGCTTGTGGACGCCGGCCATTCGGTGCTGGTCATCGAGCACAATCTGGACGTCATTAAGTGCGCCGACTGGGTCATCGACCTCGGACCGGACGCCGGCGAACGCGGCGGCCGGCTTGTCGCGGCCGGCACGCCGGAGCACGTTGCGGCGTGCGCGTCGAGTCACACGGGGCAGTTCCTGCGCGAGGTGCTTCGTCCCCGTGAGGCGGCCAGGGTCGAGCCGGCAACGTGAAGTGTTTAGCCCGCATTTCTCCAACACAGTCGCAACCAAAGTAGCGCAGATTTCCAATCTGCTGTATCGCCGATTTCCAATCGGCAGCCCATCCCCATGTCGAAACCGCTTGGACTTATTCTGCGCCGCAGGTTGAAAACCTGCGATACAGCAGATTGGAAATCTGCGCTACAGGCGCTGGGGACACTTGGAAATCGTGCGGTATCGCACCACGCGGATCCATACGTTCGCCGCACGTACAAAAAGCGACAGCCGCCCTGGTCGGGGCGGCTGTGCGAAGGAAGGGTCGGCGGGCCGAAGGGCTACGGCAGTGGGTTGAAGTTGTAAGAGGTTTTCTTCCCGTTGCTGTCCTCGCCGCTAAGCTTGCCTTTGCGGCTGGTGAGGTTGAAAGAACCCGTGTAAACAGTGAGCAGCGGTACCCCTTCCTCCGTCAGGGTGAGGATGGCAATCTTTTTCTGGTTCGAGACCAGCGCCTCGCCAGTGAAGTTGTAGCCGGGGCCACTGCCATCGACGTTGTAAGCGGTCGGAATGGAGAACTGAGCCAAGGTGGAGAATTCGACGAAGTTTACGCTGGCACGTTTGCCGATGGCGTAAAAACTTCCGCCCAGGTTCCCCGGGTCTGTGCGCGGCTTGCCGCGGAGAGTGTTGTTGCCGTCGGGACCGTAAGTGCAGAGGGTGATACGACTGCCCGGCACGACGGTCCCGCGAAAGCTGACGGAATTAGTCGTCGTAACCCCCTTCAGGACAACGTTCGTACTGAGGACAATGAAGCCGTCCACAACGTTGGTCGTGATAACTTCAACTGGCTTTATCTCACGGTCCGAGACCTGGTTCAGGAAGCCAATGAGCTTCCCGGCGCTGTCGAAGGCCCACTCTCCGTCGATCCCCGCGCTTCCCAGGAAGTTGGTGCTTGGTTTCGAACCGGTGGAACCGCCAGAACCCGTCGCGGCAACACGCTCGGTGTCGTCCCCAGGAACGCTGGGATGGCGTGAGTCGACATTTCCCCCGGAATTCTTGCGCGGCACCGGGCGAACGATCTTGTAACCCGTCAAAGTGCCGCCGTAGGCAGTGTCCTGGACGAAGTTGAGGATGACCAGGCCCTGCTCTCTGCCGCTGGACACGATGTCCCAATCGCCGGCGGGCGTGGGGGGTGGAGACTGGGCGCGGCCTGCGGGACTGCTCAGGAGCAGAACCGCGGCCGTGAGCGCGGCGAGCTTGAGCGAAATGAGATGGAGTATTTTCATACGTGTGGAGTCTTTGGTGTTTAGCTTAATTGGCACAAACAAGCAAGCAGCTTAGTTGTTGGGCTTGCTCCAGTCGTACGGCCTGGCGCTGTCGATGGCTTTCTCCGGCACCTCGGGCCGCTCGGCCAGGCGGGTCTGCATGAAGTCGCGGCCGCTGCCAGTGGCTTGGAAGTCGCCGTCCTCGACGATGGTGGGTGTGAGGAAGATGAGCAGGTTGTTCTTGTTCCTGGATTTGGACTCTTTGCCGAAAACTTTGCTCAAGCCCGGAATGTCACCCAGGAGCGGGACTTTGGAGTAGCTCTTGGACTTGGTGTCGTTGATGAGGCCGCCCATGACGAGGGTGTTGCCGCTGGGAACAGTGACGGAGGTATCCATGCGGCGTATGGCGTAGATGTTGGCGGTGTTGACGGCGCCATTGAGGACCTGCTGGTCCTTGGAGTCGATGTTGGAGACTTCGGGCACGACCCGAAGGGTGATGTGGTTGTCGGAGGCGATGCGCGGGGTGACGGTGAGGATGGTGCCGAGGTTGGTGTACTGGATGCTCGCGCCGGCGGGCGAGTTGGCCGATCCGGGGGTGACCTGGAAGATCGGGAAGGCGCGCGTGACGGAGAGCGTGGCGGTCTGGTTGTCGAGCATGACCGCCCGAGGCGTCGAGATAACTTCGGTTTCGGTGTCCTTGTTGAAGAACGAGAGGACAGCGCTCAGCCCGTCGGCATCGAGGAACGCCGTGGCGGGGTTGAAACCCTTGGCGGTGTCAACGAGAACACGTGGAGGCCCCGAGACAAGGTTGTTCGGCGTGCTGGACACCGTGTTGTTGCCGAACTGGAACTTCTGGTTTTCGAACGTGCCCGACCAGTCGATGCCCTTGACAGTTGAGGGATTGCGGGAGGTTTCGAGCAGGCGCGCTTCGATGAGCACCTGTTTGGTGGGCGAATCGAGCATGTTGATCAGGTTGATCGCCTTGTCCATCTCATTGTCCGTGGTGGTGACAATCAGGTTGGCCGTGCGAGGATCGGCCAGCACGGAGCTGCGAGGGGACAGGGTGGATTTGACGATGGTCACCAGATTGCTGGCATCGGCGTAGCGGAGCTGAACGATCTTCGAGACCAGCGGTTCCTCGGCCTTCGGGTCTTTGATCGTGATGCGGGCAATCTTGGATTTGGTATCCTTCACCAGGGCGTAGTTGTAGTTCTCGAGCACCGCGTTGAGCGCCTCGGTCGAGCTGACGTTTTCAAATCGGATGCTGACGTTGGGCTGGTTGGAGGCCGAGATCCTCGGGTCGAACTGAAAGTTCAGGTTCGCCTGGCGGGCGAGGTTGCGGATGGCGTCGGTGAGGGGCACATCATCGATGACGATGAGCGGCACCGGTTCGTCGGGCTTGGCCTGGGGCTCGGCCGCGGCGCCGCCGGCAGGCTTGTCCGCCGCAGCGGCGTTGGTGGCGCCTGGCGTGTCAACGTTCGCCAGGTCGGCCGGTGTGGTCGCGCCAGGGGTGCGCGCGGCCGTTGGCACCGCAGGAACCGTGGGCGCCGGCGCGGGCGTGGGTTTGTCCGGCACAGGGGCCGGCGGGAATTTATCCTGGGCGAGGCAGAGCAGCGTGCTGGCTGCAAGACCGAGGAACAGGGCTGTGAGGTGCTTTTTCATGTTGGTGTTTTTGGTGTTGATGAAGGAAACGAAATTCACTGGGGCGTGACCGGGAGGCTCACGGGGAGGGGCAGTTCTTTGGTGATGCCGTTGGCTTCGAGGAGGATGGTCTTGTCCGTCACGTCAACGCAACGGACGTGGACGCGCAGGCCCCGGAGGTTGAGTTCAATCTTTTCTCCTTTCGTGATCGATTTGCCGTTCACAATGACGATCATTTGGTCGCGCTTGTTGGCGAATCCCTGGACGCGAATATCCTCTGGAAACTGCGATGAGACCGTCGCCACCGACTCATTGGTTTTGACCGCGATGCGGCCGGGGGAGCGTGTCGACCTCGGAAAGAACGGATCCCTGCCGACTCCCGGGTCGATGACGAAAACTGACCTGGGCGGCGGCGCCTCCTCGGCGGGCCCGGCGGGCTTGCCCGGGGCAGGCTTACCGGCGGCGTGTGCGCCGCATGGCGCCAACGCCAGCGCTGCGACGAGCAGAGCGAGGTAAAGCGGGGCAGTGTTCATGAGCGGAAGGGAGAGTTCAGCGGGTATTCGGGTTCACCAGGGTTACGATCTCGAACCTGAAGGCGAGCTTTTCGGCATCGTCGGAGGAAGCGCTCGAGGTGTCTCTGCTGGCAACGCTGCCACCGGAGGGTTCCAAATCGATGTTCTGAATTCGCATATACGGGAAGGTGTTCTCGAAATCGGCGACAAAGCGCCCGAAATCGTGGAAGAAAGCCGTGCCCCGGACGTGGAACACCGCGGCGCGATAGGGGAAGTTGGCGACCATGCCGACTTGGCCCGCGACTTCGCGGCTGAACTGCGGGATGTCCACCTTGTAACCCCCGTTTTCCTTGAAGGAATTGATCGTGAGAATAATCCACGAATACATGTCGCCCGAAGGCATGGTCGACTCGATGACCCTGAGCTTCTCCTTGACGACTTCGAGATTGGCGTGCAGGTCGGCGGTGCTGTTGGCCAGCCGTTGAGCGTTGCTGACGCGAATCTCCTCGTCATCGTGCTTTACGGCCAGAGTCACCAACGTTTGGCGCTGAACGCGGACCACTCCCCAGTAGAGCGCGGCAATCGAGGCCAGCGTTCCGAGGACCACAAGGATCAGGCGATCCCGTTTCTCTTTGGGCAAGTGCTTCATGTTATCTGGCCTTTTCCGGGAAATAACATTCCAAGGTGAAATTCACGACGAGTCCGCCGCCGATTCTCGGCGGCCCAGGGGCCGAGCGCCGCGTGAGCACCACGCCGTTGGTCCGCATGAGATTCTCTTTGAAGTAGGGCACCGAATTAATGGACTCTTTGAATTTGTTGATTTTAGAGCCCACGTTCGCACTTGCGTCGATACCGTCGATGGTGAGCTGGACTCGCTCCGTCGCCGTGGCGGGTTTGCCGGGGATGATTTGCACCCCATTGGTCCGCGGCTTGGTTTCTTCGCCCATGGAGTAAACCTGGTCGGCCTTGAAGTGGCTCACCCGGACGTCCTCCAGGCCGTTGAGTGTTTGCTGGAGGCCGTTCAACGCGTTGCCCCACAAAAACCGGTTGGTCGACATCAAGCTCAACGCCGACAGCTTCTGTTCGGCCTCCCCGATGGCGTGGTGACTGTCGACGGCAGTCTGGTATTCCTTTTCGATTTTGTGCCATCGGGAAGCCAGCGTGCTCAATTCCCCTTTGGCGGCCATGATCTTCACCTGAAGCGTGCTCGCCCACAGGGCAACGAGGACTACACAGAACACCCCGGCTAAGAGGGCCCGTTTGACCGGATCCTTGCGCCGAAGTTCTTCGGCGGCGTGTGCTTCCGCCAACAGATTGATGCGAATCGGCATATGACGACCTAAAACGACGCAGCCGCGGCCCCAATGGCCACGGTCAATTGCGGCGACACTTGTTCGACCTCGCCCATCTTTTCGGGCGAGAGTCCCAATTGCAGGGACTTGAATGGCGACCAGACCTCGCAGGGAACCGTGAGCTCATTTTGCAGCGTCTGGACGACAAACTCGCTGCGAGCTGAACCGCCGGACAGATAGACCTTGCTCACGGTGGCGTCCTGCTGATGCTCAAAGAAGTCGATGGAGGCCCGCAGTTCACGCCCCAGCGGCTGGATCGCCGGTTCGAGCTTTTCCTGCACCTCGCCGGGCATCCCGATTTTGATATTCTCGGCTTCCTGGTAACTGGTGCCCAACTGCTCGGCCAGGCCGTTGGTGAATTGATCCCCGCCAATGGCCACGACGCGGCTAAGCATGATCTCGCCGGCGTTCAGAATGACGATAGTGCTGTTCTTGAATCCCAGTTCCACCACGGCCACGACGTCCTTTGCGAAGGCCTCCGCTTCAGCCAGCTCGAATGCATTCACCGGCCCGATCAGGCTGGGGACCACTTGTTCTGGAATGAATCCAGCGTTTTTCATCGCCGTGCTGACGTCCTCGATCGTCTGCCGTTTTGCGCCGCCCACGATCGCCTTCTGTTTTTGTGTTCCCGCTGGGCCGGACTTGACCCCATCGGCTGGCCTGGCTGCCTGGGAGTTGAGGACGTAGTGGCTGTCGAAAACGTGGTCGGCCAAATCCTGCTGGAGATAGCTCTTCGTGTTGTACTTCAGCATTTGCCGCAGGTCCGCGGGCGCCATCAGCGGCAGCTCTGTTTGTTTGAACACCGTGTCATTCACCCCGAGGGCCAGCGTCAGGTGCCGGGACTTGGTGCTGAGCCTGCGGCTGATTTCCTTGAGATGCTCCCCCAGCACGTCGGGAGCCACGGGCTTTTCGTGGCTCGCGGCGTCGATGATGACGTACTCGGTCAGCACGAATCGGTCGCCCTTGCGTTGCAAATGCACGGCCTTCGTCGATCGACTTCCCAGGTCAATCGCGATAATCTGGTCGCGCTTGCGGGCGCGGCTGTTCGTAAACGGCAGACCCATACAATGGAGTGGCTTAGCAGAAGGGGTGCCAGCCTTGCCGTTCGGGGCATCTACGCCTCGGCCTCCCGGTGCGGTGCCGGCTGCAAATCATTGCGGGCGACCTGGAACGTGTCTGCCGAGGATGCGCGCCAGCCCGGAAAGACAGCGTAAAACACTGCGGATTTCGGCTCCGCACGCGGACGAATGTAAAAAGGAGCAGCCGGCTCGACCCAGACCCTGAAGTCGCTCAGGGTAACGACAGAACGAAGCCGGACACGGGCAATTCGTTCCCGGTGTGTCCATTTTTGCCTGTCAATTCCTGCACGGCAGGACAGTACACTTGTCCAATTTGTGGACGGTTGCGGAGGGCTGACCAGTCGCTGAAAAACTGCCTCCACTGCATCAATGCCTTGAAGTCTAATCGTATACGCGCGGTACGCGCTGCCAGTTGAGTTTCCCTGGCATTTAATCCACTAGCCGTAGCTGGGAGCCGCAAAGCTTCGTCGATTTGGCTAGGAAATCAGCCTCGTTACTTCGGCGGCTGCGAGGCGACGGCCGTTTTTTGGTTCTTCACCGAATTCCGGGCAATCGCCACGACACCAGGATGGGCGAACGCCGCCCCTCGCGGAGCGAGGCAGTGATGGTAGCCGTGGGCTTCAGCCCACGGACAGGAAGAATTGAACTCGGAAGACTATTTGGGCTTCGTGGGCAGCGTGATGGTCTGCGGCGAACCCGGAAAACCCGGCGCCTTAGCGGCGGCTTCGCCGGGCGGTTTGATTTCGATGAGTTCCATGTCGAATTGCAACATGGAATTGGGCGGGATCGGAACGGCGCCCCGCCGATTGCCCATTTCGCCGTAGGCCAGTTCGGAGGGGATGAACAGCTTCCACTTCGACCCGACCGGCATCATCAGCAGCGCCTCGGACCAGCCTTTGATCACTCCCCGCGGGCCGGTAACGGAAAACTCGCTCGGCTGATTGCGCTTGTAAGAATTGTCGAACTCCGTCCCGTCGAGCAGCGTGCCACGGTAATGACAGACCACGGTGTCGTTGCTCGTCGGAATCTTTCCTGTGCCCTTGGTCTCGACTTTGTATTGCAGGCCGCTGGCGGTGGTGACCACGCCTTCCTTCTTCTTGTTTTCGGCCAGGAACGCTTCACCGGCTTTCACATTCTTTTCGCCTTCGGCCTTTAGTTTTTCGTTCTGCTTGGTGCGAAGTTCCTGCAGGAAGCTCTGGTAAACCTCCTTCCCTTGTTCCTCGGTCAACAAGAGCTTGCCGCCCGTCGAGGCGTCCTTGAGGCCTTTGAGGTACAGGTCAAAGTCGACCTCCACCTCACCCTGCTTGAGTTGCTTGCCATAGAGCATTCCCAGCGTGTAGCTGATACGCTCCTTCTTGGTCTTGAACGGATCTTCATCGGCCGCGCACAGCCAAAATGCCGTGCTCAGGCCCAAAACGGTGACAATTAGCTTTTTCATTCAATGTAGCGTGTATCGATTGCCGCCCGGAAACCAGGGTTCCGGATCACTTCCCGGAATCGACCCGGCCAGGCGTCGTTGTAACGACCGGCAGACAGTAACGATCCGCGGCCCCGCGTCAAGGTGAAGGACCTCCAATTTACCACCAAAGTTTTCTTGCGCTCCCGGGCGCTCCGCCCTAAAACCGTCCTGAACTTCAGCCTGCAATCCCGCACGGCGGCGCTCTGTTGGCCGATGATGTTCGGTGGCCACGCGGCGGCGCCTGCTCAAACGAAAGGCAACATGTCGTCATGCACTGATTCGCCCGGCGGTCCCGGGGTTTCCAGACGCGGGTTCCTCAAGGGCGTCGGCGTCAGCACCGCAGCCACGGGCCTTCTCGCGGCGGTCAAACCCCTCGCCGAAGCCGCCCAGAACGAGTCCGGTCTCCTGGGACCCGGAGAGTTCTCCCTCACCCTTCAGGTCAACGGCCAGTCGCGCCCGCTCAAGGTCGAGCCGCGGGTCACGCTGCTCGACGCCCTGCGCAACCGCCTCGACGTGACCGGCCCGAAGAAGGTTTGCGACCGCGGAACGTGCGGGGCTTGCACGGTGCTGCTGGACGGCAAGCCCGTCTACTCCTGCTCGATGCTCGCCGTCGAAGCGCAGGGCCGGGCCGTCACGACCGTCGAAGGGCTGGGCACGCCGGAGAAGATGAATGCCGTGCAAGCCGCGTTCGTGAAGCACGACGCCCAGCAGTGCGGCTTCTGCACGCCGGGCTTCGTCACGGCGGCGACGGCTTTCGTGCGGAACCATCCGAATGCGAGCGTGGACCAGATTTGCGCCGGCCTGGGCGGCAACCTCTGCCGCTGCGGCACCTACGCGGGCATGTTGCTCGCCGTCGCGGACGCCGCGAAGAAAGGAGCAGCGTAATATGGCAAAAGTTGACTGGCCCACAGCAGACCAGCGCACCCTGCTCGGCAAGCGCGTCGATCGCGCCGACGGCCCCGTGAAGGCAACCGGCGCGGCGAAGTACTCCTACGACATCAACCGCCCCGGCATGCTCTGGGCGAAGGTCCTCGGCTCGCCTCACGCGCACGCGGAAGTCGTGAGCATCGACACCAGTGCCGCGGAAAAAATGCCCGGCGTCAAAGCGGCCTGGAAGGATGACAGCCTCCTTGGTCGGGATTCCGAAGGGGATGGAAAAATCAAGTACGCGGGACAAATCCTGGCTGCTGTCGCCGCGGAGACGGAGGAAGCCGCCGCCGAGGCGATTCATCACGTCAAAGTCGAATACAAGGGCATCGATCACGACATCCGGGACAACGATCCCGCGCTCTCGAAGGTCAAGCCCGACTCGAGGGAGCAGGGCAACGTCGAGGAGGCGCTCGCCAAGGCGGAGGTCGTCCATACCGGCAGCTACGGATGTCCCGTGATTACCCATTGCTGTCTGGAGCCGCACGGACAGGTCGCGGAATACCGGGACGGTGAATTGCTGGTGTGGCCTTCCACCCAAGCCGTCTCCGGCTACGCGGATCGCGGGCTGGCGGATGCAGTGGATTTGCCGCAGAACAAGATTCGAGTTGATTGCCAATACATGGGCGCCGGTTTTGGATCGAAGTTCAGCGTGGACAAGTGGGGCGCCATTTGCGCGCGGCTTTCCAAACAAACCGGCCGGCCGGTGAAGCTGCTGCTCGAACGCGATATGGAACTGGCCATCGCCGGCAATCGCCCTTCGGCCTTCGCGAACGTCAAGGTCGGCTCAACGAAGGACGGCACACTCGTCGCGTTGGACGCCGAAGTGTGGGGCACCGGCGGCACCCAGCCCATTCCGAACAGCATGCCGTATGTCTTTACGAAGATTCCCAATACGCGCCGCGTCGTGAAGCGCATCACGACCCATCGCGGGCCGGCGCGCGCCTGGCGCGCGCCGAACCATCCGCAACTGTGCGTGCTGACCATGGGCGCGCTCGCCGACACGGCGGCCCTGCTCAAAATGGACGAACTGGAGTTTTTCCTGAAGAACATCGAGTTGACCGCCGGCCCGCCAAATGCGCCGCAGCTTTATCGCGATGAATTGATGAAGGCCGCCGAGCTGATCGGCTGGAAACAGAAGGCTCATTTGCGCAGCGCGCCCCAGCCCGGCCCGGTCAAGCGCGGCCTGGGCATCGCGTTCCACACCTGGGGCGGACAGGGCCACAAGTCCGAGTGCGACGTGACCATTAACCCGGATGGCTCCGTCGAGGCGAAGCTCGGCACCCAGGACCTCGGCGTTGGTACGCGAACGTGTGTCGGCATGGTCGTGGCGGAAACGCTCGGCCTGCCCCTCGAAGCCGTGAAGGTGCAGATCGGAAGGAATGATTTTCCAAACTCCGGCGGTTCCGGTGGCAGCACAACCATCGGCGGCATTTCGACTTCATCGCGAAAGGCCGCAACGGACGCGCTGAACGAAGTCCTGGCAAAAGCGGCTTCGCGCCTGGGCGTCGAGGCGGACGCACTCGAAGCTCGTGCCGGGTTCATTCAGGTCGCAGCCGACCCGGCAAAGAAGCTGGCCTGGAAGGAGGCTTGCGCCGCACTCGGCGTGGGTGCTTTGACGAAACGCGGCGTCTGCGTCCCGGCTGACGCGGTGCGGGAGAAGTTGATCAGCTCGCAAGTCGGCGGCGTGCAGATGGCCGACGTCTCCGTCGACGTCGAAACCGGCGTGGTCACGATGAACGAAATGGTCGCGGTGCAGGATTGCGGCCTCATCATCAACCTTAAGACCGCCGAGAGCCAGGTCTATGGCGCCATGATCATGGGCATCACCTCCGCGCTCTTCGAGGAAGCCGCCTACGACGCGAACACCGGCACGATGCTCAACGCGGACATGGAATTCTATCGCCTGGCCGGCATCAAGGACGTGGGCAAGCTCACCGTCCACATGATGACCGGCAAAGGCTACGACGACCGCGGCGTCATCGGGTTGGGTGAACCGCCGGTGATTTCGCCCGCCGCCGCCATCGCCAACGCCGTGGCCAACGCCATCGGCGTGCGCGTCCCCAACCTGCCGCTCACTCCTGACCGGGTGCTGGCGGCCCTCGCGCAGAAAGGAGGAGTCGTCTGATGAAATCCTTCGAATACGCCGCCCCGAAAACGCTCAAGGAAGCCACGGCGCTTCTTTCCGACTCGTGGGGGAAGGCTGAAATCCTCGCCGGGGGCACCGACCTCGTCACGTCCCTCAAACAACGGCTCACTCAGCCGGAACGCGTGGTGAGCCTGCGCAACATCGCCGAACTGCGCGGCATCGAAGGCGCCGGCGGTGGCGTGCGCATCGGCGCGATGACGACGCTGGGCGAAATGGCCGGACACACCGCCCTCAAGCAGCACACCGCCCTCGTCGCCGCGGCCCAGGCCGTCGTCAGTCCGCAACTGCTCTCCGTCGGCACCGTGGGCGGCGACCTCTGCCAGCGCCCGCGCTGCTGGTATTACCGCAACGGCTTCGGCCTGCTCGCGCAGCAGGACGGCAAGTCGCTCGTGCGCGATGGCGACAATCGTTACCACGCCATTTTCGGCAATGACGGCCCTGCCCTGTTCGTTTGCCCGTCCAGCCTCGGCTCCGCCCTCATCGCGCTCGATGCGTCGTTCACTGTGACCGGGCCGGAGGGCAAGACGCGGAAGATCGCCGCCGCGGAGTTCTTCCGCGCGCCAAAGACCGAGAGCGAACGCGAAACCGCGCTCAAGCCGAACGAAATCCTCACGGCTGTCGTCGTGCCGAGCCGCTCCCTCAAGAGCGCAACTTACGAAGTCCGCCATCGCCACGGCCTCGACTGGCCTTACGTGACCGCCAGCGTCGCCTTCCGCCTCGACGGCGGCAAAGTCGCCGACGCCAAGGTCGTCCTCGGCCATGTTGCCCCGACGCCGTGGGTCGCGACCGCCGCCGCGAAGACTCTCAACGGCTCGGCGCCCACGGAGATTCAGGCTGCGAAAGCCGCCGACGCTGCCGTCACCGGCGCGAAGCCCCTCAGCGGAAACGCCTACAAAATCCAGATGGTCAAAGCTGCCGTAAAACGCGCCATCCTGGAGGCAGCCTCTTGATTGGAGGACACCATGAACACCTCACCCGAATCCACCAGCACAGAACTCCAGCACCCCTGCCGCTATCTCCGCTGCAAGGAGATGTTCCATAACAGTCCCGATGACGACGCTTTCGCGAGCGGCGCCTTCTGGTGCACGCTCACCCAGGAGGCCTTCGGTCCCGACGGCGCGGGATGCGGCAAGAAAGAGTGTTGCGAATCGCGCGCTTGTTATTTAAGCTGAGGAGTGATGACTGAGATAAGAGTCGCACGGATTGCAAAGTTACAAAGTTGCAAGGTCGCAACCGCCCCTCTTGCAACTTTGTAACCTTGTAACGTTTTAACCTTTTAACTTTTTAATGTTGCAACTCCTTTGACTAAGAACACCGCCATGAAAACCAAACTGACTCTGGCCCTCACCGCTCTTGTGGCAACTCTCACTCTTCCCGCCAAACAGCCCGCCCCCGCCATTTCCGGCGACTACCTCGAAGTCCGCTCGTGTGACATTTACACCGGCGCCTGCGTCGCCAATTCCGAGATGGGCCTCACCGGCAAGGAAGGCATGCTCGTCTGGCGCGTGAAACATGGCGCCTGGAAAGGCGCCGCGCTCGACGGCCTGAGTGTGGTCGCCGTCGTGCAGACCGACGCCACGCTCGGGGACATCAGCCTGAATCCGGGCGCCGGTCGCGCCGTGCTCATCGTCGATTCGCGCGCGAGCTGCTCGCAGCAGGAGGCTCTGGCCGACTTCGCCCGCGCGCAAGCCGGCAAGCTCATCAAGGACGTCGCCGCCGTCAAGACCGCCGCCGTGGAAGTGAAAACGGGCCAATGCGCCTCCGGCGCTTGCGCGACCGTGAAGGCCGGCGACCTTGTCGAAATCTCCACGCGCTGCCTCGGTGGCAACGACCATCTTTGCGGCAACGAGGAAAACTACTACCCGCCGCTGACCAAGATTGACGGCGCGTTCAGCGCCTACACCGAACTGGCCGCCTTCCGCGGGCGCGACCTGAACGCGACTTGGGAACTGGCCGGCCGCCGCAGCGCCTACCTTGGCACGTTTGCGCAGTAGACTGGCCTTAATCTGGAAACGGAATTTGAACCACGGATTTCACGGATTGACACGGATTCATGCCGTGAGAATCCGTGAAATCCGTACCACTATCCGTGGAAGTTTTGCCAGTGTGCACGAATTCTTACCGCAAAGAACGCAAAGACCACAAAGAGAAGCCGTTCACTCTCTGCGTTCTCTGCGTTCTTTGCGGTTATCGACTTTGGTTGCGGCGTCACCCGCGCTGTGCCATCCGGGGTTAAAAGCTTTTTTCAAATCCACGTGCCGATGTTGCGTTGAATTCCACCGGGGGTAGGAAGCGTTTAAGTTCCGGCACTTGCATTTTAGCCTGGCTTTGATCCGATGTACTCACTGAACAAGAAAACCATCGTCGCCCTCGCCGGCCTGCTCCTCGCTGCGAACCTTTCCGCACTTGAACTCAAGGTCGTCGACAAGGCGCCGCCGGAGGAACTCACCGCCGACATCCGCGCCAAACTCCAGGGCAAGGCGATCCAACTGCTGGATGGCGCCAAGCCCGTGTTCGAGTTCTGGCTCGTCTCCGAATTACCGTTGGCCAGCAAGCCGGCCGGCCTGGCCAAGGCGCTCGACAGCGTGGGAACCGCCACGCTCCTCGGCGCCGTCAAGGTGCCGGCCCAACGGCGCGATTATCGCGACGACCCGCTGCCCGCGGGCGTGCACACGATGCGCCTGGCCCTTCAGCCGCAGGACGGCAATCACCTGGGCACGGCGGAGTTCGGCTGGTTCGCCGTGCTCGTTCCCGCCGCGCTCGACCCGAAGCCCGACGCCATCACCGATTACAAATCCCTCGTCAAAGCCAGCGCCAAGCTGACGGTCACCGAGCACCCCGTGATCCTCAGCTTGCGCCCCGCGACCGAGGAGGGCGCCGCGCCGAAACTTTTTGCGCCCGCCGAGGAGCACAAATCCCTCCGCGTTTCCATCCCGGCCCGAGTCGGTGGAAAAGAGGAAAAAGCCTTCCTGGTCTTCGAAATCGTTTACGAAGGCAAAGGGCACAAGTAAGAAGCCCCGGCGGCGTCATCAGCCGGCACTTTGTGCCGAAGGCACATCCTGATAATAGCCCGGCGTTTCTACGCCGGGACGAAGCACGATTTGCACAAGTCCCGAAGGGACGGCCGATTGGGGGGGCTGGATCTCAACCGTCCCTCCGGGACTGGCAGCCCTTTTGCGAATGACCCGGCGTTGAATCGCCGGGCTATGCTCGTTCATCCCTCCGGGATTAGCGGTTCACGCTCTTGAGTTCCGGCTCGAAACCCTTCTCGTCCTTCTTCTCCGTGGTTCCCTCGGGCCCCGTGTCGTCGGCCACCCGGCTGCGCGAGGCTTCGACCTTGACGTAATGCAGGACAACCGGCGCCAGGATCATCCCCGGGATGCCCATGAGCCGTTCGCCGATGACCAGTCCGAAGAGCGTCAGCCACATCGGGTTTTTGATTCGGTGGCCGATGATCTTCGAGTTCAGGAAATACTCGAGCTTGTGGATGATTACGAGGAAGAGCAGCGCGAACAGCGCCATTTTCGGCCCGATGGTGAAGCTTACGCCGATGATGAGCGTGTTGCTGATCAGGTTGCCGACAATCGGCAGCAGGCCGCAGAGGAACGTCAGGCCCACCAGCACCGGCACGTGCGGGTAGCCGCCCCAGAGCAGGAACCCCGTGGTCAGCACCGAGTTGATTGCGGAGATCAGGATCTGCGCGCCCATTACCGTGGTGAAGCTGTGGTAAAACGTCTCGACGCGCAGCGCCAGCTCCTGGCTTACCATCGAGTAGAGGCTGCCCCGCACGGCGTGCGGGTCGTCGTCGCGTTGCCAGCGGGCATTCAGGAAGAGGCTCACCGGCATCACCACGCCGATCACGAGCGACACGATTTGGAACACGGCGCCGCCCAGGTAATGGCCGATGTTGGCGAAGCTCTCCTTCACCTTGTCCATTGCGAGATCCTTCAAGCTCTCAAAGTCGGTGAACGGCAAATCCAACCCTCGCTCCTCGGCCCAGCCGACCACGGCGGGAATCGTCTTCGCCGCGATGCCCGGCAGGGTCACGTAGGCCCGCTTGGCAAAGAAGTAGAAGCCGACAAGGATGCCCACGGCCACCAGCACGTAAATCGCGACCGCCAGACCCTTCCGCCCCCGGATGGTGAAGCATTGCAGCGCGAAGTAGCCGAAGAGCGCCGCAATCACCAGCATCGCGAGGTGCAACAGCCCCACCATTGCCAACAGGGCGATCATCAGCCCAAACGAAATCCGCTCGTGCTGGGTGAGATTGGTGATGAACGGCTGGCTCATGCGAACACCTGGCCCGGATTTTTCCCACCCGCCGTAGCCGCCGACGTGAGGAGGCGGAGGCTCCGGGCGGGTGAATGAGGCCGCCTCCTCACGTCGGCGGCTACAGGCTGTGGGCGTTTCATGCGAAGTGTGAAATTTGAGGGCTAACGCACCCGATCCAGCAGCCACGGCAGCAGACTGGCAATCGGCAGCCGTTCCTGCCGGCCATCGTCCCGATGGCGTACCGTTACGGTGTCGGTCTGGCCCGCCAGCGGCCCTTCCTTCATCCCCTCGAACGTCTCGAAGTCAACCGTCACGCAGAACGGTGTGCCGGCTTCGTCCTGACGGCGATACCGGCGGCCGATCGCCCCAGCGTCGTCGTAGAACACGTTCATGTGCTTTCGCAGCAGATCCCGCACTTCCTGCGCCTTGGTGACGAGGTTTGGCTTGTTCTTGAGCAACGGCAACACCGCCACTTTGATGGGCGCCACGCGCGGATGGAGCTTCAGCAGAACGCGCGTTTCCATCTTGCCTTTATCATCCGGCATCTGGTCCTCGTGATAGGCGCTGCACAGAATGGCCAGCAGGATGCGATCGACGCCAACGGCGGGTTCGATGACGTGCGGGACGTAGCGCCGCTTGGCCGCCTCGTCGAAGTAGCCCAACGCCGTGCCGCTGAATTTGGCGTGTTGCGAGAGATCGTAATCGCCGCGCGCGGCAATGCCCCACAGCTCCTGCACGCCGAACGGGTAGTGGAACATGATATCGGTCGTGCCCTTCGAGTAGAACGCCAGCTTCTCTTTGGGATGGTTGTATTCGGAGAGCGCTGACGCGGGCAAGCCGACCGAAAGCAGCCACTCGCGGCACCAATCTATCCAGTAGCGATGCCACTTCTGCCAGTCGTCTTCGTCGCTGATGAAAAACTCCATTTCCATTTGTTCGAACTCGCGGCTGCGAAAGATGAAGTTGCGCGGGGTGATTTCGTTGCGAAACGACTTGCCGATCTGCGCGATGCCGAAGGGAATCTTCACGCGCCCGGTGTCAAGCACCGCCTTGAAATCCGCGAACATGCCCTGCGCGGTTTCGGGACGAAGATAAGCGATGGCCGATTCGTCACGGAGCGCGCCGACGTACGTTTGGAACATCATGTTGAACGCGCGCGGAGGCGTGAGGCTGCCCGGTTCGCCAGTGGCCGGCGACGGCACGAGCGGAATTTCTTCGGGCCTGGCTTCCGTGAACTCGCGCGGCTGGACCGGCTCAAGCTTCCCTTGGATGGCCTTCTTTCGCTTGAAGGTCTCGGCGCTCTCCTGCAACTCCTCCGCGAGCCGATCGCTCTCCAGCGCGCTCACGTAGCCGACGGTTTTGCCGTCCACGATGACGGACGAAAAGAAAATCTGGTCGGCGCGGAACCGCTGCTTGGAGACCTTGCAGTCCACCATCGGATCGGTGAAGCCGGCGACGTGGCCCGAAGCCTCCCATACTTTCGGGTGCATGATGATCGACGATTCCAGTCCGACGACGTCGTCGCGGCTCCGCACCATGTCATTCCACCAACAATCGCGAATGTTCTTCCGAAGTTCCGCGCCCAGCGGGCCGTAATCCCAAAAGCCGTTGATGCCCCCGTAGATCTCTGACGACTGGAAAATGAACCCGCGCCGTTTGCAGAGGGAGACGATCTTCTCCATCAGCACGTTCTCTTTGGGCTCGGCCATACAGGGGCGGCAGTCTTTGGGAACCCTTTCGGCAAGTCAAGGCGTGGAATCCTTTGAAACGTTAAAACGTTAAAACGTTGAATCGTTAAAGCGTGAGGCGTGAGGCGTGAGGCGTGAAACGTGAATTGGATCCATCCACCGTCATCGCCGTCACGCTCCACACTTCAACGCCTGTTCGCTGTTTTCGGTGGAACGAGGATGCGGATGGCCCCAGCGGGGTCTTTGAATTTAACAGGCTTTGAGGGCTGAAGGCCCGTCCTGTGACAGCCTGGGCTGAAGCGAGTCCGCGAGCGCAGGCCCAGGTCAAAGTTACCCACACCCGCTCCAAGGCCTGAAAGGCCATCACTCGGCTGTGCATTGGCGGTAACGCCCTTTCAGGGCTGGGAAGTTCTCTGCGTCAGCGGACCTGGGGCTGCGCGCTGCGCGCTCCACCCCAGGCTGTCACATCCCAGGCTTTCAGCCCGAAGGACCGCTGGCTCGCTGCATTCTATTTCACCGAAAACAGCGAGGAACCATTTCAACGACTCAACGATTCAACGACTCAACGATTCAACGATTTAACGATTCACCCGGCACTTCCCCGCCAATTCGACCTCACCGCGCCGGAATCGCAATTCGTTCCCCAAAGCCAGGCACCACGAACTCATCCGCCCGGACGTCGCGTTCCCGCAGCGCCTCGCGCAGATGCCGTGGCGGATCGTCAATCGCTTCGTCGGTGAGTTGAAATGTTCCGAAATGCATGCCGACGCTCTTGCGGGGCCGGACGTCGAGGTGGATGCGCACCGCCTCCTCGGGATTCACGTGCGCCCGGCGCATGAACCAGCGTGGCTCGTAGGCCCCGATGGGAATGAGGGCCAGGTCAATGTCGCGAACCCGTTCGGCAATCTGCCGGAAGTGCTCTCCGTAGCCCGAATCGCCCACGAAGTAAACTCGCTGCCCGCCCGACGAAATGACGAACCCGCCCCAGAGCGTGCGGTCGCGGTCGAAGACGTGCCGGCTTGAGAAATGTTGGGCGGGCGTCAGCAGCAATCCCAAATGGCCAAGGCACTCGTGCGTCTCCCACCAATCCAGTTCGACCACTTTCGCAAAGCCGCGCCGGCGCAGGAATCGCGCGTTGCCCAGCGTCGTCACCATCAGCGGATCGAACTTTCGGCGCAGTCTGGCCAGGGTCGAGAGGTCCATGTGGTCGTAGTGATTATGGCTGAGCAGCACCGCGTCGATGCGCGGGAGTTGCTCGAAGGGAACCCCCGGCGCCCGCACGCGGCGCGGCCCGGCCAGGTTCCACGGACCGACGCGATCCGAATAGACCGGATCGGTCAGCAGATTGATCCCGCCGAGCTGGACCAGAAACGTCGAATGGCCGATGAACGTCGCCGCAATCTCCCCCGGCGGGGGCTGGGCGTGCTGAATCGGTGCGGCGGGGTCCGCGATTCGTTTGGGCCAACGCTGGCGCTTGGAAGTTGCCACCCAACGCAGGAAGTGAAGCAACCCGTTGCCCGCGCGTCCCTCTGGATTCTGAAAGCGCCGGCCGTCGAACGGCGCCGAGGGTATGCGGCGCGCGGCGTCCGGGTTTGGATGGACGGAACCAGGCATCAGCGATTCCCTCGCACGAGGCCCGTGGCCGCCTTGTCCCGCGAGGTCCGCAGCAGCGCCGCGGCGCCATCGACAACGCGGTCCCATTGGAACGCGGGGCCGGGATCGACCTTGTTGGTCTGGATATGATAATGGCCGAGCAGCCCGGCGTAGGCTTGCAACTCACCGTCCGGAAGTTTGAGCGTTACCAAGCGGCCGGCGGCGTCGCGAGGATAGTCGCACTTGATCCTGGGAAACATCCGGCAGAGGGCCGCCGTGAGCCGCACGAGCGAGCGATATTGCTCCGGCGTGAAGTCGTATTGCTCCAGTTCCTGGCCTTGGATGGTTCCCCGAATAGGTTCCGGCCGGGCCGGTCGGCCTGTGAACACTTTGGTCCGCTGCCCGCCATCGCCGAAAGGGTCAGGGATTGTGATGCGCGGTGGCCCACTGTCACCGTGCTGATACCATTCCTGCGCCCGTGTGGAGTCGCCGGACGGAAACGCGCCGATGTTGGCGATCTCGATGCCGATCGAGCGCGAGTTGGAGGTCGTCGCATGCCAGGCGCGCTCCTTCAAGTCGAGCGTCTGGTAAATCGTCCCGTCCAGATCGAGCATGAAGTGGACACTCAAGCCGCGCATGTCGTGCAGCACTTTGAAACATTGCCGGCTGGTGCCGCTGGCGTCGAAGTGGATCACAAACTGATCGACGACTTGTTGAAGCAACGCCAGGTCCCAGCCCCCGCCCCGCACGCGCTCGGCGTCTGCCGGGCTGAGTACACTCCGCCGCAGCCCGTAGCGGTTGGGCGTATGGAGGTCTTTGACTTCGAACTTCGAAGTTTCCCACGCCGATTCGTCGATGGGACTGAAACGTCGTTCGACGCGATAGGCGTCGTAGCCGCCGGGGTCCGTCCAGAGCACCACGGGAGTTCCGGTGTGAAAGAACTGTCCGACGGCGACGATCTCGTCGCCCGACCGATGCGCCGGCGTGCCGGGAGGCCACATCGAGTGGCAGCCGGTCAGAGCGACCACGCAACAGGTTGCCAGTATACTGAGGAGTCCGCGGGATGGACGACAGTTAGCGACTTGCCGCCAGCGATTTTGGAGTGCGGTGGCAAGCGCAGCGCGACACCGCTTTGGCTCGTGTCGCCAAGGGTCGGCCCGTAGCCAAAGCGCCGTCGTCGCTGCGCTCTGCCGGCGCACTCCATAGAGTCCGGGTATCGTCCGTGCCCGCGGTCTCCTCGCCGTCAGGTTCCTGTTCATAATTTCGAATCGACGCACAGAAGCGGTTCCAGCTTCACGATGTCGCGGCCAATTCGGCAGCGAGTGCCTTCGCCAGACGCTCGTATTGCGGCAATGAGCTGTAGAGTTGCGCCGAGACACGCAAGAGCCGCCGCGGCCAGGCCGGCCAGGGAATGAAGGGCACTTCGATTCCATGCCGCTCCAGCAACTGATCCTGAAGCGGGTCCAGATAGAGCGGTGAGGTCGATGGCTGCCCTTCGAGCGCATTGGGCATCGGCAGCGACGCCAGCGCGCCGATCATCTCGTCGGGGCACGGCGGGGGGATTCGCAGCGCGTCGCATAAGATTCGCCTGGCGGCGAGAGCGAGCGAGCGGTTGCGATGCATCAATTCCGTCCAGCCGCCGGGGAGTTGTTCTCCCATCACGCGGAGCGCCTCCGGTACGCTGAGGAACGCGGAAGGATCGTGCGTGCCTGTCCAGGCGAACTCGATCTGGAAGCGGGAACGGTCCGTGCGCGGCGAGTTCGCCCCATGGCTGATGACCAGGGGGCGGACGAGCGCCTGCCGATCACGACAGACGTGAAGGAACCCAGCGCCCTTCGGTGCGCAAATCCATTTATGGCAATTGCCCGTGTAGTAAGCGGCACCAAGGGATTCGAGATTCAGCGGCACCATGCCCGGGGCATGCGCGCCGTCGACGAGTAGGTCGATGCCACGGCTGGCGAACGCGCGGACAATCGCTTCTATGGGCAAGACCAAGCCTGTCTGACTGGTAACGTGATCGATGACGGCCAGACGCGTGCGCGATGAAGCCTGTTCGAGCAACCGCTCCACGACATCGGCTGGACCGGGCAGCGGGAAAGGGATGGCCGCCACGACCACGCGGGCATGCGCGCGCTCGGCGGCGTAGTTCACCGCATTGCGGCAGGCGTTGTATTCGTGATCTGTCACGAGAATCTCGTCGCCCGCCGCCAACGGGAGGGATCGGAGCACCGCGTTGACTCCAGTGGTCGCGTTGGGAACGAACACCAGGTTGTCCGGGTTCGCGCCGAGGAATCGGCCCAGTTCGGCGCGAGCCGCATTGAGTCGCGGTTCCAGTTCGCGCACGAGAAACTGGATGGGCTGGCGCTCCAGCCGGTCACGGATGGCGCGCTGATATTCCAGCACCGGCCTCGGGCAACTTCCGAACGAGCCGTGGTTCAGAAATGTAACGCTCGGGTCGAGCGGCCAGAAGTCCGGCGGACACCCCGGCTTGCGGAGGGATGCGAGAATGGGTTCAGAAGTCATGGGGATGGGGTTCAGGATCATCGGCCCGCCCCTGAGCCTGCCGAATTCAAGTGCCGGCTCCAAGCCAAAGAAGCGGTCAACGGACAACGAGGGCTCATCTCGAGGGCCTGTTGCCCAAACGGTCTCTGGTCGGGAGAGGTAGGGCGCGTCGCTCTGCGCGCGCCGTCGGTAAGTTGAAAGCCACGGGGTTTCACAGCGCGGCGCAGCCGCAACCAAACGTGAGGCTGCTTTGA
>WNGA01007078.1_pt1 | contig 27345 bp, 28 predicted proteins | sample 5400061 | NCBI WGS metagenome assembly WNGA01 (sample SAMN13153366, study PRJNA577476) | soil metagenome | isolation source: 100 cm soil or saprolite under grassland replicate 2 | place: USA:California | collected 2016-06-15
GATCGCTTTGCGTTCGACAACTGCTACGCGTTTGTTGAGTTTCGCTGCCTGAATCGCAGCACGCTGACCTGCCGGACCTGATCCAATTACAAGCAAGTCATAATCGTATTCTGCCATTGCGAACTCCTATAAAAAAGACATGTCATTGCCCCGCTGATTACGAGCGGGGTTGCGAGCCCTGAAAGGGCGAAGCAATCTCCTCAGAATGACGGTACTTCACTTCGCTAGCGACTGGATATAGTCTAAGTCCAATTCACCTTTTGCGCCCCAGCCTTTTGTTCCCTCGGGTATCTCCGGGCGGAACTTTTCATATAGGTCATAAGCTTTGGCTTCCAATTGCTTTGGCGTGTAAGCTTTTGCTAACTTCTCCATCGCTGCGCGCGCATTGTCCAAATCTTCTCCAAACTTCTGCTCAAGATAAGTTTGGACGCTCTCCGGAGAAATTGCCTTTCCTTTGACTGTAGCGCGCATACCTTGTGGGGTTTTGACGGCTGGAACGCCTCGGCCCAGAATTTCTACGAATTCCAGTTTTACAGGTTTTGCTTTCTTCGCTTCTTTTTCTTTCTCTTCTTCGGTTTTCTCTTCATAAATCCCCAATCGCCGCCCTTTGGATTGTGCATTGAGACCGGTCACTGCTTTGCCGAGCGTCAGGGCTTCCTTTTGGTTGTACCCAAGCCGCTGTGCGACAATCGTAGCCCATAAAGTAAGGACAGGCGCACGATTGATCTTGATTACCTTTTTAGCCATTTTCTCTACTCCATCTTAACCACTAAAAACTAAATAAGGAGCATACCTAACTACTTATTGCCTATCCGACAGGCCTCCGGAACGCGGACTTTAGTCCGCAATGTGATGCAGACCGATGCTTCGACAAGCTCAGCACAGGGTCTGCGCTCCGCTATTCAGTTAGGCGAATTTGAACGCGAATTGCTGCTGATACTATACACTAATTTTTCATCCGAATCAACACAAAGGCCTATTTATTTCTGGAAAAGTGATATCAGTATTATTTTGAAACAGAGTAAATACATTCATAGTACTGTTTACCATCCGATAAATCCCAGGTGTTCGTAAAGGGAGTAACACTGTTATCGCTAATTGCCTCTACAAGAATGTCATATTGGCTGGGTTGAAGTGTATATGTCCCGATAGGCCCTTGTTGAGGACAGGAAGATGGCGCTACCGGAAACGTTACGCAGGTACTACATGATTCAAGTTCCTCAATCCGTGCCTCTTGACCACTGAATAATATGCGCAGGCGGAAGGGAGAATCGTTCTGTATCGTAAGCTCCGTTGTTCCACTCGTGGTCGTGCCACTCGATTCCGGTTGTGGAATTTTAGCTGAACCGGATGCCATCGCTTGCTTTACGCGTGCTCGGACCATGGCTGCTTTTACATCATTTGCAAGAGGGTGATCTGGATAATAATTCATAAAGCTTTCATACATCTTTATAGCGTTATCATAAATTTTGTCTTCTTCATATTTTTGGCCACAGCCATAATAGAGGGATGGCATAAAATTCGCTCTGTTCGCTAATGTGCTTTGTCTTAAAGTTTCAGTCTGCTCGCAGGCTACAGAGTTTTCTGATAGAGCTTTTTCTACTGCTGTGGAGATTGGATGGTCTGGATAGGTTGTCAAGGTCCACTGATAAAGGGTAAAAGCAAATTGTGCTTGGTTTGCCTTGTCATAAACCTGCCCGCACGCATAATAGAAAAGGGGTAGATTTGCCTCAGTGCTAGGGATCAGGTTATTTTCAATTAGTGTACCGATCTGGGTGCACGAGGTTTCGCTGGCAAGAGCAGGAATTCTATCTGCCTGAAAAAAAGATGTGATTCTGCTTCGCGCGCTGTGTGCCAGTGGGCTATTGCTTTTCTCGGTCATAAAACTAAGATAGGAGACGAGTGCTGAGCTTACATCCCCGTTGGCTTCAAAGTTGACCCCCACCTGGAAGTCCTGGCATTCAGCTTTCTCTTGTTCAGCCAATTTGGAATAATGCCCAATGTCAGCTAAGCGCCAAGTGTTGATAATCTTATTGAAGTGATTAACTGCTGTTATGCAATCCGCTTGAAGATACGCTTGATGTCCTTTGGTGTAGTTATTTCGGTCTGCGAAATATCGAAATCCTCCAAAGCCACCTAATATGACAATCAACAGAATGAATATTGCGCCAATCATTGCCAAAATTTTAGAATTCGCTGGAAGTCTTGAAAACATTTTCTAATCCTTTGAACTGGAAACCCGCTTATAAGTTTGCGGGCTTGGTTGATTTTCACGTCAGGCTTGATATCAATCACTATATCTCAAAGTAATTTTGGATTCAATAGTCAAAAACCCCGCCTCATGCGAGGCGGATTCTTAATTACCAATTACCGCTTTATGCAGATACTTGAACTTACCTCAGATTTTCTTCACTGAATCGTTCCTCGGAAGGAGGGATATATTCCCGTGTCTTTGCGGACCAGAGTAATACTCTAATGTAACAACAGAAAGAGCAGGCCATCTTTAACCTGCTCTTTCTTGACTACTTTGACATCTCTATCCCACACTCTTGGATAGATTCCACGGTATAGGGGGCTTATTGTTAGGGCAGAGGTGGGTTAGCGTTGTGCACCAGTTCGAGCGCCATCTGGGGGAACCACTGGCCTGCGGGCGGGTCCTGGATGCCGCGAACTGGATCGAGCGGTCCGCTTGTCCACCGATAGCATTGACCATCAGACTCACCGGGGATTTTCACCCACAGATAAGCATCCACCAGTGGCTGCCCAGAGTTGGCAGTTGGTCGCATGCCGAGGCCACGGTCGGGAGGATTGCACCAGTCCTGCGGGTCGCCTGCAGGGTGGGGAGGTGGATTCCAGGGGCCTTGGCCGTTGCGGCTTGTATCAATGACAAAATGAGTCGTGGGCTGAGTGCCGCCTAACATGTTCGCGTAGCGCAAGTTGATTCCGGACGTATTGAGAAATTCATTGTTCGTAGTGTCGCTCCACTCACCGTACGGGCTTAGCGCTACCCCGGTCCATTCCCCAAGAAGCTGTGCAATTTTCGCAGGAAGAGGGCCACCATTCCAGTACTGGTTCGGACACCCGCCGAAATCGCCGGGGTTGATTGTGGTAGCATAAGCAATGCAGCTCGAGATCCAAGTTCCGTACTGAACCGAGTTGGTCGTAAACTGGTAATTCGAGACGTTTTGGAAGAAACCCTGAACATCTTGAACCCCTCCAGCCACTAAGCGCGCGGCTATATCACCCACTGAATGCCAAGCGCTGTGGCCAGCATCCAGATAAATAGCTGCGTTCTGATCGTTCAGGAGTGTATGGGCAGCATAGTTAATGAGGCTTACCCGGTTATATGTGTCGGGTTGACCACAATCCGTTGGCATCAAAGCGAGTCCATCGGGCTCAAGGATAACGACTGCTTTATAGGCGCCTAGGCCTGCGACGAAACCATTAATCCAGGCCTTGTACGCATCACCTGTGGCAGCGCCACCGGCCGAGTATTGCGAGCAGTCGCGACCTGGGACATTGTAGATAACCAACACAGGAACAGTACCCTTGTCGGCGGCACGCTGAACGGTGTTCCTAACATCTTGCTGGACGCTCTTGGGTGTCCCTTTGGTAAACCAAACCGCCTGTGGTGTCTCGATCATCTTCTTGATAAGGTTGGCATCAGCCTTATCCCCGCTGGTGGTGAGATCAGCGATTTGTTCAAGCGCACCGTGGTTCGGCTTAGGAACGTAGAATTGGGTATTGGGATCAAGGCTCTGGCGATTATTAGACTGTGACTTTGCCAAAGCCGGAACCGTTGCAGACACAATTATTGCTGCTAAAAGGGTGCCAACAGCTAGGAGGTATCTCACCTTACTTTGGTTTGTCATTTCATTCTCCTTTCGTCCTTTGTAAGCGGACATTGCTCATGGAATCTTAGTTCACAACCTGCCACACGATGATTTTCGTTTGGCGCGCCGGGATCACAGAAGAAAAGCCATTATCAGTATAGATAATATGTGAGAGATGAGCAAGCGGGTCGTTTCTCCCAAAGGACACTGAATTGGTGTGGTAAGCTCCGATTGCAGAAGAAAGGAGGAACTTATGGTTCCAAAAACGACCCAAAAAGAAATGATACTACTAACTTTGATAAAAAAACCCGCCTCCTCCCGGAGACGGGTTCACTGATAACTGAATAGTGGTTACTTTCTCACACTGCGATTTTTTGCCCCGCCTCGAACCCTCTTTTCAATGCCTCATAATTCTTCGGCAGCAAATGTTTGTGCCGCGCGGGTAAGTGACCTTCCAATGCCTTCTCTATATCTTTCAGAAATAATTCGGGCAGGGCAGTGATTAGCGCGCCAACTGCAACCATGTTGAGCAGTTTCTTATCCCCGATCTCTTCGGCAATCTGGTTGCATGGCACGAAAATGACACGGATGTCATCGCGCTTTGTGCCGCGATCCACCATGGATTGGTTGACCACCAAAGTCCCGCCGGGAGCAAGGAGTTCTTCATATTTATCAAAAGATGGCAAGTTGAGCGCGATTGCTAAAGGTGGATTCTTTACCAGCGGCGAACCAATTTCATCGTCCGCGATGACAACGGTGCAGTTAGCTGTCCCGCCGCGCATTTCGGGGCCATACGAGGGAATCCAGGTGACTTCCTTGCCAGTGTCCATTGCGGCATAAGCAATGACTTGACCTGCAAAGAGCACGCCCTGTCCACCAAATCCTGCGATCATGATTTCTTTTTGCATAAGTCGCTTCGCTCCTGAGATTGGAGATTAGAGAATAGGAGCAATCTCCAGTCTCTAATCTCTTATACTTTCACCTGTGCTACTCCCGCTGTAATCTTGTAATCGCCAAGCGGAAATGCCGGTACCATTTTCTCTTCTACAAACTTCAGCGCATCAACAGGCGTCATGCCCCAGTTAGTGGGACAAGTGGATAGCAATTCGACCATCGCAAAGCCAAGTCCACGCGCCTGGGTCTCGAATGCCATGCGGATGGCTTTCTTTGCGAGGCGAATATTTTTCGGATCATGCAATGACCGCCTGACAACGTAGCCTGTGCCTTGTAAGGTTGCCAGCATTTCGGCCATTTGAATGGGATACCCTTGCGTCTCCACGTCGCGTCCGTTTGGGGATGAAGTCGTCTTCATGCCAGGAAGGGTGGTCGGAGCCATCTGTCCACCGGTCATACCGTAATTGGCGTTATTGATAAATATAACGGTGATATTTTCCCCGCGCGCCGCCGCATGGACAATTTCACCCATGCCGATTGAAGCAAGGTCACCATCGCCTTGATATGTGAACACAATTTTGTCGGGCAAGACGCGTTTGATACCCGTTGCCATGGCTGGCGCGCGTCCGTGTGGGGCCTCGACGAAATCGGTATCAAAATAGTTGTACGCGAACACTGCACAACCTACAGGCGCGACGCCAATCGTCTTATCCAACACGCCCATCTCCTTGAGCACTTCTGCAACTAATCTATGTGCCACGCCGTGCGTGCACCCCGGGCAATAGTGGGTGGGTGTTTCGGTAAAACCTTCGGGTCTATCGTAGACTAAATTTGGAGCTGTCATTTCATTGCCACCATTCTTTCAAACCACGCATCACGCGGGTTTTCATCTGCGTTCAATTTGCTCGTGGTAATGCGCTCGATCTCTTGCAAGATTTCATCCGGGAATGGAACAACCCCGCCCATGCGCCCATAAAACTCGACGGGCACGCGTCCCTTCGCCGCTAAGCGGACATCTTCCAACATTTGACCGGAGTTCATCTCAGTAACAAGGAAGGCTTCAACCCGCCCCGCAAGCTGATCAATCACCTCATGCGGAAACGGGCTGACAGTGATGGGCCTTAATAGACCTACTTTGACTCCGTTTTGCCGCGCAGTTCTGACAGCCGAGAGAGCAACACGTCCTGCAGTACCGAAACCGACGATGACAAACTCTGCATCATCGAGGAAATATTCTTTATATCGAACTTCATTAGCCTGAATCTTTTTCCAGCGTTCAAGCAGGCGTAGATTAAGTTTTTCTTCTTCGAGCACATTGAGATAAATCGATGAGAGTATGCGGCGTTCACGGTTCCCTTTACCGCGCACGGCCCAATCCCAGTCTTTGCGTTCGATGGGTCTCATATCAGGCATCTGCGCGGGTTCCATCATCTGGCCAACTGAACCATCGAGGATGACCATGCAGATAGAACGGTAGCGTTCCGCAAGGTCGAAGGAAAGAACCGTTAAGTCAATCGCTTCTTGTACCGAGGCGGGCGCGAGTACGATCGGTTGGTAGTCCCCATGTCCGCCGCCATGGACAGCCTGGTTGTAGTCACCTTGAGAGGGAGCAATGTTGCCAAGTCCCGGCCCGCCGCGCATCACGTTGACCAGCACAGCAGGAATTTCAGTGCCTGCGATGTACGAGACACCTTCCAGCATCAAGCTTACGCCTGGGCTGGAGGAAGTGGACATCACACGAACACCGGTACATGCCGCGCCATAAACCATATTGATCGCACCAAGTTCCGATTCAGCTTGCACAAAGGCACGTCCGAGTTCGGGCATGCGGCGTGAGAGGTATTCCAATATTTCGGTTTGAGGCGTGATTGGGTAACCGAAGTAGGCTTCTAGTCCCGCACGAACCGATGCTTCGGCGATAGCCTCGTTGCCTTTCCATAATTCTCTAGTCATGTGTTCTCCATAAAGGATCTAAACACGAAGGACACGAAGTACACAAAGGGATTCTTTCGCCTTTCTTCTTTCATGAACTTCATTGCGCCTTCGCGGTTCAAATTAAGTCGCGATTGGTGTAGTAGCCTTTGTGATTTCACGATAAACAGTAATTGCCGCGTCTGGGCAAATCAGCGCACAGATAGCACACCCCGTGCAGCCGTCCTTGAACGTGTGCGCGGGGTGGTATCCTTTCGGTGTTAGCCGGGACATATCCAGTTCCATGACCTCCTGCGGGCAGGCGCTGATACACAGCTCACAACCTTTGCAGTATTGGTCACTGACTTCAATCCAACCTTTTGCAGGCATTAAGCCTCCTTATCATTTGAGACCTGACAGGTTTCGAATGCAACTAGCAAGCGATCGACGCGTCTAAAACCTGTCAGGTCTTCTCTTTATTCGAGAAGTCAGACATTATTTAGCGGGATTGCCCGCCACCTTGATTATGTATCCTCGCGAAAGTTGATGCTAGTGTATTGCGTCATAAGCACGAGCGCCGAAGATCATCCCTTTTGGTTTAGAAAAAGAATTCTGTACGGTCACAAATGGATCTAAATAGCACTCTATTTCGTAGACCTCCTTGAAACGTGTGCTAAAATGATTTTGCAGTGTTGTTGTCTTAGAAGTATTTCAACCAAGTTCAATGAGCAAGCAGACTGTCGGGCACGACAAAACCCAACTTGCCTCTTATACTAATCTGACCCATACCTTGACCAGTTTCATTGGGAGAAAAAAGGAACTGGCCGAAGTCCATCAGTTACTCACGCAAACACGCATGCTCACCCTAACGGGCGTGGGTGGCTGTGGCAAGACGCGGCTCGCAAGGCAGGTCGCCTCTGAACTTGCATCAGCTCATTCGTTTGATGATGGTGTATGGTTGGTTGAGTTGGCTGCGCTGAATGACCCCACGCTTGTTCCACAGGCAGTTGCCCAAACGCTGAAGTACGAGAAACTTTCGATAAGCCTATAAGCGCGTCGCTCGCAGATTACCTCGCAGAAAGACAGTTGCTCTTGGTGCTTGACGACTGTGAACATCTGCTTGTAGCCTGCGCACAGCTCGCAGAAAGGTTGCTCCTCGCTGCGCGACAATTGAAGATTCTGGCGACGAGTCGAGAACCGTTAGGGCTCGCGGGTGAGACAACGTTTTTTGTCCCTTCGCTTTCGCTGCCTGACTCTGCACATCCAGCGTCTGCATCCAATCTAACAGAATATGATGCCACCGCTCTATTTGTGGAGCGAGCACAGTCTGTGCTACCCACCTTTTCACCCACGGAACAAAATACTGCAGCGATTATTCAAGTTTGCCAGCGCTTGGATGGTATCCCATTGGCGATTGAGCTGGCGGCAGCGCGTGTGAATATTTTGACAGCGGAGCAAATTGCAGCCCGGCCGGATGATCGTTTCATTTTACTGACCGCGCGCAATCGTACAGCGGTGCTGCCTCGACATCAAACGCTGCGAGCCACGATTGATTGGAGTTACGACTTCCTTTCTGATAAGGAACGTACTTTGTTTCGACGGCTTGGGGTGTTTGCCGCCGGTTTCACGCTTAACGCAGTCGAAGCGATCTGTGCGTTTGATAACTTGGAACCCAGTGAAATTCTGGAAGGATTATCTCAATTGGTGAGCAAGTCACTTGTCATCGCCGAAATTTTGGAACAGCGTGAGGCGCGCTATCATTTACTAGAGACAATTCACCAGTATGCATTTAACTTGCTGCGCGAATCCGGCGAAGAAAACAAATTGCGCGACCGCCATCTCAATTGGTTCCTCATTCAGGCGGAGAGAGCTGAGTCATGGTGGCGCGGACCTAAACAAAAAGAACTCTTCGACCAATTGGAGATCGAACACGACAATCTGCGAGTCGCCCTGGAATGGAGCAAGAAAGAATCAGGTTCCGCGGACGCCGGACTCCGATTAGGTAACGCACTCTGGCGATTCTGGGAAATACATAATCATTTGCGTGAGGGCCGCCAACACATAATGGATTTGCTTGCTCTACCTGAGGCCCAAATACACACAGCCACGCGCGCCAAAGCGCTTTATGGAGCAGGGTATCTAGCTATGATGCAGGGCGAATATCCAGCCTCAGAAGCCTTGCTAGAAGAGAGCCTGGCGATCGCGCGCGAGCTGGATGAACCTCAATCAATTGCTAACGCGATTTATGGTTTAGGAATAAATGCACACTTCCGCGGAGACAATGAGCGTGCTGGAGAGCGGCTCCAGGAGAGTCTTACTCTTTTTCGCCAGCTTGGCGACCGGGTTGGTGAGTACATTTCTTTGTTCAACCTGGCTGAGGTGGCAACTGCCCGGGGGGATTACGAACAAGCACTTAATCTACATGAGGAAAGTCTCGCACTCAAGCGTGCGCAAGACGATGAGTGGAGTATTGCCAATTCGCTGATGAGCCTAGCAGTGTTGGCGCGACTTCAGAGCAGTTATCCTCGAGCCATCGACCTATTGCAAGAAGGCCTCGTTCTATTCCAGAAAATCGGAGATACGGCAGATATAGCACTTTGTCTGCGTGAGTTTAGTGCAATTGCTGCCGTCCAGGGACATTCCCAAGCGGCAGTCCATCTGTGTGCAGTTGCTGACACACTATTAGAGGATCTCGGCTATCCCGTAGATCATACTTACCGCGCAGAGTCGGAACATCCGCTCGCAACCGTGCATTCCCGAATGGGTGAAGCACGGTTTAACTTGGCTTGGGAAAATGGGCGCGCTTTGACAGTAGATCAAGCCATTAAGCAAGCATGGGAACTTACTACATTACTGGAACCTAACGCTGATTCTCAGATCATGAGTGGTCGCACTAGCGGAGATCAAGCCCTATTAGTTCCGCTTAACGAGCGTGAACTCGAGGTTCTGAGGCTTATTGCCGAAGGGCTCTCCAACCACGAAATCGCCGAACGGCTGGTGATCGCGCTTAGTACAGTCAAATGGCATATTAACAATCTCTTTGGCAAACTAGGCGTTCACAGTCGTACGCAGGCAGTAGCACAGGCAAAGGAGTTAGGTTTGTTATAAGTGAGCTAGGCAAAATCAAGAAACTTATCGAAGGCAGAGAGATTAACCCTCCCTGCCTTCGATTTTTAAACCCACCCACGCGCCCAACTTTCGGTTGGTGACAACCCATCCGGCTGCCTGCTATTATGCATACAACGGTTCAATCTTAGATTACTAAAAAAGGAGAAACAAAAATGACTACTTATATTGCAGATCGTGATTTGCCAGGAGTTACGCTTGAACAGCTCGCCTCGGCGCAAAAGGCCGCGATTGAGACGAGCCAGCGCTTCACCGCAGAAGGCAAGCCCGTGCGTTACATTCGGACTGCATGGGTACCGAGCGAGTCGCACGTAATGTGCATGTTCGAGGCAGAGGACCCGCAAGCAGTGCGCGACGTTAACGAAGCTGCAGGTATCCCGTTCACACGCATCCTCGAAGCCATGGATCTGACACCCTCAAAATAAAGTGAGGAGGTCAGGGTTTAGCAGGAGTGCAGGCTATTATGTGCTCCTGCCTAAATTACTGTATCTTAGATGATAAGTAAAAAGGAGATAAGAATGAAATTCCAAACGTTACTCTTAGTTGCTATGATGGTTGCCTTGGTAGGATCGCTGATGCAAGTCGCTGTAGTGATAGCTGATGAACCAGATGGTACACCCCCGAACGGCTTCGCAACGAACTGCCAACAATATCTGGGACCGTTGCGCGGTCAGATTGCCCAAGGCGACTATGCTGGAGTTGGTCCCTTTGGTGAGCACTTTACTGGCCAGGTTAACCCTGGTGTTCATGTAGGCACCGTTGGTGAAGAAGCTTTCTTGGATGCCCTAGGTATCGATACTTCATGCAACCCATAAAGGACTGATTAGGCAGGCTGCCTCGATGCCACGAACGCAGCCTGCCAACTCGCTTTTTGCTGGTTGACCTAACTCTCAGTACACTGCAATCCTCCTCCAATTGCTCTTTTTTATAGATGGTAGAATCAAATTATGAAATTCTTTTGGAGGATTAAATGACTGATGTTGTCATTATAGACGCGATCCGTACGCCGATCGGCGCGCTGGGTGGGGTACTTGCTCCGGTCAGGCCAGACGATTTGGCTGCTCTCGTTATAAAAGAAATTGTCTTACGCAATAAACTAGATCCTGCACTGATCGAAGAAGTCTTCTTTGGTTGTGCGAACCAGGCAGGCGAAGATAATCGCAATGTGGCGCGTATGGCCGCGTTACTCGCCGGGCTTCCGGTAGATGTTGCTGGAGTGACAGTAAATCGTCTCTGCGCTTCAGGATTGAATGCAATCAACCAGGCCGCGCGTGCGATCAAAGCAGGTGAGGGTAATATTTACATTGCTGGCGGAGTAGAGTCCATGAGCCGTGCACCTTATTCTCTACCGAAAGCGGAAGCAGGATTTACATTTGGCAATCTCACCGCATGGGATACTGCCCTTGGATGGCGCTATCCAAATCCTGTAATGAAAGAAAAATATGGGACAGAATCGATGGGCGAGACCGCAGAAAATATTGCGAAGGAACGCTCGCATATCACACGTGAAAGGCAAGATGCTTTTGCGCTTCGGTCACACAGATGCGCGATTGAAGCCATTGACTCTGGACGCTTTGCCGAGGAGATTATTTCCGTATCTATTCCGCAGAAAAAGGGTGATCCAAAGATTGTTGATACAGATGAACGCCCTCGCCGCGACACAACCCTGGAATCGCTCGCGAAACTCAAGCCCGCATTTGCTAAAGAAGGTGGCACGGTCACCGCGGGCAATTCATCCGGATTAAATGATGGTGCGGCCGCTTTGCTTGTGATGAGTGAAGACAAAGCTAAAGAATTGAATCTTAAGCCTTTAGCGCGCATTGTTGCCTCCGCATCTGCTGGCGTCCCACCGCGTGTGATGGGATATGGACCGGTTCCGGCCACGAAAAAAGCCCTCCAGCGCGCCGGCTTGCAGATGAAAGACATCGAACTTGTTGAACTAAACGAAGCCTTTGCAGTTCAATCGCTTGCGGTGATCGAGGATTTGGGTATTGACCCTGAAATTGTCAATGTCAATGGCGGCGCAATTGCTATTGGACATCCCCTCGGTTGTTCGGGTGCGCGGCTCGTGACGACGCTTGTCCACGAAATGAGATTACGTGCAAGAAATGGTAAACCAATCCGATATGGTCTCGCCACGCTCTGCGTAGGAGTTGGGCAGGGCGAAGCGACTATCATCGAATCGATCAGCTAAGAATGATTGCCCTGGACGGAAAATCCAGGGCAATTTTTACAGGGCCAGCGGAGTAGTCTTCCATAAATTGGAGAACAAATTTCGTTGTTTAACCGTCTTCTTTATAAGGAGACTCTTATGAAATTTAAATTACTTCTATTTTTACTCGTAATTGCCCTGACAGCCTGTACTGCACAAACAACCCCTGCTTCAAATAACCATCTCGCTGAAAACCAAACGCCTGAGGCAGCCTCACCCAAAATTCTTCTAATCGATACATCCACGCCTGTTGCTAATAATGCGGCGGTGATCAAATCTCCTTCCGTTCAATCGCTAGATATGCTCAATGAGTTAGATGGCTGGGGTGTGACCGAGAAGCAAATTGTCCGTACGAACGATGGTGGAAGCACCTGGTTTGACGTCACGCCTCCTGAACTGACTGATGAGGGCTTCACCTTAACTACATCCTTTTTAGATGTGGATCATGCCTGGGTTCAAGTGCCAGATGTAAACAATATTCCAAACGCAGGTACTTTATATCGCACAACCGATGGTGGCATTACCTGGACCTCCAATTCTGTTCCATTTAGCAGCGGCCATCTCGCATTTCTTGATGAGAACAATGGTTGGATGCTTGCCGATCTTGGCGCCGGTGCTGGCTCGAATGCGGTTGCAGTTTTCGTCACTCAAAACGGCGGAGAGACATGGAACCAAACTTTCATCAATGATCCTAATGATGCCACAGCGACTGAAACACTTCCTCTCAGTGGAATCAAAGGCGGGATCGTTCCGATCAATATGCAAACCGCCTGGATTTCTGGTGTCACTTATTCTCCCGCGACAGTTTATCTCTATCGTACCGATGATAGTGGCGTCACCTGGTCACAGGTGGATGTTGAGCTTCCAGAAAATGTAGGTCAGAGTGAGGTTGATGTAGCTGAAATGAAGTTTGTCACGACAAAAGACGGATTCTTTGCATTACGCATCACAGGCCAAAGATCTGACACCGCGCTGTACGTCACACATGACGCGGGAAATACCTGGTCTCTTTTGCCAACCATCCTTTCAGGCCAAGGTACAACGGAGTTTATCTCAGACCAGGAAATTATCTTTTATAACGGTCAGCAGTTTTACGTCTCGAAAGACGCGGGCCAAACATGGGAAGCAGTCACGCCTGATGTTGTCTTCGGCGATTCCTTTGCGGGCATGACTTTTGCAAACACGTTGATTGGCTGGGTAATCACGTCTAATTCAGACCAACGCACACTTTACAAAACCACAGATGGAGGTACACATTGGTCCCCAATCATTCCATGAGATGGATGTTGGGTTTAGCGATCCTCACAATTTCATGTAGATTATTTACGCCTCCATTTGCATCTGGAACTTCGACGCCGCTCAATTCAAACCCTCAACCTGCTACCAATGAAGCGACAGTTCCCGCGCCGACATCGATCCCGTCAATTCCACCGCTGACAGCCGCTCAGATCCGCAACGCGCAGTACCAGGTTAGCGCGCTGGAGTCACATCCCACTGTGCAGTTAGTTGATGGAAAATACCTGCAAGGCACTGATACGCCTGATTTCATCTCGATCACATTGACCGATTTTATTGCCTTAGGTGATATAGATGGCGACGGTGTTAACGAAGCCGCGGCGATATTTTTTGAAAACTTTGGCGGTACTGGTAACTTCGGCGTGCTGGCACTATACAAAAATAATCATGGGGTGCCTGTATTTGTCACATCCACGCTGGTGGATGATAGGCCAAAGATCAACGGGCTTTCATTTGAGGGCAATGAAATTTATCTGGATGCCGTTGTCCATGGATTTGAAGATCCGGATTGTTGTCCTGGCCTTCCAACCACTCGCCTTTACGCGTTCGTGAATAATCAGTTGCGGATTACACATTTCACAACGGCAACGCCCATTGGGTCCAAGCGCGAGATCGTGATTTCTTCTCCCGCAGATGGTGTCGAAGTATCAGATTCTGTACAAGTAAGAGGCGATGTCACCATTGCTCCATTCGAAAATACCCTTGCACTTCGAATCTATAGTGTAGCTGGGAATGAATTGCGTGGAGGTCCTGTGCAGGTGATTGCACCCGATTTAGGGTCGCCAGGCAAGTTTGACACCACCGTAGATTTGACAGGTATTCCCACAGGCACGACTGTCTTTATCGAGCTTCAAGACCTAAGCGCCGCGGATGGTTCATTAATGGCGATGGATTCTGTAGAATTGGTTGTAAAATAATGGATATAGAGGAGGCCAACGTCGGGAGACGTTGGAAGTTTCCAAAGTCTGGAGACTTTGGACTCCTAGCAATTTAATCGTATTTTTAGGAGAATCTCATGCCACACCTAGTCCGAGATTGGATGTCCAAACCTGTAGTCGTCGTTGACCCTGATTCGAGTGTCAAGTATGCTCTCACATTGATGCGCCGCCGCAAAATCCATAGTGTGATCGTTTCCATGTCTGAAAAGAATCCCACGTACGGAATTGTCACCTCAACCGATATCCGAGACAAGATCGTTGCGGCAGGTCGCAATCCAGCCGAAATGAGCGTGCGAGACATCATGTCTGGTCCCATCATCACCGGCAATCCGGATTGGACCCTTATGGAATGCTCAAAAATCATGCAGGAGCATTCCATCCATCATCTGCCTATCGCTGACGAAAGTGGCGCATTGATCGGTTTGATCTCTGCAACTGATATATTTATAGCTGTGGAAGAATCGGGCTGGGAAGAAAAACCATAATTACCAAGGACATACTATAAATAGACAGGGTCTTCGTGCATGAAGACCCTGTCTATTATTTTTTATGTGCGCGGACTTTATCCGCTTCTGTGTGATAGAAATCACATTGAGGATAAGCCAGATTGTATTGATTGCGGATAAAATATGGAGATGACGAAGGAAAAATACTACGTCGTCTGGAAGGGACGTAAGACAGGTATTTTTACCTCATGGGCGGAGTGTGAGAAACAGGTGAAGGGATATTTGGGTGCAGAATATAAGGCATTTGACCGCCGCGAGGATGCAGATGCAGCTTTTAATTCAGAGTATGTTAATTACAAAGGGAAACCTTCTTCCTTGGGAAGATGGAGGAATGCCAGTGTCAAGCCGATAAATCCTTCTATTTGTGTAGACGCAGCTTGTTCAGGCTCACCTGGGATCCTTGAATACCGCGGCGTGATGATCGACACAGAGAAGCAGATTTTTCACGCCGGGCCGTACGCGGATGGAACAAACAACGTGGGGGAATTTCTCGCCATTGTGCACGCGTTGACATATCTCGCCAAACATGAACTCGAACTTCCAATTTATTCCGACTCTGAAAACGCAATTGCATGGGTGAACACAGGGAAGTGTAAAACCGGTCTCAAACATACCAGCAAAAACGCGTTGTTGTTCGCTCTTATTCACAGCGCGGAAAACTGGCTGGGAGAGAATGAATTACCCGAAGATGGCATTCTGAAGTGGGATACTGATCTTTGGGGTGAGAATCCCGCAGATTTTGGTAGGAAATAACCGCATGGGATGGCTGGCAAAATCCTGGTTAGTGGGAAAATTTCGCGGAACCGAGATACGCTTCCATTTTTCAATGCTGTTCAGCCTGGTGTTCGCATATTTTATCTTTCGCCCGATTGACCTCCAAGGAGTGTTGGTTGCGTTTCTGTGGCTGGTGGGAATAATCATTTTTGTACTTTTGCATGAACTGGGACATACTCTTGCTGCGCAATTGCTGGGTGTGGAAGTGAAAAGTATTGTCATATGGCCATGGTTTTGATCGTATTCAATCTCCTGCCCATTTATCCATTGGATGGCGGGGAGATGATGCGTTCTGTACTTGAAATGATTTTTGGCAAACCGAACGCCGATTTGATCACCATGATCATCAGTATTCCGGTCTTGCTTTGCCTCGTTGCGCTAGGAATTTTTACGCACGATTATGTTTTGCTGGTTTTCTGTGTTTTGATTGCGCTAGCCATAGGCACATTGAATCGCCGTACGCTTCAGTGGATCAATCTGGGGGTGAATTATCTTTTCAAACGAGTTGGATATCATTATTTACAGGGCGATTTTGAACCTGTTATCCAATATTTCACGCGCGAAATCGAGAGGGAACCGGCAAAGGCTCAAAATTATCTTGCTAGGGCCACAGCTTATTTATATGTCCTCAGAAAGGATATGGCATGTGCAGATATAGAACGTGCCTTGAAACTCGAGCCGAATAATCCCGTGGCGGTTCAAATGCGCGGCGAGATCTATGCAATGAATAAAGACTATGACGCCGCTTTGGATCACTCAGAACGTGCCCTCCAGCTCAAGCCGAACTGGGGAATTCCATTCTTTGATCGCGGATCCGTGTATCTTGACCGGAGAGAGTACCAGCCTGCTCTAGAAGCATTGAATAAAGCAATCTCTCTTCTCTCGCAGTATCCAATTTTCTATCTATTGCGCTCAATGGTATATTTCAGGCTGGGTAATTTGGAATCTGCGCATAAAGATCAGGAGCAAGCGATGCGTCTTTCTCCAAAAGATGCGCTCACCATGCCTGATGTGAATTTAACAGTATACGAAGGTTTTCTGGATTGGGCCGAAGACTATTATGGACGTGTAATCTACAGAAGAACCAATCTAGCGCTGGCTTATCAGGGCCGCGCGGACGCGTATCGCGTCAATGGAAAATGTGAGCAGGCGATCGCCGATTACACGTGTGCGATAGAACTATCTCCGCGTGAGGCGCGCCTATATCTTGGGCGTGGTAAGGCATATCAGGCTTTGGGTGATCTAGCGCGCGCCGGGGATGATTTTCGCAAGTCGAAAGAAGTGACGAATAAAACTCATCAGAGAAGGCAGGCTGAAGAATGCTTGAAGGAGCTTGGTAGATGAATACTGCTTTATTGGTCATTGACATTCAAAACGACTATTTTCCGGGCGGGAAGATGGAATTGGTCAATCCGTTAGAGGCCGCACAGAAAGCGTATATGATCCTGCAATGTTTTCGTGAACATGGTGGACACCACGTTCATATTCAGCACAGCTCCAAAAAACCAGATGCAACTTTCTTTATCCCTGGTGACCGCGGCACCGATATTCACGACTCGGTTGCACATTTTGAAGGTGAACCAATCGTTTATAAGCATTTCCCTAATTCATTTCGCGAGACGAATTTGCTCGAGCTATTGAAAGACTGGAACATCGAGCGCGTGATCATTACCGGCATGATGACCCACATGTGTGTAGATGCCACGGCCCGCGCCGCGGCGGATCTCGGTTTTCAAGTGTGGATTGCCGAAGATGCTTGCGCTACGCGCGATTTGACATATGGTGAAACAATCATACCTGCCGAGCATGTACACAAAGCTTTTTTAGCGGCATTGAAATCCTATGGACAAGTCATGGCATCGGAACAAATTATTGCCAGGCTAGCAATGGAACAGGTGGAATCATGATTACACTTGACCCTGAAAAACAAAAACAAGCCAAAGAATATGCACGCATCCGTCGGCGGCTGTGGCTGGTAGACACACTCTTTAGCGCTGTTTATGCTCTCGTTTGGCTTTTCCTAGGCTGGTCGCTTTCGCTTCGGAACTGGCTGACTGGATTTATTACCAATGAATGGCTCCTTGTGCCTCTCTTCGTTGCCATTTTTGGTGGAATATACTTTTTCCTGAATCTGCCATTAGGCTACTATTCTGGTTTTGTTCTTCCTCATCGTTTTGGACAATCTAATCAATCCTTCAAAGACTGGGTCTTGGACCAATTAAAAGGACTAGCGGTCGGCGCGCCCCTTGGTCTGATCCTGCTCGAATTGTTTTATCTCGCTTTGAGAGTAATCGGCAACCTCTGGTGGCTGTGGGTGGCAGGTGGATTGTTAGTCTTTAACGTCCTGCTCTCCAACCTTGCACCAATACTGATCATGCCCATTTTCAATAAGTTCGTGCCTCTCGGCGATGAGCACAAAGACCTTGCTGACCGTTTGATGAAGCTCGCGGAACGTGCCAATACCAAAGTGCGAGGCGTGTTTAAGTTCGATATGTCCAAGCGCACCAAATCCGCGAATGCTGCGTTGACCGGTATTGGCAACACCCGCCGGATCATCCTCGGCGATACCCTGATCAATGAATTTACACCCGATGAAATTGAGACAGTGCTTGCCCATGAATTAGGACATCAGGTTCATCGTGATATCCCGTTCCTGATTGTGTTCGGCACAGTGATGACGATGTTAGGTTTTTACCTGGCATCTCTGGCAATGAACTGGGCAGTGAGGTATTTCGGCTTTAACGGAGTCAGTGACGTAGCTGCATTTCCTGCGCTTGGCCTGATCATCGGTGCATATGGTTTGATCACGATGCCTCTGGAAAATGCGGTCTCCCGCTGGCGTGAAAGTATGGCTGATGATTACGCCCTGCAATCTACATCTAAGAATGAAGCATTTGCCTCCGCGTTCACACGTTTGGCGAATCAAAACCTGAGTGAAATTGAACCGGAGAAATGGGTTGTATTTTTATTCTATTCCCACCCGCCAATGGGTGAAAGAATACAGAAGGCAAGGCGAATAAACAAAACGGGCGCTTATTAGCGTCCGTTGTAGATTAATTCCGCCATTAGATATCTTGCATAAGTGTTTGTAGGGCGGGTTTGCAACCCGCCAAAACTTGTGTTTCAGGGAACTGTCAGGCTACAAGCCTGACCTACAGCGACTTTCGGACGAGGTCTATTTTATTCCTAGTGGATTCTCACAAGGAGAAGACTTTATTTCTCCAAATCGCCCATCAACTCCATCGGCACGACCGCAGCGCCAACGATGGCGGGACCAGTATGCACACCAAGCACAGGCGAGATACGCATCACTTCCATTTTAGGAATGTTGAGTTTTTCCCTGAATTGGCTGGCCAGCATGTCCGCTTTCTCGGCGAAGCGTCCGTGTAAGACCGTGACCCAAAGGGGTGTATTTCCATATTTCTCGTGTAGATGATCTGTGATCGCAATCATGGATTTGCCCAGAGTTCGTCCCGTGGTAACAGTACTGTATTTACCATCTGCATCCACGCGGATGACAGGCTTGAGATTGAGCAAAGCTCCTGCAAGTGCCTTCACTTGTCCAATGCGGCCGCCGCGCGCAAGATACTCCAAAGTGTCCAAGGTGTAGATTAATTCTGTCCGCGCGCGTATTTTTGCAAGCCGTTCCTCGATTGCACCCAACGCCCAGCCTGCTTTCGAAGCCAGTGCGGCAGCCATGACTTGAAAGCGTTCACCTCCCGAAAGGGTGAGCGTATCCCAGAAACTTACATTTGCATCCGGTTTCACTTGTTCGCCGCCTTCTCGTGCTGCATTGATCGTGCCGCTCAGCCCAGAAGAGATATGCACGGACAGGATGTCTTTCCCTTTTTCTGCAACTTTTCGATATAGTTCAGCAAACAACCCCGTTGATGGCATTGAGGTTGTGGGGATGGTAGGCCGCATGGCTTCCAAGCGATTGTAGAATTCATCTGGAGAAATATCAGCAGAATTGACTTCGCCCTCTGGAAATTGAATGAAGAGCGGAGCTTGTGTTATGCCAAGTTGTTCTAGTTCCTCAGGTGGCATATCCGCCGCACAGTCGGTTACGATTTTCATTCGTTGCTCCTTTGGCAGCGTACCGCATAAATAAGTAAACCGGAATTATGATCTTTGCTAGTAATTTGTTACATAAGTTTAGTAATTTATGTAACAAGTACCGCAGCTTCTACATAAACTGCAAGGAGGCTGCGGTACAGGCGGTATTTGCGGTTTGTTTTTACTTGTGAACGATTGTGTTGTCAAGGAAAGAGAAAATCACGAAGCCGTAAGTCAGGATACTCTGCGAGTACGATGTGCCATCCCGTCTTACGAGATATAATCCCATTATGTCCCAACAAAAATACCCAGACTACATTCAAAAAATGATGGAACAGGCCGAGCAGTTGCTCATGGACGAGGATGACCCAGGTCCATGTGAAGCGGCGGCAGTGTGCTTCGACATTCTTGCTTTGTTCCCTGAGCATGAAGCCGCTAACCAGTTCATTCACCGCGCGTTTCGTCATCCGCGCTTGATACAGGATAATCGCAGGGCGTTGAGCCGTTTGATCGACGAATGGGATGATCGTCCGTGGCAACAACATCGCAGGCTAGCTTTGTCATTTGGATATGTATCGCGCTGGGAGGTTTGGCTTCGCGAGTATGAAGATGGATTTGAAGATGAACGCGAAGGTCCTGAGGATGTGAGAAAATATTTGGAAACCGGCCATCGCCAGCTATTGGAAGATTATCTCGGCGGACAGGTTAAAGGCGCGGAAAGTTCGTGGCAAATCTTTCAGGAAGCAATTCGTTTATCTAAAGACCCGCGCATGACAATGTTCTGGGTGGGTAAGGAGTATGCGAATCAGGGATATTTTGCCGAGTCAGTGGATGTCCTTGAAGATTTGTTGGGCAAGTATCCCGATGATCAGGATGCCCGGCGGTTGTGGGCTGAAGTACGTTGGTGGCGCGCTAACCAAAATCGGATCCCGTGGATCCCACCTGCGGGTGACGGGAGTCGCTATCGTCGCATGATGATGGAGAAAGATCCTGATGGGCTCATGATGGAAGATTCGGCGGAAAATCCATTACATCAGCATAGACCGCCCAAACCGGAGAATTTGCCTCCAGGCATGAAACCTCCAGAACATCTACCATCCAATCTGAAAGAGAAGATGGACGCGTTGTTAGCCAATTCACACGAAGACGAATCTTCTGACAGTCCTGTGGATTGGAGTTATCTCGATGCAATTGAACGCCGCGAGATCGATGTGAGCAAGTTTCCCAAATGGGCGCGCGATTTTTTGGACGCTATTGATGACCCTGAACACCGCAAATACACAGAAGAGATGTTGTTGGAGCAGTTCTCGAATAAATCGCTGTATGATGATGAATATTTTGAAGAAAACGATGACGATGGTTGGGATATAGATCAAGATTTTGAGGGAGATGATAAAGTCTAATAAAAGTCAGTGACAGTCACTTTTGAAAGTGACTGTCACCTTTTACACAAATCCGATCTTCGCTTGCAATTTGTTCCGCAAAGTTAGTAATTTAGGCAGGTTTGTAGGCGGTAATCTTCGCGCTGTAAACCGCTTTATAGACATCATCGTGCGAAATGGTCTTGAGCTCAACGATATCATCCATGTTGTCGATCGCAGCATCCACGGTTTCTTTGTCGAAGAATACTGGTTTGATAGAAATATCTGTGAAACCAACTTCCTTCATCATACCAACGTAGTCCTCAGCTTCGACTGCGCCTGCCACGCATCCTGCCCACGCGCTCAAGCTTTTCTTAATTGACTGAGGCAACGGTCCATCGGTGACAATATCAGATACCGCAAGTTTTCCACCGGGTTTCAGGACACGGAACGCTTCGCTGAAGACCTTTGATTTATCCGGCGATAAGTTAATTACGCAATTTGAGATGATGACATCCACAATGTTGGCGTCCACTGGCAAATCTTCGAGATAACCCTGACGGAATTCGACGTTGTTGAGATTCAATCGCTTCGCACTGGACCTCGCACGCTCGATCATTTCTGGAGTCATGTCTACGCCAATGACGTGTCCCATCTTGCCTACTTTATTTGCGGCGAAGAAGCAATCGAGTCCCGCTCCTGAGCCCAGATCAAGCACAGTCTGTCCAGGTTCTAACGAAGCTAGAGTGATCGGATCTCCGCATCCATAGCTAACGGTGGATTCTCCCTCGGGGAGGGTGGCAAGCAAATCTGATGGATAGAGACTGCTTTCGGCGCTGCAGCAGTCTGACGGTCCACAACAGGAAGCGGAATTCTTTATCCGTTCGGCGTAATGCTCACGAACAACGTTATGGATAGATGTATTTGTTGTCATTTTGTCTCCTTATATCAAAAGAAATAGATGATTTTCTACATACAGGTTTCTTCAAATAATTTTCAACCGATAAATCCTCTCTGTTTGCCATTCGGCAAACAGAGGTCTTTCCTTAACAGCAGCCACCGCCACCGCAGCAACCGCCTTCGCATTCACTGCCATCGCAATTGAGCACATGTAGTTCATTCATAGCTTTCACCTCCTTTCAAATAGACGTTTGTCTATGTATTTGGATAAAATAAGTGGGATTCGGCATTTGGCGGAATCCCACAAACTAAGCTTCTACGGTTTTTTTAACGGCTTCAGTTGACTCTGTCTCGGGCGCAAATTTGATCATTAACTGTCCACAACAAACCGCCACATGCTCCTGGTTCAGTGTGTAAAAAGTTTGCTTGCCTTCTTCACGGATTTTAACAAGATCCGCATCGCGCAGGATAGCAAGATGATGCGAGACGGTGGGCTGGGTGACATCCAGTTTTTCCACAATGTCACTGACTGAGATCCAGCAGCAACAACACTCGCTCATGATCTTCTGGCGGGTTTTATCAGCAATGGCTTTGGCAAAAAGGACAGGATCTATCTTCATGCGAATACTTCTTCAAACTCGGCGCGCAGGAATTCTTGTGTCCCAGCGGGGCCTGTGAGGAGTAAGGATATAGGCTCGTTGTTTGATATCACTTTGAGCGAAAACTCCAAAAACGGACAGCACAGCCGTTCATTGGAAATGAACTCACCGATACTGGTGATGATTTCTGATTCATTTGGTAAAGTGAACTCAAAACCATTCTCTGCTTCATGAATATTTTGAACGGCTCGAAAGAGCCGAGTCGTGGCTAGGGTGTGCTGTTCACGCTGAGCAACAGTGAACACATTCATATTGCAGGCAAGAGGAGTATCTGAATTCATATAGATAAACTTCTATTTGTTATTATATAGAAGTTTGTCTATTTGTCAAGGATGTTTCTTTCCCTGCAAAATCATAATTTCATATAGCGCGGGGCCGTGCTCGGTGGTCCGAATGCTGTCTAGGTTGATATCCAGCGCTAGGTCCGCGTTGAAGCGGAAGTAATAAGGGTTGGCGAAGCGTTTGGCGATCCATTGTTGCCATTTAGGTAGGAGCGATAACAAACTGACAGCCTCAATCAGTTTTGGTTCTCGCAATCGCAATCGAACAGATTCACTTCCCGATACCCAGTCGAAGTCCACTTCATGGGGATAGCCGCGTCCCTCGGAGTGGGACATGAAATCGCGTGCTTGCATGGTCAAAGGCTGGCTATCGCCGGTGATGATCTGATCTCCTTTGGCGAGCATGAAAACGGGCATGCGCGTATAACCATAATTGGCTGAGGCAACTTGTTCCACAAAGATCAGTGTGTATTCACCAAGATGCGCACGCCCCCAATACCAGTGATCCATTACATCGTTCAGGCCGACGTTTCCCCAATTGTGATCATGGTAGCCAGTACCTTTAACAATATGAGTCTGGCCATCATAGGTCAGAGTCCCTTCTGCAGAACCATAAGGAATGGATGGCAGCCATGCAAAATAATGATCGAGGTCGCCAAAATAGGCTTTCCCTGCGCCCGGCCGCCAAGGTGGGACGATGCCTCGGAAAGTCAAGTCAGCGGCGAGGTTATTGAGCTCAACATGGACCTGATATTGATGTAAATCTCCGTGAGTCCAGTTCGGGCCAATGCGCACATTGCATGACTCTTTCGAAGCTGAGAACTGGTCAGCCGGAAAAATCGGGAACTGAGAAACTTTTGTCCCATCGGGACGTGTAATGGTCAATAAGATAGCGGGCTTGAGCGGGCCGTTACGCTCCAATATTGGCTTGGTGTTAAAGGAGATTACAGCGGTTGAACCATCGTCTAAGTGGGTGTCGAAATACCACCATTCAAACAAGCCGCGGCCGGTATCGGCACGCTGACCATCTTCCCACGAGGCGACGGTTTCAGTCAGGCGGTCGCGGGCAAGGAATTCAGGAGTTGCAGAAAAAATGACAGGTTTGGGCATCTCGGATCGGCTAAAGAGCTCTTCACAGAATCACTGAGCGGCTGGTTAGTCCGCCGATACGCGCAACACGCGGACGCCTATCGGTTCGCTCTTTCCCTTCAACTCAAGCTGTTGGCGCTCTAGATCCCCAAGATCAAGACCAGCGGCAGTGGAGGCCGCTTCACTGATCAGAATCTCACCCGGGCCAGCTTGTGAAGCGAGGCGGGCAGTTATATTGACATTGTCACCAAGGGCAGTGAAATCCGTTGGATTACCATCCGTTCCTCCCACGACGCCTACGTAGGCAAGTCCTGTATGAACTCCGACTCCTATCGGTAGCCATGGGCCGCTGCGAGCACCATGGCCAGTAGTCTTGAGCAATTCTTGAGCAGCCTCGATGGCCAGACGCGCATGTTCAGGCCCAGTCATGCCTGGAATATACAGACCAATCACCTCATCTCCGATCAACCGGTCAACCATCGCATCTGTATTTACCAGGACGTCGGTAGCTATCACATAGAAACGGTTCATGAGTCGGCCAAATTCAAGCGCGCTCATCTGCTCAGCCAGTGTTGTTGACCCACGCACATCTGCAAAAAGCATTGTCAATTCCACTTCTGCTCCACCCGGGTTTTCAAATCGATCGCATTTTTCACAAAAGCGGGGATTATATCGAGATCGGTCCCTGCCCATCCACCGCATGAGGATTCCTCCCCACCCTTTAAATGGCGAGTTACATAACTTACAGCGTGGACTCGAAGGAAGCAGGCGCATCAGGTGTTTGAAATGGCGCAAGCCGGGCTCGCCCTCGGTCAACATTTGATACCACTGTTCCTCGACAGTTGGTTCCTCTGGCATGGCTTAATTATACGATTAAAGCTATCTCAACTACCTTCCGTCGGGGTATATCCTCTTCAGACTGATTACTCACTCGCGCGCCTGGCTACATTATGAATATAGGCTGACAGTCCATTGTGCTTATGGTCGAGGCGCTGTATGATCGTTAAACATCCCCAGGCAAAAACTTTGAAGAAAACGTATCCAAGCAAGACACCACCGGCATTCAGTAGCACATCGGTAACATCAACAGTACGATAGACACCGACTATTCCCAAAGAAATTACAAGTTGGGTTATCTCAATTACAAGTCCAACTGCAATCGCTAGCCAAAGGATGTTTCTGGCTCTAAATGGTGTAATAAAACGAATCCCAAATCCGAAAGGGATGGTTAGAAGGATATTTCTGATGATCTCTCTGAAGATGACATATTTATTAAAGAAACCTAGATATTTAAAAGGGACAAGGTTTATATGCGATAAGGTGAACGTCACCTGCTGCTTTGTCCATATTGTCCTTATATCTTCGTAGAAGGGAATCGGAAAGATTGTTACCTTCACCAGGAGCAAAATATAGATCCAAAATATCGAGAAACAGAAAATGTAGGCTAGACTACGTTTTCGCTTCCACAAAATAGTTATCATAATAATGAGGATTACAATACCCATGAACAAGGGAAATGGGAAAAAATCAAAAGTCATAGAAATTGGTTTATTTTGATATATGTAGGTCACGCTGAAAGCGTGACCTACTGTTTGCTCGTCAACCTTTCCAGGCGGTCTATATAATCTTCCAAGACTTCAAAGGCATCTTCGATTGGCTGCGTGCTGGTCATATCCACGCCGGCGATCTTGAAAACTTCCATTGGCGGCTTCGATGAGCCTGCTTTGAGAAAATTGATGTGATCTTCCGCGGCATTTGGCGTGCCGCTGAGAATCCGTTTGGCAATTGCGTTCGCGGCGGAGATGCCGATAGCATATTGAAACGAATAGTAGTCAATGTAGAGATGCGTGGTAAACGTTCCCCAGGTGATGCCGACCCGTTCCCGATCCAAATTCATATAGCCGCCAAAGCCTTCGCTGAAGAGGTCCGCCATCAACTCGGTCATCGAAGCAGCGGTGAGAGCTTGTCCCTTTTCAATCCGTTGATGCGTCTCCAGTTCGAAGCGAGCCAGAGTGGGCATGATGAAGAAGTAACGGTGGAAATTGCTCATTGCTTCTTCGAGCAGAGCAATTTGAAAGGTTCTACTCGGGTTTGTATTGAGCAGATATGCCCGCGTCATGGCCTGGTTGAAATTTGAAGCGGTCTCTGCAACAATGGATGGGTACAAATAGTAGAACATTGGTTGGGCACGGCTGGCGTAATATGCATGCATGGAATGACCGAGTTCATGTGCAAGTACGCTCATACTATTGATATCGTCTGTGTAGCTCATCAAAATAAACGGATACGTATCCTTCGGAACGCGCGTCGAAAACGCACCCTCTCTTTTGCCCGCGTTGGGAGACCAATCCACCCAGCGATCCTGCAAGCACCCTTGACGTATCACGCGGACATATTCCTCGCCCATCGGCGCGAGTCCTTCACAAATCCAATCCACTGCTCTCTCGAAAGGTACTTTATGCTTCTTGGTAGTCAGAGGTGCCCAAACATCATAGGGATGCAACGTTTTTACACCAAGTGCTTTGCGGCGTATTTTCCAATAGCGATGCCACAAGGGGAGGTTCTTTTTGAAAATATCGAGCAGATTGTGAAACATCTCAACAGGGACATCTCGATTAAAAAGTGTTGCCTCAAGCGACGAATCGAAGTTACGCGCTTTCATGTTGAATACATTTTGTTTGATGGACGTAGCAAGATTTCCTGCGAGGGTATTTTTAAATTCGAGATATTTATCGTGGTAGTTTTCCCATGCAGTACGACGCGCTTTTCGATCTGTTCCACCCCGGATGGCAGTATATGTACTTTGTGTGAGTTCAATCTTTTTGTTTTTGCTATTGCGCGCGGGCTTAAATTTGAAATCGGCATTTGCCAGAAGGTTCGCCGTGTTGCTTGTGCTGCTGAATGGATCGCGCAACATGCCGAGTAATTCCTCTACTTCGGCATTTCGTATGTGGGATTGTTTGCGAAAGAGGTCATTTAAGTAATGTTCATACAGTTTCATGCGTGGATCATCTTCGAGCCATTGACGTAATTTCGCTTCTCCAACGCTTATGAGTTCAGGGTCAATGAAGGATGTCGCCGCGCTGACCTGTGCCAGCGCACTCGTGGCTTTTCCGCTTATCTCTTCACCCTTTTGATCTGTGGCATCCACCGCGCTGGACATAGTGGCATACACTTGTACTTTAGTGGCGCGCTGAGAAAGCGCATCCATCGCATTCATGACTTCGATGAACATATCAGAGCTGTCGCCGAGATTTCCTTGAAATGCTTTGATGGCTGGGAGACTTTCGAGCAGGCTTTTTACTTCGGCATCAAATGCCTCCGGGGAAGCAAAGACACTTTCAGAGTTCCAGGTTTGATTCTTTTTGACTTTCGAGCGGGGGAGGGCAGTAGGCATGTTAATTATCCTTTTGTAAGTTTCAAAAGTGTGACTTGTGGGATTATTTTACTATCGGTAACTTGGATACATTCTTTGGGATATCGTGCTTACAACACAGACCTGACAGGCA
>WNGA01004697.1_pt1 | contig 27341 bp, 24 predicted proteins | sample 5400061 | NCBI WGS metagenome assembly WNGA01 (sample SAMN13153366, study PRJNA577476) | soil metagenome | isolation source: 100 cm soil or saprolite under grassland replicate 2 | place: USA:California | collected 2016-06-15
TACCTGTACCGGCTGGTCCACCGATGGACCCGGTACGTCCAATGGGCATCGATCCCCCTCGCCGTGTACGGACTTCGGGAGACGCGCGGCTTCCTCCGGCGCTTCCTGATCGCCTGGGGAGTGGTGAGCCTCGGCGGCATCGTCATCGGACTGGCCACCGGGCTGTTTCCCGCCGACCGGTTCATCACCTTCGGCTTCGTCGTTCCAATCCTTGCGGCATACGGCGTTGTCCGGCTGTGGCGTGCCCTGGCCACCAGGCGAGTCCTCGCCATGGCCGCGGCGGGAGGACTGGTCATCGCCATGACGGCTGGGACGTTCATCGCCTGGGCTCGCCAGGAGCCCTTCCTTTCGACCGCAGAGGTCCGGGCGGTGACGGCGGCCGGCCGGTTCGCGTCGGCGGCTCCACCGGGGACCCCATTGCTCTTCGTCGTGAACGACCGTAACGCCACCGCCTCGTTCCTGGCCACGCAGGCAGCGAACGTCATCCGGGCTGCGCTTCCTCCCGATCACATCCGTGAAGCATCCGTTGTCGTCCCGTACCCAAGGACCGGCCGGCCGGCCACAATGGAGCGGATCGCCCTGGCCCGCATCACGAGGAGGGACGCCGAGGAGGCCACCCGCGCGGCAGGTGTGCCCGCTCTCTCGTTCCTGCTCACCCCCTTCGACCGCGTGGACCGCCCACCACCCTCCATGACCCGGGTGGCCGACGGCGTGTTCATCGAGACGGCTACGACCGGGACCGGGATCCCGCGCGCGATGTCTCGTCCCGTCGATCCCCTGGAACCGGCCTCGCCCGGGAAGATCCTGCTCGCCGGGTTCGCCGTGCTCTCCCTCCTGATCGTGGCCGGCTTGGGATGGGCAGGGGCGTTCGCCAGAGACGCAGTGGCTCGCCTGGCACTCACGCCGCTGTGCGGGGTGACCGCATTGGTCCTCGCCGGCATCGCGCTGGAGCGCATCGGGATGCCGCTCACGGGGTCGGTCGGCCCGACCGTGGTCTCAGCGTTGGGGGGCGGGGGCGGGTACCTCGTCCGATTCCTCCTCGAGCGACGTGCCGGCCCGAAGCCGTCGAACGAGGTCCAGGACGAGCCACGCTAGGAGCGCCACAACAACGGGCGTGAGGACGTAGTGCCCAAAGAGCATGTTCGCGTCGTAGGCCCTTGGGTAACGAGTCGGTTCGCTTGCCCATTGGGACACGTTGAGGATCGTTCCCATCCACACGACGGTCAGGCGCGGCACTTTCGGAAGGAGCCACGCGAGCGGCAGCGTCCAGGCCAGGTACCAGGGCAGCAGCACCGGTCCAAGCAGCACCAGGAACAGGAGGCTCCAGCCCCACGCGGCGCCCTGCGCCTCCGCCGGGATGGAGGGAGCCCGCCGGACGAGAGCCCGTCCGATCAGGAGAAGCGCCAGGACGAACGCCAAGGCGAAGGCCACCCTGGCCACGATGCCCAGCGTGTCACCGGACATCGCGTCCAGCACGCGGCGGAAGAATCGTGACGGGGCGAGCCAGCCCTGATGTCCGGCCAGCTCCACCATCCCCAACGTGGGGTCGCTCGTCTGGAGGAACGGGATGGCGAACAGGAGCGCGATCGCCCCCGCCATCCCCAGGTGGGCGGCCAGCGCCCGGGCCCGCCTGGCGGGTTCGGCCCGGGCCACGACGGCCACCACGAGCAGCAGGAGCGGCACCGCCGCCGTCGCCTTCACCATCGCCCCCACGGAAAGGACCGCGGTGGCCGGGAGCTCCTTCCCCGCGAATACCAGGGCCAGGGCCCCGGCGATCGAAAGGGCGACGAGCAGGTCGTTGTGACCGCTCGCCACTGACTGGAACAGCACCACCGGGTTCAGTCCGATCATGGCCACGGCGAAGGCTTCCCGGTCGGGCCGAACCCTGCGAACGAGCGGAGCGAGGACTGCGATCGTCGCCAGGCTGGCGGCGATCGCGATGAACCGAAACGCCACGATCGACGCCGTAACGCCTCCGAACATCCGCGCCACCCCCGACGACAACAACGTGAACAGGGGGCCGTACACAGCCGGCGTGCCGACCCACCGGGGCCCCACGTACTGCGCGAGCGGGTCGGACGGGAAGTCCGACGGCGTGGCGACGTACGGGTTCGCGTTGTGGACGGCGGCGATCCTGCCGTAATACGCGTACGAGTACACGTCGCGGGAGAACAGCAGCGGCAAGAAGAGTACGACGACGTGGTATGCCACCGCGAGCCCGATCACGGTGCGCGGCGAGATCGTGCCCCGCCAGGCTTCGCGGAGGACTGCGAGGAACGCCCCAGCGGCCAGGGCCACAGTGAGCACGGACACCGCTACCAGGGCACTCCCGTGAACCGCGTCGAGGGCCGTCAGCCCGGCCAGCCATCGGAACGGGCCCGAGGGCCCGGCCGAGCCGGGCAAGACCGGCTGAAAGGGAGAGCCGGGGACCGATGCGACGATCGCAACCAGCACGACGGACGCGATCGAGCCGGCGATGGCGGCTTTGCGGGTCGTGGATGCCTGCACGGCGACCGACTGTAACAAGCCCCGCAGGTACAGTCGGACGCAGGCATCGCCGATGCCCCCCAGGATGCGACCGATCCGAAGGCTGCGACGGATCCTCCAGTCGGAGCGCGCCGCCGATGTTCGGCGGCGCCTCCGACCTGCCGTCCCCCTGGTGGTGGGGTTGGCAGGCGCATGGCTCGGCATGGCGCTATGGGGTGCCTCGAAGGCCGACATGGGCCCTTTCGTAGTCAGGCTGGACACGCAGTTCGGGAGGGGCGTCACGGACATCGTGCTTCCCCCGCTCGGCCACCTGACCGCCAACACCCACTCGGCTCCGCTTCGGCTGAGCGCGACGCTGCTCGACGTGCGGATCAGCGAGCTCACGCGGGACCTGTCGGCCGGCGGGATCGACGGTCTCGTCGCCCGCGTGCAGGCCGACTCCGTGCACGCACTCCCGATGCACGCCGTCCGGACCATCGCCGTGGCTGGGCTGGCAGCCCTGATCCTCGGCGCGCTGGCCTTTCGCACGCGGTGGGTCCCGCTCGTCTCCTCCATCTTGGTCGCCATGATCCTCGTGGGTGGGTCGGAGATCCTTGCGCTGGCCACGTTTCGAAGCGCCGCATTCGCCACGCCCACGTTCTCCGGCTCGCTCGCGCTCGCGGCCGACATCATCCCGCCGGTCCGCTCGGCGGCGACGAAGTTCGACGAGTTCCGGGCCCAGCTCGAGCGAGTCGTCGACGGCGCGATCAAGGTCTACACCTCCATCCAGACGAGCCCGGTGGGCGAGGCCGGAGAGATCCGGGTGCTCCACATCTCGGACATCCATCTGTCCCCCCTCGGCCTGGAGTTCACTAAGCAGATCGCCGACGGGTTCGAGGTGGACTTCATCGTCGATACCGGCGACACCACGTCGTTCGGCACGCCGCCCGAGAACGTGGTCCTGAACGAGATCGCCTCGATGGGCAGGCCGTACGTCTGGGTCCGCGGCAACCACGACAGCCGAACGTTCCAGCAGGCCTTGACGAAGCTCCCGAACGCGATCGTGCTGGACGGGACCACCACCGAGCTCGACGGCCTTCGTCTCTACGGCATGGGCGACCCGATCAAACCCCCGACGATCGAGCGCCTATCCGACAGCGTGTTCGAGACGCGCGTCCTCGCCGTCGACCCACTCGTGCAGTCGGACGTCGAGCGCTCGCCCCAGCCCATCGACATCGTGGCGGTCCACGACGACCGCATGGCGCAGAGCGTGGCTGGACACGTGCCGCTCGTGATCTCGGGCCATTTCCATGTGAATGGCTCCCGGGCCCAGGACGGCACGCTCTACCTCCGGGTGGGCACGACCGGCGGCTCGAACTTCGGCACGTTCCTTCCCGACGAGGGTATCCCGCTCTCCGCCGAAGTCCTGTACTTCGAGCCGGGCACGCCGCCACATCTGGTGGCCTATGACCTCATCGAGCAGTCGCCGAAGACCGGAGCCCTCACCGTCACCCGCCACCTGGTGGAGCAGGAGTTCGGGATCCTCACCCCGAGCCCCTCCCCCAGCCCTTCGCCCATCCTCACGCCGAGCCCATCGTCGACCGAGACCGCTGGCCTCGCGGGCGCAGCTACCAGGACCCCCTGACCCTCCCAATCTCGAGCACGAGTGGCCCAGCCCGAACGCCATACGGCGTCCCCCAGCCCCGGTGAACCTCGACGTGAGCCAGACGTATGCTCCTGGTGGAACGAGGCCCGATCGCCGAGGAAACGAGCGGCCCATGTCAAAGACCGACGATGCCAGGCAGGCGCTGACCGGAGACCTCGCCGCGATCGTCGAATCGTCGCAGGACGCGATCTTCCGAAAGACCCTGGATGGCGTGATCGAGTCCTGGAACGCAGGCGCGGAGAGCATGTACGGATACCGACCCGACGAGATCATCGGTCATCCCGTCTCGACGCTGGCGCCACCGGAGCGCAGGAACGAGATCACATACATCCTGGAACGGATCGCCCGCGGGGAACGCGTCGAGCACTTCACCACGAAGCGCGTGACCAAGGACGGGAGGACGATCGACGTCTCGTTGTCGATCTCCCCCGTCCGTGATGACAGCGGCCATGTCGTGGGCGCCGCCACGATCGCTCGCGACATCACGCAACAGCGACTGGCCGAGCGGGAGCTGCGCATCGCCCGTCAGCAGCTTGCCATCATCACCCGGGCCGGGGCCGACGGCATCACGATCCAGGACGCGTCAGGCCGGATCGTCTACGCGAACGACTCCGCCGCGCGGATGTCGGGGTACCCGGACGCGAGATCCTTCATGGCCGCCCCCGGCGAGGAGGTCCTCGGCCGGTTCGACCTCCTTCACGAGGACGGCCGGCCCTTCTTGCCGGACGAGCTCCCGGGTCGCCGGATCCTCCGGGGAGAGGGACACGCTGAGGCCCTGATCCACGTAGTGGTACGGGAAACCGGAGAGGAACGCTGGACCCTGGTGCGTTCGGCTCCCATGCACGATGACCATGGCATCATCGACTACGTGGTGAACGTGTTTCACCACATCACGGAGCAGAAACGCGCCGAGCAACAGCTCAAGTTCCAGAACGCCCTGCTCGAGGCCCAATCGGAGGCCTCGGAGGTCGGGATCGTGGTGACCTCACCCGAGGGAGAGATCGTCTCGGCGAACCGCCGGTTCGGAGAGCTCTGGCAGATCCCGCATGAGGTCCTGAACACCAGGTCGAACGAAGCGGTCATGGAGGTCGTGACGGCACAGCTGGCAGACCCCGACGCCTTCGTCGAACGGTCACGGTACCTCTGGGACCACATGGACCAGGAGGCGCGGGACGAGATCGCCTTGAAGGGCGGACGCGTCATCGAACGGTACACCAGGACGCTCGCGGACGAGACCGGCGCGATCTACGGAAGGATCGAGTACTTCCGCGACGTGACCGAGGATCGCAAGCGCGAGGAAGGGCACCGCTTCCTGGCGCAGGCAACGAAAGAGCTCGTCTCGTCGCTCGATTACCAGGCCACCTTGTCACGCATCGCCCGGATGGCCGTGCCGGAGCTGGCCGATTGGTGTGCAGTGGACATCCTCGAGCGCGACGGGTCACTGAAACTGCTGGCGATCGCCCACACTGATCCCTCGAAGGTGGTATGGGCCAGGGAGTTTCGCCGCGCATTCCCCATCGACATGTCGGCGCCCACCGGCCTCCCCCGCGTGATCCGGACCGGGAAGTCGGAGCTGTATCCGTCGATCGACTCGGCACTCCTGGAGGGGAGCCTGGACGAGGAGCCGCTCGAGGTCATCCGAGAGCTTCAGCTGAGCTCGGTCATGCTCCTGCCTCTTCGGGCACGCGGGCGCACGCTGGGCGCGATCTCCTTCGTCTTCGCCGAATCCGGGAGGTCCTACGGCGAGGGCGACCTGCTGCTGGCTGAGGATCTCGCCTCCCGAGCCGCCCTGGCCCTCGACAATGCGAGGCTCTATCGGGAACGCGATGACATCGCGAGGACGCTCCAGGAAGGCCTGCTTCCCGGCCCGTTCCCCGAGGTCCCGGGGGTCGAGCTCGCGGCCAGGTATCAGGCGGCCGGCGAGGGGATCGACGTGGGCGGTGACTTCTACGACGCCTTCGACACCGAGGACGGCGCTTGGGCGTTGGTGGTAGGGGACGTGTGCGGCAAGGGACCCAAGGCGGCGGCGCTGATGGGCACGGCCCGCCACACGATCCGTGCGGCTGCGCTTCGCGAACACACGCCCAGCGCGGTGCTCACGCTGTTGAACGCGGCGCTCCAGCAACAGTCTCGGGAGCAGTGGTTCTGCACGGTGTGCTATGTCCGTCTCCGGCCACATCCCGGCGGCGCCCGTCTCACCCTGTGCGCGGGCGGCCACCCGCTTCCCGCCATCCTCCGCGCCAGCGGTGCCGTCGAGTTCGCAGGAACGCCCGGAACGCTCCTCGGAGTGTTCACGGACATCGAGCTGACGGATACCTCGGTGGATCTGCGGCCCGGCGACACGCTCGTCCTGTTCACCGACGGTCTTACCGACGCCGAGCGGGCGGGCGGGGAATCCGGACAGGAATGGCTGGCCGACGTGTTGGCCAGGAACGTGGGGCGATCCGTCGAGGAGATCGCTCGGAGACTGGAGCGGGAAGTCCTCGGGGACCGGAACCAGGGACTGGTCGACGACCTGGCGATCCTCGTGGCCAAGGTCAGGCCCTGACGGCGATTCCAGGATCGAAGGGCCGACGCTATCCGGCGCGGGTCGTCAGGCTCCGCTCGAGCTCGCGTGCGGGACGGTGAAACGGACGACCCTCACCTCATGACCCTGATCGGTCTCGGCGTCTGGGAACAGCGCCCTGATGAGTTGCAGCCGGTAGATCGGGACCATTCCCTCCCGTCCATGAGGTTCGCTCGGCGCCTGGATGGAACCGCTGGTCACCTCCACGTCGATCCCCTCGGCCTCGATCGACAGGGCCACCCGGATCGATCCGGTCACCCCGGCGTCGATGGCATCCGCACAGGCCTCCGATACGGCGAGCCGCAGATCATCGATCAGTTCCTCCGGCAGGCCCTCGTGACGAGCGATGGTCGCAGCGAAATACCGCACGGTCCCCACGTAAGCCGGGTCGGCGGGTATGGCGACCGCTACCGTCGAGCCGACGGCGTCGATCCGATCCGTCACGCGTTGGGCCATGCTTAGGTTCCTCCGGTCGCCTCCCCCACCGAGCGGTGGGTAGGGAAGATCTTGTCCAACCCGGTGATGCCGAAGACCTTCTGGACGGACCCCTCGCCGAAGACGAGCGCCAGCTCCCCGCCTCGCTCCCTGACCCGCTTCAGCCCGGCGACGAGGACGCCGAGGCCGCTCGAATCCATGAAGCTGACGTTATAGAGATCGATAACGATCCGGTTCTCGTCCTCTTCGGTGAGCCGGACGATGGCGTCCCGGAGCTGCGAGGACGTGTACAGGTCCACCTCACCTTGGACCTCGAGCACGGCCCAGCCGTGCTCGTTTCGAGATCCGAGCACCAGATCCATCGCCATCACCTCCACCCATCTCGTCGCTCGCCGCCGGGACGTTCGGGGGCGCCAGTATAGGGGAGGCCATCACCGCCAACGCTCGAGTTTGGCCCCGCCCTCGACGCGGTACACATGTCGAACGACTCGACGAAGGTGGGAGGTCCTGTGGCACAACGGTCCGACAGCACCCAGGAACGAGAGGATCCCAAGCAGCGCCTCAACCGCGAGCTGATCGAGTTGCTCAACGAGCTCCGCGTGGCGCTCCCCGGCGTGCAAGTGCTCTTCGCGTTCCTGCTCACCATTCCGTTCACCCAGCGGTTCCGCGATCTCACGAGCGCGCAGGGCGTCCTGTACTTCGGTACGCTGCTGTCAACGGCGATCGGCACGGCGTTCCTCATGACGCCCACGGCCTACCACCGCCTTCGTTTCCGGGAGGCGGACAAGGAACGCCTGTTGCGGTTGGGCAACCGTGCGGCCGTGACGGGTCTCGCGTTCATGATCGCCTCGGTCGGCGGTGCCGTGTTCTTGATCGCCGATCTCCTCTACCATTCCGCCCTCGCGAGCCTGTTCGCGGGGCTGGTGACGGCCGTATACCTTTGGATGTGGTTCGGCCTCGCGTTGCTCCAACGGGTCAAGGACGACTAGCCGTTACCCAGGGCCGGGGTTGCTCAAACTGCCCAGGCCCGCCCGTTTTGGGACCGGTCAGCGCTCCGGCGAAGGATGAGCAAGCAGGGAGGGGTGGTCCACGAACTCCAGTCTGGACTGGAGGTTCGTGAGCTCGAACACCCGCTGGACGCGCTCGGGTCCGCGTACCAGGACGAGGCGGCGGCCGGCCGCTTCGGCCCTGACGGCGGCACCCAGGATCAGGCGCAGGCCGCTCGAGTCCAGGAACGACACCTGGCGCAGGTCGATCAGGATGACCGAGGGCTCTTCCGCCTCGGCACTCCGGATCCGGGCCTCGATCTCATCCGCCGAAGCGATGTCTACGTCACCGTCGAGGAGAACCTCCACCGGATTCGTGCGCGACGGGCTGTCCGTCCCAGCACCGCTCAACCACCATCACGGCCGGGTGACCAGGCCTTCCGGTACCCCTCCGGGGGGAGGCACAGAACATCGCTCGCTCGGATCAGGACACCTCAGCATAGCCCGTCAGGGTCAGGCGGAGCCCGCCCCGTCTACTCCCAGGGCTCGGACAGGAACCCGCCGATGAGGACGATGGCGCTTCCGGCTACGGACCACACCAGCCCCTCCCCGATGTCTTCGGGCAGGTCCATGCCGACCGCACGGCCCATCGAGATGAGGATGAGGACGAAGGCAACGATCCCGAGTGCTCCGGCGATCCGGCTCAACCATCCTTCCCGGTCCGCCAGGCCGACGAGCGCGATGAGGGCGAGCAGGATCATCACCGCGCCTGCGGACATGAGGAAGGCCGAGTTGGCGAAAACGGGGCGGTAGTAGGCCCGAAACGCCAGATCCACGCCGTCGTGCCCGTTCACCCACTTGAGGAAGGCCCCGACGATCATGGAGGCGGCACCAGCGATCGTGAGGATCAGTCGAACGACCGTCATTGCGGCCGTACCTCCTGTGTCGCCTGTGGCCGTCTCATGGACGTGCTCGTGGTCGTGATCGTGGATCACCGAACCCATGGCGAACCTCCTTCGGCGCCTCGGATCCGCTCGCGACTCGCCCTTCCTATTCCCCTGACCCGACCGACGGAAACCATGGGGGTTTCGGCCACGCACCGAGCGGGTACCGCGTCGTCCCGTGCGTGGAGGGCCTACCATGGGCGATCATGAGCGCGCCCATGGACTCCGACGTCGTCGTGACCGTGCCCTCGCAGGCCGCCTTCGCTCACGTCCTGCGGTCCGTCGCGGCGAGCGTCGCCGCCCGCAACGACCTTCCCGTGGACGACATCGACGATCTTCGGATGGCAATCGATGAGGCCAGCTCGCAGCTGCTCATGTTGGGGCCGAGCTCCGCGACGCTCACGCTCCGGCTGCGCGCGCTCGACGCGGGAGTGGAGGCGGTCGTGTCGGTCGACGGGACAGCGCCGGCCGAGTGGCCGCCGCCGGCCTTCCGCGAGTCACTCGCCTGGAACGTGCTGTCCGGGCTGAGCGACGAGCTCTCCTTCGAGCTGCCCGACGGCGCTCCGGCGATCCGCGTGGTGAAGCGATCGTCCGCGAGGAGCGGGGCGTGAGCGTGGCATCGTCCGGTGATGAGGAGCGATCGGAGGAACGCGTCGCCGAGCTCTTCGGGCAACTGCCGGATCCGGGGGCGCGCGAGGAGCTCGTCCGGGTCTATCAGCCGCTTGCCGAGTACCTGGCGAGGAAGTTCTCCGGTCGAGGCGAGCAGGTCGAGGACCTCGTCCAGGTAGCCATGATCGGTTTGCTGAACGCGATCGACCGCTTCGATCCCGGGCGGGAGGTCCAGTTCCCGACGTACGCCGCGGTCACGATCATCGGGGAGCTGAAGCGCCACTTCCGGGACAAGGGGTGGGCCGTTCGGGTCCCCCGGCGCCTCCAGGAGACCGGGCTGCGGGTCAGCCGGGCCATGGGCGAGATGTGGCAGGAGCTCGGACGTTCGCCCACGGTCAAGGAGATCGCTGCTCGCCTTGACCTTCAGGAGGAAGAGATCCTGGAGGCCGTCGAGGCCATGCAGGCATACTCGGCGACGTCCCTCGAGGCGCCGGTCGGCGACGAGGGCCCGTCCCACGCCGAGCTCCTTACCCAAGACGATGAATCGCTCGAGCTGCTGGAAGCATGGGCAAGCGTCGCACCCAAGCTCAAGCAGCTGCCCACCCGAGAACGCAGGATCCTGTACCTACGGTTCTTCAAGGGTCTCACGCAGAGCGAGATCGCCGAGCAACTCCAGATCTCGCAGATGCACGTCTCCCGTCTGCTCTCGCAGACACTCGTTCGCTTGCGAGAAGCGATCCGGGAGCCGTGAGACGGCTCCCGGATCGATGGAGGGCGAATCGGGGAAGCGCGTGCGCTCTACTTGAAGATGCTCACGCCTCCAGGGCCAACGAGCAGGCCCACGATGATGAGGACCACGCCGGCCACGACCCCTCCTCGGAGGAGCGTGACGATGCCGGAGATCACGAGGATCACCGCCAAGATCCAAAGCAACGTCGCGGCCCCACCGGTCAGCGCAAGGACTCCGAACATGTCTACCTCCTGTTTCGTCGTGGCTTTGCATTCCCGGTGCGCGATGCGCCCAAACATGTGTCGCACCCGACGCCGCAGCGAGGGACAGATCCGGGACGGCTCACGCAGCCTGTCGCTCCCCCGGGTGGGGCGCGCTCTCGATGAGGTCCAGGACGGCTCGCTCCACCTTCAGCCGCATGCCCGGATCGGAAAGCTCATCCGGCGAGACCGCCCCGAGAGCGGGGCGGATGGTCTCCCCTTCCAGGAACCGGTCGAGCACCCGTGGATCCACGTATGACGCGCGAGCCACGGCCGGCGTGTTCCCCAGATACTCCGCCACCTCGCGGATGGCCCGGGCAACGCCGCGCTTGCGGGCGGAGAGTGATGGTCCGACGTCGTCGGCCGTGGCCAGGGCCACGGCGGCGAGCACCGTCCCGTGCCAGGTCCTGAAGTCCTTGGCGGAGAACGGCCCCCGGCCCGTTTCCTTGATGTAGTCGTTGATCTCCAAAGACCGGACATCCTTCCACCCCTCGCTGGTCGAGTAGGCGAGGAGCTCCGATCCGCCGTTCCGCCTGCCTTTCAACCGGCGGAGCACCTCCTTCGCGTCGAGGTCGGTGATCGCTTGGACCCGTCGCTTTCCCCCCTTGGCCGTGTAGTCGAACAGGACCTCGTCACCGGCCACCTTGACGTGCTCCTTGCGCATCGTGGCCAGGCCGAACGAGCCGTTTCGGGTCGCATAGCTCTCCGAGCCGATACGGAAGAACCCCAGATCGAGCAGGCGCACCGCGCACGCGAGCACGCGCTCTCTGGTGAGCCCTTCGCCCTTCAGATCCTGTTCCACCCGACGGCGGAGCTCCGGAAGCGACCTGGCGAAGTCGTGCATCTTGTGAAACTTCTGCCGGTCCCGCCACCTCCGCCAGCGCTCGTGATACAGGTACTGCTTCCGACCCGCGGCGTCGGTCCCCGACGCCTGGAGGTGACCGAGCGGATCCGGCGAGATCCACACGTTCGACCAGGCGGGAGGGATGGCCAGGGTGCGGATCCGTTCGACGACCTGGTGATCAGCGATCGGTTGCCCTCGCTGGTCAAGGTAGGAGAAGCCCTGGCCCCGACGGCGTCTGGTGAGGCCGGGGGCGGCGGTGTGGACGCGACGGATCCGAGACGGCGGTTCCACGGTGGTTTCACGAGTACCCGGGAGGGGAATGACGAAAACATGCCACCACGCGATGGTCCCCCCGGACGGGAGGCCCGGGCCAGCCGGTGCCCCATCTGCGGGCGAGGAGAGTTGAAGGACCTGGTCTTCGACGGGGGGACGGGCGAGCTCGAGGGAACCCCCACGCAGCTCGCCGATTCCAGCGAGGTCGACGTCTACACGTGCGGCCACGAGGTGACCGGCGCCTCCCTGGCCAGGGCCGACCGGTCCCTGCACGTAGAACGGCGTGCCTCCGAGGACACCGTGCCTCCTCCGAAGGGGACGTCAGGCTAGGGAACGATCCGAAGCGCCAAGATGGCGATGTCGTCGGGTGACTCGCCCTCGGGGTCCGCCACCGCGTCGTGGAAACACTCGATGGTCCCCATGGCGTCCAGATCCCGGCACGTGGCCAGCAGCGCATCGAGCGCCGCGTCATCGATCGGCTCGCTTCGGCGCGCGTCGATCAGGCCGTCGGTGTAGAAGACCACCGTGTCACCCCGTTGCAGCTTCACCCTCCCGTCATGCAATTCCACGTCCTCGAAGATGCCGACGAGGGTGCCGGGGGAGCCGACGGTCTCGACCGAGCCATCGCGGCGAAGCACGACCGGGAGGGGGTGGCCGCCGGACGAGACGGTGAGGGCGGCGCCGCCGTCGTGCGACTCGAGCCGTCCCATGGCGACCGTGCAGAATCCCTCCCCCTCCTCACGCCGCAGGACCTCGTTCAGGTCCGCCAGCACGCCGCTCGGGCGGACCTGGTGCATGGCCGCAGCCCGGATCGCGTGCCGGGCGGTCCCGGTCATGGCCGCCGCCTCCACCCCCTTTCCGCAGACGTCGCCGATCACGATGCCCCATGCCCCCTCGCCAACCTCGAAGGCGTCGTAGAAGTCGCCCCCAACCTCGGTCCTGGCGAGGCCGGCGGGCTGGTAGAACGCGGCGATCTCCACGCCGGGGATGTCTGGGAGCCGCTGAGGAAGGAGGCTGCGTTGGAGTGTTCGGGCGACGTGGCTCCGCTCCTCGTACCGTCGCGCGTTCACGATGGCCACCGCCGCCCGGTGGGCCAGATCCTCGGCCAACTCCAGGTCGGCCTGGCCGAAGCGCTTCCCGGACTCCGACGAGGCGAATGACATCGCACCGAGCGAACCACCCTCGGCCACGAGCGGGACGATCATGGCCGATCGCACGTGGAGCGTTCGGGCGAACTCGAGCTGCTCGGGGTCCATCCCCTCCTGGAGGACGTGGTCGGAGATGTCCTCAAGGAGCTCGGAACGGCCGGTCCGGATGACCGAGCCGATGCCGGAATCTGCGGATTGGTCCGGTGGATAGCGCCGCCGATACTCCCGGGCCAGCCCCACCTTCTTCGGGTCCGCATGGGCCACCGCCACGGACCGGATGCTGCCGTCGGGCTCGACCATCTCCACGCTGCACCAGTCGGCAAGGCGAGGGACGGTGAGCCGGGCGACCTGCCTCAGGGTCCGTCGCACGTCGAGGGATGAGGCTAGGATCACGCTCGCCTCGGCCAGGTAGGCCGCGCGCTCCCTGGCGGCCTCGGCCTCGGCCCTGGCGCTCCGCTCGCTCTCCAGCAGACGAGAGCGGAGCTCCTCGGTTCGACGTCGATCCGTGATGTCCCTCACGTATCCGGTGAACAGCGCGGGGCCGGGAAGGTCCACCCGCGTGACCGTGAGCTCGATGGGGAATTCCGTCCCATCGGCACGAAGCCCGGACAGCTCCAACCGCTTGCCGAGCATGCGCCCGTGCCCCGTCCGTCGGTAGCGCTCCAGGGCCTCGCGATGTCTGGACCTCAGGTTCTCGGGGATGATCAGTTCCGCGAGCTCCCGACCGACCGCCTCGTCACGATCGATCCCGAACATCTGGGCGGCGGCCGGGTTCATCTCGACGATCGTCCCGTCTTCCCGCATGGTGACGATGGCCTCGAGCGCCGATTCCAGGATGGCCGACTTCCGCGCCTCGCTCTCGGTCACAGCCCCTTCCGCCAGCTCCCGCTCGAGGAACTGGCCGATCTGGCGGCCGATGGCGACGACCGTCTCCAACAGGGCAGGGTCCGGCTCCCGGATCCGAGGGCTGAAGAACTCGAGCACGCCCAGGACCTGGTCCCCGAGCGTGATTGGAAAGGCGAACGCCGCGTGGAGGCCGGCCTCCGCGGCGAACGGCGCTCGAGGAAAGTTCTCGTCGAGGGCCACGTCGGGGATCCATGCCGAGGCGGCCGATTGCCACACCCGTCCGGGGAGACCAACCCCCCGCGTGTACAGGAACTCGCGGCACTTGGTCAGGAACTCATTGGCCCGGCTGGCCTGCGAGCACCAGCCTCCGGCATGCCTGAGGACGCCCGCCCGCTCGTCAACCTGCCACAGGTTGCCGAGCTCCCACGCAAGCGCCTCGGCGACGGCCTCGATCAGCTTCGGCGTGGCCTCCTCCACGCCCGACGCCTCGGCCAGGACACGGGACACGGCGGACTGGACGGCGAGCCGCCGTTCCGTCTCCTTGCGCTCCGTGATGTCGGAAGAGACCCCGGCCATCCGCACCGCCCGGCCTGTCTCATCGTGGAAGGCCTGCCCCCGCGCGCTGACCCACCGAACGACGCCATCCGGACGGACGATCCGATAGTCCAGGACGTAATCCGCGCCTTCGGTCACGGCCTTCTGGATGGACTCGAGTACGCGCTCGCGATCTTCTGGATGGATGTCCCGGGTCGAGTCCTCGAACGTCCCCCCGAACGTGCCCGGCTCCAGGCCGTGGATCTTCTCCAGTTCCATCGACCAACCCACCCGGCCCTTGCGGATGTCCCAATCCCAGGTCCCCATGCTTCCCGCCGACAATGCGATCCGAAGTCGCTGCTCGCTCTCCTGAAGGGCGAGCTCCGTCCGCTTCCGTTGGGTCACGTCGCGTTCCCGCCCCTGGATGCCGATGCGCCGACCGTCCTCGTCCATGAGCGGTCCCCAGGAGGAAAGCGACCACTTGACGGCCCCTCCCTTGGTGACCAGGCGGACCTCCTCGTCATCGATGTGGCCGCCGGCGAGCAACCATCGCCATCGCTCTTCGACGTGTTTGCGGTCCCCCGGATGGACGAGATCGAGGTAGGTGCGTTCCCGGATCTCGTCCTGAGAGAAGCCGGTGAGCTCCTCCACGGCCTGGTTCACGTAGAGAAGCTTCTCGTCGAGGTCGTAGGCGAGGATGGCGATCGGCGAGTTCTCCGTGATCAGCCGGAGGTTGCGCTCGGATTCCCGCAGCTCGGCGACACGCCTCTCCAGCTCTCGCTCCACCCGCTTGCGATCGCCGATATCGAACCACGCCGTCACCACGCCGAGCGGCGCACCGCTCTCATCGTGGAGAGGTGATGCCGACACGTGGACCAGCGCGATCGTCCCGTCGTTCCGCCGGGTCTCCCAATCGCCCTCCCAGGATCCTCCCGTGCTAAGACGTTCGGCGAAGGCCGCCGATCCCACATCGGCTTCGTCCGGGAAGAGGAGAGCGACGAGATCGCTCCCGACCGCCTCGTCCGGGCCCCACCCGAACAGAGCCTCGGCTTGTGGGTTCCACCGCGTGACCATCCCTTTCACATCGGTGGCCACGACCGCGGCCCGCACGCCTTCGAGCACGAACGTGTCATGGATGTCCGGCCACACGCGCCGTGCCCGCTCCCGCTCGGGGACCAGGCAGCCGTCGACCTCGAACCACACTCGGGTGGGAGGTCCATCCCGGATCCCCCACCGATCGGCGAGCTCGTCGACCAGGAAGAGGCCCCACCCGCCGCTCCCGTCTGCCTTCGGAGGGCCAGGAGGGGAGAAGCCCCCTCCCGTGTCCTCGATCTCAACCCGGACGCGATCCCCCAGGACCTCGACGCGCATGACGGTCGCTGCGTCGGATCCTCTGGGACCGTGCCTGATGGCGTTCGTGACGACCTCGCTGACCAGAAGCCGCAGGGTCTCAAGACACGCCGGCCGGAGATTGGGAAGGAGCTGTTCGATCTCCCTGCGAGCCAGGCCCACGCTGTCGGGCAACACGGGGTACCGGCGAACCGATTGGGGGAGGCCCTGTCGAGAGGTCACGAGTCCCGCCGTGCACACCGAAAACGACCGCGAGCTCCCGTCCTCGCGGCCCTGCGAACCATGGCAGGTCCCGGACCCGAGCGGCTTACCGTCAGCTCCTCTTGTCGCCCCCCCTCGATTTCCCTTCCCTCGGGTCCAGGGATTCCCGAGACCGTGCCGGCCCAAACTTGCCTCCCTGATTGGCCCCCTCCGCGACGGGGTACATGGCGGCCGTGGGTGCTGACCTCACTGCGGCCGCCTTGATCCCGGACCGCCCGTCCCTTTCGCGGCTGCGAGAAGCTGCCGCGGGTTGCAGGGCCTGCGAGCTGTGGCGGAAAGGAACCCAGACCGTATTCGGTGAAGGCTCGCCGGACGCATCGGTCATGCTGGTCGGAGAGCAACCCGGGGACCGCGAGGACCTGAGCGGCCACCCCTTCGTCGGACCGGCCGGAGGCCTGCTCGACCGGGCGCTCGAGAAGGCCGGCATCCCACGTGGCGACGCCTACCTGACGAATGTGGTGAAGCACTTCAACTGGGAGGCCCGGGGGAAGCGCCGGATCCACCGGAAGCCCAACCTGAGCCACATCCGCGCGTGCCGGCCCTGGCTCGACGCGGAGATCAAGCTGGTGGACCCGGAGGTCCTGGTCCTGCTGGGGGCGACCGCCGCCCAGTCGGTCCTCGGCACCGACTTCAGGGTCACCGAGCACCGAGGCGAGCTCGCGGACTCCTCGCTCGCCCCTCTGGTCATGGCCACGGTCCATCCCTCCTCGATCCTTCGCGCGCGAGACAGCGCCACTCGCCACGCCGAGCTCGAGGCATTCGTCCGAGACCTCCGCGTGGTCGCAGGCGCGATGCGCCGATGAGGCGCGGGGGGATTCCCCAGATCCGCCGTTGAACCGCCCCCCGGGTATCAACTCCGAAGCCAGAGCGGTCGATACGTTCACCTTAAGGAGGTCGCCATGAGGATCGGAAAGATCGTTCGAGAGGTAGAGGCCGTGCCGGATCCTCGGATCGTGGAAGCGCCGGTCGAGGCCCCCGAGACGGCTCCCGCGACGACGGAACCAGTCCCCGAGCCCACGGGGCGTTGAAGAACGAATTCGGCCGCGACCTGGTGGTCGGTGGCTTCCGCGGGTATCGCTGGTGGCGTGTGGGCCGGGCCGGATGGCTCGAGTCCCCGTTCTTCGGCCGTAACCGGTGGGACCCGAGCTCGAACCGAGCAGAGTGCTTCATCCTGAAGCACGGGCGGTTGTGGTTCTACTCCCGCCGGCGAGCCGAGCACCAGACGGGAGCCCCCGTCCTGACCTGCGACTGCGGGTTCTACGGGCTGAACGACCTGCCCGTCGAGGCCAGCCGGGAGCGGCAGCGCCTCTCCCCCTGGGAGGTGGACCCACGGGATTCGGGGCTCGGCGGCATGGTCCTCGGCGTGGCCGAAGCTTGGGGCCGGGTCCTGCTGGGCACCGAGGGTTGGAGGAGCCAGTTCTGCAGGCCGCTCGCCCTGTTCATTCGGCCGAGGACCTCGACCCCGATCGACACCGGATCCCTCCAGAAGCGGTACGGGATCCCGGTGCTGCGCGACCTCGACGCGCTCGTCTCGGAGTGGGGGCCGGAGCGTCAGCTCCAGGGCGCTCCCGCGACCGCCTGAGACCACGGGCTCACCCCCCTTCGTCGAACCTCAATCGGCAGGTCCCGCACGTATGCATGCCGCGTGTCTCCATCGGGTACAACCTGGGATAAGGGCCAGTGACCTCACCGAGGAGGTGCGAGCCATGGCTTCGAGGAAGCAGGTCCAGGCTGCCAAGCGCAACATCAAGAAGGCTCGCCGAGCCGCGTCCACCAAGCGGACGATCGCCAACCTTCCACTCGAGACGCGGCGGGACCTCGGCCGCCAGGCGGCCAAGGCCAGGATGCGCGGAGGCAAGCCGGGACACGACTACGAGGACCGGACCCGCCAGGAGCTGTACGAGGTGGCCAAGAGAAAGGGCATCCCCGGCCGGTCGAAGATGGGCAAGTGGGATCTGATCGAAGCGATCCGCAGGGCGAGCTGAGCGTCAGCCGCTCCGCACGTCGGCGACCCAGGCCACCAGCTCCTCCGGGGCCATGAAGTTCAGGATCCGGGAACGTGGGATCCCGGCCTCAAGGGCCGCGGCCAGGCCAAGCTCCATCGATCCGAGCTCCCCCACCGAATGGGCGTCGGTGCCGATCGACACGAAGGCACCGGCCTCCTTCGCCACCCCCAGCAGGCCGACGTCGAGGTCCTGCCGGTCCAGATGGGCATCGATCTCAAGGGCTTTGCCCGACGCCGCGGCCGCGTGCATCACGCGAGGCCAGTCCGCGCGCAGGCCCAGCCGGACGTTATACCGGCGCCCCCGGGGATGGGCCAGCACCTGGACGTCGGGGTTGCGGAGCGCCGCCACGTAGCGTTCTGTCTGATCCTCGGTAACGCGGAGCTTGGAGTGGAACGCGCCGAGGACGAGATCGAGCGACGCCAGGGCGGTGGGGTCCATGTCGCCCTCGCCGACCGGTGACAGGTTCATCTCGATCGCGTGCAGCACCCGGAAGCGCTGCCCTGCCGCGGCAAGCTCCTCGTTCACGGCGGCGATGTCTCGAGCTTGCTCGGCGAGCCTCGTCTCGTCCATCCCGTTGGCGATGGCAAGGCCTTTGGAATGGTCGGTGATGGCGACGTGGGTATACCCGCGTGCCCCAGTGGCGCGCACCATGTCCCGAAGAGTGGCCCGGCCGTCGCTGTAGGTCGTGTGCATCTGCAGATCGCTTCGCAACGAAGCCAACGCATCCGGGTTGGCCGCCAGCGTCGCCCGGGCATCCGCCAGCGTGAGGAACCCTCGGCGGATCTCCGGCGGCTCGAAGAGCTCGGGAGGGTCGGCCAGCACGGATTCGATCATCGTGGCGATCCACGGGCCCACCTGCGGGAGCTGGGTCAGCGAATGACCCTGCGAGATGACGGCCTCCGCCTCCTCCGGCCACAGGAATGCGGCTCGGGCGGCCCGCTGGAGGGCCCGCCGGCGGTGCCCGGTGGCCGACTCGGCGGCCCGTGTCAACAGCTCCGCGATCTGCGCATTGGAGAGGGCAGCGACGCGAGACGAAGACGTGGTCCGGTCCACGAAGCCATCATCCTCTCGGAAGCGGAACGGCGAAACGAAGCAGGCAATTCTGGGGGCGCTATCGCTGGGGGGCGGCCGTCACCGGGTCATCGCGCGGCCGCGTGTGCACGGCCTCAGCGTCCGCCCACAGTCCAGCGGCCTCCCGATGATTGCGCCGATCGATCACATATCTGCGCGGGGGATGGGAGGTTCATCGGGTGGCCGTTCGGGCGGTTGCGGCGGGTTCGGCGAGGGTGGTGTCGGGGGGCCCGGCGGATTTGGCGGATTTGGCGGATTTGGCGGATTTGGCGGATTTGGCGGATTTGGGGGATTTGGGGGATTTGGGCCGGGAGGAGCCGGCGGCAGTGGGTCGGGCACCGGGGTCGGGCCGGGGTCGGGAACCGGATCGGGCACCGGGGTGCCGGCCCGCTCGCGATCGCTCCGCTCGCGATCGTTCCACCTCATCGAAACGTCCGATCCCTCATGACCCGCCTCCCTACCATACGGCGTTGGCGACCAAACGAGAGCCTCGCCTTCATCCAGAAGTGTGGGCGCGTCAGCTGCTTGTGGGCTACTCCAGATCATGCCGAACTCAACCGGGACGACGGTCAGGCTCCACGCCAATCGCTAACGGGCGGCTTCAGGCGTAGCGACCGCAGGCTGGGCAGAGCGACCAACCGTCCAGGTCGCGTCGCATCTCGACCAGGTCGCCGCACCTCGCACAGGTCCGGAGATTGGGGTTGTCCGCGAAGGATGAGACGGCTCGGAGCCGCATCCGGGCGTGAACGTACCGATCGAGGAGATCCACCTTGACGAGGTCATCAGCGCGAACGGCCATGAGATCCTCCTTCCGCCTGCCTCGTGTACTGCTGTACCCCCCGCAGCCCTCCCGTAATCGGGCCATTATCCTGGGAGTGTGCAGGCAGGCGGTTGTAGGAGGTCTGGTCTTTCGGCAGCTTCCGCTGGCCCTCGTAGCTCAGTGGATAGAGCAGCGGTTTCCTAAACCGCGTGTCGCAGGTTCGATTCCTGCCGGGGGCACGGTCTTTCGGCAGCTTCCGCTGGCCCTCGTAGCTCAGTGGATAGAGCAGCGGTTTCCTAAACCGCGTGTCGCAGGTTCGATTCCTGCCGGGGGCACCGATCCATACGGTGGTCCGCGAAAGACCGGCTGGATGTGGCCAGGATCCCGGACCTTGATCTCAGCCACGTCGGCCTGCATCACGGCCTTGCGCTCGGGGAGCGTTCTCGATGTCCCCGAGAAGCTCCCCGAGCTCGGTGGGATCTGGGACGCTCGCCCGACTCTCCGATACCTCCTCGGCAAGATCCGAGCGCCTGGCCTCGAGCGAAGTCAGCTCGGAGGACAACTCCTCGATTCGTCGGGTGCAGACCTCCTCGCGGAGCCTCCCCTCCTCGAAGGCTTGGAAGTAACGGTCCAACGCCCCCTGAGTCTTGCGGATCCGCGCCTCCACCGCCGCGAGCTCTCGTGTCCGCCCGGGCCGCTGTTTCTTCTTGATGTCTCCCCACCGGTCCACGGCAAGCTCGAGGAGCTCTCGTCGAGACGGCGTGGCCAGTAAGCTCACCTAAATCCCCAGGACGCCGGCTGGGATCGGCGGGCGTGCTCGTGCAGATTCCCCTTTGAGCGCCTCGAGACCAGTGGGAGACCGGTTCGGCGAGGATCAGGAAAGCGCCGTGCCCCGACCTATTCTGCGAACCTCCAGGTCAGCCGTGTGATCAGGGTTTCTGACCCCCACAGGCGGACCTTCGCCCCGGGTACCGCCTCGGCACGCGGTCCGGGATCGGGCGGCTGAAGGTCGAGGCCCCGATGAGGTCTGGCCCGATTGTAGTGCTCGGCGTACGCGCTGAGGACGCGCTGCAAGTGGCCCCGGCCGAAACAAGGATGTGGTCGAGGCATTCTCGTCGAACAGAGCCGACCCATCGCTCGGCGAACGCGTTCGCCCTCGGCGCACGGACGGGTGTCTCGACGGCCGTGAGTCCGTCCGTTCGAAACACTTCATCGAAGGGACCTGGGAACTTTGCGTCTCGGTCCCGGAGCAGGATGTGCTTGCCCTCAAGGTCTCCCGTGATCGCGAGGTTCCGAGCCTGCTGGGTGACCCAGGCCGAGTCGGGTCGGCTGGTGGCGCCGGCGAGATGGACTCGCCTCGTGGAGAGCTCGATGAAGAACAGGACGTAGAGGGTCTTCAGGAGCACGGTCTCGACGGTGAAGAGGTCGCACGCCAGCACTCCCCTGCCCTGTGCTCGCAGGAACTCGCCCCAGGTCGGACCAGTCCGACGAGGCGCCGGTCCCTGGCCGACACGACGTAGGATCCGCCGGATCGTGCTCGACCCAACGCGGATCCCGAGCTTTCGGAGCTCGCCCTGGATCCTCACGCATCCCCATCTCGGTTCTCTCGACCGAGACGACGATGAGATCGGTGGTCTCGGGATCGAGTGGCGGTCGTCCGGGTCCTCGCCCACAGTAGGTCCACTTCCGCCGGACGAGCTGGCGGTGCCAGCGAAGGAGTGTCTGGGGCGTGACTATGAACGAGGCCCAACGGTCCCGGGAGAGCGCGCGGCTCGCGGCGGCAAGGAACGTCCGATCCCGGTCGCGAAGCTCCGGCCGGCGGACCGTGCGTCTGAGCACCTTCACCTGGTGACGGAGGACGGCGTTCTCGAGCTCGAGCTGTGAGACGACCCCACGCCCGGCGAACGTCAATCAGAGCGGAACCGAGTTTTGGAGCCCCACAGGCTCGGCGTACCTCCCGTTGGCTCAAGGAACGGCGTCCGGCTGCTACCAGGTCACGCCCACCGGGGAACACGGACTCACGGCGACCTTAGGTGGCGGATCGGGTGAGGGAATGGGAGCGAACGCCACAGCAGGGCTATCTGTCAGCAATGCCGAAAGACTTCAGGATCTCGGGGGCACCTTCGACTACGTCGACGTTTCAGGGGAGGGTTGGTACGGGGCCGGGGCCAATTACGCCTGGTCCACCACGCACGGCCACACGACGTGGCAAGCGCTTGTTTCATGGAGTCCCGGATTCAGATCCAACTGGTTCACGGCCGGGTACCGGGGGAAAACGTACACATGGACGCCATGAGCGACTCGACGAGAGCATCGGGACGTTCGCCCGAGCCAATGTTGCAACGCTCAGTTGGGGTGCACGTCGGCTCGGTGTATGGAGCGGGTCGCATTGCGATATTTCCGGGACGAGTCCTCATCACGCCGGGAAGGGTCACGATGTTCGCCAGCGGCGAGCACGGACTCGTCCACACCGCACCCGACGTCGTGATGGTGAAGCCACGAATTGCCCTTCCGTGGCTTAACACAGGCTTCGTGTTTCACGACGATGATCAGACGATCATGGTTCACACTCCACCAACTGCCAGAAGAGGCATGAGAACGGCGCTCCGAGACGCTGGTTTCGATGTTCATGAGTCCCGCTTGTGGCTGTCGCTGGGTCGCGCGGAAGACAGACCGCGATCCAAAGGACCGACCGAAGCAATTGCGTCGGACTTCACCGCACGCGCTATCTCGGTCTTCTCGGTCGCGCTGTTCCTCGTCTCGCTGGATCTTTCAGCAGAGCCGACTGTCGTCCTCGGACGCTTTCTCCTGATTCTCAGCGCACAATCCGTAACCGCGCGGTTCTTGATTGCCAGGTTCGGCCGTACGATGCGCACCTCGCCCCGCCCTCTACGGGCGAACAGGTTAGCCGTTGCTGTGAATGTGTGTTGCCTGATTGGCCTTGCCATTGCTGCGATTCTGCTTGCATATTCCCTGCTCGACTAGCCGACCGATGGTCAAACGATTCACAGGCGTCGGACGACCCACGACACGTCGATCATCGGATGTCCAAGCATCACTCACATATGTCACTTAGTCCGCTCTCGCCTACCGCCTGGGTTTCGACCCCTTAGGTCTCGGAGACCGCTCGCGACCATTTCACTCGTTGCGTTAGGTCGCACTGTGGACCAGTTGTTCGCGCCCAACGATGTCGCCCGGACAGTATGAACACGCGTGGGGTACAAGAACTCGATGAGGCAGCCCGCCGGAGTGGTCTGTGGTTGAGCATCGCTCAGCATGACAGTATCGCTGCCATGCTTGCTTCACTCCTCTATATGGTGTCGGGTAAAGAAACTCGATCGGCGCTCCGACCTGGCCGTTCGCCAGCTTGCCGACCTGCCGTCACACTGCCGGGATGCTCTGGTCCATCCGGTACCGGTCTATGTGCTGGCTACTCCGCCTGCTCGTCCGCTGCGGCCTCGACGAGCTGGATCTCGAGAAGGCCGTGCTCCGCCACCAACTCAAGGTCCTCCGTCGCGGCCTCGGGCGAGCCGTGTTCACCACAGCCGATCGGGCCTTCCTGGCGGCGTCGGCTCGGGTCATGTCCCGGGACCGGTGGAGGAGCTTCCTGGTCGGTCCGGACACCCTGGTGAGATGGCACCGGGATCAGCTGAGGAGGCGCGTGCGCGGCACGCGCCGGCCCGGTCGCCCTCCCCTCGATCCTTCGATCAAGCACCTGATCCTCCGGCTCGGTCGTGAGAATCCCAGGTGGGGCTATCTCAGGATCAGAGGCGAGCTCCTGAAGCTTGGCATCGACGTCTCGGCGACGACGATCGCCACCGTGCTTCGCCAAGGCGGCCTGGGCCCCGCGCCCCGCCGGATCGGGCCGACCTGGGCGCAGTTCCTGCGGCTGCAGGCCTCCGGCCTTCTCTCCCTCGGCACTCCCGGCGCGGAGGAGGGTCCGGAGGACCTGGCATCGGATCCGCTGGAGCTACCGGCCGGGATAAGCGCGGCCCCAGGCACGACCGAGGAAGACCAGCCGATCCATGAGGATCCTCCTGCATCGATGCGACGGCCCTTCGTCGCTGCGGAAGCTCCGGAGCGTGCGTTCGCTGGACCCGCTTCCGCGACGCACTGGAACTCGCGCTCGGGACGGGCCCGCGATGGCTGCCTAATTGCCGAAGCGGGCCCGACGGGTTTGTCGCCTCACGGCGATCTGGGCGTGGCATGTCTCGTCGTGGCCAAATGGAACCTCGACCGGAGATCCAGGACCTGGTCTGGGATGGAGAGGCCCGACCCGAACGCTACGAGTCCTATCTCGCGACCCGATCGAGTTTCTTTACCCCACAGGCTGACCTGGGCGCTGGTCGGACCGGAAGATGCCGGCGTGATCTCATCGCGCGAGTCTCCCTGATGCAGGCGTCGGTGGCCAATGCAACAGTGTCTGCGCGGCCCCTACGATGTCGGTTCGTGACGGAACCAACATCACTTCAGCGGGGGAAGGCACTCTGCGATCAGCCACGATTCGGGAGACGCTCAGGACTGGCGGCGGATTAGCGAAGAGCCGAGTGCTCTCAAAAGTGCCTGAAGAGTGGTGCCAACCGCGAACAGCATGGCGATGACCAGTCCTGCCGTTACCGTGTAGCTCCTTGCCCTTCGGCGGATATCGTTTATGACTCATACAGAAGTCTCCTCAAATGCAGCCGGTCTTGATCCCTGCCAGGATAGAGACTACGCCAACCACTCCGCCCACCACCAGAACACTGAAAGGGACCGCGATGAAGAACGGCAACACGAATGTGACAAAGGTAGAGATTCCACTTAGGGTGAAGATAGTTACACACTCAATGCTCGACAGACCAGGAGCAAGTTGTGGCGTCGCCTCGGGCGTCGAAGACGCTTGCGGACCTTCTGCGCCGGCACTGTTGCGTTGGCCGAAGCCAGGCCGAGGTGGACCGATAATCTCGGACGCGTAATCAGATCACGAGGGCAAGGTCGGAGAAGGCGTCGGCAAGTCGAGCGGCCGGCGGTACGTCCGTGCCGAGATCGTAGAAGCCTCTTCGGAGGTTCTGGACGAACGCATGGCCGGCCACGATGACCGGGGCGGTACGATGTCGCTTCAGCCCTCGCATCGGTCGAAGCCGGGCCTTCAGGCGCCCGTGGTCGGTTTCGAGCGGGTTGTTGGCGTGGGCCTCCGTGTCATGGAAGGCCGCCGGGAGCAGCTCATCGAGGACCCGGGGGTAGACCCGGTACCGGTCGGTGGTGACCTCCACGGGAGAGATCCGAGTGCGGCCGATCGCCTGGGCGAAGAACCGCCGTGCTGCCTTGGTGTCCCGGCGAAGCGAGAGGAACACGTCGACGACTGGCCGAACTGGTCGATGGCCCGGAACAGGTAACGCCAGGTCCCACCCTGTTGAGCCTGTTGCAGAAACCCAGACTACGCCCGCATCGACGCTACATATTGGGCAGGAACGCCATCATACCCACAAGATGATGTAGGTGCGCTGCCCTGTTGGGTGCGTATATTCGGTTACGCTCTGTGACCAGCGAGTTCTCCCGTGCTCAAGGCACTCTGGTGCCGATCACAACGGGGCCCTGTGCGGGCTGAGCGCGCGGCGCCCTAAGAGGCGCCTGCGGGGCCGACCGGGCAAAGGACTGAGTGCTTCCTACTCAGGGATCTGCGATGTAGCCGCGGGGGCCTAGCAATCGTCCAGTCGGCGGCATCCCCGTTGGCCAGGCCGGCACAAGGCTGGAATCACGAACCTGCAGGAGGGGTGAACCGAAGTAGTTGCACCCGACACGGCTCCACCACGGATCGGTGCCCCCCGGGGCGAACCGAGCGAAAGGGCCGAATCTGGCAGGCCCGTTTGTGCAGGTAGATGCGACGTTCCGCCTAGGGGCCTGACCGCGATCTTCAGTTCTCGGATCCAAAGGCCGGCCCATTGCCGCCCTTGCACGACGCCCGTCGGGCCAGCGATCAGCGGACGAAGCGCCTTCGTCTCAGATGTCGGACCAGCCAGCGTGAGGATCGGGGTGTTCCATACTCAAGAAGGAGTTCCTCGTCGGGGGACGACAGGAAGGGGTGAGTCGGCGACGATGATCGAGCGTCTGCGGTCGGCGGTCGTTCTCGGCGCGGGCACGATGGGCGCACCGCTCGCGTGCCTGCTGGCCGGCGCCGGGGCCCGGGTTCGGCTCCTCGACGTCGACCGCGGACTGGCCAAAGAGGGCCTCGCGCGCGCCCGAAAGGCGCGCCCCACCCCTCTGTACCGCCCGATCAACGCGGACCGCATCGCCGCGGGCTCTCTGGACGAGCTGGAGGATGCCGTCGCCGACGCCGACTGGGTCCTCGAGGCGGTCGTCGAGGACCTTGACGTAAAACGCGACCTGCTCGGGCGCGTCGATGAGGCGCTGGGGAAGCGCCCCGAGGCGCCCACCATCACCACGAACACCAGCGCACTCTCCGTGCGGGCGATGGCCGAGGGTCGATCCGTCGCCTTTCGCAAGGCGTTTTTAGGCACGCACTTCTTCAACCCACCGCGGTACACGCGGCTCCTCGAGCTCGTTCCCACTGACGGAACCGAGCCCGAGCGGATCGCCTGGCTCGAAGCGTTCGCCTCCCGGCACCTCGGCAAGGGGACGGTCCGAGCCAAGGACACCCCGGCGTTCATCGCGAACCGGCTCGGAACCCACGGGATGCTGACCGCGCTGGCCCTGGCGCAGGAACTCGGCCTCGGCCCGGACGAGGTGGACGACCTCACGGGGCCCCTCCTGGGGCGGCCGAGGAGCGCCACGTTTCGCACCCTCGATCTCGTCGGGCTCGACGTCGCCCTCGCCGTCGCCGACCACTGTCACGCCGCCCTCCCCGACGATCCCGAGCGCGATCGGTTCGAGACGCCGCCGGTGCTGCGACAGCTCGTCGAGCGAGGTGCGCTGGGGGAGAAGGCGGGTGCCGGCTTCTACCGGAGGGAAGACGGAGAGATCCTCGCGCTCGACCTCGAGACCCTCGAGTACCGGCCGCGGCGCCGGGTCTCGTCCCCGACGGTGGAGAGAGCCCGAAACGAGGCCGAGCTCGGCCGCCGGCTCTCGTCGCTGATCGAACCGGACGATGCCGCGGGCCGGTTCCTGTGGCGTCTGCTCTCGACCGCCCTGCGATACGTGGCCGCGGTGGGTCCTGAGATCGCCGACGACGCCTGGACGGTCGACCAGGCGATGCGGTGGGGATTCGGCTGGGAGCTCGGCCCCTTCCAGACCTGGGACGCCCTCGGCCCGGCTTCGCTCGTCGAGCGGATCGAGACAGAGGGCGAGGTCGAGCCCGCGACGGGAGCGGCGGTGGTCCCGGAGCTGGCCCGGACGGTCGCCGCGGGACCGGGTTCCTTCTATCGAAACGGGGACGACGGCGTCCGCGAAGCGCTCGTTCTCGCAACTGCGAGCTATCGGCGAGTACCCACCCGAACGGGGGCGCTCGATCCCGCCGAGCGCAGGGCCGCCGCACGCCGGTCGGGGCTGCCGGAGCTTCCCCGGAACGCGTCGGCCTCCATGGTGGATCTGGGCGAGGGCATCCTCGGCCTGGAGCTCCACGGGAAGCTGAACATCATCGGGCTGGACAC